>Ga0137308_100193_pt1 | contig 112946 bp, 91 predicted proteins | sample Inofrocosms_June_FD_97181 | JGI IMG/M metagenome (GOLD analysis project Ga0137308, IMG submission 97181) | Mouse cecal microbial communities from Vienna, Austria - N-Acetylneuraminic and N-Acetylglucosamine D2O microcosms_June | ecosystem: Host-associated > Mammals > Digestive system > Large... | reverse complement strand
TCCTGTCCTTGCTTCATGATATTCAAATCATAATCCGGATGGATTTCAAAAAGATGAAGCACCTGATCCAGCATTTCGCGATGTTGACCAGTCACACAAACCACTGTTTTAAACTGTTCGGGATACTTCTCAAACTCCTTCACCAAAGGAGCCATTTTTATTGCTTCGGGACGAGTCCCGAAGACGAGCATTATTGTTTTCATTGCAAATTATTATTTTTAACTCTTTGAAATTGTTTGTGCAACTTTCTGGGCCTCTTTGATGTTATCCTCTATAGAACAATAAGTCCAACTCCCGTACCGTCCTATAGAATATATTTGATAAAAAGCTAACTGTTCTTTTAATCGTTTAATGTCTTCGAGACTTTCTTTACTGATGTGTACATATGCTGGATCCATAACAACTGAATGATAATCGACTAATTGTTCATTTTGGACAATCCTAAGTTTTTTCAAATCATCCATAACCTTATCCAAATAAAACGATTCTTCTTTTAATTGAACGTCTTTTGGAAAACCGATTTCTATATATAAAGACATTTTATTTGATTGAATGATATTATCATAATAACCGATTCTATAAAAAATAATGTCTTTATCTGGAATGTATACCCAATGATTTTGAAGATCACTGCCTTTGCGATCAAATCCTAAATTGAATACCATAACTTTATTGCAGGTGTATAACTGCTTATTGTATCCTAGGTCACAAATATCTAAAAGTTTTGGAAAAGGTATAGTGGAAATCAAATGGTCATAATACAATGTCCGTTTGTTTGTTTGGACGATTTTATTCTTCGGATCAATTTGTTCGACCTTTTCATTCAGAAAAATTTTATTCGATTCTATATTGCTAGCCAGTGATTTTATATATTCAATGGCCCCTCCTTCAGGATATGTAAAGAAACTGTTGTAGGATTGGTTTTCACTTTTCCTGAAATTCTGGATGATATCTTCTTTACTTGCCTTTGGAAAAAAACGTCCCATTGCATTTGCATCCAGTTTATTCAGATCACAGGCATATAATTTTTCATTATAGGGAATAAGGAATTTTTCTGAAATGGATTTCCCCAGGTTCTTATATACCATATTCTTAAAACTATTTGGTTGAATCTCGTCTGTGACGAATAAATCATACAGACAGTCAATAAACTCCTCCTTATCCAATTGATGAATGTTCTTTTGAAAAGGAAAATCAATATATTTCCCCTTGTATAGAATCTGAGTTTTTTTGTTAATTTTCCTAAGAGTTGTTGGATCTATATTCTTGCATACATACTTCTCCAATTCGGGATTTTGGAAATGGAAAAAGTGACCAGAATAATCCCATACGTACCCGTTTCTTTTGATTGTCTTACAATAACCACCTATACTGTCATCTTTTTCTAAGACAATATATTCATTATTTGTGAAATTAGCGTAACTGATACCTGATACGCCAGCCCCAATAATTATGTCCATCTTATTATTTGTATTTAATAAAACCATTAATTGCCCAGTTGAGTAAGTAGTAAAGGCTTTTGACTATACCTAATTTTTCTATTTCATGATATACTTTAAACTGAGGAATGATTACCCTTTTTTTATTTCCTGTTGTGCTGTTTGCAAAAACTCTATATCGAGCAAGAATTTCTTTATTCCCATATGCGTAATCTATTTTCTTGAGAATAGATAACCAGAAGACAAAATCATCCCGCATGCTTTTCAGATTTTCATTGAAGAATACTTCGCCGGTTTTTTCTTTGTCGAATAAAGCCGTGAGACAAGATATGGAACAGGTCTTTAATAGACCTGAATAATTGACTTTATCCGGTACAACAAATGGTTTTAAAATCTCGTATCCATGTTCATTGATCCTTCTGTATGAGGCGAAAACAACATCTGCATCTTTCTCTTTTATGAACGCCAGTTGCTTTTTTAGGAAATCTGGTTCCCATAAATCATCTGCATCAAGAAAAGTTACATATCTACCTTCCGCATGACGCAATGCATTGTTACGCGCAGCTGCTGAGCCGGCATTAACTTGTTGAATGAACTTAATTCGTTTATCTTGATCTGAAAAAGACTGGATGATTTGGGCACTTCCATCTTTAGAACCATCATCTACAATAATCATTTCCCAGTTCGGATACGATTGCCTTTGTACGGAATAAATCGTTTCAGTTATAAATTTCTCTCCATTATAAACAGGAGTAATAATAGATATTAAATTTTGATTCATTATATTTCATTTTAGAATTTATGTAGTACAGTGTCAGATGCAAAATAATTTTGAATCGCATGATATAATTGTTTAGGATCGTCTATCAAAAGTTTGCTATCTATCCTTGAGATATGTTGACTGATTGCCTTTAGTTTTTCTTTACTGATCTGTTTTATAAAAGTTACTATTGCTTCATCATTGAATGGATCTATCGCATAACCACATTGCAACAATTCTACTTTTTCTGCCAAATATGTATGTTTAGATACAATAATGGGTTTACAAAAAAATAAGGCTTCATATAATTTGTTTGGCTCTGCTATCCTTTCGTTTATAGTAGAAGTATCATAACAAGCTATCACAAGATCTGTTTTTGCATAAATAGTGGGGAGGTCATCTGGATTTTTAAATGGACCATGCTCTATGATATTTGGATATTTATATGTAAGAGCCTGTATTTCGTTTTTAAGTTCACCATTTCCCCAGAAATGAAATGTATAGTAGGGGAAATATTCCCCGATAATCCGGGCAAATCTTAATATTGTATTTGGATAGCGATATAAACCGATGAATGAGAAGTTGAGAGATTTTTCATTCTCTGTTTGCAGACTTTCACGCTTTATATTTTCCACTTGCTTGTTTAATTTATTTGGAAGAAATAGAATATTTGGAGCTATATTATTCCGTTTAAATAGGTATTGATGAAAGCCTTCAGATGTTAATACTGTTGCTTTTGATTTTTTAACCAATATTCTATCAAAAAATCTAAAAATAGGATGCAGAATAACAGGGAAATTGACATATACAAAATCAGATATTTCATATATATAAGGTCGATTTGCTTTCCAGCAAAAGAAACCAATATCAAAAGTTGTAGCATAGAATATTGCATCCGGATTTTCTATGAATACTTTATTGAGTCCCTGTTGTAAGGTTGATAGTCTGGAGAGATAATTTTTCCCATTTGTCATGTAACCGATTATTTCTACTGAAATATCTTTTGGGAAAAAATTGGCATTCTCGTTATCTCTTTCAAATCCATATACTTTGATATCAAATCCACCATCCCGCAAAGATAAAACACGTTTAATGAAATGAGAATTTCTAAGAGCGGCTTGTAAAAATACGATTTTATGTTTCATTTTTAAATTCATTTTATTGTTGCGAATAAGGTGTGTTTCTGTAATTATAATCTGAACGATATTCAAAAGAAGGATATTCATCTATCAAAATGTAATACAGATAATTTGTATAAGGAATATATTTGTATGAAAAAATCTTGCTTGAAGCAATAAAGGATAAACATAGCAGAGATATTATATAAATATATCGAGAACTTCTGGTAAAAATATTAATTAATAAAACTATTCCTATAGAATAGAAAACAGATAAGTATAATTGAAATCTAGAGAATATATCGATAGTTGACCCCAGTCGATAAATTAACAAATAAAAAAGAGATGCATTCAGGATAAATGTTCCGCTTTTTGTTTGTTCTATTCGATTCCTATAGAGTAAAAGAAGGATAAAAAAAAATAAATGGATAAACATTCCTAATGAGATTCCCTTCCCTTCTCCATCCGGATTATCCCCCATAATATAGAATTCTATTTTTTTTTGTATATAAGGAATGGATCCAAAGACATGTTCTATTATCGAAGAGAAAAGATCGCGATTAATGGATATTCCTATAAAAATAACGAAAAAGACGATGAATGACAATGTTGATATACGTTTCGTGAAAAGACTATATAACGGGAAAAAAATGGTCGCTGAGAAATGAAAAGAAACGGCCAGGCAAATACAAATACAATATTTCAGGAAAGAACGATTGATAATGTAACGACTAGCATAGAGAAAGATTGCGACAGCAATCAGATTTCTCATCGGATTGTCAATGAATAAGTAAAAACCGAACCAGGGTAAAAAAAACATCCATACCAAGAAGCGAAATTCAGGTACATATTCGTTTATTATCCGAGCACACAGAAAAAAGATAATAACTTTCGTCAGAATAAAGAAATTCCAAAAGCTAAAATGCATAAATTTGAATATTAGCATATAAATGTAATATCCTGGTTCAGCAAAGTAATTATAAAATAGATTGTGAAAATCTATTTCGTTATACATTGGCTCATATTGTCTCCAGTCTGAACCAGTCATGTATCCAAAGCACAAGAATACACATAAAATGCACATGCACAGATTATACCAAAGTAACGATTTACGCAGTTGAGGGATTGAATAAGAAACAAGACAAAGTAGTATGGAAGCAATATATAAAATCATATCATCATTTTTAATACTTCAGAAGCTACAGCTTTAGGTGAAAAGTTAGGTTCAACTTCATATCGTTTACCTAAGTAAAAGTTAATATTTGTTAATCCCCTCCGGATATCATTAGGAGTATTTTGTATAATAAGGCAACGAGGATACGAGCTTAATATTTGCACAATACCACTATTTATATCATCCACCAGACAGATGATTGGCAATTCTGTTCCCATATAATCAAATAACTTTCCGGGAATCTGGGTTGAACCTTGTTTGTTGGATATGAAAAGAAGAGCATCAGACTCTCTGTATAAAGATAAGATTTCCTCATAATCGATATTTGAATGAACTGAACAACTTACATATTTTTTTATTTTTTCTTCCATATCCGATGGATAGTTTCCATAGAAGTCCAAACAAATCTTCTTTTCTTTTTCTTTATTATACTCCTCTAGGGCAGATAAGAAGTTTAAAACATTGCGACCAGGAGATAATACTCCTGTATAGACAATACGAAAAAGATTATTATCCATTCTGCTTTTGTGAATAGCTTTGTAATAACCTCTTGGAATATAAAATAACTTATCTGATATTTCAGGATAGTTACGACTCATTTTTTCTTTTGTTAGGCTGGAAACGTAAATGATTTTGTCTGCTTGTTTCAGTAATTCATATTCCTGTTTCCCTGCTTTTCGTTTATGTAACCAACTCAAATTAACATCATCTTTCCAAGGATCTCCCCATATTTGTATCCATGGAATCTGAGGATTTTGTTTCTTTAGTTTCAAAGCAACGAAATGTGAACTTTTTAAATCTGAGGATGAAATGATAAGATCGTAAGAATCTCCAATTTCGACGCTAATCAGATTTTTCCATTTCTTACAAATGTCTGGGAAATAAATTAGGTCGCGTACCAAACTTCTAATGTACGACAATGTTGAATTACTCTTCCTTTTTCCGGGAACAGAAGTCTTTTTTAATATAGACAAGTCGGGAATATAAGTTCGGATAACATCTGCTTTATTCTGATTGGTGAAATAGATGGATCGCATATGTTCCGGCCATTGTGGAGTCAATACTGTAACTTTACATCCATTTTGGATAAGTCCTTCTACCAACGCATTGTTTCGAATTGAAGCTGAGTTTGCCTTTTGCTCATAGCTTGTTGTTATATATAATATTTTCATGCAGTTCTATTTAAAAAATTACTGTAATCTTGATAATAACTTATCTCTATTGCAGAATGACAGCTCTGATTTGTCTCAAGATCCTACATCTGTATGAAACTTGGGCTATAATTTGTGTGCATCATATAAAGATTAGATCCAGAGATAGATTTAGAAGTTTAATTATATACCTTAAATGACGTACTTACTGATAAAGATTGACAAATCCGATATTGTTATCATACCATGGAATGAAGAAATAATAGTACTATAATCCTTAAATAGAAGAGTAATCATTTAGTGATAGATAGTTTTCTTAATAAGCTAAATGTATAAGAGAATTCTTCGGAGCCACTGTAACAAAGATACAACAGGGAACAAGAGACTATAATTGTCATTAACAATCTCAATATAAAATTGATAAAGACGTCAGGGCATACCGAGTCAATCAAAGATGTTGCAAAAGATATAATCATGATTGTACAAACAATCATGAGTGTGCTTTTGGCAAACTCCTTCATATATATCACAAGAGGCATCTTAAAGCCATACTTGAATACTACATATGGCTCCCACCACAGGTTTGTTGCAATATTTGAGAGTAGCATAGATAGCAATATGCCCTTTATTCCCAGTCCCAAATAGGCGGTAAACAGAAATGACATAGCAAGGTTTATTAACGCCTCTATAATAGACTTCCATTTTATCTGCCAAAAGAGTCCATAGGTGTTAATAGCCATCTGCGATGGAATTCTCAACTGATTGAAGAATATTGAATTGACAGCAATAAGTAACACCGAGATTTTGTCTAGATAATATTCACTTCCAATCCATACAGCGATAAATGGGTTAACCAATGCGAAGAAGAAAATGGCAATGACATAGGCAAGAGTGAAATTCATGAAATATATCTTTCGGAATACACTATAAACTTTGTCATCATCAGCGGTTGCCACAAGATTTCCGAAACTAGCTGTTATGCTATTAACAGCTTTTGCAACTATCATGCATGCGCTTGTGGAAATAAGCACATAATTTGAATAGATGCCAACCATGGCAATTCCTACGTAATAGGAGATGAACATATTGCCTGTTCCTGAAACCATAACGGAGCCTATACGATGACATACCATAGCCATCGTGTTCTTCATTATTACTTTTATCTCATTTCGAGGGACTTTGGCTGGCTTTAGATTAACGACTTCAGGGAAAAGTCGGTTGGTTTTGTAGGAAATGGCAATGTTGGAGAGAAATGTCACTATTACTTGTGCCACAAGATACATATAGTAGCTCCTTACTGTAAACAGTATGAAAACCAATGAAACTTCCTTCAGCAAAGTGAATTGCAGTACGTTCTTGTTGTTGACATACTCCTTTTGATAGGCTATGAGCAACGACCTCTTATAGGTGAAGAAATAGGACATCGAAGTGTTAAGTACATACAGTACATAAATTATATGTATGTTCTCCTCAATATTCGGAACTTCCTTGATGAAACAGGTAATAAAAGGAGTAAGAGATAATCCCACCAATACAATGAATAGTCCTATGCAGTTGTACACTTGCCGATAAAGATTGTTCAGCGCAGCAATCTTCTCGGTATCATTATCGGCAATCGGTTTGTACATCATGTATGTAATCGCTGTGCCTATTCCCAATTCAGCAAGCGATAGAAGAGTCAGTATATTGGAAAATAAGCCGTTTACTCCAAGATACTCAATGTTCAGTTGCTTGATGAATACGGTTCGTCCTATGAAACTGAGCAGTATGCAGACAATCTGTACAGAAAGCGATATACCCGTATTTTTTAAAGAATTGACTGTTCTACTTGTTACCATTTTCACATGATTTGATGAATAAATTGAACAAGTTTCTGACTCGCACAATCCCATGTATATTGTTGTGAGTTGATAAGCCCACGATCTATAATCTGCGAACGATATATATTATCTTCACACAAACGCTCAATGGCATTCTCAATTTCAATTGTACTATAGGGATCCACCAAAACAGCACCTTCACCTGCCACTTCTGGCAGACTGGATATATTAGATGTTATAACTGGGACTCCTGCAGCTTGAGCCTCAATCACAGGAACTCCAAACCCTTCATAAAGCGAAGCATAATATACAATACTTGCTAATTTGTATATTACAGGCTTATCTATCTCGTCAACATAACCTATAATTCTAACATCATCACCAATAGCATATCGTATAATAGCATCATCTATAGCTGGATGACTTTTCGTTAATACTAATTTATATTCATTTCTAATATAGTGTGGTAACTTAGAATATGCCTCTATCAGCCTTTCTATGTTCTTATGATTACGGTATATGCCAAAATTTAGTATGTATTTTGGAGGTAATCTGTATTTTTTTCTCATTCGCGTTTCTTCGGCGTTTGTTATACATCGCCTGAACGCTTGTTGGTCAATGCCATTTGGGATGACGTGAATTATTTTTTCGTCAAGCCCAAAATAATCAATTAAGTCTTGCTTGCTATTCTGTGATACTGTCAGGATGTATTTTGACCGTTCAATCGTCTTGTTTAAAATACGTTTGTGTTCTTCAACGACAGCCGATGGTTCACTATTCGTTCGTAAAAGGATAATATCATGTATAGTACTTACCAGAGGTGCTTCAAAACGAACTACTGGCAGAGTGAATGAAAGAAATATATTGAAGTCACTTTTACTCCTCATCCATTTTTCATAAGTAAATGGGAGTTTAAATTTTGAATAAAAAAAATACTTAGAAGGTAGTATCGTGCGTTTGATTATACCAGGAAACCATTCATATTTATAACTGTCATTCTGACGTGTTAGGTAGGTGCATCCTGTAAAAACAATATTTTCCGTAGTAGGTAGATTACACGAAAGATTTCTTACAAAATTTGCAATACCCCCAAAGCCTAATGCCTGACGTAGATCAATGTTAACTCTATTCATAGTCATATGCTTAATGTAATGCTATCTCGTAGAACTGCTGTAATGCCAAATTGTTGTTGACAGGATTATCAATGAAGTATTGACAGAACTTACTAAGTAAGGCAGGCTCAACAAGTATACGTTTGATCATTTCAACTACGCCATCTACTGAGTTTTCACAGATGATACCATTTATGTTGTTAACAACCACCTCGTCGGCTGCACCATAGTTGGTCACAAGTGCCGGTGTATTGAGAATCTGAGCCTCCACATTTGCCATGCTTAGTCCTTCGTATAGTGATGTCAATACAAAAGCATCGGCATACTTCATGTAGGGATAAGGGTTAGGCTTCAGCCCTACAAACTCAATGAAGTTTTGTAGACAATAATCATTCAATTTTTGTTCATAACTAATTCGGTCGATACCATCGCCCACAACCTTCCAATCAAAATTTGTATATCCATCTGCAATAAGTATTTTGGCAGCTTCAAGAATACGACTAATTTTCTTTTGCTTCTCATCGAGTCGACATACTGTCACTAAATGTATTTTCCCATTATTCTCGTAAGGATTGGCATACTCTACTGACAATTGTTTAATTCGAAGAATGTCATACATATTATAAATAACGAAAGATTTCTCTTGATACTCAGGCGCTATTTTATCAAATAGAATTTTGTTATTTTTACTTACATGAATAATACCATCAAAATCACGAAATATCTCGGTTGCAATATGTCGGGTTATTCCACACTTGGCTGCATCATTGTGTATCCATGCCAGTTTTTTACGTGCTTTCACGTTATTGAGCACAAACTGATAGTCGCCACCCAAAGTAATATCTCCGCTGTTAGAGTATAAATTGTTAGAAAACGCAATTGCCATATCATAGCATCCCTCTACCTTTTTCCCTTTTAAGCAAAGTTTGAGAATAAACTTCACACCTAAAAATCTTTTCAGCATCCGTAATAATACCATGCGGACTTTACGATAAATACCAATATTACTGATGCGACGACGGTCAAGAAGAGCTTCTCCAAGCATGTTGGAACCTTGGATTAACTTGATACCCTCGGGTAAACTGACGTTATCGCTGACATAATTGGATAAAATGCACAGTGTGATATCATTATCCTTTTTCAGTTCGTTCAAGAAATTAAGCAATGATGTGCTAATACCACCAATATCCAGCAGTTGCAAATTTGAAATAAAAATCTTCATTTTAATCTATCTAGAAAATTAATGGTTATATATTGACGGCATAATTTTATCCAGATAAATCCTTCTGTCATGTCGTACTTTTTTGTCATTATGATAACTTTTTATCAATTATAGTTTATTATATCTACTTCAAATACAAAAAAGATTATTTGATATATGTTTTTACAGTAGCAAGTAAAGATATTGCCATTAATTTATTTATCGCATTATTACTATTATACATAGTACATGCTTCTTTGTATAATTCTGGATAATCACCAACTATATGAATATTCTCGTCGAAATAATCACAAATGAAGTTTCTCAGATGCTCATTGGTCTCATACCAATACTGGTAAGGATTCATGTGATTCCTGTTAACCGATGACTTCAACAATCCCAACTTATATCCCAAATCATACAACTCATAACTAACCTTGTTCTTTAATTTATGGAGAAAGGAAATAACTTTCCTGTCATTCCTCATACGAGAACTAGGGAACGATGCTGCCACAGGATATTTTGTGTCAAGCCATTTCCAATATAGTTTGCTATCCAATCGTAGTTTCAACGGTATCGATGCACAAAATTCCATAAACTCCAAATCTAGGAACGGTGACACCGCATAGGTAAAATTGTTTCGCAGGTAATGTGTATTCAATATTCCTTTGAAACCACGAGTGTACATCATAAAATCCTCATGACATTTATAATCTTCCTGTTGAACATGAAAGCGAAGGGGAAGCAACGAGGAGTATCTACCAGCATTGAGGTTAACAGTTTGAACCTCATTGTGAAGATAACTGCCTACAATCACATCTCCAAGCTGACCTGTATGTTCTAAGCCGTAATTACAGAAATTTATGAATCTAAGCCACTGATATCCACCTGAGATGCTGTAGTAGCAACCAAGGCCAAACTGTAGCTTAACCATTTCGTCAATATCATAGAGGAACGTGGCGTCATCTAAAGAATGATGGAAAAATTCATTCAAAAATCTCTCCCCCATTTGAGCTGAAAAACAATATTCATCAGTTTGTGACTGAGAGTAACTAATATTTGTAATATCCTTGTAAGCAAGATCACAGGCAATCCAATTCACCATTCTAGAATCCAATCCAGCTGATAAATCAGCTAAATGACGTTTGTAGCCATACTCAATATCTTTTTCAAAGCATAATCTTACTGCTTTGCGGAAATGATGGTCAAGACCTTCAACCGCCTGTTCCATTGTCATATCAACAGATTTACTCCATGTGAACCTATGGTATTTCTTCAGTCGAAAACCAGTCCCCATCAAGTGAAGCAAACAGCCGGGATTTATTCGTTTAATGTTGCAGGAAATAGTTCCATCATCAGGAACAAAACCGTATGTCAAAAGAAAATGAGACGTTTTCTCATCAAGAGCTCCACATCCTACTCTTTCTATTAAAATGTTGAAGTTGTTTGAGACAAAGAGTTTCTTATTCTTTTCATCGAAAGAATAGAAACACGATACATCTCCAGTCTGATTTCCCCAAGCATATCCTTTCCGCTTTGTTTTATCATAGACGAATCCTGTAAAAACTCCCGTCCATCTCTCTACTGTAGTTTCACCAAATAATATTTGGAACAGTAAATCCTTCATCGAGGTACAACTGTTTGACCTAAACAGGTCTTTCTTATTCAGCAAAACTCCATCGCAAATAAGCAGAAAGTATTCATCCTCAAAAAAACATTTATCATCACGGAATCTATCAGAAAACGAATATTCCGCAAAATCTTGATGACTTGAGCACAAGTCAACACAGACAAGCCAATACGAACAATTTGTCATATGTAATCATTCAATATAAAGTAAACACTCTATTCAGGGCACTTTTGCAGTCTCCTAAACTGTGTCTCATTAAAAAAACATTTTGAATTTAATATTGGCGTAAACACTCAATCACTTCCTCTCAATTCTATATCAGCAAAATAGGATCTCGTTTTTTGTTTTCAAATGATTGTTCTTTCTATTGTACACAGTAAACTCCTTAAAGGAAACTTGCATAATCCTAGTTGCCGTGCATCATTTCACGGATCAGACAGGTTAACCATTTCTTCAATTGAAGGTCACGATCCTTTTCAGTTTCTATCAAAGTGTAGAACCAGGCAAACATCTCAAAGCCACGTTTACTTACGTTGTGAAGACAGTTCTTGCCTGAGTCCAATATTGAAGATGTTTCAAAATCGGATTGTTCCTCGTCAAGTGTTTATATGCAAAGAATCGTCCGACTGTCGTTCCTGTCATTGGCATAAAGGAAGTATGTCACTCGGGGTTACGATCACCCAAAGATATTTAAATTCTATAACAGCAAAGAAGTAATTGAGTGCTTACTTCCAGTAACCGTATTAATGAAATTAAGAACGATATTCGTCTTTAGAGAAGGTATTCAACGGTTTTCGCAAGATTCTAGTTCATTTAAGAATCACGATCTTACTACTATATATTGACTCATAACAAAGTTATATACCTTATCAACAAAGATAAAACTTTTTTTGGAGCAAATTATTTATAATCCGTCTTACATCTATTTCTTATAAATCCCACAGAAATCCAAGATAACTTTGTCTTCCCGATACGGCAACGACTTAAATGGATCATGCGCCGTCAAGAAAACCACTATATCCGCTTTATCATAAGCCTCCCGATAATCGGTTAATTTGAAAACATTATGGCTCTCCACATTCGGCTCTACCACTAGAATATCCGCATTGTTACAACTTAGCATCACTTTGGTCGTGATGTATTTAGCTGGAGATTCACGTAAATCATCAATATTCGGTTTGAATGCCAATCCCATCATCGCGATACAGGGCTTACGGTGATTTTCTAACTCAAACTTTAGCATAGCATTTTGGATTTTCTCTGCACACCAAAATGATTTATAATTGTTTATTTCGCGTGCCTTAGCGATAATTTGCGACTCAATCGGGAAATCTGAAGTTATAAAATAAGGATCTACAGCTATACAATGACCTCCAACACCACAACCTGGTTGTAAAATATTTACACGAGGATGCTTATTGGCTAATTCAATCAATTCCCAAACATTAATGCCTGCTTTATCACAAATTATGGATAATTCATTAGCAAAAGCTATCTGAACATCACGAGATGAATTTTCAGTGAGTTTACACATCTCTGCAGTCTTACTATTTGTCTTATGCAAACTACCTTGTACGAACAAACTATAAAATTCTACAGCCTTATCTGTAGATTCAGGGGTGATCCCGCCGATAACCCGGTCATTGTGTACTAATTCATAAATAACATTTCCAGGCAGTACACGTTCCGGGCAATAAGCTATATAAATTTTATCTTTCAAATCCGGACGTTCAGAAAAAATCAATGTCTGCATTTTTTCTGTTGTCCCTACAGGAGATGTTGATTCTATCACATACAAATCTCCTTCCTTTAATAATGGAAGAACAGATCGGGTAGCAGCCTCTACGTAAGATATATCCGGTTCATGATTTCCTTTAAAGGGAGTTGGAACAACAATAAAATACGCATCACTCTTTTCTGCAGTAGTAGAAGCTTTCAACTTTTGTGTAGCTACAACTTCTTGCAAACATTCCTCCAATCCAGGTTCAATAATATGAAGTTTACCTTGATTTGTCATTTCTACCACATTAGGATTGATATCAACCCCTAACACATCTACACCATGCTTTGCAGCAATTATTGCTGTGGGAAGTCCGATATATCCCAACCCCATAAAACAAGCTTTCATATTCTCTACTGTGTATAAAAAATATTGTTATTACTTAAAATATTTAAAGTTTGATGTTTTTTTAGTTAGTGCTTAATCTAAAGTATGTCTTTACGATAAAATAATTTTGAGACACTTCACGTAAATCGATACTTATTGATTTTTATCTCTGATCTTATCAAACCACAAATTCAACCCAACCCAAACAACAATATCCATTATAAACAAAACATTGTTATTTACATAGGATATTAATGTCATATTGATGATACTGAAAGATAACGCCATTGCCAATATACAGATCATTGCTTTGCGCGAACTGAAACCCATATCCAAAAATTTGTGATGTATATGATTTCTGTCTGCGTCAAATAACCCTTTGTGATTTCGGGCACGCACCAATATTACCCGGATCACATCAAACATAGGAACTATTAAAGTAGAGAAGGCAATAACGATAGCTCCCTCTGAATATGGGGCTCTTTCAGGATTGTTATTGGTATAGGAGATAGCTAAAAAAGCTAATATATATCCTAGTGTCAAACTCCCAGTATCACCCATAAATATCTTTTTACAGCGATCTACATTACCAAAAACATTATAATAGAAGAAGGGAAGTAGTACTCCCAGTGTAGAAAAAGCGAGCATGGCATAAATCCACTGGCCATAATAGATATATAAGCTGCCGAGAGTTAACAGTGATATACTACTTAACCCGGATGCTAATCCGTCAATGCCATCTATCAGATTGATCGCATTGACAATGAATACTGTTAATAGGATTGTAAAAGGAATTCCTAGCCAGGGAGTCAGTTCTTCAATACCGAAAAGACCATATAAATTGTTGATCCATAGGCCGGACAGGGGGATAAGGGAGGCTGCTATGATCTGTATAACGAATTTGCTTCGGTAACGCAGTCCGACCAAGTCATCTTTTATGCCTGATAAATACAATAACGTTAAGCCACAGACTAAGAAATAAAATTCAGGAACTATGAAATGAAGGCTGTCAATGGCGATTTCATAACCGATAAGATACCTTAATCCGGTGGTGAAAGCCAATGAAAATAGGATGGTGGGGACAAATGATATGCCGCCCAGACGGGGAATTATTCCGCTATGGACTTTTCGTTCGTCGGGGATGTCGAATAACTTTTTTCGGAAAGCTACGACGAGAATCCTTGGAATAATAAGCGCTGATAGAACTATTGATATAAATAGAGAAATAGCAATGAATATATAAATCATAACAAACTATAAGGTATTGACACAACAAAGTTCGTCAGTCACAGATGTGAGCTCACGAAAAACAATGACTAGCTAAAACGATCGTTTTAACTAGTCATTATTCTGTTTGTTTTAACAATTGAAGCACTTTCTATATAAGTTTTGAAAATTAAAATCTATATATTTTTTCTTTGTTGTAGATATGAATAAAATGCCTACCTTTGCGGTGACTAAAAAAAACGATCGTTTTTTTTAGTCATAGTTTTTGCTTGTATATCTGTGGTTTATAGTTTGTTATTGTGTGTTTTGAAAGGCGGTTGAAACTTTTTTTTGATGTTTTGGAAAGACTGTTTTTATGTGTTAAATAGTACAATAACAGGTGTGTGGTTACTGGTTAAAAATAACATATGTAGTCTGTAGCATATACAAATATTTGTATTTATTATTAATGTAGTGATAAGTAATCTCTTATGGAAGTATAATATTTCTTATCACAATATCTGAAACTTCAGGCCAAATGACAGGCTGAGATAGTCTTTCGGCTTCAGATATTTGTTTCCAAATTTGTTAAGGATATACAGATCGCATGAGCTGAGTTCGTAAAACAGCGTGACTGATTTATGCCATCTTCCCGGATTATTGAATTTAAAGGTGACACGTTCGCCGAGAAAAATATGGGTCCGTACTCTTGTTGAAAAGAAGTAATAGCCTTTAGGGTATTTGTCAGGGCTTTGTACCCAAAAATCTCTGTCAAGCAGGGTGTTAATGTATAACCCTGTTGTTAACGGTTCGAAATCAATGTTTTTATGCAAAGGAACTCTCCAGGGGATATAATTTTGCTTTACCGTGAATGTTGCCATGGTGTGACGTTTTTTTGAACTTTCTGCTTTCAGGTTACGGGCGGTTTTGGGAACAAATCCGAAGAGAAGGTCTGTTTCCCAGTGATGGCGGTAGTAGTCCCATCCGATCCCGAAAGAGAACATACCCATGGAGCCGGCAAATTGTATTTTACTGTACCGAGGGATAAGATTTTCCCATAGTGAAGTGTATCTTTCTATATGTCTGTCATACAAAGTCGGGGCAGGGATACTGTCCTGAGCATTTGTATAAAACGGAAAAAGCAAGGTTAAGAGCAGTAGTAATTTAAAATTTAACGATTTCATATGAGTAGTCATCAGGTGTTACGGTAAAGAGTAAATAAGTACGTTTGCCGATATTGTCGCAGCAATAATAAATGATCCCGTCGTCGAACAGGTCGCGGGCGGCAAAGTTATGGTCGTGGGCATGCAAGCAGAAAAGAGGATTGGGAAATTCCCGTATCTTTTCCTGGAAGATATCTGCCACATTGTTATTGAATTGCTCGCTTCCGGGCGGCACATGCATAACAAAGATCGTGCATTTATCATCTTCTGTTGTACTGTTCAGTACACCCTTTATAAAGGAGAAATCGGGTACAGGAATAGAGTAATCGTATTCAAGCGCATTCGTGTTCAGGCAGATGAAACGGATTGCACCACCTCCGCCATAATACTGTGAGGGGCCAACGCTGAACGAGAAGTTTTTAGGACCGTACATATCCTCGTATACCAATTCCCCGTTGCCGATAATGTCATGATTGCCGATCAGGGCAACATAAGGTATTTTTAGCTTGGATAAAATTGAATGTTGCCAGATATATTCTTTTTTGATACCAAAATCGGTCAGGTCACCTCCGTGAATGACAAAATCGATAGAGTCCCGTTGGTTGACATGCTTCACGAAGTCATTCGTTTCATCCAGCCAGCGCTGAGTGTCGCCTGTAAAGATAAAACGGATGGTGTCTTTATCCTGGCAGGCGTTCCGGATTTTAAAAATATTCATTTCATTGATATCTTTGTCTTCCTTGTACGTGATTCTGCCGTCGTATGGATGGTAGTCTATCAGGTCACATGATGTGAGTAGTACGAATAGTACTAGTGCATATTTTTTTATCATAAAAGTAGTCCTGTCTTTTTGGTAACAAAGATAGGACTACTTTTATGATTGGAAAGGTTTCTATTGAATTATTGATGGTCAGAAAGTCTATAGGCTGAATGCCTGTTCCAGTTCTGTGAAATCGGTAATAACCAGGTCGGCCGATTCATCCCCCCGGTAATCGCTCCAGCCGATACTTTTCAGCCAGATTGTTTTGCAGCCGATAGACGTAGCGGGGATAATGTCTTTATCGTGAGAATCTCCGATTACGACGATCGTTTCTGCCGGTAATGATAATTCTTTTACACCTAACCCGAATATAGCCGGATCGGGTTTGCGGATACCGACAACTGCTGATTCGACAATCGATTTAAAATAAGTATCCAGATGAAAATCTTTTAGTACGGATTCGATGTTCCCATAGAAATTGGAGACCAGTACCAGCGGGTATTTTTGAGACAATGCCTCCAGTATGGGACGGGCTGTGTCGATCGACTTCCGTGCATAAGCATAGCACCAGTCGGCCAGCCGCTGTTTTAATCCGGGAGTGGCATACGCTTCGGGGATAAAATCGCCGGCTTTGAGCCATTCGATCTGTATGTCTGTCTTCAGGCGCAGCATGTCGAGGAAAGTGTGATGGGGCTTTACGATCGGATTTTTACCTAACGTCCGTTCGCCGTGCACATAGGCATTCCGGAAGATCTCTTTGCTCACCGGTACTTCTTCGGCCTGATAAGCCATCCAGATCACTTCGGCCCAGTGCATGCCATTGCTGTCGATGGTACCGCCATAATCGAATATGATTCCTTTTATCTTGTCTGATTCGAACATATATTTATGATTTTGATTCGAGTTCTTTAGTGAATTGGGCACAGAAACGTTCGTGTGTTACGATCATATATGCCAGCATGATATTCAATACTGTCATTTCAAATACGAAATACAGCCAGGGCATATCGATGAAAAGACTGACGAATAAAGCAATGACACGTGTGTTGAATGACAGCATATTCGTGTATTTCATCATCGGAAGGCTCTTTTCACGGAAGGCTTTCCGGAACCATTCCGGAGCTTCATCGTGATACTTGGTCCGGATGATGTTCATCATTTTCTGAAACTTCGGCGACAATGCTTCCTGCCCGACGGTATAGTTGATATAAAATGTTTCAAAAAGTTTGTAGATAAAATCTTTTTTCCAACTCATCGTCTTGTATTTCTCTTTCAGGGCGGGAGAGTGGGAGAGTTCGCTTCCGGCTTTTCCTTTCAGGAATAACAGGTGGATATTCCGGTAATAATCAGCCATGGCGGCTTGTTTGCTGTGGAAAAATCCGGTGATAGCAGCAAATATCCAGATCCAGATACCCCATTCCGGTGTCAACCGAAGGCAGATGGCGGCATAGATAGCAATAAACCAGCAGTCGCCGGCTGTTCCGTCCAGAATACGACCCAATGGTGTTTTCTTACCAGTCATGCGGGCCAGCTGTCCGTCGGCGCTGTCGTATGAGTTTGCCCAGATAAGCAATAACATACCGATGATATTTATTGTCAGGCTCTGGTAATAGAAACAAATACCGGCTGCAATACCTATAAATATACTGGCTACGGTAATTGTATTGGGGGATACTCCCAGCTTATTGAAGAATAACGCCCAACGATAACCGATCGGGCGATAGAAGTGGATATCGATGAATTCTTCGGTATCCAGGGATTTGAGTGTAGACTCTATATCGGGTTTCTTTTTTGTTTCTTCCATTACTTGCTGATTAAATTATAGATGCGGCGGGCAATTTGGGGAGCAGCTTCGTCCCGGCAGGGAGCAAAACTGGGCCAGTCATTGAAATCGATCAGCCGGATCGATCCGTCATCTGAAATAATACAGTCACCACCGTAAATATGAATGTTCAGTACTTCTGCCGCCTGGCTGCAAAGTTGCTGCAACTTTGAATCGTCAAACGGAATGCCTTTGGCCGTTCCGTTTATCTGTTCTAACCCGAATTTACTGTGATGTTGGTTGGAGGGGTAGAACCAATAAAAGAAATCAGTTCCGGTCACGCCATAGAACTTAACCAGGTCGCCAACCAGATGTTCGTTGACTACGGCAGTCTTGATTCCGCGGATGGCGTATTCTTTCAGGATTGTTTTGGCTTCTTCCGGATTCCTGACGTAGGTGACATCTTCCCGGTGGATGGCGTGAAAGTCGCCTCGTTTGATCCAGCAGTTATAAAATCCGGCTTTTTCCAGTGCGGCTGTCGGGTCTTCATCGGTAGGAAGGATCAGGCTGGCCGGATGTGAGATGTTGTTCGACATTAACAGGCGGGTCATTTTCTCGCGTGTACAGTTTTCTATTCCATAGCCGGAGTTGATAACGGTATAACCCTGATCTTCCATCTGCTGTAGTTTATGGATAGAAGTCCAGTTTCTGACCATATTGAAGATGGCTGTCTCTTCAAATTGATGGATTATCAGATCTGATTCTATGTATTCGTTTACTTCACATCCCAGATCGCGCAGATGTTGGACGGTCAGAGAGAAGATGGCGGCATCGTTACCGATATGGTTGGGGGAAAATTGATTTTCCCGGCGGATGCCTGCTATTGTTAGTTTACTCATTACTTTTTTATTTAGTTGTCACTTGTCAACTATCAACTGTTTAAAAAATCTTCGGCCTTTTTGATATCTTCGGCATGATCGACGTCTACGATTTTGCTGAATGGATAAGCTTTCAGCTTTAATCCTTCAGCAATAAGCTGACGTTGGTAGTTGCGCATACGTGACATGCCTTGTCCGATTGCATTATTCAGAACTTTCAGTCCGGAACGTCGCAGGCAGTAAATACCGCCGGAGATATAAGAACATGGCGGTTCTCCTTGTTTATCCAGAAAGCCCTGGATTACTAAATCGTTGTCTGTATCTACGTATAAAGGTTTTTCGTCATCTATAAAATCGGTTACTGCCATTAACCCGTCCAATTGACTTTCTTTCAGGAACGCCTGGATGTATCCACCGAATTCTTCTTCTTTGAAAATCGTGTCGACGGTTGTCAGGCAGATATGATCACTGTCCAGATGATGGCTGAGCTCATAAAAGCTATGCATGGAACTGGGCGTGGATTTAACCAGCAGATAAAAAGGAACAGGCAGTTCCAGTTTTCGCAAGTGCTCCTGCACTTCCGTCATTTCTTCATTTACAATAATACTGATAGATGACGCATCGTTTTTCAGAAAAACATTGATCAAACGATCAATTAACGCCGTACCGTTTAGTTGTACCAGTGGTTTGGGCCATTTTACTCCTTCTTGCACCAAGCGGGAACCCTCGCCAGCTGCAATGATTGCATAATCCATATTTGTCAGAAACTAATTGAATTAAGATGATTGATATATGAAAAAGAAATTCTTCTATCCGAGGAAAAAATCGTTTTTGGACGGATAGAAGAAGTCTTTTTATATGTGTGTATTAATCCAGATAGCTAGGTGCTTTTTCTCCGATCATATCACGCAAAGTCTGTTTAACCATTCTCCACTGCTGGAACAGGTCGTGAACAGGCTGGTGTTCGAAATCGTGCATCGGGCTCTTGCAGAAGAATGACAACCAAGTCTGGATACCGGACATACCGGCACGCATAGCCAAGTCGCTGAACAATACCAGGTCGAGAGCGATAGGAGCGGCGAGGATAGAGTCACGGCAAAGGAAGTTTACCTTGATTTCCATCGGATAGCCCATCCATCCGAAGATGTCGATGTTGTCCCATGCTTCCTTGTTATCCTTGCGGGGAGGATAATAGTTGATACGTACCTTATGATATACGTCACCATAAAGGTCTGGATATTTTTCAGGTTCGAAGATATTGTCGATCACAGACAGTTTACTAACTTCTTTTGTCTTGAAGTTTGCAGGATCATCCAATACTTCGCCGTCGCGGTTTCCTAAGATGTTGGTGGAGAACCAGCCGCTTACACCCAGCATACGTGTTTTGAACATCGGAGCCAATACAGTCTTCATCAATGTCTGTCCGCTCTTGAAGTCCTTTCCGGAGATAGGAACATTCATCTGTTTGGAGAATTCCCACATAGCCGGCGTGTCTACACATAGGTTAGGAGCACCCATAATGAACGGAGCACCTTCTGCGATAGCAGCGTAAGCATAACACATACTCGAGGAAACAGCTTCCGTATTGTTTTCCTTCATCGCTTTTTCCAATGCGGCAAGCGACATGTGTTCATCTGACAGAGGAATGTAGATTTCAGTACTTGCAGCCCATAAAACGGCGATACGTTCGCAATTATTGGCAGCCTTGAAATCACGGATGTCCTGGCGCAGTTGTTCTACCATTTCCCAACGGGTGGCAGCCTGTTTGATGTGCGTTCCGTTTAAGCGTTTAGCCCAGTTGTGATCGAATGCAGCCGGCATCGGTTTGATGGCCTGCAATTCTTCTTTCACATTGTTCAGGTCTTTTTCCTTTAATACTTCAGCATACATGGCAGCTTCGTATGCATTATCGGGGAATATATCCCAACCGCCGAATACAATATCGTTCAGATCAGCCAAAGGCACAATGTCTTTGATTGCTTTCTCTTCTCCGCTTTCCAATCGCATAGTCGCCATCTGGGCGATTGAGCCGATTGGTTTCGCTACTCCTTTACGAGCAGCCAGAGTACCTGTAATCATGGTGGTTGATACTGCTCCACCTACACCCACAACGAGAATGCCAAGTTTCCCTTTAGCTTCTTTTACTTCGATTTTTTCCATGTCAATTTAAGTTCAAAAATAATTGTGCAAATTTAGGCCTTCTTAATTGAATTAAAAAGGATAAATATGCGATATAATTGGTCAAAAATACTATAATTTCCAATAACTTGCCAGTCTTTCTGTACAAAAGTACTATTCTCTTCGTACTAAAGGCTTGTTTTTTGAGTTGTACGTAAGATAAAAAATATCTATCTCTTGAACTATTTTGTTACAAAACTATAAAAATAGATTGGTTTCACAAATAATTTTGACGAATATAGTTGTTTATCGAATAAAAATACTTTCCTTTGTGGCATGTGAACAACATAGTTTTCAGAAATTGCTCTTTTATCTCCGATGTAATATTCAACAAGTGAATTTATTTTGTAGTAATGGACCTTTCCAAGATTATTTGTTACAGTTTTTTTATTAATTATTTTATATCATTTTTGTATGAATATTTACATTGGTAACCTGAACTATCGGGTTAGAGAATCTGACTTACAGCAGGTTTTAGAAGAGTATGGAGTTGTAGAATCAGTAAAGTTAATCATTGATCGCGACACTAACAGATCAAAAGGTTTTGCATTCGCAGAATTTACAAATGAAAGCGAAGCAAGAAATGCAATCAATGAATTGAACGGTGCTGAATACGAAGGCCGTCAGATGGTTGTTAAAGAAGCTACTCCAAGACGTTGAGTTAGTTTTAACAAATAGTATAAGAGAAGGGGTACGGAAGCTAAACATCCGTATCCCTTTTTTTATTGCTGATAATTTCTTACGTTTGCTGCAAATTTTGAAATAAATGAAAACTCTTCCCTTGAAATCTACCCGTCTGCTTCTGCCGGGTATTTGCTTTCTGATTGCAAATCTATTTGTTGTATGTTCGGCCCAGGCACAAATTTCCGACCGGGTGTTTAAGTCGGACCACCGGATCGATCCGGAAAAGAAAGGGCAATTATCTGTCGAGTTGGATAATATAAGTTTCTTTAAAGATAATGAATATACCGGTTCGATTATGAAAGGATATTCTTTGCCGGGATTCTGGATACAACCGAAAGCTGTTTTTTATCCGCTGGGTAATATAAAACTTGAGTTGGGGGTGCATATGCTCCGTTATTGGGGTGCAAAGAAATATCCGAGCCTGGCTTATCAGGATATTGCCGAATGGAAAGGCGACCAGTACCAGCATGGCTTCCATGTCCTTCCTTTTTTTCGGGCGCAGATGGCTTTGTCCGATCATGTGAATATTGTTCTTGGCGATATTTATGGCGGTGCTAATCATAACCTGATCGAACCTTTATATAATCCGGAGTTGAACCTGACGGCTGATCCTGAAGCCGGACTTCAGTTGTTGTATGACTCCCGCAGGTTTGATCTGGATGTCTGGGTGAACTGGGAAAGTTTTATTTTCCGTGAAGATACGCATCAGGAGGCCTTTACTGTCGGGTTGTCGGGGCGTTATAAACTGAATGATCCGGATGCGCGTTTTCATTTTTATGCACCGGTGCAGGGATTGGCCCAACATCGGGGAGGGGAGATCGATACGATATTTACTAACTCTGTACAAACTTTGATGAATGGCGCTGTGGGAGTCGGTACGGTTTGGAACACAGGTAATCCGATATTCCGGAATGTAAATCTTGAATTTGATGTCGCTGGTTATTATCAGCAGGCCGGTAAGTTATGGCCATATGGTAGCGGCTCCGGTTTTTATGTCCGGGCATCTGCGGATATTTACGATTTTCGGGTGAAAACATCTTATTGGAACAGTAATAAATTCATCTCCATGTTCGGCAGTCCGTTTTATGGAGCGGTATCGACATCGGATGAAGGTGTTTCTTTTGACGGGCAAAATATGGTTTATCTGGGGTTGGAATACTCAAAGAGTTTCGGGAAAGGTTTTTCCCTGGGGGTAGATGTGGATGTATATCAGCATCTGTCTGTCGATAAGTTTGGACTGGGGGCTGGTGAAGTCGGTAAATCCGGCAGCGCTACCAGTTTTTCGGCAGGGATTTATTTCCGGATCAATCCATCGTTCCTGATCAAGCAGTTTTAAAAGGAGAAAATAATGAAAGTAAATAAAGGTCTAATTTATATTAGACCTTTTTTCTTTCTGATAGGATTCAAGCAAAAATAGTGTTTTTGCTAATGACGGGAAAGTCGGTAGAACGACCGGGCGTTCCGGATTCCACTCCGGATCTTCCGTGATCATTGTGGATAAAGTTCCCGCATGCATGAGTACTGTCTGTGCATCTGTGATAGCCGTTATGATATGACGTTTTTCCGTAGGCAATAAAACGAAATACCCTTCATCGACTTCTACTACCGGGGTTGCCGTTTTCGAACAGATGAGAAGTTTGCCTGTAGTGACAAAAAGTAATATGTTTCCCATTTGTTCTGTGTCATATACTACTTCACCGGCTTTTACTTCTTTGCATTCAAATTGATTAATAAAATTCTTCATAAAAAATTGCTACTCGTTCAGCATTGCTTCAATCGGCCTGTTTGGCAGATATTGAAGCATACCGGTAGAGTATTCTATCTGATGTTTACCGTTTTCATCGGAGTAGATTACATAATATTCAATACCGGGAATATTTTTTGCCGCTTCACGTGCTTTTTCCAGCCCCATTGCCATGAAGGCTGTCGCATAAGCATCGGCGGTGATACAATCTTCAGCTACAATTGTTGCGCTTAATATGCTTTGTTCGGATGGGTATCCGGTACGCGGGTCAATCGTATGGGCGTACTTTTTTCCATCTTTGACGTAGTAGTTACGGTAGTTGCCGGATGTGGCAACGCCTCCTTTTTTGCATAACTGGACTACTTCTTCTATATCGTTTTTTATTCCGGTTGAATCGTCTTCCGGTTTATTGATTCCTATACGCCAGCATTTTCCGTTCTGGTTGACGCCTTTCATCGTTACTTCTCCGCCGATTTCGACCATGTAGTTTTCAATACCTTCACGTTCGAGCAGACGTGCTATGATATCGCTTGCATATCCTTTGGCAATCGCGGAGCAATTCAACAGGATACGGGAATCATCTTTTACTACTTTCCGTCCGTCCAGTCTGACTTTCTGATAACCGACGAATTGTTTGATACTGTCGATCATTTGAGGAGTCACACTGTCCATTTTGCTGAAACCGAATCCCCAGAGATTGACCAGAGGAGCACAGGTGATATCGAAAATGCCTTCCGAATGGTCGGATACCTCTTTTGCTTTGTTGAACACCTCGATAAACCAGTCATCTGCTTCGACCGCCTCATTCCGGTTCACTTTTGATATGATAGAGTTCGGATTGAACGGATTTAACGAAAGATTGAACTTTTGAAATTCGGCATCAATCTTTTCTGTCAGTATTTCAGAACCTTCATATTTAATATGATAGATAGTATGAAAAACGGAACCGCTTTCTTCGAAATATTGTTTCTGTTTTGTACAGGCAGTGAACATAAGTATCCATAAACCGGCCGCCAGAATGATCTTCTTGTACATCTCTTTAAATTTTAGCGCAGCAAAGATACTAAAATTTATTGTAATTCAATCAATGTCAGTTGTCAAGCCTTTTTGTTTTCCATATAAGCCCCTTTCATGGGAGATGCGCAGTTGCGTGTAAAAATATCCAGGATACCGCGGCTATGGCGGGATACAGGCTGTGTCCATTGTTTACGACGCTCCGACAAAATCCGGTCTATTTCCTCCGGTGATTGTTGGAAGCCGTTGGTTCCGATGATCTCGAGCTTACGGGCAGGAATGTCGATACGGATCAGGTCATTGTCTTCAACCAGGGCGATAGGACCGCCGTCGTATGCTTCCGGCGAGACGTGTCCGACGGCCGGGCCGCGGGTGGCTCCGGAAAAACGTCCGTCGGTAATGAGGGCAATGCTTTCTGCCAGTTCCGGGTCGGAGGCGATGGCTTCGGTCGTGTAAAACATTTCCGGCATTCCGCTGCCTTTCGGGCCTTCGTAACGGATAAAGACGGCTTCTCCCGGATGGATATTTTTCTGCAATACAGCTTGCAATGCTTCTTCTTCGCTATCGAATACACGGGCCGTTAATGTTGCCTGCATCAGGTTGGGGGAGATGGCGGCATGTTTGACAACGGCTCCTTCCGGGGCGAGATTCCCTTTTAATATGGCAATCGCTCCTTGTTTCCGGATCGGACTTTTAAACGGTTTGATAATGTCGCTGACTTTTACTCCAAGCGGGGACAAGTATTTGCGGCATCCTTCATAAAATCCGTTTGTGCGGAGTGTTTCAAGATTTTCTCCCAGGCTTTTGCCTGTTACTGTCCGGACATCCAGGTTAAGCACGTCTTTCAGTTCTTCCAGAATGGCGGGAACGCCGCCAGCATACCAGAAATATTCGCCCGGCCAGAATCCGCTTGGACGGATATTCAGTAAAAAAGGAATTTGGCGATGGATTTCATCAAATAATTCAGGCGGCAGGTCAATGCCTAGTTCATGCGCAATGGCCGGCAGATGTAGCAGGCTGTTGCTGGAACCGGCTATCGCGGCGTGCACCATAATAGCATTTCTGAAAGCGTCGATTGTCAGGATATCGGAAGGCAGTAACTCTTCTTTCTCTAATTCGACGGAACGCTGGCCGGCGTACCGGGATATCTCTTTTATATAATGTACGTGCGTAGGGATTAAGGCCGAACCCGGCAGTGCGATACCCAGCGCTTCGGCCATTACCTGCATTGTCGAGGCTGTTCCCATAAATGAACAGGCTCCGCAAGTCGGGCAGGCATCTTTTTTATAAGCGAGGAATTGCTCTTCGCTTATTTCTTTCCGTTCGTATTGTGCACTGTATGTTCCGATTTGTTCTAAAGTCAGCAGGTTGGGGCCGGCTTTCATAATACCTCCCGGCAGGAGCAGGGCCGGCATATTCAGCCGGGCGATCGCCATCAGGTGGGCAGGCACCGATTTGTCGCAACTGGTAATGAATATTCCCGCATCGAAAGGCGTTGCTTTTACGTGTATCTCCATCATGGCTGCCATGATATCGCGGGATACGAGCGAATAGTTCATTCCGTCGTGGCCCTGTGCTTCGCCGTCGCAAATGTCAGTGACGTAGTAATTGGCAGCCCGTCCTCCGGCATCGCTGATACCTTTGCCGGCTTCTTCCACCAGCTTGTTCAGATGGGCACTTCCGGGATGGCTGTGTCCGTAACTGCTCTCAACGATGATTTGCGGTTTGCTGAGATCTTCAATGCTCCAACCACTACCGAGGCGGAGTGAATCAAGTTCCGGTGCCAATTTACGTAATTCCTGACTTTTCATATACATTTATTTTATTAGCAGAAGAACAGGTGTTCTATCAATATTTTTGCTCCGATACCGATTAGTATCAGTCCGCCGATCAGGTCGAGTTTCAAATCCACCTTACGTCCGAAACGACTTCCGAAATAAACGCCTGAAACAGACATAAGGAATGTGATGATTCCGATCAGGGAAGCCTGGATGATGATATCCGATTTCAGGATAGCCAGCGAGATACCGATAGCCAGTGCGTCGATGCTTGTTGCTATGGACAGTCCGAACAATGTTTTGTTGCAGAGCGGATTTGTTTTGCTGTCTTCATCTTCTTCCTGCGTACTGTCGTATATCATTTTACCTCCCAGGTAAAGCAACAGGACGAAAGCGATCCAGTGGTCGAAGGCTGTAATGTATTTCTGGAATCCGACACCGGCCAGATAGCCCAGAACTGTCATTGTGGCCTGTGTGATACCCATAAAAGAGCCGATCTTAACCATATTGCACACAGTGCAATTCCGGATTACTGCTCCGCCGGTTACGGACACGGCCAAACTATCCATCGATAATCCGATGGCTAGTAACACTATTTCTATAATTGACATAAATTAAAAAGTTTCCACCCCGGGTGTACTCATATTTCTGATTCTATCTTATAGTTGTTTCTATTGGATGAATTCCTGGAAATCAACTCGCCGATGAATCCGGCTAAGAACATTTGCGTTCCGAGGATCATCGCAGTAAGCGATATATAGAAATATGGAGAGTTTGTTACCAACGGACGTAAATCGCCGGAGAACATGGAGATCAGTTTCATGCTTAATACGAATACCAATGCGATGAAACCGATAAAGAACATCACGCTTCCCCACAGACCGAAGAAATGCATCGGCTTTTTTCCGAATTTGGAAGTAAACCATAACGTGATCAAATCCAGATAGCCGTTGACAAAACGGTTTAGCCCGAATTTGGTTGTTCCGTATTTGCGTGCCTGATGCTGTACGACTTTTTCACCGATCTTATGGAAACCGGCAATCTTTGCCAGGTATGGAATATACCGGTGCATATCGTTGTACACTTCGATATTTTTGATAACGACATTTTTGTAAGCCTTCAGGCCGCAATTGAAATCGTGCAGGTTGTTTATGCCAGAGAATTTGCGGGCCGTGGCATTGAATAGCTTTGTCGGGATCGTTTTGGATAACGGGTCGTACCGTTTCTTTTTCCATCCTGAAACGAGGTCGTATCCGTCTTCCGTGATCATACGGTAGAGTTCCGGGATTTCGTCCGGACTGTCCTGGAGGTCGGCATCCATGGTGATGACTACATCTCCCTGGGCACGCTCGAAACCGCAATGTAGTCCGGGTGATTTGCCGTAATTGCGGCGGAACTTGATGGCTCTGATACAAGGATTCTTTTGCTGTAAACCCTCGATTACTTCCCATGAATTGTCCGTACTGCCGTCGTTTACAAATATAATTTCGTAAGTAAAGTTATGTTCTTTCATCACCCGCTCTATCCATGCTTCCAGTTCCGGTAGAGACTCGGCTTCGTTGTACAACGGAATAACTACTGATATATCCATTATTTGTATTGTTTCTCCTTATTGTTCTTGTCTGATCGCACCGGTTTCATTGTTCCTGCACAGAATGGCTGCTACCGGTATCGAAAGTATAATACCATAAAATATATTATTGAAAACACCCTGAATAGCCATATGGATAGGAGTGAAATTGGTTTTTCCGATTGCTTCTATGACTTCGGTGCTTACCTGTGAGTCTTTCAGCACTTCGATCATCTGGTTTACGGAGTTTGCCAGAAAATCGGCCGGAGCGATAAACTGGAAGAACACGAAATGTTCGAGGGCGAAGATCAATGCGGCAAAAAAGTAAAGCATTGTGCCGAAGCGCCAGGCATGAAAGAAACTGATCTTTCCGCCGATGTCCTGTTTGTATCGTTTTGTCAAATAATAGGCGATGAACGGAACTGTCAGTGTAAGCACTATATATATAATGTTTAGGGCAGGAACCGTATTGCTGAAAATAAAGAACAGGTACTTGATCACCCAGAAAATTCCCATGGCTAAACCATAAGTCATCGCGCTTTTTAATAGTAGACCTTTATTTTCTTCCATTTGTGCTGCTGTTTTAAAGTTTCTATCAGCAAAATTAATCCTTTTGTTATAATATGCAATGTATAACAATAAAAAAAGAGGAAGTTTATTGTCATAAACCTCCTCTTCCAAATTTTTGAATTTTCAATTGTTAATTATCAATTTTCAATTCTTCTGAGCCTCTTGTCGGATTCGAACCAACGACCCCGAGATTACAAATCACGTGCTCTGGCCAACTGAGCTAAAGAGGCAGGTGGGTAAGCTTGCTACATCGCGCCGCTACAACCAAGTACCCTTGCTGCGGTCAAGCCCTGGGGGATTCCGAGGGAGCATGCCGTGTAGGACTTACCCGGGTGCAAAAGTAGATATTATTTTTTACAATGCAAGCGTTTTTATGCATTACAGGTGATATTTGTTTCTAAGTGGCTGTAAACCTTTTATTTTAGTTGTGGTTAAAAAGTGTTTATTCTTTATTGCCGGCTTGATTTATCTTACCGGTAAACTCTATATCGAGTCAACCTCTATTATAGATGAGGCTGAAAGTAGTCAACTAAAAACATTAACACAGTATAGATAGTGTTTCATTGTAATGAAACAAGTGTTTCTACCTAATGAAACAAATGTTTCAATAGGATGAAACAGATTTTCGGAAGGAGGTATTTTATCAATTGTTTCGGCGGTTATCTTTTTTTCTATAGATTCAACTTTACATTTGGTATATGTATAAATATTCTTGTACATTTGTACCCTAATTCAAAAATCAAAAACACTAAGAACAATGGGTGGTTTTTTCGGAACTATTTCTAATTCGTCTTGTGCAACTGACTTATTTTACGGCACAGACTACAATTCTCACCTGGGAACCCGCAGAGGCGGTATGGCAACCCTACACGAAGGCGTCTTCAAACGCTCTATCCATAATCTGGAAAATTCTTATTTCCGTACTCGTTTTGAAAGTGAACTGGAGAAATTCCAGGGGAATTCAGGTATAGGTATCATCAGCGATACAGATCCTCAACCAATCTTCATTAATTCTCACTTAGGTAAATATGCCGTTGTGACCGTAGCCAAGGTGAACAATCTGGAGGAACTACAGAATGAATTGCTGGATAAGGGATGTCACTTTTCAGAAATGAGTTCCGGCCAGATCAATCAGACTGAATTGATTTCATTACTGATCTCTCAGGGTAAGACGTTTGTTGAAGGTGTGGAAATTGTTTTCGAAAAGATTAAAGGTTCCTGCTCGATGCTTATTCTGACAGAGGAAGGCATTATTGCCGCACGCGACAAATGGGGGCGTACTCCGATCCTGATCGGTAAGAAAGAAGGTGCCTATGCGGCATCAAGCGAACCTTGCAGCTTCCCGAATCTGGGATATGAAATAGATTATAATGTAGGCCCAGGCGAAGTGGTTATGCTTACGGCAGACAAGATGACGCAGTTGCGTAAGCCGAATAAGAAAATGCAGGTTTGCTCTTTCTTATGGGTGTACTATGGTTATCCGGTCTCTGAATATGAAGGGGTGAACGTAGATGCTTCCCGCTATGCCAGCGGTCTGGCTATGGCGAAGAAGGATGAGGTGGATGCTGATTTTGTATCGGGTATCCCTGACTCCGGTATTGGTATGGCGCTGGGATATGCTGAAGGTAAAGGGATTCCTTACCGTCGTGCTATCGTTAAATATACACCGACATGGCCCCGTAGCTTTACCCCGGCCAACCAGTCCGTACGTGACCTGGTTGCTAAAATGAAACTGATCCCAAACCGTGCCCTTCTGAAAGGGAAACGGGTGATTTTCTGTGACGATTCGATTGTTCGCGGAACACAGCTTCGCGATAATGTGAATATATTATATGGATATGGAGCGAAAGAGGTGCATATGAGAATCGGATGTCCTCCGATCCTGCATGCTTGTCCGTTTGTCGGTTTTTCTGCTTCCAAGTCCCATCTGGAACTGATTGCCCGCCGGATTGTCAAGGAACTGGAAGGGGATGATGCAAAAGATCTGGATAAATATGCTACAACAGGTACCGAGCAATATAATATGTTGGTGGAACGTATCCGTGAGCAGCTGAATATCACTACACTTAAATTCAATACAGTAGAAGACCTGATCGCTTCGATCGGCCTGCCGAAGGAATGTGTTTGTACACATTGTTATAATGGCAATGGCTGTTTTTAAGAGGGGGTAATTATAGAAAGAATTGAACTATCCCGTTCCCGTGCTTGACACGAGATCGCAAAGGTACAGACCATATCCTATATGTATATTTTGATACTGCCGGTTCTTTTGCGACCCCGTGTCAAGCACGGGGACAAGATAGTTCAAGCCAGATAAAAAGAGAAATAATTACAAAACAATCGTTGGGTAATTATTTCTCTTTATTATTTTGTTATTCGTCGCTCTTTACCTACTTTTATGCTTTAAATATAAAAGTATACCTTATGACAGTATTAGATAGATTTTTAAAGTATGTAACGTTTGAAACACAATCGAGTGAAGAGACCGGGACAACACCAAGTACTCCGGGACAGCGGGTGTTTGCAGAAGAATTGGTAAAGGAACTGGAAGAAATAGGTCTGGAAGACATCACGCTGGATGAAAACAGCTATCTGATGGCAACACTTCCGGCAAATACCGATAAGAAGATTCCGGCTATCGGCTTTATCGCCCATCTGGATACCAGTCCGGATATGTCGGGAAAAGATGTGACTCCACGGATTGTAAATTATAAAGGAGGAGATATCGTCCTGTGCGCCGAAGAGAATGTAGTTCTTTCTCCCCAGATGTTTCCTGAACTGAATGATTATAAAGACCAGGATATTATTGTAACCAACGGTAAGACCTTGCTGGGAGCCGACGATAAAGGCGGTGTGGCAGCCATCATCGCTGCTATGAAATATCTGAAGGATCACCCGGAAATCGAACATGGCAAGATACGTATCGGTTTTACTCCGGACGAGGAGATCGGGGAAGGGGCCAACCATTTTGACGTGGAGAAATTCGGTTGTGAATGGGCTTATACGATCGACGGCGGGCAGATTGGCGAACTGGAATATGAAAACTTCAATGCGGCAGCTGCCAAAATAACTTTTAAAGGTTTGAACGTTCATCCGGGTTATGCGAAGAACAAGATGCTGAATGCTTCGTTGCTGGCTATCGAGTTCGCTTCGTGGCTGCCGGCTTCACAACGTCCGGAACATACGCAGGGGTACGAAGGGTTCTATCATCTGACCAATATGTCGGGTACGGTAGAGGAAGCCTCCTTGTCCTATATCATCCGCGACCATGTGCGCACTTTGTTTGAAGAAAAGAAAGCACAGTTGAAGATGTGGGTAAAACGTATGAACGAAATCTATCCGGGCAGTACAACGCTGGAACTTCGCGACCAATATTATAATATGCGTGAAGTGGTTGAACCGAAGAAATATATCGTAGACCTGGCCTTTGAAGCCATGGAGTCTGTCGGTGTTAAACCGCTGGTTAAACCGATTCGCGGCGGAACGGACGGTGCCCGTTTGTCATTTATGGGATTGCCCTGCCCGAATATATTTGCCGGCGGGTTGAACTTCCACGGACGTTATGAGTTCCTTCCGGTCAACTCATTGGAAAAGAGTATGCAAACAATTATAAAAATAACCGAGCTTCTGGCTCAAAAATCTTAAACGTAATAATAACATGAAAACGACTCCGTTTACCGATGTACATATCGCATTGGGAGCAAAAATGCATGAATTTGCAGGTTATAATATGCCGATCGAATATACCGGCATAATCGATGAACACATGACCGTTGTGAATGGTGTAGGTGTATTCGATGTATCTCATATGGGAGAGTTTTGGGTAAAAGGCCCGAATGCGCTGGCTTTTATCCAGAGTATCACTTCCAATGATGCATCTGTTTTGCCATTGGGTAAGGCGCAATATACTTGCTTCCCGAATGATAAAGGTGGTATTGTGGATGACCTGCTGGTTTATCACTATGAACCGGAAAAATATCTGTTGGTCGTAAATGCAGGAAATATTGCAAAAGACTGGGATTGGTGTGTCAGTCACAACACAGTGGGAGCAGAGCTTGAAAACTCTTCCGATCGTACTGCCCAGCTAGCTATCCAGGGACCGAAAGCAACTGAAGTGCTGCAACGCCTGACTCCGGTCGATCTTTCGTCTATCCCTTATTATTCTTTTGTGACCGGAGAGTTTGCCGGTTGTAAGAATGTAATCATTTCCAATACGGGTTATACCGGTGCGGGTGGTTTTGAATTGTATTTCTATCCGGATGATGCAATGACTATCTGGAATGCAATCTTTGAAGCCGGCAAGCCCGAAGGTATCAAGCCGATTGGTTTAGGTGCCCGCGACACACTTCGTCTGGAAATGGGATTCTGCCTGTATGGCAATGATCTGGATGATACGACTTCTCCGATCGAAGCCGGATTGGGTTGGATCACTAAGTTTGCGGACGGAAAAGAATTTACCAACCGTGCAGAACTGGAACGCCAGAAGAAAGAAGGCGTTACCCGTAAATTGTGTGCGTTTGAATTGGTAGACAAGGGTATTCCCCGTCATGGTTATGAAATCGTGGATGCAGAGGATCAGGTTATCGGTGTTGTGACATCCGGAACGATGTCGCCAGTGTTGAAGAAAGGTATCGGTATGGGATATGTGAAGCCCGAATATGCAAAAGCCGGTTCAGAATTCTTTGTGAAAGTACGTAACCGTAATCTGAAAGCACAGGTGGTCAAAGCGCCGTTCAGAAAATAATGAAAAACAGGCATATGTAAATAAGGAGCCTCATTCGTTACCGGATGGGGCTTTTTTATATATCTTTGCGCCGAAAATATAAAGATAGGTCTCATGTTGAACTTTCTGAAGAACTGGACATTGCCTGTTGCAATGCTGACTGGTGTATTGGGTTATTTGATGTTTGCCAACTTCACCTTTCTGGAGCCGACAAAACCGTTTATGAACACGCTTATTGCGTATCTTACTCCTTTATTGATCTTTGGTCAGTTATTACTTACTTTTTGTAAAGTGGATTGGCGGGAGTTGATGCCGTCTCCGTGGCACGGATGGTTGTTGCTGTTTCAGATTGTTTCTTCATGTGCCCTGGCAGCCTTGTTGATTTTTGTACCTATGGGAGGTTCCTATCGGGAGGTTTTTGAAGCAGCGATGGTTTGTCTGATCTGTCCGACGGCGACAGCGGCGGCTGTTATTACGGGTAAGTTGGGTGGGAGTGCTTCCAGTCTGACTACTTATACCCTGTTATCGAATATTCTGGCGGCGGTAGCTGTGCCATTGATCTTTCCTTTGGTCGAGCCTCATACGGACGTTACTTTCTTCACTGCTTTTCTGAAGATTTTGAGTAAAGTATTTCCGTTGTTGCTTTTCCCGTTTTTTCTGGCATTGTTCTTCCGGTATTGTCTTCCGAAGATACATCATTTTTTGTTAGGTTTCCATGACCTGGCTTTTTATATGTGGGGGATGGCGCTGGCCATCGTAACGGCTCAGACCGTGAAATCGCTTGCCCACAGTACGATTCCGGTAGAGGTCGAGATATTGATCGCATTGGCCGGTTTTGTCACTTGCGCCCTTCAATTCTTTCTCGGAAAACGGATCGGAACTATTTATAAAGACCGTATCAGTGCCGGTCAGGCTCTGGGACAAAAGAACACGGTGCTCGCCATCTGGATGTCTTATACTTATCTCGACCCGGTTTCTTCGGTCGGTCCGGGTTCTTATGTGTTGTGGCAGAATATATTTAATAGCTGGCAGCTGTGGAAGAAACGGAAAAATGATTCTAAAATGTAAATAACAAAGAATAAAATATATGAGATTAAGTAATGAATGGTTCACAGCCTTGTCGGAAGACGAAGACGGGCATTTGGTAACAGTAAGCGGACGCGATGAACTGACGGAATTTATCCAGTCCGGTAAATTCAAGGAACGTGTTGAAATAACCTGGAAATATGAAGGGGATGAGAAAGGAATGCCTATGGATGCACTTGCCGAACAGATGGAGAACGTACAGGAAACATTGCGGAAAGCCATGGAAAAAGATAAACTTTCCATCCTTACCGCTGTTTATACCGGGGCAGGAGAGAAGATATGGGTTTTCTACACCCGTACAGTCCGCGTTTTCGGCGAACGTCTGAATGAGGCACTCGCTCCGTTCGATCTGTTACCTATTTCTATTTATACGGAAGTCGATCCCGAATGGGAAGAGTATCTGGATATGTATGAGATGAAGCAGTGGGCACTCGATTAAGGCGTGTTTAGCTCTTTTCTGACTAACCAGCTGCCGATGCGCGATTCGGAAATTCCTTCTTTCAACCGATAGCTACAAAGGAAACGGTCGTCTTTTATTTCAGATTCCATGTAGTTGAACTGACATGTTTTTTCTGTATAAAAGGCTTCCGCAAGTTCTATGATATGGGTGGAGAGAAGGAATTTGCTTTGCGGATATTTTTTCAGCAGATTGAGAACGATGACCGAAGCCTCATAAGCATCGCGGGCATTTGTTCCCCGGAAGAGTTCGTCGAACACGATGAAATAAGCATCTTCTTCCTTGACTTTTTCCAGTATGCTTTTGATACGTAATACTTCCGCATAGAAATGGCTTTCTCCTCTTTTTAAAGAATCCGGTAAATTGATGGAAGTAAAAATACCCTTGTATACCGGGCAACGCATATAAGTTGCCGGTACCGGTAATCCGGCGTGAGCCAACCAAATAACCGACGATAACGCTTTCAGAGTCGTCGATTTGCCAGCCATATTGGAACCTGTGAAAATATTGATATGTTTTTCCTCCAAATGCCAGTCATTACGTACGGCTTGCGGCAAAGCCGGATGGAAAAAGTTGTGTATGACCAGCTCTGTGTCGCCGGAGTGTAATTCCGGGTAACAAAATCCTTTTTCTTTAGCTATTTGATGCGCGGAACGAAAGGCGTCCAATTCGTATACAATATCAAGTATCCCCTGTACAGCGATTTTTCCCCTATTGCGGAAAATGTAGTCGAACTGGTCTATTTCGTAACAAGTTAATCTGGTTTCCCTGTTCGGGATTGAAGCGAAAACATTGCTGTCCACATAGGAACGTATCATCCGGAGTGTTTGTTTGATAATGTCCGGTTGTGCGGACTCTTCTATGGGAGATGAGATCTGGCGTAATTCCCGGATCAATTCACATAAATATAAGCATCCACGGCTTTTAATATAGTTCCACGGATTTTTCTGCAATTTGTTTTTTAACCATTGGTAGTAGGAGAGGACGCCTAATACGGTTGTGGGGGACGGCTCATTATAATTCAGGTAATATTCGATGAAGTCCAGGGTGTTCCCGTCTATTTCGAAGCTGGGTATTCCACCGGCGCGAATGGATTCGATGCGGTAGTGGAGTGTTTGGATATTGTTAACAGGATGGGTAACCCAGTTTTGGAGTACGTTACGGCCGCCTTTAGACTGAGTCTCGGTATAAATACCGGTCAGATCAAATTCTCCGTAGGGATTTTGCGTAACGCATAAGTCATTACGGGTCTGTATATCTGTTTCGAGTTTCTTTGTTCCTGTCTGTCCCATTGGACAAAGATAGTTTTGTTTATGAAACTAAAGATACTCCGGGGTAAAAAAATACAAAAGGAGTTGTCTTTGAAAACAACTCCTCCGTGTAAATATATAAACTCTAAAAAATAACTGGCAGATCACTAGGTAATGCTATTGCAATCTGACTAATCTGTAAAGCAATTGCTGGATTGCTTCCTGATAGTCGTCGATGATGGATTGTGAGAATGCTTCAGGGAACAGGTCTCTGTGTTTTTCTACGTAGTTGTAGAAATCTGATGCATGTTTTACGATGTCTTTCGGAGTTTTGGTTTCCGGGATGGCAATCTGGAGGTCGCCTACCAAGGCGAATGTTGTTTCGGTGATTCTGTCGATCACGTCCAGCAAGGAGGCGATGGCTTCATCTAATGCCATATGTTTAGCATAACTGCCGGTTCCGGTTACGCTCCAGTGAAAAAGTTTGAGACTACTGTTGAATGAGAAAAGTTCTCCGATAAATGTTGCGATCTCTTTATTGGAAGTGCGGGTCGCTTTTTCTTTTTGTTCTGATTTTACTGTTGTACTCATAATTTTGTTTATTTATGTTTTGTACTTAATAAACATCATAGGCAACAGGAAAGTTTACGGGAATATTAGAAAATATTTGAAGATGATTTATGGTAACAATAAGGTTGTAAAAGCTGTTTATAAATGGAATATGGATAAATAATTATGACACAGATAAAATTGAAACGGATATATGAAGATCCGGAGCCAACGGATGGTTACAGGGTCTTTGTGGATCGGCTATGGCCCAGAGGTATGAAAAAGGAAGCGGCACATTTCGATTTGTGGGAAAAAGATGTAACTCCCTCTCCAGAACTTCGAAAGTGGTTTCATCAGGCACCCGATGAAAGGTGGAATGAGTTTGCCGCATTGTATAGCAAAGAGCTGAACGGTTCGGAGGCAGCAAAGGCATTTGTGGAGAAGATCAGTCAATATCCGATCGTCACGTTGCTATATGCTTCTAAAAGTCCGGACCATAATCATGCGCTTATTTTGAAAAAGTACCTGGAGGAGCTGATGGTTGGCGATAGGTAATGTGTCATCTGTACTGTACGGAGGGTAAGTTGCGTGCTACATCGGGATGCTCCCTACTGGTAGGTACACTCTGTACCTACCGGTAAGTACAGGTTGTCCCTAGGGATAGGGATACAACGTACCTACCGCTAGGGACAATCTCTATACCGGACGGAACAGGCTATGATTACTGTGTTATCAGGTAAGCCTTGAACGCTTTAAAGTCTTTGCTGAGTTCGACACTTTGTTTCGTCCCTTTCATAAAGGATTGTAACTTGGCCGGAATTTCAATGTCTGCATCGAGGATACGGTCGACGGTTCCTTTGAACTTCGCCGGATGGGCGGTTTCAAGGAAGAGGCCGGTTTCGTCAGATTCGAGTGCATATTGTATCAAAGCCTGATAGCCGCAGGCACCGTGCGGGTCAAGTAGATAGCCATCGTTTTCATATACATATCTGATGGTGTATTCGATTTCTTCGTCGGTGAAACGGTAGCCGGTGATGTGTTGGCATATTTCATGATGTTTGTCGCCGTAGATGTCGAATAAATCCATGATGCGGGCAAAGTTGCTCGGGTCGCCGACATCCATCGCGTTAGCTATCGTGGCTACGGAAGGACGCGGAGTGTAAACGCCTGTTCTCAGATATTCAAGGAATACGTCGTTGCGGTTGTTGGCGGCGATGAAGCGTTTAACGGGCAGTCCCATCCAGTTGGCAAAAAGACCGGCGGTGATATTTCCGAAGTTCCCGCTGGGGACGGAAATGACCAGGTTATCGGCTTTACCGAGCTTATCCAGCTGTGCGTAGGCATTGAAATAATAGAATGATTGCGGGAGGAAGCGGGCCACGTTGATGGAATTGGCTGATGTCAGTTTCATGTGGCGGTTCAGTTCGTCATCCATGAAAGCCGATTTTACCAACGCCTGGCAATCGTCGAAAGTCCCCTCTATCTCAAGGGCGGTGATATTCTGTCCCAGTGTTGTGAACTGGCATTCCTGGATAGGACTGACTTTTCCCTTGGGATAAAGAACATACACGTGGATACCCGGTACACCTAGAAAACCGTTGGCAACGGCACTTCCCGTATCTCCCGAAGTGGCAACCAGTACGTTAACCTGTTTCAGTCCTTCTTTTTGGATGAAATATCCCAGCAGGCGGGCCATGAAGCGTCCGCCGACATCCTTAAAGGCTAGTGTCGGACCGTGGAAAAGTTCAAGGCTGTAAATATTTTCAGAGACGTTTACCACAGGGGTATCGAACGATAAAGTATCTTTTACGATTTCATTCAACGTTTCCGTTTCGATGTCTTCACCGAAAAAAGCCTGTGCAACCGTACAAGCTATTTCGTGGAAAGACTGATTTTTCATATTGTTGATTGTGCCCTCATCCAAACGGACGATACGTTCGGGCATATACAATCCCTTGTCACCGGCAAGGCCTTTTACTACGGCTTCTTCCAGGGTGGCGAGGGGAGCTTGTTTGTTTGTGCTGTAATATTTCATAATAATTCTTTTATAAATTCATCTTTTTCCAAAACTCCATATTTACCGTTCAGGACACTGAACTCGTCGAAGCAGGTCACTGCATCAGGCTCTTGTCCGGGTTTGTAGATCAGGAAGGGGACGGGGGTATTGGTGTGTGTACGGATCGAACAGGGAGTCGGATGGTCGGGAAGTACGGCAATGGCAACCGGTTCGTCCCATGTCTGCAACTCTTCATAGATAATGCGGATGGCCCGTTTATCCAGATATTCGATTGTTTTTATTTTGAGGTCTACGTCTCCTTCGTGTCCGGCTTCATCGCTGGCTTCGACGTGGAGGTAGACGAAATCATTTGTTTTCAGTGCTTCGAGGGCGGCATGCGTTTTGCCTTCGTAGTTGGTATCATATAATCCGGTGGCGCCTTCCACGCTGATAACTTCGAGGCCGGCATAAACGCCGATACCGCGAATCAGGTCGACGGCTGAAATAACGGCCCCTTTATTGAAACCGTACATCTCCTGCATGGTCTGCATGGCAGGACGATAACCGGGCGACCAGGGCCAGATACTGTTTGCCGGGTCTTTTCCGGCTGCCATACGTTTGCGGTTGACGGGATGGTCTTTCAATATTTCCTGGGATTTCAGAATCAAGTCATTCAATAAGTCGGCAGTCTCTTGTGCTTCCGGCACTTCCGGTTTGACCATCAACGGGCGGAAGGGGTGGAGGGGAACGTCGTGGGGCGGCGTGCAATCCAGCCGTTTGTCGCCTCCTTTGATAACCAAAAGGTGACGGTAGGAGACACCAGTGTAGAATTTTACTTTGTCGGAGCCTAATTTCTCGTTGAGGAATTGTATTAACTCGTCGGCCTCATCGGTGGATATATGGCCGGCCGAATGGTTTTTCAGGATATCTCCTTCAACACAAATAAGGTTGCAGCGCATCGCCATTTCACCCGGTTGAAGGGTGACACCGATGCTTGCAGCTTCCAGTACGCCACGTCCTTCGTATACTTTCGGCAGGTCGTATCCTAATACGGCCATGTTGGCAACTTCGCTGCCCGGATGGAATCCGTCGGCAACCGTTTTCATTTGTCCGGTAACACCCAATGCAGCCAGCTTATCCATATAAGGGGTATCTGCATATTGCATGGGAGTCTTACCTCCAAGTGCCTCAATGGGTTCATCGGCCATGCCGTCGCCCAGGATTATTATACTTTTCATTTCGTATTAACTTAATTCATTCCTTTTCTTACCGAATATTGGCTATAGAGATTATATCGGCGAATACACCAGCAGCCGTTACATCGGCTCCGGCTCCGTAGCCTTTTATTATCATGGGATACTCGTGGTATCTTTCGGTGGAAATCATGATGATGTTGTTGCTGCCTTCCAGTTCGTAGAACGGATGATGGCTGTCGACTGTTTGCAGGCCGATTTCGCAAACACCTTTATCCATTTTGGCAACGAAGCGGAAACGTTTGCCTTCGGCTTCCAGTTGCTGGCGTTTGTTTTCGAATTCGGCATCCAGTTCTTTCACCTTGCACCAGAAATCGTCGAGCGAACCTTCGAAATATTTATCCGGCACGAACAAGTTGCGTTTTACATCTTCCTGCTCCACTTTGTAACCGGCTTCACGCGCCAGGATGACGAGTTTACGCAATACGTCTTTTCCACTCAGGTCGATACGGGGGTCGGGTTCCGAGTAACCTTCCTCTTTTGCCATCAGGATTGCCTTGCTGAAAGGTATATCGGCACTGAGCGTATTGAATATATAATTTAATGTACCGGAAAGAACAGCTTCCAGTTTCAGGATATGATCGCCACTGTTTCTCAGGTCGTTCATCGTATTGATGATAGGCAGTCCGGCTCCGACGTTCGTTTCGAACAGGAACTTGACGCCACGGTGGCGGGCCGTTTCTTTCAGTTTGATATAATTGCTGTAAGAGGACGAGGCGGCTACTTTATTGGCGGCTACCACTGAAACGTTGTTGTTGAGCAGCGTTTCATACAGGTCGGAGACAGCCGGGGTTGCCGTACAATCCACAAATACGGAGTTGAAGATATTCATTTTCAGAATCTCTTCTTTCAGATGTTCGGGAGAACTCTCTTCGCCGTTCTTTTTCAGTTCGTCGATACAGTTTTCCAGGTTCAGTCCTTCACGAAGGAAAAGGGCACGTTTACTGTTGGCGATACCGACAACATTTAGTTTCAGGCCGTTTTGTTCCATCAGTTTAGGTTGCTGGATACGGATTTGTTCCAGTAAGTTACCGCCTACCGTTCCGACACCTGCAATGAACAGGTTCAACACCTTATATTGTGACAGAAAAAATGAATCATGGATAGAGTTCAGAGCCTTGCGCAGATATTTGTGCTTGATAACAAATGATATGTTTGTTTCGGAAGCACCCTGTGCACAGGCAATCACGCTGATACCGGCACTGCCCAGCGTACCGAACAGTTTACCGGCAATACCTGGCGTACGTTTCATGTTTTCACCGACGATGGCGACTGTTGCCAGGTCTTTTTCGGCCACCGTATCGTTCATATCACCCTGGGCGCGTTCCAATGCGAACTCTTCATCCAGCACCTGCACGGCCAGGTCGGCATCGGCATTGCGGACAGCGAAAGTCGTATTGTTTTCGGAACTGGCCTGTGATACCATAAATACGCTGATACCGCTTTTTGCCAATGTCTTAAAGATACGGTAGTTTACACCGATCACACCAACCATGCCCAGTCCCTGAACGGTAATCAGGCAGGTGTCGTTGATAGAGGAAATACCTTTGATGATGGCTTTCCCTTCTTCTTTTACCTTTTCCTTGGAAATATAAGTACCCGGCGCTTCCGGATTGAATGTGTTCAGGATACGGATCGGAATATTCTTATGATATACCGGATAAATCGTCGGTGGATAGATGACCTTGGCTCCGAAGTTACACAACTCCATCGCTTCGGTAAACGTCAGCCGGTCGATTACATAGGCTGAACTGATGACGCGCGGGTCGGCAGTCATGAAACCGTCTACGTCCGTCCATATTTCCAAAACGTTGGCATCGAGCGCAGTAGCCAGGATAGAGGCAGTATAGTCGGAACCGCCACGTCCCAGGTTCGTTACTTCTCCGTTTTCCGTACTGGAAGAGATAAAGCCGGGAACCAGCGATACTTTAGGTAGCGGGTTGAAAGTCTCTTTAATGAGCTGGTTTGTCTGTTCGAAATCAACGATATGTTTGTTGAACTGCTTGAGCGTTTTGATAAACTTACGGGAATCGAACAGCTTGGCATCTTCGATGACATTCGACACGATGAGTGAAGAAATGCGTTCGCCGTAACTGACGATTGTGTCGGAAGTCTTGGCAGACAGGTCGTTGATAAGGTACACACCTTTGAAGATATTACCCAGTTCGTCCAGCAGGCTCATGACCTTTTTCTGCACTTCGATGCGCTGCATCTTGTCGGGGATAACACCCTGAATCACATCCAGGTGACGTGTTATGATTTCGGAGAACTCCCTTTCGTATCCGACATCCCCTTTGGCAGCCATGGATGAGGTTGCCAGCAACTTATCCGTGATGCCGCCCAATGCAGATACGACAACGATTACAGGCTCTTCAATAGCCTCTACTATCTTCTTAACACTCAAAATACTATTCACGGAACCTACGGATGTTCCGCCGAATTTCAATACTTTCATCGGTATGTATTATTTTAATTGACAGCTGACGGTTGACAACTGACAATATATTTGTAACTAAATTAATTGATAAAAAGAACCGGAAAGAACCGGCATAAAGGATGCAATACAAATGATTGCAACAATGCAGGACGTGGCCGCTGCTCTTGTTTATTTGTAAATTCTAACCCCCCAAGGGGTCATCAATGCCCATGTATAATATGCTATACCTGCAATCATTCTTTTACTTTTCTAGTTTTCATATCTTATTGCAGGGGCAATATTACACATTATTTTTCAAATGCAAGCATTTTTTCAGTAGAAAGTGATAAAATAGTGGAAAGTTGATAGGAAAAGAGGGTATGATGATTACTATTGTTTATTTATTTTGCCCTTTTTCACCTGCCGTAACCAGAACACCGGGAGCAGACAAAGCAAGGTGACGATGAATGCGATATAGAAATCATCGTTGATGCCGCCTATGTATGCTTCTAGTTCGAGACGTTTGATTATTAGCTGTTCGGCGAGTGATTTGGCTGTCTCTTCGGTGGTGCCGGTTGTCTGTAAGGCGAAGAAACTCAGTTTATCTATTGTCTGGTGATATATCTCACCAGTATAATTTAATGCTTCGCTGTAGCGTTGGGTATGGTAACTGGTGCGTTGGGTAAGCATATGGCTGAAGATGGCAACACCGAAACTGCCGCCCATTTGGCGGACGATATTGGTGATACTCGATGCTTGTGCCATTTGTACGACACTGATACGGGCTAATGATAAAGTTAATAATGGGGTGAAAAGTATTCCCATGCCGATGCCGCGAAGATAGAGGCTCATCATGATATACCATTTTTCGGTCAGGAAGGAGAGGAAGATGTTGAGATAGAAACTGAGTGCCATCAGGATCAGTCCGCCTGCAATTAGTATTTTAGGGTTTATCTTCTGCCCCAATGCTCCGGCAGTGGGAGAACAAAATCCCTGGATGATTCCTACGGGAATAAAGAACATGCCGGCCTGGAGGGCTGAATATCCCAGATTGTTCTGCAAATAAAGGGGAATCAGGAAAGTGCTTCCGAACATGCCGACCCCGAAGATGAACATCATCACGTTTGCCAGGGTGAAATTGCGGTCTTTGAATATACGCAGGTTGATTAACGGATGCTTCACCGTCAGTTCGATATAAATAAAGAGTATGAACATAAGTGCGGAAATCCACATCGAGCCTAATACGACAGGACTGTTCCAGCCTTGTGTGTTGGTAGACGAATTGACTTCCGATAACCCGTACATGAACAGAGGCAGGAAGATGCCGGAAGTGATGAATCCCGGAATATCGAAAGGCTGTACTGTCTCCGCCTTATATTCTTTTTGCAGGATGGCTGTTACAAAGAGAGCGAGAGCCCCGACCGGTACATTTACATAAAATATATAGTTCCAGTTCAGATTGTCGACCAGATAACCGCCGATGGAAGGACCGAACGAGACGGATGCTGCCGAAGCGATGGCCCAGAAACCGAGTGCCGTTCCCCGCTGCTCCGGAGGAAAAACATTGCTGACAATCGCCATTCCGACAGGCATGATTGCTCCGCATCCAAGGCCTTCGATTACACGCCAGAAAATAAGTTCTTCGATCGAGGTGGAGTTTCCGCACATGAACGAACCGAAAGTAAATACCAATAAAGAAAGGAAATAAATCCGTTTGTATCCGAACCGGTCGGACAGCCAGGCGGCTGCGGGAAGGATGCTCGCAATAGCCAGCATATATCCTGTCAGAACCCATTCGGCAGTGTTGATACTGGCACCGAGCGTCCCCATGATAGCCGGAAGTCCGGTGTTCACGACGGTGGAGTCGAGCACGGCCATAAATGTCCCGATCATGATGTTGCCCAACACCAGCCATTTGTAGGCATTATCATTTGTATTTCCGTTCTTACCCATTATTGCTTCTTGATAATCTTAACGGTTGCAGACATGCCTGATACCAGTTTCGGCATCCGGGTATTTTCTTTTCCTTTTTTTACCTGGTCGACGGAGACTTTTATCGGGATGCGCTGGGCAACTTTGGTATAATTGCCGGAAGCATTATTAGGAGGGATCAATGAAAACTCCGAAGCTGTGTTTGTACCTATATAGAATATCTTTCCGGAAAAGGTGAGTCCGGGGTAGGCGTCCAGCGTGAAATCGGCTTTCTGTCCGAGGCGGAGCGTCCGGAACTTGGTCTCCTCCAGATAAACGGCTACCCAAAGGTCTTTCCCTTCATTGATTGTAAAGAGTGTCTGTCCGGGTTGAACCATGTCACCCGGAAGCGACCACCGTTTGGCAATCACGCCGTCGACCGGAGCTGTGATGCGATAATATCCCAATGAAACACGGGTGGATTCTATCGCTGCATCAGCTGAGGCGATTGCCGCTTCACCGGATGTGATCTGTGCCCGTGAGACCTTGATCTGATCTTTGGCTACTTCTACTTTTATGCCTGTACTTTTCCAGGAGTCTTCCGCATCCTGGAATGTTTCCTGCGAAACGGCATTGGTGCTGTATAGTTTTTGGTCACGTAGATAGTTCACTTCTGCCTGATGGTAAGCGATTTCTGCCAGTTGGAGGTTCTTGATGGCAGTGTTGAGATTCTCTTTTTCCAGTTTCAGGTTGGCTATCGTCTGTTCACGGCGGGCAATGGTTTCCTGTAACTCTGCAACGATACCGCTGCTGTCAAGTTCGGCAAGGAGCATGCTGGCTTTGACCGTATCGCCTTCCCAGGCATATTGCCTGACCATCGGTCCCATGACCTGTGATGCGACGCTTACCCGGTAACTGTCAAGGTTGGCGTCATTAGTCGAAATATATTTGCGATAGTTCCACCACCATAGAAAGGCAATAATGACGGCGATAACCAATATGGCAATAAGCCATATCATACTTTTGTTGGGTGTTTTGTTAGAAGTACTTACACTATCCATAGTTGTGACGTATATTTTTCTGCTTAAAACAAATAAAATATATAAAGGTTCTGGCTATAAAGGTGATTAACAAGTTTGTACAAAAGCTTTTTCAACGGCTTTCCTTTTCCAAATCTGCCCGGCTCTTACTTTGTGTAACCAGATAAACCCCGGTAAAAACAAGGACTGCCGATAATACTTTTTGTAAAGAGAATGTGTCTTGCCCTATCATGACCGCAATCAGTGAAGCGATAATCGGTTGTATATAATTATACATGCTCACCGTTGTCGGGCGGATGCGTTTCAGCGACATAGGTATTAATAAATAAGGAATGAATGTCGCACCGATCAGTACGAAACTGATGGCTCCAAGCTCTTGCATATTGAGTGTTTCCCGCTGGAAAGCAGGGGTATCGAGAACATGTCGATAAGTAAAAGGCAATAATACCAACGTGGAAAAAAGAAACATCCATTTCATCATCGTTACCGCTGAATAACGTAAACTCAACGGTTTGGATAAAACGAGGTAGATGGAATATACGAAAGCACTGACGATGATCATCAGATTACCTTCCAGACTGCTGGCTTGCCCCGTAGCATGTGTGGATGCCAGGATCAAAGATATCCCCCCGATGCATCCCATCAATACGCCCAAGGCTTTCATCTTGGTGATCGGCTCTTTCAGGATAACGGCTGCCAGTAGCATGACGAAGATAGGGACGCCTGTTGCGATGATGGAAGCATCCACCGGCGAGGTTCGGTTCAGCCCTACAATAAACAGTCCCTGATTGATGCCTACCCCGCACATGGCGCAGATAAAAAGCAGTCCCAGGTCTTTTATCGTTACCTTTTCCCGTTTGATAAATAACGAAGTTAACCAAAACAACAGGCAGGCAGATCCCATCCGCATGATGGTAAGCGCCTCGGGTTGCACATGGGAAGGTAACAGATATTTGGATATGGGCATATTGATAGCAAACAATATATTTGTTATCAAAATCAGTATATGGCCCTTTAGTTTTTCTGAGTTCATCGCCTTGCTGCTTTACTGAACGCAAATGTAATCATAATACTTACACAGCCATTATTATTGGACATACATATGTAAAACAAGCCAGTTTTTAAATTATGTGGCTATATGTTTTTTATCTTATCAAGGAAATTGATAAAACCGGGAATACATAAGTAAAACAATAGGGTTGGCCGGATAATGCAAATACCACAAGTTACAGTACACCGCAGCCGGCCATGGAAACAGGTTGCCCGCAATCCAAATATGGTGCCCGTTGCATCAAAGACCTCCCTGCCAAGTAAAATAAACGGCAATACATAGCAGCGGAACCGAAGATTTGAATATCTTTGTTTCTGCTGACTGTTTTTTTAGCAGTAGCATACTATTATTAATATTTAAACTTAAATCAGAATGGCAGTTTACGAATTTTTCTGGAAGATCTGGCTACGGCTCAATCTTCTTACCAAAGATGTGGATAACGACTATACAGCCGAAGTTTCCACCATGAAAAACACCTTTCGCAACGAAGACATCGCCCGTGCCATCGTTGTGGAAGGCAGTGAAATCAAATTCGACACCATGTTGTCGATCATCAATCAACACGACCGTATTATCCGCGAAAAGGTGCAGCAAGGGTATAGCGTACTGACCGAAACCTGCCAGTTCACTCCCCGCGTCAGTGGCAGCTGGATCACGGCAAAAGACCAGTTCGACCCGGCCCGCCATAAAATAACGCTCGACATAACGCTTTCCAGCCAGATGCGCGAAGCGTTGACAAAAGTCGGCGTCGAAGTGCTGGGCGTAAAAGACAGCGGAGCCGGTATCAACCGCGTTACCGACGGTGCGACAGGCGCAGTAGACAGCACGATCACTATCGGCGACACGATCGATATCGAAGGAGATAAAGTTCGCATAGCCGGTGATGCGGAAGGAGTAGGCGTTTTCTTTATCGACGCTTCCGGCGCCGTTACACAGGCCACCGGACGCCTGCGCCGCAACGATCCGAAATTCGTACAGATACAGGTTCCCGCCACCCTGTCGAAAGGCACGCAATATACGTTGCGCATTGTGACACAGTACACTACGGGTACCGGCCTGCTGAAAGAACCCCGTACCATCGAATTCGAACGCCCGCTTACTACTTCCGGCGACGGGGGAGGCGGCGACAGGCCCGAAATAGAATAGCGTCCTCTCTTTATGAGAAAATTTGCACAAAGGCTTTGTGGCGCCCGTCACAAGGCCTTTGTGCTGTACGGCACAAGATCGTTGTGACGGGCGTCAAAAGGGCGTTGTGCAAGGCGTCACAACGACCTTGTGAAAAAAAGCAACTCCCGCAGGCGAAACCAAAGAGGTAACAAGCGCACAGTAGGGTTTGGTGATGCCGTATTATTTTATAATTTTGTGAGACTTAAAAAAGATTCTGAAATCAAAGAGGAATATGATTACTAAAGAAGAATTGCAACAATTGTTGATGAGTACCGAAACTTTTCGGGTGGAGCGGACTGTGTCAACAAACAATATGGATAAATTCTGCGAAGCTATTTGCGCTTTCTCCAATGATATCCCTGATTCCAGGCAAAATGGTTATCTCATTCTTGGAGCGAATGATGATGGTTCTTTATCAGGGCTCAAAGTAGACGATGCTTTATTAAAGAAGATTGCTGCTATTCGTTCTGATGGAAATATATTACCGTTGCCTGTGATGAATGTAGATCGTTTCGAATTTCCCGGAGGCGACTTGTTGGTCGCTGAAGTGCAGCCTTCTTTTTTTCCGCCTGTCAGATACCGTGGCAGGACATTTATCAGGATCGGCCCCCGGAAAGATATAGCCTCTGAAGCCGAGGAACGTATATTGACAGAAAGACGTACTGCCAATATGGCGACTTTTGATATTACACCTTGTATTCAGGCTTCCATAGAGGATATTCTTGTTGATAAAATAAAGCAAGACTATCTTCCCAAAGCCATAGATGCAGAAATTCTGGCTTCAGACACAAGAGATATTAAAGAGCAGATGGCTTCTTTATGCCTCTATGATATAGAACATGATTGTCCGACCTATGCGGCTATCGTATTGTTTGGTAAAACTCCGAAACGTTTTTTGCCGGGTGATTATATTCAATTTGTCAAGTTTAAAGGACTGGATAAAGCGGCTGAAATAGAGGATGAACGAGCTTTCAATAAATGTTTTGCCGAGTTGTTGCCGCAGTTGGATGTTTTTATTGAATACTCCATAGTAAAGAAGCGTCCGGTTCCGGTGTCTGTACTTAGGGAGAAAATGGTGTCGAACTATCCTTACTGGGCTATTCGTGAATTGATGATGAATGCTCTGATGCACCGGGACTTTCAAACGAATATGCCGGTGAGATTATACCAGTATAATGATAGGATTGAAATAATGAACCCAGGAGGCTTGTATGGCAAGGCGCGCCCGGAAAACTTTCCGACGGTAAATGACTATCGTAATCCGATTATTTCTGAAGCAATGAAAGTAATGGGGTATGTCAATAAGTTTAATCGTGGAATAGATCGTGTACAGCGTATGTTATTGGATAATGGCAGTCCGCAAGCACAGTTTGATGTAAATAAATTAACAGTGTTTGAAGTTGTAGTTAATGAATGTAAGGCTGCAAATTCGGAAACGACCGAACAGGTAACCATACCAGTAACCGTACCAGTAACCGTACCACTAACTATGCCTGTGGAAGAACTGTTAGGAGTGTTTCAAGGTGAAATGTCTAGAACGGAACTGATGAATATTCTTAATTTAAAAAATAAAGCTCACTTTAAAACCGAATATATTCGAAAGGCACTAGAATTAGGCGTTATTGAAATGACACAACCGGATAGTCCGAATAGCCCGACACAGAAATATCGGCTTACAGAGAAAGGTAAATTATTAGTAAAATAACAAACATAGAGAAATAGATATGAAACCAACCCGTATAATCGAGATATGTGCCAACTCGGCACAAAGTTGTGTAGAGGCCGAAACCGGAGGGGCCAAACGTGTGGAACTTTGTGCCGGTATCCCTGAAGGGGGAACGACTCCCAGTTATGGTGAGATTAAAACAGCGCAGGCATTGACTTCTACCATTGATATAAATGTCATTATCCGTCCGCGTGGCGGCGATTTTCTGTATACTCCGGCGGAGATAGATGCTATGCTGCTGGATATTGAATTATGTAAACAACTGAAAGTACACGGCGTCGTTTTCGGATGCCTCACTAAAGAGGGAGATATAGATGTTCCGTTGATGCGCAGACTGATGGAGGCTGCCAAACCGTTGTCGGTAACCTGCCACCGGGCATTTGATGTCTGCCGTGACCCGTTTGCGGCACTGGAACAACTGATTGAACTCGGATGCGACCGTATCCTGACTTCCGGCCAGCAATCGGATGCCGTTAAAGGTATTCCTCTGATTGCCGAATTGGTGAGGCGTGCTGACGGACGCATCATTATCATGCCGGGATGCGGTGTCCGTGAAAACAATATCGCGAAACTCGAAGCGGAAACAGGAGCGAAGGAGTTTCATACTTCCGCCCGTAGCATCGTTTACAGTAAAATGGAGTACCGGAATGAAAATGTGCCGATGGGAAGCAGTATTGTCTCTTCGGAGTTTGAAACGGTAGAAACCGACCGGAATAAAGTGGCTGCTTATTTGTAACTGATGAGATGAAATACCGATTGTCCTTTGTTGCCTTGTTGTTGTCTTGTGCCCTGGGTAAGGCGCAACAAGATTCTATTGTCCCTTTTGAAGCGGCATACAAACGTGTTTATAATATAACGAAAGTGACAGGGGCGAAGCCGGTTATGGATGGGCGCCTGGATGAAGAATTCTGGACGAAGCAGGGCGAGTGGTCCGACCGTTTTGTTCAGATTATTCCTTATGAACGGCAAATGCCGGATGCGCCTACCCGTGTGAAACTATTCTATGACAATAAGTATATCTATGTCGGTGTCTATTGTAAGGAAAGCCATCCGGAAAAGATGAACCGCTTTATCGGCAACCGCGACGATAACAGCATGGGCGACCTTATCAGTGTTGCCTTTGATACGTATCATGATTACCGGGCCGCTCCGGAGTTTAATATCAATCTGGGGGGAAACAAGACTGACCTGGTCGTGACCGATAAGCTGAATGTCAATTTAAGCTGGAATGCCGTATGGGAAGGAAAGACTCATATTGACATGGCTGATTCCAGTTGGACGGCGGAATTGCGTATTCCGTTCAGCCAATTACGATATAACCAGCATTCCGATGATGGCATCTGGGGACTTCATGTCCGCCGTATCAGACGTCAGAATAATGAGGTTCAGAACTGGAGCATGATTCCTCTGAAGAATAACGGACATGTCTTTTCTTTCGGAGAGATGCACGGGATGGACGATTTGCCGAAACCTCGTGGCATTGAATTTCTTCCGTATGTGATGGGAAAATACCGGAATGAACCGAAGGTTGCCGGAAGCCCTTATCAGAAAGGACATAGCTGGGGTGGCAATGTCGGCCTGGATGCGAAGTTCGCCCTTTCGGATTTTACGCTGGACCTGACGGTCAATCCGGACTACGGCCAAGTGGAACTGGACCCTTCGGTGATGAACCTGACGGCTTACGAAACATTTTATGACGAGAAACGTCCTTTCTTCCTGGAGGGAAAACATATCCTTGATTTTGCCAATGGCAGTGACATGATGTTTTATACCCGTCGTATCGGTGCCGCTCCCTCATATACTCCACAGGGAATCGACAATATCAACAGTTTTGCAGACAGCAAAGACAATGTTCCTATCATCGGTGCCCTGAAGCTGACCGGGACGAACAGACGCGGAGTGACAGTAGGCGTGGTGCAGAGCGTAACGGCCCGTTCTTCCGCCAACGTGACCCGTAACGGGGTTGAAGATGTTGAAGTCGTGGAGCCGCTGACAAATTATACAGTAGCCCGCGTACAGAAAAACTGGAAAGGAAATAGCCTGCTTGGAGGAATGGTCACATCCGTCAACCGGGCACTGGACCAGCCTTATCTGGAAGACTTTATGGTTCGTAACGCTTTTACGGCAGGAATAGATTTTACCCAGTATTTCAAGAACCGTCTTTATTATATAGATGTAAAGGGAATGTTCAGTTCCCTGAACGGAAGCAAAGAGGCGATAGCTGTCCGGCAAACCAGTCCGGTTCATTATTATCAGCGTGCATCGGCATCCGGTTATCTGGGAGTGGACCCTGACCGCCGTTCTCTGAACGGAACCGGCGGTTATGTGAAAGTCGGACGGAAGGGAAATGCCAAGTGGGCTTTCTCAGAAACCTTTAGCTGGTCGTCTCCCGGTTTCGACTTGAATGACATGGGGTATATGAAAGAAGCGGATAATCGGACGAATGAAACGGAAGTGGTGTACCGCCAAACGGATATCTGGAAGTTATTCCGTTATAATGCCTTTACGTTTACCCAGAAAAACCAGTGGAATTATGGGGGAACTCCTTTCAGCAACGATGTCGCCCTTCGCTGGCAGAGTATGACAATGAGCCGTTATGAAATGGATATGAAGGAAACTTTCGTCTGGAACCGGTTGGATAGCCGTTTGCTTCGCGGAGGCTGGGATATGCGGTTGAATCCTTATTTCCAGACTTCGGTTAAAGTGAATACGGATAAGGCAAAGCGGATGATGTTCATGTTGAAATATGAAGGAAATCATAATCTGGACGGGTATAACCGTTTTAATACGTTGTCACCCAGCCTGACTTTCCGTTTAGGAAACCATGTGTATTTGTCGGGGCAGGTGGATTATGCCTGGAATACGGACAATATGCAGTATGTCGGAACATTAACGGCATCGGCATCTCCCGCCCGGACAGACCCTTCACTTATCTATCTGATGGGGCACATGGACCAGAAAACGTATGGCCTGACAATGCGTTTGCAGGTCAATCTCACTCCGGATATCTCCATACAGTTCTATGGTTCCCCGTTTACCTCGACTGCGAAGTTCTCTGATTTTAAAGAGGCAGCGGATACGGAATCCCGTACGTATGACAAACGTTTCCATCTCTTTTCCGGAGATGAAATCGGTTATTCGGACGGAAGCTATCATCTAAAAAGTGGGGGACGAGAAGTATCTTTCAGGAATCCGGACTTTAGTTTTAATGAGTTCCGTTCCAACCTGGTGGCCCGTTGGGAATATTTGCCGGGTTCTACGATCTATTTTGTCTGGGAGCATCGCATGTCCAACCAGGACAACCACCGGGTGACAGGCTGGGGGAATAACCTGGACCGTATGTTCGGCCTTCCGGCAACGAATACTTTTATGCTGAAGATGAATTACTGGTTCAATTTGTAACCGGATTACTTCTGCCATATAGATATATATACTATCTTTACGAAACAAAAAATAAGACATCATGGAAGAAGAAGCACCAAGAAGACTTTATCGTTCGAATAATGGAATGATTGCCGGAGTATGCGGCGGTATTGCAGATTACTTTGGTTGGGACCCGACGCTGGTACGTGTCGGCTATATACTGTTGAGTATATTTACTGTGTTTTCCGGGGTTATAGCTTATTTGATACTCTGGATAGTTATACCTAAAAAAGGACTATACGAATAATGAATTTTGAGTTATCATCACCATTCAGCCCGACGGGAGATCAGCCGGAAGCAATAGCGGCTCTTTCGGAGGGCATTCAGAGTGGTGTGCCTTTCCAGACGCTCCTTGGAGTAACAGGTTCGGGAAAGACGTTTACTATTGCCAATGTGATTAAGGAGGTACAACGTCCTACTTTAATATTAAGTCATAATAAAACGCTGGCAGCGCAGTTGTATAGCGAGTTCAAAGCCTTTTTTCCGAATAATGCCGTAGAATATTTCGTTTCCTATTACGATTATTATCAGCCGGAGGCTTATCTGCCTACTACGGATACCTATATCGAGAAGGATTTGCAGATTAATGAAGAGATAGATAAACTCCGTCTTCGTACGACAGCTTCTTTGTTGTCGGGCAGAAGGGATGTGATTGTTGTTTCTTCCGTATCCTGCCTGTATGGTATGGCCGATCCGACGGCATTTGCCGAAAAGGTGACCCATCTGGAAAAAGGAATGCAGATTGACCGCGACAAGTTGTTACGCCGCTTTGTCGATGCTTTATATGTAAACAATAAGTTAGAGTTTAACAGTGGATGTTTCCGGGTAAACGGAGATACGGTCGATATATTTCCGGCAATCGAATCGTTTGACGGAGTGGCTTACCGTATCGAGTTTTGGGGCGATGAAATAGACCGTCTGTCTTCCTTCGACCCGAAGACCGGACAGGAGATTGACGAGCAGGATGAACTGAATATTTATCCGACCAATTTATTTGTCACCACCCAGGAACGTATAAATATGGCTATCGGGCAGATCGATGTAGATCTCGGTACACAGGTGAATTTCCTGAAAGAGATTGGCAAGCATTATGAGGCGAAGCGTTTGTATGAACGTGTAACCTTCGACCTGGAGATGATTCGCGAGTTGGGACATTGCTCGGGTATAGAAAACTATTCCCGTTATTTTGACGGCCGGATGGCCGGTGAACGTCCTTACTGCCTGCTCGATTATTTCCCGAAAGATTTTATGTTGGTAGTCGATGAAAGCCATGTCACGATCCCACAGATACGGGCCATGTACGGGGGAGATTATTCCCGTAAAAAGAACCTGGTAGAATATGGTTTCCGTCTGCCGGCGGCGATGGATAACCGTCCGCTAATGTTTGATGAATTTGAATCGATGACCCCGTTAGCTATTTATGTCAGTGCGACTCCGGCCGATTACGAACTGGAGAAGAGCGAGGGGATTGTTGTCGACCAGGTGATTCGTCCGACCGGATTGCTCGATCCGGTTATCGAGGTTCGTCCGACATTGAATCAGATCGATGACCTGATGGAAGAGATAACGCAGCGTTCGGCTAAAGATGAACGTGTCCTGGTCACGACGCTGACTAAACGTATGGCGGAAGAGTTGACCGCTTATCTGACCCGGATGGGAATACGTTGTAATTATATCCATAGTGATGTGGATACTCTGGAACGTATCCAGATTATGGATGATTTGCGGAAAGGTTTGTTTGATGTGCTGATTGGGGTAAACTTGCTTCGTGAGGGACTGGATTTACCGGAAGTCTCTCTGGTGGCTATTCTGGATGCAGACAAAGAAGGCTTCCTTCGTTCTCACCGTTCCCTGACGCAGACTGCCGGACGTGCTGCCCGTAATGTAAATGGAAAGGTTATTTTTTATGCAGATAAGATAACCGCCAGTATGCAACTGACAATGGACGAAACGACCCGTCGCAGAGAAAAGCAGCTTGCCTATAACGAAAAGCATGGCATTACTCCCCGGCAGGTTGTCAAGACCAGCGTCTCTCTTCTGGGTGAGAAACAGCCGGCTACAGCCGAACCGTATGCTTATGTCGAACCGGAACCAAGTCTGGTTGCCGATCCTGTTGTTAAGTATATGACTCGTCCGCAGCTGGAAAAAGCAATCGAACGTACCAAAAAGCAAATGACGGAAGCTGCCAAGAAGTTAGACTTTATTGAGGCCGCTCAGTTCAGGGACGAGTTGATTAAGTTGGAGGAATTGTTGAAAACGAAAGTGCAACCTTGATCTTTTGGTTACTTTTCTATCAAGAGAAAAGTAATATTCAAATCTGATAAATATTGAATTTATGAAAACGATTTTCTTGACATTCTTAGCCTGTTTAATTTGTTTCTGTGGGCAAGCGGCGGATAAGGTTTCTTATACAGAGGCTGACCGGGTTGTCTTTGACCGGTATGTTTCAGAGATGAAAGCAAATAAATCTTTGCCCACCGGTGAATTGATGGTTAAAACGGCGCGTTTCTTTTTAGGCACTCCTTATGTGGCTGCAACATTAGAGATGGAGCCGGAAAGGTTGGTTGTCAACCTGCGTGAGATGGATTGCATGACATTGGTGGAGAATGTAGTTGTCCTGACACGGACAATCCAAAGTGAGAACCCTTCGTTTGAAACCTTTTGTAAGAATTTACAGGCACTTCGTTACCGGAATGGAGAGATTCATGACTATACCGATCGCTTGCATTATACCACCGACTGGATTTTCGAGAACCAGCGCAAAGGAATAGTGGAGGATGTTACTTCAGTGGCCGGAGGCGTCTCCTTGCCGGTGAATGTCTCTTTTATGTCGACGCATCCCGATAGTTATAAGCCATTGAAAGAAAATCCGGAATTGACAGCCCGGATTGCCGCGAAAGAGAAAGAGATCAACGCTCGTCCTTATTATTATATACCGGAAACCGAGATAAACCGGAACGCAACAGGCATAAAAGACGGAGATATCGTTTGTTTTGTCACAACAATCAAAGGTCTGGATATATCTCATGTCGGTGTCGTTTGCCGGGTAGGGGATAAACTGACCTTTATCCATGCCTCTACTACGCAAAAGAAAGTGATAGTCAACGAAGCTCCTTTACAGGAATATGTGGAAAGTATCAAGCGTAACAGCGGTATAATGATCGTTCGCCCACAAATGTCCTATTAAAATAGTTCGAAGGCAAACTTGAGGCCGATATTCTGGTATTTCCATCTATCGAATCCGGCAAAGGCAGCAACGTTGAAAATATGGTTACCGAAACCATATCCTACCTCTGTGTAACTCGGCAAAACGGGTGTCCACAGTTGACTGAAATAAAAGCGTTCAGACAGAATGTACTTAGATGTTTTCTTCTTGAAAAGTTGTGACAGGATGAAGGGACTTTCGTACATAATATGTCCTTGCACATATTTGTCGGATGCATTGAACCAGAAACTCCTTAGCTGGTTGAATACTCCTCCGAATTCATCTCCCCACGATTCAGGGAACTGGCGGCGTGAGAAATAACGGAAATCGGCAAAGTAAATAGATTTGGGATTCAGGTAAATGCCTCCGCTGATGTGATAATTGAGTTTTCTGGACAAACCGAGTGCAATGCTTTGGTGAATATCCGCTTCGATTCGTCCGTAATCACCGGAACTTTTACCTACTCCGGGGATTGCACGGGCAAATTCGACTGAAATGGTCGGATAGTAGGAATACAGATATTCTTTGCGATATCCGTCCATCCAGTAATACTGGCGTGGCGTATAGGAAAAGCCGACGACGGGAGTAAAGTCATGATAGTTATCATTGATGATTTCTTCTATCCCTTCTCCGGGGTTTGAAATATCACTTTTCTTTTTTACCGGTATCCGGCGGTGGTAGGAAACGCCGGTCCATAGTTGGAATCCGTTGAACAGTTCGATGTTGTTGCGTATTTCAGCATAGTAGTGTTTGAAATATTCCAGATTTAGGTCATCGAAATTAAATGTAGAGTCTTTCAACTGCTCGTTTATCTCTTTCATAATGGCTGAAGAATAACTCTGGTTACCATTACCGATCGAGAGGCTCAATATGCCTTTTTTCTCCGGCAGATATTCCCAGTCTCCGGACACGGTGAAAAAGATTTCTTTCCGCTTAAATACAAAACCGACGTCCGGACGGAAACGGAGCTGGCGGTCTTTGTCGAAAGTTTTGCTGATGCGCAGACGTTGCCTGTACGTTATTCCGTTATGCCCTGAATATCCCAGTTGGAACGGGTTGAATATTCCCGAATATTTGAGGCGGGTTGTTTTGTAGTCCATGCTGATGGTATTCGTGAACTTTTCTGTCAGTTTCAGGTATTTGGTGATATTCGCAGAATCTATTTTCTGTTCATTCGTATTGTTGGCGACATGATATAACTTCTCTTCTTCCTTTGTCAAAGGAATATCGCGTTTTTTGTTCCAGAATGTCGTGTCTGAAATGATGGGAACCGTATCTGAGGATAATTTATAATATCCGGTCAGGTCCAGTGATCTTTTTCTTTGCGTTTCGTTATCTTCTTCCACCCATTCCACCGCTTTGTATTTGAAAGAAGAATGGTAGCTGGTGGCAATGGCATTTCCCAGGACATGGTAGCGCAGATACAGGCTGGCTTTATCCGGAAGGATAAAGCGGCGGTAATCGCGTCCGAAAGTCATGATCAGGTTGAATTCGGCAAAATCGAAACGTCCGTTCACATCTATCTTGTCGATGATCCAGGATTGGTCGCGGATATACAGGTCGCCGCAGATTAGCTTCTGGCTCCATAATTTGGGCATGAACCGTATCTTATAGATCCTGAGCCCGCTGGTGTCACTGACACTTTCCAGGTCGAATGTATAGAATTTGGAAGCCTGGTTGGTCATAGGAGTGATGATACCTTCATTATATATGGTAGAAGAATAGACATTGAGGTTCAGAAAACTCAATGCTTCCTGCTGTTTCTTGTTGTTGGGGATACTATTTCCGTTTACGGCCTGGAAGTTGTGCAGGAAATTGTTGGGAGCATTGAATTTCGACTCACTTACCATTTCGAAGATCATGTCCTTGTTTTTCCTGTCGACCGGGAAGAGATGATGTGCGAAACGTATCAGAAAGTTCTGTTTCAGTATTTCCGTACGCCCTTTTATATATATTTCCGCTTCGTACTTTGAAAGGACATGCTGGTATTTTTCGGCGTTTTTAATTACCTCTTTCATAATGGAATCGGCCTTTACGGACGATTCTGTTTTTTCTTTTAAATCAGGCAACACTTTACTTCTATAAGTGCTTTCCTGTTTGGCGGCAGCATTTATAGTCAATAAAATCAGAGCAAATATCAAAACGTACCTTTTCAACAAAATATCACCCCTTTTGCTACAAACGTAACGAATAAAATTCAAATTAGTAGTAAAAGAAAGTAAAATGTAATTATAAATACAATTTATCGTATTAAACATTTTATTATTTCAAAAGAAAAGTTGTACATTTGTGCTTCATAAGTATGTTATAAAACAGTCGTGGTTAAGCAACAAAAAGAAGAGGTCGATCTATCGGCCAGTTTAGCAGAAGTATGGAGAGTACTGACCGACAAAGAGCGGGAAGTTCTCCGTAATAATTCGACGATCCAGCATTTCAAACGTAACGAGTTGATCTATTGCGAGGGCGACGAACCAAGGGACATGATGTGTTTGCTGAGAGGTAAGGTAAAGATTTTTAAGGAAGGTGTCGGCGGTCGCAGCCAAATCATCCGCATGATCAAACCCGTGCAGTATTTTGGTTACCGTGCTAATTTCGCTCAGGAAAATTACCTGACAAATGCCTCGGCGTTTGAAGCATCTGTTGTTTGTTTGATACCGATGACAATAGTGACGGACTTGCTGATGGGTAATCCAAATCTGGCAATGTTTTTTATTCGTCAGTTATCGTTTGATTTGGGAGTGGCGGATGAACGTACCGTTAATCTTACCCAGAAACATATCCGGGGTCGTCTGGCGGAATCTTTATTATTCCTGAAAGATAGTTACGGTCTGGAAGAAGACGGGGCTACATTGAGTATTTACCTGTCTCGTGAAGATTTGGCAAACTTGTCGAATATGACTACTTCCAATGCTATCCGTACCTTATCGACATTTGTAACTGAGCGTATCATTGCTATCGACGGTAGAAAGATCAAGTTGATAGATGAGGATAAGCTGAGAAAGATAAGTAAGATGGGATAACGAAGATATGACTTTTGAAAACAAAAGAAGGGACTTTCATTTGCGAAGGTCCCTTCTTTTGTTTTTAAAAGTCATGACATTTATTTGATTGCTTCACGGATGCGGACTAAACGTGTCAGTAAGCCTTCGAGCAAATCTAATTGTAGCATATTGGCTCCGTCGGATTTCGCTTTGGAAGGTTCCGGATGGGTTTCGATGAAGAGACCGTCGGTGCCGACGGCAATAGCGGCTTTGGCTATTGTTTCTATCAATGCCGGCAGACCGCCTGTTACGCCGGATGTCTGGTTGGGCTGTTGTAATGAGTGGGTTACATCCATGATGACCGGATAGCCGAAATCCTGCATTTGCGGGATGCCCCGGTAATCGACAACCAGGTCTGTATAACCGAATGTAGTTCCCCGCTCGGTGATCATGACGTTGTCATTCCCTGCATCGGCAACCTTTTGTACGGCGAATTGCATGGCTCCGGGAGAAAGGAACTGTCCTTTCTTGATGTTGACGATCTTTCCGGTTTGTGCGGCGGCGACAAGCAGGTCCGTTTGACGGCAAAGGAAAGCCGGGATTTGCAGGACATCTACATATTCGGCAGCCATGGCGGCTTCATGGGTTTCGTGTATATCCGTAACGGTCGGGACGTTGAATGTTTCGCTTACTTTGCGTAAAATCTTTAAGGCTTTCTCATCGCCGATCCCGGTAAATGAATCGAGACGGGAGCGGTTTGCCTTGCGGTATGAGCCTTTGAAGATATATGGAATATTCAGCTTCTCGGTGATGCCGATAACCTTTTCGGCGATACGTAGCGCCATGTCTTCCCCTTCGATCACACAAGGACCCGCCATCAGGAAGAAATTATCTTTATTCTTAAAATCGTTAACTGTTATCATAATTGTTATATATTGTTTTGTTCCAACAACTCCAATGTTTGCCTGATCTTTTCCTCTGTCGGTAACGTGGCATCTATCCAATGGATCGTGCAACCCCGGCGTTCCATTCCGCGGAACCAGGTCATCTGACGTTTGGCAAACTGGTGGATGGCTATCTCTAATTGGGAAACCATTTCTTCGTAAGAAAGTTCACCAATGATGTATAGTGTGAGATATTTATACTCCAATCCGTAATAAATGAGGTCTTCCGGTTTGACGCCGGAGGCAATGATGCCTTTTACCTCGTCTACCATGCCTTCCTCCAGACGGGCACGCAGACGTCTGGATATTTTTTCGCGCCTTAGTTCCCGATCGATGTTTATGCCAATGATCAGGCTGTTGATCGGATCATATTCGTTTGCATCGGGGGCCTCGGTTTTATAATATTCTTCAATCTCGATGGCTCGTATTGCCCTTTGTGCGGAATCTACGTCTGTCTTGTTATGCAATACTTTGTAACCGGCCAGTATTTTTTCCAGTTCTTCCAGCGACTTGCCTTGCAAAGATTCCCTTAACTCCGGATTTTGGGGAACATCCAACAGCTTGTATCCTTTCAATACCGCTTCGATATACATGCCGGTTCCACCGCAAAGGATAGGGAGCTTGCCTTTTTCCTGTACGGCCTGGTAAGCACGGAAGAAGTCGTGCTGATATTCGAATACATTATATTTATATCCCGGATCGCAGATATTGATCAGATGATAGGGGATTGCTTTACCGTTTACTGTATAATCGGCCAGGTCTTTCCCGGTACCGATATCCATGCCACGGTAAATCTGGCGTGAATCGGCACTGATGATCTCCGTATCCAGCCGGTCGGCCAGCGCTGCGGCAAAAGGCGTTTTGCCGGAAGCGGTCGGGCCTAGTATCGTTATAAGTTGATATGTTCTCATTATGGAGCAAAGATAGTGCAAACTGAGTGCAGAATAAAATGAACTCGTTCATTTTTTATGCCGAGATGCAGCCTGTCTTCGCATTAGTGCAAAGATAATAAAAAAAAGCCGTCCCCTTTGCGGAGGACGGCTTCCATATACTGATTTGTATTTGATTACTTACCAGCGATAACGCGAGCCATTTCACAAACTTTGTTTGAATAACCCCATTCGTTGTCATACCAAGAAACGATCTTAGCGAAGTTGTCATCCAAAGAGATGCCAGCTTTAGCGTCGAAGATAGAAGTGTTAGAGCAACCACGGAAGTCAGTTGAAACAACTGCATCTTCTGTGTAACCCAGTACACCTTTCAATTCGCCTTCAGAAGCTTCTTTCATAGCAGCTTTGATGTCGTCCATTGTAGCAGCCTTTTCCAGAACTACTGTCAGGTCAACAACAGAAACGTCAGAAGTCGGAACGCGGAAAGCCATACCAGTCAGTTTACCGTTCAATACCGGCAGAACTTTACCTACAGCCTTAGCAGCACCTGTAGAAGAAGGGATGATATTTTCAAGGATACCACGGCCACCTCTCCAGTCTTTCTTAGAAGGACCGTCTACTGTTTTCTGAGTTGCAGTAGCAGCGTGAACTGTAGTCATCAAACCTTTAACGATACCGAACTTGTCGTTCAATACTTTAGCGATAGGAGCCAAGCAGTTAGTAGTACAAGAAGCGTTAGAGATGATGTCCTGTCCTGCGTAAGTTGTGTGGTTAACACCATAAACGAACATAGGAGTAGCGTCCTTAGAAGGAGCAGACATGATAACTTTCTTAGCACCAGCCTGGATATGTTTGCGAGCAGTTTCGTCTGTCAGGAAGAAACCTGTAGATTCAACTACAACTTCAGCACCAACTTCGTCCCATTTCAGGTTAGCAGGATCCATTTCTGCAGTCAAACGGATTTTGTTACCGTTTACAACCAGGTTGTTACCTTCTACAGCAACTGTACCATCGAAACGACCGTGTACTGAGTCATATTTCAGCATGTATGCCAAGTAATCAGCATCCAACAAGTCGTTGATACCTACAATCTGAATATCATTGCCGAAGTTTTTAACTGCAGCGCGGAACACCATACGTCCGATACGGCCGAAACCGTTAATACCTACTTTAATCATTGTAATAAAACTTTTATGGGTTTATTAAAAATATTACATAAAATCCATTTAACAGCCACAAGGAGTTGCGCATGAAGCCAACATTAGAAACATTCCTGTGAATGCGATCAAAAGAAAAATACTATGTTTCATTATTTATCCTTGTTTTTAACGACTGCAAATGTAGTCATGTTTTTTCTATTTTACATTTATTATGGAGAGAAAAATATGTCCTCTAACATAAATTAATTGTTCACGGCTATTTCTTTTTCTTGAACAACAAGCCTGTAAACCAGCTCTGAGCCTTTCGTATTCCCCAAGTAAACAGCAAAGGACGTGCAACATCCCATACCAATGGGAAAATGCCCTGAGCGATGTGTAGATAGTCGGAAATTCCAATAGACGATAATGGCGTTTCGCTGGTAGAAACAGTGGGGATAGATTCTTTTTTTTCAGATTTGGAATTGGGAAATAATAAAGATGTTACACCAGAGAGCAACAAGCTCCCTGCATGTTCTTGTATATATGAAAAATCATCATTTAGCTTTTGTTTCTGAATAATACATTGGCGCTTGATGCGTCTTTTGTCAGAAATCAGTTTCTCCAGCGGAGTTTGCGGATTGTTGTTGATCTGTTGCATCGTCATTATCATCGTTATCGTTTAATGCTGCCAGTACAATGTTTATGATCATCCGGCAGATTGTATTTTTGTTTAAAACTACGAGCCCAATGAGAAGAAAATATAACCCTGCCACTACAGCAAAGCCGGCTCCCATCGAATTGAAGGCATCTCCTAGAAAGAGTCCTAGGGCCAAAAATATGAACAGTATAGCCAAAAAAGCGAGAAAGAGTAAAATTAAGCCATACGAAAGAGTTGCGATCAGTTGGCCGCTTCTTTCGTATGTGCTTAACTTTAAAAGTTCAAGCTTTAATTCTACGTAAGTTGAAACATCATCTTTCAGCTCACGAAAGATTTTTCCTGAATCTTTTTCCATAAATAATTATTCAGCTACGATTTCTTCGGTAGCTTTTACAACTTCAGTTTTACCTTCTTTGTACTTGGCGAGAGCGGAATTAAAGCCTTCTTTTACTTTTCCAACTACACCGTTCAATTCTTCCAGTAACTGTTCTCTCTTATCGGTAGCTGCCAGATATCCGACTGCTGCACCAACTGCTGCTCCAACTACCAAACCTAGCAATAATTTAGAATCTACATTTTTCATAACTCTTATATTTAAATGTGTTTACTAAAATAACGCTTTTATTCGAATGATAGTTTACTTCTGTGTTAACTTTTACTGTTAAATAAAGTTATGGCTTCTGTGTCTCAACAGCAACCCAATTGTTTTTTTCTGCGTGGGAAATGAATTTCAATCCGTTGCGTTCGCACTCTGCCTGGATGGCGGAAATGTCTTCAGTGTAGAATCCGCTCATGAAAAGGGTAGCTCCCGGTTTCATACAGCCGACATACCGGTTAATATCGTTCAGCAGGATGTTGCGGTTGATATTGGCGAATACAATATCGAATGTACCGAATGCGGGGATTTGTTCGGCACCGCCCAAGGCAATCTGTATATCTTCCGTATGGTTCAACCGGGTATTTTCCAGCGCGTTGTTGTAAGCCCATTCGTCGATGTCGATTCCGACTACTTTATTGGCGTGTTTCATTTTTGCCAGGATGGCCAGTACGGCTGTTCCGCATCCCATATCCAGCAGGTCTTTGCCTTCCAGGTCGAGTTTCAGCATTTCGCTGATCATCAGGTAAGTCGTTTCGTGATTGCCTGTACCGAAAGCCATTTTCGGGTCTATTATAATATTATATGTATAACCCGGTTCCGGTTCGTGGAAAGAAGCGCGGATGATGCAGTCGTTACCGATACGGATGGGCTTGAAATAGTTTTTTTCCCATTCTTCGTTCCAGTCCTTGCTTTCCACCAGTTGTTCGGTGTATCGGATGGTTACGTTTTCCAGCGGAAATTCATTCAGTTTATCCTGTAATGCTTTTACATTATATAATTGGTCGGATACATAGGCCAGCAAGCCGTCTTCGTCTTCGGTAAAACTCTCGAAACCGATTTCGCCCAGTTCGGACGCCAGTACATCACTGATGATTGTTGCCTCGATAGGCGATTCATAGGTGAATTTCAGTTCGTAATAATTCATATTCTTTGCTTTTTTATTCGTTTGGGGACAAAGGTATCGAATATATTTAAGAAAATATAATCAGGATAAGAAAGTAGGTATGCATAGACAGGTCGTTATGGTCGATATTCTACCATATTGTTCTTAATGACAAGCGGACATTTATATTTCTTTCTTAAATCTTCCTGCAATTTTTCGGTTGTCCGGTCTTTTTGAGGAAAACGCGAACTGACAATAAACGCCTTTTGCAAAGAAATATTCTTGAGCAACCCTTCTTGCATAAAGCATTGAATCGTTGAAATGATCTGGCTCATCGCCTTACCGATATTCTTACCTTTCAGCTCCACAAAATAAGCATGACGATCATTTTTCGTTTTTCCCGAAGGATAATAAAAGAAAAAATAATCGCATTTCTCTTTTTCCTGATTGCAGATAAGGGCACCATCGACTTTAATCTTTTCGACATTCTTCCAGTCTGAAACAATCAAAACAAACTTGCGCCCATTCTCTTCAACCATCAAACGTGCTTTTGATGTGCATTGGCATGTACTTGCCGGGAGGCGTTCTATTAAACTTCTTCCAGTTACTTCTTGGTTAAAACATTTACAGCTACTCATTGTATTTTATATCTAAAAGCGAATCGTAAATTTCGGATAATTCGGCAGAAACATCATCCATCTGATTAATACCTATTGTGTGGTATTCATCATCCAGAATATTGTAGCTTGTACCGTTGCTGGAAAAGAACTGACAAGTCAGGTCCTTGTAATCGATCCATTTATCAGGACTGACGAGTTTAGCAACCTGTTCTGCTTTTTCCGGACTTTCTGCGGCAACGTTGCCGGCTTGCAAAAGATTTTGGACAGTACTTAATATATAAGGACTATGGGTGGTAATGAATAACTTCGCCTTCATCTCTTTTGTTCGTTTGACAAGATATTCTGTCAGGTCCTTCTGTACCTGGGTGTACAGATTGAGTTCGGGTTCTTCGATGATAGTGCAGGTATCTGTATCTAAACCAAGATCAAAAACAGACAATAATGGGATAATTGATTGCAAACCGCTCGATGCCTGGGTTAATTCAATCTCTTCTCCATTTTCCAGTCTGATTTTATCATTGGTAGTACTATCAAAATGCACTTCCAAATTAAGAAAATTTATTTTGTACTGTTCCTGATTGTCTTTAGCCAAGCTATACTTATTTGCAAATATTTTTAAGCAATCCGGGATATTTATTCCCTTTTCATAAAAACTGAATATTGCTTTGGAAAGAACTGACATTAATATTCGTTCTGCAGGAATATAAACAGATGGGATTTCGTTATAAACATAAGTATGCATTAATCGGGAATAGAATTGAATGTATTGATTATCCCGTATTTTTTCATCAGGAAATTGTTCGATATGTTCAAAATTCTGCAACTCCGGTAAACGGATATCCTCATTTAAGAGATTCAGCAGTTTGATTATTCGTGCTCTAAAAGGTCTATGGCTTTTTGTAAATAGGACATTCCCATGATACCATTCATTGGCAATATCTGTAAAAGGATAATCCGTTTCTATCCCTTTTTTTGATATAGTCCATGTATATTCACCTTTTTTATACACAATACATGTATGCTCTTTAAAATCAAAGTCGATATCGTATTTTTTCAGCAAAGAAATAAAAGGAACGAGATTGTCTTTCGGCTCAATGAAATAAAATTCCTGACTATTAAATAAATCCAGCAGCTTCGCCACCGTGCTTTTCCCACTTGAAGTATGCCCAATCAAAATGCAGAACGGTTTTATCTCTATCTCCGCATGTTGAATAGGCCCAAAATCAGTAACTGAAATTCTTTCCATATCATCTTTCTTTGTTATGACAAATATACGTCTTTTCTTAATAGGTTAAATGATCTTTTGTATAATATCCTTTATATCCGGATTCAATTGTCTTTACCGTCATCCTTGACTCTGTTTATCAAAATGTCATTTTACCTCTGTTGTCAGCAGGTTGTATGTGTCGGGGCTTGGGTATATTGTTTTTTATTCGATTCTAAAGAGGATTGAAAGTGTCTTTATTTTGATTTTTATGATTTTGGTGTGCCTTTTTGCTTTGTTTTATCGATATAAAATAGATAAAGTGAGTGAATAAAGTTGTATACATGTAAATGTGTTGTTTGAATTGTATGTGTGTTTTTATCTCTTCCAGAAAATAATTCTGCTAAAAAACATGTATTTCAAGTGATAAAACCATCCAAAAACGGCTAAATTCAACTACAATTAACAAAAAATTCCTTTTAAACGAACCTCTATTTTGTTTAAAAGGAAAATAATTTCGTTTTAAACGAAGTTCAAATTTATTTAAAACGAGATCTTGGAATTGATATTAATGGTAAATGTGTTAAATATTGTAATTATTCTTTTTCTGATTCAATCAATCTGTCAAATACATCAGATACTAAAATGGCTATATGATAAACTTTGTGATAGATTATTGTGACTTAATAGATCAAATTGATATTTTGGAGAGATGTGAGTTAAAGAAGAGTTGCATGAAATACACGTTTTGATAGTCCAAATCTTTCAACAATGAAATCTGACAATAAATTCAAAACAGATTCTGAATATTTTTTATGCAACCTTTATTTTTATTTATTTTGATATTACCTTTGTCAGGCGTACTAAAAACGTAGAAGTGTTATATATTATCCAGTATGCTTCACGCTACTGCAAACTTAGAGCTTTCTTTATAAATTGAATATATTTATGTTTGATGTTTCTTTATTAAGTCAGTTAAGAGAAGGGAACCGTGAGGCTTTCAACAGCTTGTTTCGTCATTACTATCCCCGTGTTATGGCGTATGTCGCAGCTATGGTGGAACAGGAAGTGGCGGAAGATGTCGTTCAGGATGTTTTCTTGCATGTTTGGGAAAATCGAAAAAAGCTATACGCCGGAGAAGGGTTTCATTCTTATCTGTTTCAGGCGGCTTATACCCGCTGTATTGATTATTATAGAAAAACACAGTCAGCCGACAAGTATAATCTTCATATGGAGGGCGCATATCTGGAAGAGTATAATGCCTTATTACGTTCAGATGCGTCTGTCCTGGAAGAAATTTATTCAAAAGATTTTTACGAGCAACTACATAATTTACTGGAAAAATTGCCAACCCAGCGGCGTGAGGTATTTATTCTTACTTATATTGAAGGCTTAAAGGCAAAGGAAGTATCCGAGCGTCTCCAAATCCCACAGCGCACGGTAGAGAGTCATATTTACCTGGCGATTAAGTATCTTAGGGCACATTTATCTAAAAATGATTTCTACATATTATCTCTTCTTTATTTTTTTCGTCAGTGAAATTAAAAAAAATGAATGATTGCTTCGTAGTTTTTACCTCTCATACGTTTAGCTTGTATAAAAGATGAAAAATGGAATTTGATTACGGACTTTTGGCAAAATACCTGGCAGGAAATATCTCTTCCGATGAAATGCAGAAGATGGAGGAGTGGAGTAACTTGTCACAGGATAATAAAAAGATATTATCTGAAGTGGTGCGTCTTCGTGTTTCCTATAATATGATGTATTATAAAAGTTCGGACCATATTGAAAAGGCTTTGGAAAAACTGAATGTGAAGATCAATCGTTCCAACCGTTTTAAGTTAATGCGTAACGTGTTGCAGTATGCTGCCGTCTTTTTGATATTGTTTTCCTGTTTTTATGGGGGCTATGAATATTTAAAGCCTGAAAAATATATAAGTATTGTGGTCAAACCCGGGCAAGACGTGAAAAAGGTCGTGCTTGCTGACGGAACGTCCGTTTGGTTGAAGGGTGGATCGACATTGAAATACCCGGAATCTTTCTCTGACGAGAATCGTCAGGTCTCCTTGCAAGGAGAAGCTTTCTTTGAAGTCTCAAAGAAAGCAGAAACAATTTTCTCTATTTAATGTCTTTACCGGATATGTGAATATCCAGGTAAAAGGTACTTCTTTTGATGTAAAGACCGATGTAGAAAATAAAAGAGTAGAGGCTGTTTTAGTCAGCGGAGAAATAGAATTGCTGGATGCGAACCGTAATAAACTGCTGGATGTATCCCCCGGAGAAAAAGTAACTTATAACCAAAACAAGAATGAATATACTACAGAAACTGTCGATGTGAATATTCTGACAGCCTGGCGACTGAGACAGTTTGTCTTTGAAAACGCGACCCTGCGTGAAATAGTCAATAAACTATCCGTAAAATTTAATGTAAACATAAATATCGAGTCTTCAGCTCTTGCACAACGTAAATTCCGGTGTGTGATTAATGATGATGAAGAGTTGGTTGATATCCTGAAATTATTGGAATACCTGGCTCCAATACATTATAAGATAGAAGAAAACGAAGTTTTCATATACGAACAATTTAAAAAGTAATGCCTATGAGAAAATGATTGAAAAAACTGACACACACAGAAATGTAACTAAAAAATAGTACTAACATTATTAAATCACATGTATGATTAAAAAAGTTTCTATTGCTACATTAGCAATGTTTTTGACTTCTGCATCGCCCGCCATGGCGATAAGCGATGCGCATTCTTTGTATGTGAATCTGGAACTGACGTTGAATAGCACAACGGTCGGTGCAGTTATACAGAGTATCAGTGAACAAACCGGATATGAATTTTCTTATGACGAAGCCTTGTTGAATAAGAAAATCTCCAACGTATTTGTTAATTTTAAAAATGAACACATCGAAAAAGTGCTCAAAGAGGTTTTTAAGAATACCGGTATTTCTTATAAGATCGTAAATAACCGTGTGTTTTTAAAAGATAATAATGTAAAGAAGAATGTTCGGACAGTAGAACAGCTGATCGTAAATGAAATTCAGCAGAATAAAAAGAAGATATCAGGTGTTATTGTCGATGAGGAAGGGACACCGGTTATCGGTGCAAACATTACTCTTGAAGGAAACAAAGGAGTCGGAACGGTGACGGATGCCGAAGGTAAATTCATCTTGAGCGAGATTCCGGCCGGGGCGACTTTGCTTGTTTCTTATATCGGTTATTTGGAACGGAAAGTACAGGTGGAGGATGGTAAGAGTTCTTATCAGATTACATTGCATGAAGATACCCAAAAACTGGATGAGGTAATCGTTATCGGATATGGTGTAGAGAAAAAGATAAATATGACCGGTGCTATTACAAATGTAAAAACAGAGGAGTTATCTAGCATTTCGACTACCAACTTATCTAATACTTTGGCGGGGCGTGCACCGGGATTGACAATTGTCGGTAGTTCCGGTTTCATGGGAGCAAGTTCGGAAATCCGTATGCGTGGCGGATTCGGTGACCCGTTATTTGTTATCGATGGAATCATTCGGGACAAGGCGGCATTCGATGCGCTTGAATCGAACGAAATCGATCAGTTGAGCTTCTTGAAGGACGCTGCGACAGCTTCTGTTTATGGTTCTAAAGCCGGTAATGGCGTTGTCCTGGTAACGACTAAGTCGGGCGCGGATAGCATGGGGAAACCTAAATTTGAATATCAGGGATCATATACGTTCAACAGACCTACCCGCAAGCTGTTCACGGATGATATGAGCGCTTACAAAGAGTTGGTGTATCAAAATTTAGTGGCTGAGGCTAACGGACTTGCCCGGCCTAACAACGATGAAGAGATGGAGTATGCCAAGACACATGATTATAATGTGAATGATCTGATCTGGCAAAATCCATGGAATACAAAGCATTCTATTAGTGCGACAGGTGGTACGGAAAAAGTCAAATACTATGTTTTAGGTAGTTTTATCAGGGAAGAAGGATCTTATAAGAATCTGGAAAATAATAAATATTCATTTCGATCCAATCTGACAGTGAATCTGAGTAAATATATATCCTTGAATGCGAATGTTTCCGGTTATCAGAAAGATGACAGACGCTTTAATTGGTCTGGTAGTGGTGATGACAGTGAGGATATATTCGACTTTTACAGAACTACGTTTAATTGTTTGAGGACGGTTCCGTCTTATGCGTATCTGGATGGTACTCCGGCAAACGAAAAGACTGATTATCCTATTTATCCGGATGTCAGTAATTTTAAAGGTTGGAATGTCGCAGATGTGATATTGGGTGATCGTTATATCAAAACCCGCAGACGTAATGTAAATGGTATTTTATCATTAAACATCGATTTGAGCAAGCTTTTACCCGGATTATCAACCAAAGTAACCGGAAATTACATAATCAATGACTATGCCCGCAAGAAATATCTTACTCATCAGAAGGCCTACAATTTTCAATCGGCTGATCCTAATAACCGTTTTGTTCCGGGACCGCTGGATTTGAATAAATATAATATCTTCACGTTTGGTTCCAATTATGAGAATCTGACTTATGGTTCCCGCCAATTCTGGAATGAACAGTTTGACTGGACGGTGAATTATAAAAATAAGTTCGGTAAGCATGAAGTAGGCGGAATGATCACTTTTGAGCAGGCTCAAAGTCAGGGTGAAGCCATCTATGCAACAGCGAATGATCCGCTGACGGCTTATGACCAATGGTTCGTGTTTTCAACCGATCCGGAAAGACGGACGGTTTCAGTAAATGAATCGGAGAACTTAGGTTCGCATTTGTCGTGGATCGGACGTGCTACATATAATTATGATTCCAAGTATATAGCAGAGTTCTCATTCCGTTATGATGGAAATAATAAGTTTCCTAAAGAAAGCAGATGGGGCTTTTTCCCCTCGGCCTCACTTGGATGGCGTATCAGTAAAGAAGCCTTTATGGAGAGCGCTTCTAATTGGCTTGACGACTTAAAAATACGTGCTTCTTATGGTACAACCGGTAACGATTTGAATACATCGAATGCGTCGATTGGATATTTCCAGTATATAGAAAGATATACTTCCGGTAGCAGTTATATGTTTGGAAACGGATTGGCAAACGGTATACAGACAGGCAGTATGCCGACTTATAATTTGACCTGGGCTACTTCATCGACTATCAATGGTGGTTTGGATTTTACCTTTTTGAATAATCGATTGAGTGGAACAGTTGATGGGTTCTACAGAAAGGAAACCGATATTTTAGGTTCAAGAACATCTACTTTGCCAAGTACTTATGGGGCATCGTTGGCTCCTGAAAATTATGCTGAACGTTCATGGAGAGGTGGTGAAGTGACGCTGGGTTGGAGAGATAAGGCTAAACATGGAATAAATTATTCTCTTTATATGAATATCGGTTACTCGAAAGATCGTTGGGACGTATTGGATGAATCGGTGATTTATATGACTGGTAACCTGAAAGATTTGTCTTTGGTCGGAATGTCGGCCGGGCGTATCACGGGGTTGAAAGTCGATCATTTGTTGACCGATCAGGCGGAAGTAGATGAATTGATTGCCAAAGGATTCAAGCAGTATGGACGCGATCCGTATCTTGGCGGTCTTTTGTTCCAGGATACCCGTGGTGATGGTTATGCTCCGGGGCCGGACGGAAAGATTGATGGAAATGACGCGTATAACTTGTTGTCCACAAACGGGACTCCCCGTATTAACTATGGTTTCGGTGGTAGCTTCAGTTGGAAGGGTATTACTATTGATATGCATTTTCAGGGTGTTGGCAACTATGACCGGTTGGTCGGATGTGAGGCAACCCAGGGCATACCGCAGTATGGTGGTAACACTCGTCCGTATTATCCTATCTGGACAAGTGATAAATGCTGGAGTCCGGAGAATCCTGATGGTATTTATCCCCGTGTAATCGGTAAGAACCAGTATGAATCAGGTTATGGTAATACTGATTTCTGGATGCGGAATGGAGCCTATGTTCGTTTAAAAAACCTGAATGTAGGATATGATTTGCCTATGGCTGTTCTTCGTCCATTAGGATTGACTCGTGCCCAGGTATTTATGAATGCAACTAACTTATTTTCTATCTCGGCGATGAATGAGTTCATGGACCCTGAACAGAAATACTATGATTCATTCCCTTTGATGAGATCATTTACATTCGGACTTAACTTCTCATTCTAAAATTAAAAAAATATGAAACTGAATAAAATAAAACAATTATCGATTGGTTTGGCAACTATATTGCTGGTCAATGGATGCAATAGTTTGGATATCTCGAACTTGTGGAACTATGATGCAGACCTGGTTTGGAATGATGACAACTTAGCAACTGCTTATGTGACTGATCTCTATGGCGATATCTTTAGCGGTTGGTCTACAAGTGCGGATAATACAGCTGAGCAGCAAACGGGTATTCCGTTTATGTTGAGTACTATTACAACGTCGGGTAGTGGTTATAAACGATGGAATTATACCAATATCCGTAATATAAATTTAGGACTTGAGTATCTGGCAGAGGGAGGATGTACCGAATCTGTTAAGAATAGCCTGACGGGACAAATGTTGTTTATGAGAGCATATCAGTATGGTGAAATGGTTGTTTATCATGGAGGTATGCCGTATATTACAAAAGCCCAGGATAAGGATGAAGATGATTTGTATGTGACTCGTACTTCCACGGCAGAGTGTTTTGATTTAATAATTAAGGACCTGGATGATGCTATTGCGTTGCTTCCGGCCAAAGCAACCGGTAACGATTATGGGCGTATAGACCAGTGTTTTGCTAAGGCTTATAAGGCAAAGATGTTGCTCTATAAGGCTTCTCCGCAGTTTAACCCAAGTAATATGTATGATAATAAATATTGGAACGAAGCTTATACGGCGGCGAAGGAGGCATACGATTTCTGTATAGCTCAGGGGATTAAACTGACTGCGAATTATGCAGATAACTGGTTGGTGGACGGCAACTCCGAGGTCGTTTTTCCTATTATCTATAGTAATCCGGATAAAACGGCCAATTGGGAAAACACGATTCGTCCCTCTTCTTTGAGTCGTAGTAATGCCGGTAATACTCCGACCTGGGATATGGTAAAAGCGTTTCCGATGTTGGATGGAAAGCGGTTTGATGATCCGGCCGGTAAATATTATGCAGGTGCTGAATCTGACTTTTTACAGAAATTCTGGCAAAATCGGGATCCCCGATTTGAGGATTGTATCCTGTATAATGCGGATTTATATCCGGTGTCGGGAACGGCTTCAGGATATCGCCAATATACTTCGGTCGGTATAGCTGTCAGAGAAGATTCATATGGAATCAATCCCAATGTGGGCAGCACTGCTACACAGAATGATGCTATTAGCGGCATGTATGTGCGTAAAGGATCTGATTTGTCTTTGAGTCAGGATTTGGTATCTACGTATGATCATGATTATCCGTTTATGAGATTGGCTGAAGTCATGTTTATCTATGCGGAGGTGGCCAATGAAACGGACCATCAGGATGTGGCTGTAGATATGCTGAAGCAAATTCGTAAACGTGCAGGTATCGAAGCCGGCGAAAATGGGTTGTATGGATTGAAAGTTGCTAATCGTGAAGAGATCCGGCAGGCTATTCTTGATGAACGCAATGTAGAATTATGTTTTGAAGGGCATCGTTTTATGGATCTTCGTAGAACCCGTAATATGATGCAGTTAAACGGACTGCAAAAATATGGAGTCGAGGCCATTGCTATCAATGAAGACGGTTCAGAAATGGATATTGCCGAAGCTACCCGGAAAGCCAAGACATATTCGTTGACTCCCGATAATTTTAAATATATTCTTAGAATGGTGCCGATCAGTGCCATAGCCGAGAATAAATTTTTGATTCAGGAATCGTATTATTTTTTCCCGATCCAGGAAAGTAAAATATTGGAAAATCCTAATCTCGAACAAAATAACAATTGGGGAGGAAAGTTCAACCCGACTATGGAATGAACAGTCTTGAACGATTATGTCATAAAAACTCGTAAATATTTGCGAAAATTATGGGATAAATAATATCTTTGTGAGACGTTAGGAGGCAATTAATCTTTCTAACGTCTTTTTTAAGCGGAAAAAATCAATAAAATTGCTAATCAATATTATATTAATTTGTACTATGAGAACAAACAGAAGGGACTTCCTTAAAACCCTTGGAGGAATTGCGGCCTTTACGATTGTGCCGCGCCACGTGCTTGGGAAAGGCTTTATCGCTCCAAGCGATCAGTTGACTAAAGGTATTATCGGTACAGGCGGGATGGGACGCGGTCACGTGAACTATGCCGGAACGCGCCTGGTGGCCGTTTGTGATGTTGACAAGAAACATCTTGAATTAGGAAAACAATTGGTAAAGGAAAAAATTGCCGCTTATCATGACTTTCGCGATTTGATTCTGGACCCGAACGTAGATATCGTACACATCGCTACACCTCCTCATTGGCATGGAATCATGTCGGTAGAGGCTGCCAAGGCGGGAAAAGATATCTGGTGTGAAAAGCCGATGACACGTACGATCGGTGAAGGTAAACGGGTGATGGAAGCGGTGAAACAGAACGGACGTATGTTCCGTCTGAATACCTGGTTCCGTTTTGCTGACCCTTTCTATGGATTGGGTACTCCCGTTAAACCGTTGAAAAAACTGGTTCAGAGCGGTATGCTCGGCTGGCCGTTGAAGGTGACGATCAGTAAACATACCGGTTTCGACTGGAAGTTCTACTGGGTAGGTAAAGAATATCTCGAACCGCAAACAGTTCCTTCCGAACTGGATTATGACATGTGGTTAGGTCCGGCTCCTTATAAACCTTATAATGCACACCGTGTTCACGGTACTTTCCGCGGATACTGGGATTATGACGGCGGCGGATTGGGAGATATGGGACAGCATTATATCGACCCGGTACAGTATTTCCTCGGAAAAGACAATACAAGCCCTGTGAAAGTGGAAGTGGATGCTCCGCAACAGCATCCGGATGCCGTAGGAACATGGCGCTCTATTACCTATACCTATGATGACGGTTGCCAGATCGTCCTTTGGGGTGGCGACTTCGGAGATCCTAATACTCCGTATATCTCTGGTCCGAACGGTAATGTCTATAAGAATTTTGTATGTGATATCCCTGATTGGGAAAAGAAACTGGCCGATTATCCGGAACCTGAACCTCAGGTGACAGACTTTATCGAATGTGTGAAAACACGCCAGCCTTTTGCCCTGAATGAACGGAATGGCTTCCGCTCGGCTACGATCGTGAATATGGGTGCTACGGCACTTCGTCTGAATCGTACATTAGAGTTCGATCCTGTGAAACTGGAATTTATCAATGACGAGGCCGCTAACCGTCTGCTGGATCAGCCGATGCGTTCACCCTGGAACATTTGATAATTAATAATTGAAAATTGAGAATTGAAAATTAGGGGAGAATTATAAAATTATAGACAATGAGAAAAGCATATATATCGATTGCCAGCTTGCTATTATTCGGCAGCGTACTGATGGCCCAATCTCCGGCGAACCGTACAGCTAAAACAATTGCGGCTGACGTATTGGCACAGATGCCTGCTGAGAAACAGGCTGAATACAATAAAATGATCAATGACCTGAAAGGTACCGGCGAAGAAGGGGTACTGATGTTGGTCAACATGATAAATGCTCCCGGAAAGGGAAGCAATGCACAAGTGGATTACGCGTTGAGCGGCCTGACCCATTATGTGATGGCGAAAGGGGAAGAAAGCGCCCGTTTGGCTACGGCTAACGCTTATCTGAAAGCGCTTGACCTGGTGACTGAACGCGAAACGAAAGCGTTTATCATCCGCCAGTTACAGATATTGGGACAGGATGAATGTATCGATGCGTTGTCGGCTTACCTGGGTGATGAAAGTCTGAGTGGCCCGGCTTCACGTGCACTGGCTGCTATCGGTTCTGAAAATGCCGGCAAAGCGTTGAAGGCTGGTCTGATGCGCCGTATGGGTACTCCGAAGACACAAAAAGATATCATCGTAGCAATCGGCGAAGCGCAGGTGGCTGATTCGGAAGAATTGCTGAAGGCGCTGCTGGGTTCGGGCGATGAAAGTATGCAAAAGGCTGTCCTGCACTCATTAAGCCGTGTGGGAAGCAAGGCTTCCATCAAAGATATGGCTGAAGCTGCCGCCGCATCGGGTTACACAATGACCAAAACGAATGCGAACGAAGCCTATATCGCTTTATTGAAACGTGTTGCCGCACAGGGCGATGTGAAAGAAGTGGAAAAAGCGGCCAACGACCTGCTGAAGAAAGCTACCAAGGCTAATCAGACGCAGACCCGTGATGCTGCTTTGCAAATCCTTCTGTCACTGAAGAAAGAAAACAGTACCAAATTGCTGCTTTCCGCTTTGAAGGATGGCAATAAGGAATATCGGAATGCTGCATTGAACTTTGCTTCCGACTTTGCCAATAAGGAAGTTTATATCGAAGTCATGAAAGCAATGCAGAAGGCAAAACCGGAAGTGAAAGTCGATATTATCAACTGGATCGGCCGTGAAGCCAAATGCCCGTCAAAACATGATGTGATCAAGAGTTTGGAACTCCGTTTTGACCTGACTGCCATGCAGGTGCTGCTGGCTCAGTTGAAAGACAGCAACTTCGACGTAAAACAGGCAACCGTATGGACATTGGTGAAGATCGGTGACAAGCAGGTGATACCTGTGCTTGCTGAACTGCTGACCAGCGACAATAAAGATGTAATCTTGCTGGGACAGGATGCCTTGGCTGCATTCAATGGTGATATCGACCAGGCTGTTGCCCGTGCCATTCCGTCTGCTACGGATGCCGGTAAGATTGCCGGTGCTGAGTTGTTGGCGATGCGTAAAGCGACTGCTAACCTGACTACAGTGCTCGAACTGATCAAGTCCGGTTCACCGGAAGTGAAAAAAGCTGCTTATACAGCGTTGAAAGATGTTGTGTCGGAAGGCGATCTGGTTAATTTGTGCGGTATGCTGGAAACAGCGGATGCATCGGCCGTTGCTCCGATCCAACAGGCTGTTATCTCTGCTATTTCTTCCATGTCTCCTGCGAAACAAAAAGAAACGATCACCCGCCGTATGCTTCAGGCTGGCGAGAGCAAGAAATATTTGTATTATATCGTTCTGGCGACAACCGGTGAGAAAGATGCATTGGCTACTATCGTAGACGGTTTCCATAAGGGATCGGGCGCTGCTCGCGATGCTGCTTTCGAAGCGTTGTTGAACTGGAAAGGTATTGAGGCTGCCGACGAATTGTATGCTATCTGTAAAGATGCTTCTTCTTCTGCTTATTTGGATCGTGCATTGAAAGCATACGTTAAGCTGGTTTCAAATCCTGCATTTACAGGTGAGAATCGTCTGCTGAGTTTGCGTAAAGCGATGGAAGTGGCAAAGACAGATGAACAGAAAAATATAATTCTGAAACAGGTTGAACGGACAGGCACCTTCCTGGGTATGCTCTATGCCGGCGAATTCCTGAATCAGAAACCTGTTCAGCAGGCTGCCGCCAATGCTGTTATGAATATAGCTTTGGGTAATAAGGAATATTATGGAGCCAATGTACGTGAATTGTTGAACAAGGTAATGCAGGTACTCGACAATCCGGATGCCGGTTATCAGAAGGAAGCTATCAAGAAGCATCTGGCTGAAATGCCGCAGGGAGAAGGTTTCATTTCTATCTTTAACGGCAAAGATTTGTCGGGCTGGAAAGGATTGGTACAGAACCCGATTGCCCGTGCGAAAATGAAACCGGCCCAGCTGGAGAAAGCTCAGGAAAAGGCTGACGAGATTATGCGTAGCGGCTGGAGTGTGAATGATGGTATGCTTGTCTTCAACGGTAAAGGTGATAACCTGTGTACGGATAAACAATATGGTGATTTTGAAATGTACGTAGACTGGATGCTTGATCCCGCAGGTCCTGAAGCCGATGCCGGTATCTATTTGCGCGGAACGCCTCAGGTGCAGATCTGGGATACTTCACGTGTGAATGTGGGTGCCCAGGTAGGTTCAGGTGGTCTGTATAATAACTCGGTAAATGAAAGCAAGCCGTCTAAAGTGGCTGATAACAAGCTGGGCGAATGGAACAGCTTCTATATCAAGATGGTTGGTGACCGCGTAACAGTTATTCTGAACGGAGAGAAGGTGGTGGATGATGTGATCCTTGAAAACTATTGGGATCGCAAGCAGCCGATCTTCCCGGTTGAACAGATCGAATTGCAGGCTCATGGCAGCAAGGTTTACTACCGTAATATATATGTAAAGGAACTGGAACGTAAAGAACCTTACAAATTATCTGCCGAAGAACAGAAAGAAGGTTTCAAACTATTGTTTGACGGAACAAATATGCATCAGTGGACTGGTAACACGGTAGATTATACGATGGAAGACGGTTGTATTTCCATGATACCGAGCAAGAGCTATGGTGGGAACCTGTATACAAAGGACGAATTCGGGAACTTTATTTATCGTTTCGAGTTCCAGCTGACACCGGGAGCCAATAACGGAGTCGGTATCCGTACTCCGATGGAAGGTGATGCCGCTTATGTAGGTATGGAAATCCAGATTCTGGATTGTGAACATCCGATCTATAAGAATATTACCAAATATCAGCATCATGGTTCTGTTTATGGCATCATCCCGACGAATGCCGATCACCACAAAGCGTTTAAGCCTGTCGGTGAATGGAATGAGGAAGAGATTGTTGCAAACGGAGATAATATCAAGGTGACAGTTAATGGTGTAGTGATATTGGAAGGTAACATTCGCGACGCTGTAAAGAACGGTACTCCTGACGGTAAGGAACATCCGGGCTTGTTCAATAAGAAAGGACATATCGGGTTCCTGGGACATGGTTCTCCTGTGAAATTCCGTAATATCCGTATAAAAGAATTGAAATAACAGACTATATAGTCTGAAAGGAAGCGGGGATTGGTTTTTACTGGTCTCCGCTTTTTTGTGTGAATCTTTGAAAACCGTTGAATATAAACAGAAATAAAATTTGCTGGTCTGATTTATTATAACGAATTTTGTTGCTTACTAGTATTAAAAAAATGGATACAGCTCAATATAAATTATTGCTGGACACGGCGCAAGTCGGTTGGTGGGAAATTGACTTTGATAAGAGAGTCTATATATGTTCGGATTATCTGGTCAGTTTGTTGGAACTGAAAGATAAAATTATTCCGACCAGAGATTTCCTCCAGTTGATACGTGAAGATTATAGAGCCCGGATTGCCAATGAATTTGCTTATTTCAGGGAGGTCGGTATTTACGAACAGATATTTCCGATCAAGACTTGTTATGGCTTTAAGTTTGTTCGTTCTAAAATTTGCAAGCGGGAGATCGAACCTTCCGGACGTGTTTATGTGTTAGGCATTCTTCAGTTGGTGCCATATAGCGAGGAAGAAACGAATAAACCGGCAACGGAAGGCAGCCAGGTAGATGGTTTGTTAAGGCATTTGGGGAGTATTTCGCGTGCCTTACATTCTTTTATCCAGACAAACGATTTGGTTGAATCTATCCAGTTGGTGCTGACTGAAATTCTCTTTTCGATCGATACAAAGGGGCGTGCCTGTATCATGGAATACAGTGATGACAAGCAGACGCTTAGTTGTACGTATGAAGTTTGCAGCAAAGGTGTTGCCGCTGTCCGTTCCTCATTGCAGAATATACCGGTCTCCACGCTGGTTTGGTCGACACGGAAAATACGGAATCTTTATCCGGTGATGATAAACAATCTGAACGAGTTGCCGGAAGATGCGGAATCTGAAAAAATGTATTTGCAGAAGAGAGGAGTGCTTTCGTTTGTTCTGATTCCTTTGATCATAAAGAAAAAAGCTTTGGGATATATCGGGATCGATATTGTAGATAAATATCGCATATGGACGCTGGAAGACTATCAATGGCTTTCGTCCATCGCCAATATTATCAGTATTATTACAAAAATGGCGAGAATCAACGAAGCGCTCGACCATAGTGGAAAGTTGTTGCGTAATATTTATACGAATATACCGGTCGGCATAGAGTTGTATGATAAGGACGGATATCTTGTCGATATGAATAATAAGGATGTAGATATTTTTGGACTCGGTTCGAAAAAAGAGGCCCTAGGTGTTAACATCTTTGATAATCCTCAGATTCCCCCTGATGTACTGGAAAAGATGAGAAAGAGGAAACCTGTCTCTTTCCGCCTGACTTATTCTTTTAGCGATATTATATCCAATGGGTATTATCCGACGAAGAAAAACGGAGTTATAGACTTGATAACTAAGGTTAGTATGCTTTATGACAGTAAAGGTGAACTGATCAATTACCTATTCATTAATCTGGATAATACGGATAAGATGGTCGCTTATAACCGTATTGAGGAGTTTGAATATTTCTTCACCCTGGTTAGTCATTATGCGAAAGTAGGATATGCCAAATTCGATTTGCTGACACGTGAAGGATATGCCATCAGCCAGTGGTATCAAAATCTGGGGGAACAAGATGGCACGCCGTTGGAGCAGATTATTGGTGTATATAGCGCCGTGCATCCGGAAGACCGTAAAGTGATGATGGACTTCTTTGACCGGGTTAAGAGAGGGGAGGCAACCAGTATCCGCAAGGAATTGCGTATCAAGACGGATTCCGGTTGGAAGTGGATACGCGTAAATGTGATGCGTAACCCTCAGTCGAATGATCCGGATAAACTGGAAATGATCTGTGTGAATTACGATATCACGGAATTGAAAGAAACTGAACAACAGCGTGAAAAGGCAGAAGAACTGGATCGCTTGAAGTCTGCTTTCCTGGCAAATATGAGCCATGAGATCCGAACTCCGCTGAATGCGATTGTCGGCTTTTCTACTTTACTGGTCGATACGGATGATAAAGAGGAACAGTCGCAGTTTGTAGAGATTATTCAGAAGAATAATGAACTTTTGTTGCAGTTGATCTCTGATGTGCTGGATCTGGCTAAGATAGAAGCGAATACAATTGAGTTCAAACCGAGTCGTATTGAGCTCAAAGAATTTTTGGATGATCTGGTTAAGTCGCTGAGTATCAAACTTCATGAGGGGGTTGTGCTTGGCAGTCAGCCGGATTTGTCGCCTTGTACTTTTGATTTCGATCCTGTGCGCCTGAACCAGTTGTTTTCCAACTTCATAAACAATGCGATCAAGCACACGGATAAAGGTTCTATCATGTTGGGTTATGAAATAAAGCCTGATGAAGTTGTCTTTACGGTGACGGATACGGGAGAGGGGATGAGTGAAGAAGTGCAGGCTCATGTCTTCGACCGCTTTTATAAGGGAAATGACTTTAAGCAAGGTACAGGGTTGGGACTTTCTATCTGCAAAAGTATTGTCGAACAGCAGAAAGGAAAAATCGGAGTAAGTTCTGAGCCCGGAAAAGGTTCCTGCTTTTGGTTCTCCTTACCCCGATAAAATATTCTTTTATTCTTTTTCTCCGTAAGCAAGATCTCCGGCATCTCCCAGGCCGGGGATGATGTAGGAATGATCGTCCAGTTCGTCATCCAGTGCGGCGATCCAAATCGTTGTTTTGTCATCCGGCATTTTTCTTTGCAGATATTCTATTGCCTGTTTGCTGGCGATGATGGAGGCCACATGGATATGCGAAGGATGTCCTTTGGTCAACAATGCTTCATAGGCCAGTTCCATGGAACTTCCGGTGGCTAGCATCGGGTCGGTGATGATCAATGTTTTCTCTGTCAGTCTCGGGGATGCGATATATTCGATGTGAATGTCAAAGTTCAGACGGTCTTTATATTTGCGATAGGCAGAGACAAAGGCATTTTCGGCATAATCGAGATAGCTTAAAAATCCCTGGTGATAAGGAAGTCCTGCACGTAATATCGTACTGATTACTATCCGGTCGTCGGGTGTATTCATCGGTGCGACTCCTAAAGGGGTTTGAATATCTTTTTGGCTGTAGGCAAAATCTTTGCTGATTTCATAAGCCATGATTTCGCCGATGCGTTCAATGTTTCTACGAAAACGAAGGCTGTCCTTCTGGATATTTACATCTCTAAGTTCGGATACGAACCTGTTCAGTATGGAGTTTGACTCTCCGAGATTAACTATTTTCATGTGTATTATATTGTATATGCAGACTAAAATTTCCGGTGTCGAAATTAGATATAATTAGAGCATCATACAAATGTTTCTCTGTAAAATTCCAGGTATAGGGCAAAAGTTTCACATTCCGAAACAAGAGGTGCTGTTCGGATTCTAAAATTGCGATAATTGAATTGGGGACATGCTTGCGGTTGTTTAATTAGAACCTTACGGTTTCGATATTCATTAAAAACACCCCTTTTTAGTGGATTTCTGTATGTATTTTTGCAGATATGATAAAGTAAACAGAAAAAGGAGGTGTAAAAAACTTCCTTCCTGCCGAAGCAAGAAGGAAGTTAAAGAAATAAATCATATTATTTTTTTTCGCCAGTGCCGTTCATAGCCTCCAGCAAGAATTTACCGGGTTTGAACTTTACCGTTGTTCTAGCTGGAATCTGTACCGGAGTACCCGTTTTAGGATTACGAGCCAGGCGACTAGTTTGCGGTCTAGGTATTAAAGTACCAAAACCGATAAGAGTAATTTCCTCTTTTTGCGACATTTTTTCGGTTACAATCTCGATGTAAGCATCTAATACTTTTTTTGCTTTTTGCTTTTGTAACCCTGCCTTATCTGCTAAGGCTTCGATAAGTTCTGCTTTGTTCATGAGTGTTTCTTTTTAATGATTATATACATTGCAAATGTAAGCATTGATTTTTTTATATGGTGTCTTTTTTCAGACAACAAAATTTGCTTGCATTTCTTATTAAACAATAGCTGTAGCCTTTTGTTACGATTTTAGAAACAAAAAACGTTAATTCACATTGGTTTGCGATAATCGAAACGAAGAAAGGCGTTAATGCTATTTGACCACACTTTATTTTTATTGTATTGTGAGAAGAATATATGAGTAGAAATAGTAAATAACACACTAATAATTATGAAAGATGCATTGAATAACGGGCTGATAAAAGCCATGAGGGAACATCTCCCGGAGGAGACAAATTTGGCTAACTATATTATGGATATTATATCTATAGGTAAGGAAGCCGTTTATCGCCGATTGCGTGGGGAGGTTCCGTTTACATTTTATGAAGTATCATTATTGTCTCAGAGTCTGGGGATTTCCCTGGACCAGATCGTTGGAACCAACCGGGCGGAAGGAGCCGTTTTTAATCTGAATGTCTCTAATAATATGAGTCAGATGGAAAGTTACCATGATATACTCAAACGTTATCATAAATTATTTACATTTGCCAAGGAAGATCCCAAATCGGTACTCAGTGCCGCTTGTAATATCGTTCCGTTTACATTTTATTCTCCGTATGAGCGTCTGACCAAATTCCGTCTTTGCCGGTGGATGCATCAGAATAACGGGATGAAGATCACTGCAAGTATGTCGGATATCGTTGTGACGGAGAAAATACTGGAGTCCCAGCGTAAACTGATGCAGGAGTGCCGCCAGGTTCCGTCTACCTATACGATTCTTGATAATAATATTTTCCAGTCGTTGGTTAGGGAGATCAAGTATTTTGCAGGGCTGAACATGCTGAGCGATGATGATATCGAAGTGATGAAACAGGAACTGAATCGTTTATTGGATGAAATGGAACAGATTGCTGCCCGGGGGGAATATCCGAACGGTAACAAAGTTTATTTGTATCTTTCCAATATCAATTTTGAGGCTACATATACATTCCTGGAAAAAGGGAGCTTCCAGTTGTGCATGTTCCGTCTTTATGCTATCAACTATATGGATTCGCAACATCCGGAAATCTGCCGTGCCCAGAAAGAATGGATCCAGTCGTTGAAACGCTATTCTACTTTAATCTCGCAGAGCGGAGAGATACAGCGGATGATCTTTTTCACGAAACAGCGTGAAATCGTAGATACCTTATAATAATATGCCAATGTGCCAATTATAAAGATATTTCTCAATTGGCATGTTGGCACATTGGCATATTAGCACATTATTACTACTTTTGTCCCGCAATAAATAAACAGATATTATGAGGATAGAAGAGAATTACTCCCTGGAGAAGCATAATACATTTCACCTGCCGGTTAAGACGCGGTGGTTCATGGAATATACGAATGAAGAAGAATTAGGACGGGTTCTACGGGACGAGTATTTTCAGGAGTGTTTGTCGCTGCATATCGGCAGCGGAAGCAATCTGCTGTTTATAAATGACTTCAACGGTATCATCCTGCACTCGGCCATCAAAGGTATCCGTGTGGAGAAGGAAACCGACGAACATATTTGGCTGCGTGTCGGTGCCGCCGAAAGGTGGGACGATGTTGTTGCGCATGCCGTTGCCAACGGGTGGGGAGGAATAGAAAATCTTTCCCTGATCCCGGGTGAAGCTGGCGCTGCCGCTATCCAGAACATCGGAGCCTACGGGGCGGAGATAAAAGATGTGATAGAAAGTGTGGAAACATACAACCAGTTGACTTTTGAAAAGCGGATATTTACGAACGAAGAATGCCAGTATGCCTATCGCAGCAGTTATTTCAAAAACGAACATAACGACCCGCACATTGTTACATATATAATAATACGGTTGGATAAACGCCCATCCTTTTCCATCAACTATGGAAACCTGAAGGAAGAGCTGGCTAAATGTCCGGAAGTAACATTGGAAGCAATCCGCCGGGCCGTGATCGCGATCCGTCAGGAGAAGCTGCCCGATCCGGACAAGCTGGGGAATGCCGGCAGTTTCTTTATGAATCCGGTTATTCCTGTTGCACAGTTTGAGAAACTGAAGGAGCAATATTCCGGTATGCCTTCTTATCCGGCTGGTGAGGGGAAAGTGAAAGTTCCTGCCGGCTGGTTGATCGAACAATGTGGCTTTAAAGGTAAATCGCATGGTCCGGTCGGCGTATATGAAAAACAGGCACTGGTCCTGGTCAACCTGGGAGAAGCCCGGGGACACGAGATTGCTCTGGTGGCGGAAAGTATCCGTACTGCCGTAAAAGATCGTTTTGGCATCGAGATAATGCCTGAGGTTAAATATGTAGGATAATGAAAATTACATTTCTGGGAACGGGAACTTCAACCGGGGTTCCCGAAATAGGCTGTCAGTGTGAAGTTTGTACAAGCAAAGATCCCCGCGACTGGCGCCTGCGTACATCAGTATTAGTAGAAACAGAGGGGAAGCGTATCTTGCTGGACTGTGGACCGGATTTCCGCTGGCAAATGATACAAAGTAAAACATACCACCTGGACGCCGTCCTGATCTCACACGAACATTATGACCATGTCGGAGGATTGGATGACCTGCGTCCGTTCGGACGGGAAGGAGACATACATATATATACTGAAGAAAATGTGGCTGAAGCCATAGAGACGCGTATCCCGTATGTTTTCCGCGAAAATAGATATCCGGGTGTTCCCAATCTAAAAATCCACCGTGTGACGACAGAACCTTTTATGGCTGCCGGGATAGAGATAATTCCTATCCGGGTAATGCACGGAAGACTGCCTATCCTGGGGTTCCGGATAGGGAATATGGCCTACCTGACCGACCTGAAATCTCTTCCGGAAGAAGAATATGCCAAACTGGAAGGATTGGATGTTTTGATTATTACTGCTTTGCGCTGGGAAGAGCATCCGACGCATGAAAGTGTGGGAGAAGCATTAGAACAGATCGGACGCATCCGTCCCAAAGAATCCTATCTGATTCATATGAGCCATCGGATCGGCTTGCAAAGCCAGGTAGAAAAAGAGTTGCCTCCGCATGTTCATCTGGCATATGATCAATTGGAAATTCCCAAACTGCAACCGGTATAATATACTTTCCCGTTTTCTTCATAAATCTGGCTGGAAATATGAAGTTGCGGGAAATGTTGTTCTAATCTGACCGACAGTGTATCGCCAATCGTTTTGAAAAGTGTGTCGGCTGGTTCATGATACGGCAGACTGCTAAAGTAACAAATATTCCCTTCGCTTTCAAAAAGGTCGGCTCCCAGCCATCTGTCGCTGATTCTCCATAGGGTAGAATCGTTCGCTTTCACATATAAGTCTAACAGTTTCGATTGTATCATCAGGTTAAGCGGAGCATTGCTGTCGAGTGTTTTACGGAGTAACATTTGTTCCTTCGGCTGGTTGTTTTTCTGCTTTCTTTGTATGGCCGCTACTTCCTCCAGCAATTTCCTGCTGTAACTGGCGACCCATACGCCATTATGTTGGTAGTAGCCGAAAAAGCGGTTTCCGGCATCCGGGCAATAGGTAAAAGTGATGCCTCCTTTGGTTTGCTGTTGAGGAGCGAATGATTTGAAAGCTGTTTTTAAAACATTTTCTTCTATATGTCGGGACATGCTTTTATCCGCTTTTGCATACATTACAATACCTTGCGGATGGAATGAGAGATGTAATGAGGCAATTTCCGGATTCTTTCGGATGATAGTAAGATATATTTCAGGGATTTTAGAGGCGAATGCCTGGTAAACAGGTTCCTTGGTTAGTATTATCCGGGCAAAAACGGAAGGACGGTTTACGGCAAGTATCGCTTCCGGTTCCGGTGCAGTCAGGGTATATAAATCTGTTTGCACCAGTTCTTTACTCTCTTTCATGTCACCGAAAAAGTAGTAGACTGCCGACAGCGTAGCGAGAGCAGTTAAGATGATAATCACTATTTCCCGCCTGTAAATTCTCATTCTCTAAATTTTTGCCTTCAGGAAATATTTGCACCAAGGCTTGAGTCCGCATTCCTCACATTTGGGCTTTCTGGCTACGCAGACGTATCGTCCGTGCAGGATCAGCCAGTGGTGAGCGATAGGTATCTGTTTCTCCGGGATGTTTTTCACTAGTTCTTTTTCTGTTTCGAGCGGTGTTTTGCTGTTGTTTGTCAATCCGATGCGGTTGGCGACACGGAATACGTGGGTGTCTACGGCCATTGCAGGTTTGTTGTAGACGACAGAGGCGATCACATTGGCTGTCTTGCGTCCTACGCCGGGCAGCTTTTGCAACTCGTCTATGTCCGAAGGGACTACGCCGCCGAAATCAGCCATCAGCATTTTGGCCATCCCGACCAGATGCTTCGATTTATTGTTCGGGTAGGAGACACTACGGATATATTCAAATACGACCTCCGGTGTGGAAGCTGCCAGCACTTCTGCTGTCGGGAAATCCCTAAACAAAGCCGGCGTAATCATATTCACTCGTTTGTCGGTGCACTGAGCTGATAGAATCACGGCAATAAGCAGTTGGTACGGATCGTCGTAATGAAGTTCCGTTTCTGCAACCGGTACGTTTGCTTCGAACCAGTCTAATACACCTTTATATCGTTCCTCTTTTTTCATCCTGTTATTTCATTAAAGATAATACATTTTTTCCGAGTAACAAACCCAGGAAAACGGCAATAAGTCCTAAAACGTTACTAGCCAGTATGTTTAAGAGAGCTAATTTATAATCACCGATTTTTATCAGTGACATAGTATCCAGTGCAAACGAAGAAAAAGTTGTAAATCCGCCAAACAGACCGGTGAAAAGAAATGCCCTTGTGTTGGCTGAGAAGTTGTAATTTTCGGCAAGACTCCAGCAGAAGCCGATCAGAAAAGAGCCGATTATATTAACGGATAGTATCCCAAAGGGAAAGGAATACTGCAACGAACGCTGCACCCACATGGAAACTCCATAACGCAGTGCCGATCCGATTGCTCCTCCTGTAATTAAAATTAAAACCTTTATCATATTTCATCCTCCTTGTGTGTTTCCCCCGGGCTGGTTAAAGGCCCGGGGAAGATGGTAAATGATTTAGGTTTTCAATTTAATTGGCTGATTCGAATTGTTTCAGGAAACGAACATCGTTTTCTGAGAACATTCGTAGGTCTTTAACTTGGTATTTCAGGTTTGTAATACGTTCGATACCCATTCCCAGTGCATATCCGGTATAAACTTTGCTGTCGATACCGCAATTTTCGAGTACATTCGGGTCTACCATACCGCAACCGAGTATTTCTACCCAACCGGTATGTTTACAGAATGCACATCCTTTACCGCCACACAGGTTACAGGAAATATCCATCTCAGCAGATGGCTCTGTGAACGGGAAGTAGGAGGGGCGTAAACGTATTTTCGTTTCCGGACCGAACATTTCTTTTGCAAAGAAAAGCAATGCCTGTTTCAAGTCGGCGAATGAGACATTCTTGTCAACATACAGGGCTTCTACCTGGTGGAAGAAACAGTGTGCGCGATAAGAAATAGCTTCATTACGATATACACGTCCGGGGCAGATGATGCGGATAGGAGGTTCCTGAGTCTCCATCACACGAGTCTGTACCGATGATGTATGTGTTCGCAATAACACATCCGGATTATGTTGTATGAAGAACGTATCCTGCATATCACGTGCAGGATGGTCTTCAGCAAAATTCAAAGAAGAGAAAACATGCCAGTCGTCTTCGATTTCAGGACCTTCAGCAATGCTGAATCCCAGACGTCCGAAGATGTCGCAGATTTCCTTTTTAACGATTGAAAGCGGGTGGCGTGTGCCGAGTTCGATAGGATAAGATGTACGCGTCAGGTCGATGTCATCGTTTCCGGTCTGTACATTGTCGAAACCTTCTTTCAGTTCATTGATTTTATTTTGAGTAGCTTCTTTCAGCTCGTTGAGGAATTTACCCACTTCACGCTTCTGGTCAGCCGCAACGTTGCGGAAATCATTCATCAGCGCAGAAATTTCTCCTTTCTTGCTGAGGTATTTGATGCGTAAAGCTTCCAGCTCTTCGGCATTTGCAGCCTTCATATTCTCTACTTCCTGAAGCAGAGCTTTAATTTTATCGATCATTTCTAATCATATTTGTTTTCGACGTGCAAATTTACTCCTTTCTTTTGGATACTGCAACCGATTGCGGAAGGTTTTTTCTTAAAAACACAGGCAGTCTCCTTTCTATTCCTAAAAATTATAGGCAAGACCTACGCCGAGTATCTCTTTGAACTGTACTTTTGCCCCATGTTTCGTACCGTTGTCATCGAAGGTTTTCACGTCGTTGTCGTATTTCAGTGTCGTGTTGAGCGTAGCCGACAGGAATTTGTTGATCTTCATACTAATGAGCATGTCCCAGTTGACATCGATGTTTCCGAACTGATTACTATACGGAGTGAAAAAATCGGCTGTAGTGATCAGGCTTACGTTCTCCATCACCGGCATTTCTGCACGGGCTTTGAGGTAAGCGCCACATTCGATCTTGAAACGGTCACCGGGATCGACACCGAATGCGCCCAGATCGGACAGGTAATCGTCCTCAACAAAAGTCATTTTTGCTGAAACGGGAGAGAGGTAGATCGAATAATTGCTTTTCGGGCGGTATTCCATACCCAGCGAGACGTTGGAATAGGCCGGCGCGAAAAAGTTGGAGATATAATGTTCCTTGTCCGGATAATTGTATCCTTTGGCAAACTGTGTGTTCAGGTCGCCCATCAGTGTATAGAACCAGACATTGTTCGTTGAATAGCCCAGCTGGGTGGAAAGTCCGATCTTGTCGGTGCTCTTGCGCATCCCCTGCGACTTGGTTTTTGTCAGTCCGTAATCGAGAACCAGGTTAGTCACCCAGAGCCAGTTTCCGTTTTTGTGTGTCAGCGAACCGTTCAGGTAGGCATTTCCGGCTACTGAGTTTTCACCTCCGGCTGACCAGTTGGTCATCGCTGTTTGCGACAAGTTGAGGCCTGATACGCCTTTCAATACATATTTTCCTTCTTCGTAACCTTTATCGTCGGTTTGACTATATGCGATAGTTGCCAGTGCGGCAAATGCTATCATTAAAAATGTACGTTTCATATACTGTTATATTTTAAGTTGTTTTTTATAAAGAGGCCACTTTATTATTTAAACATGATTCATTTATTTTTGTTTAAGGATGGATTAAGATTGTCCTGTCATATTCTCCGTTTTTCCGATTATCAAAATGACACTACCCAACCGGGTAAATCGGATTAATATACCGGGTAAAATAAAATACCCCAGCGGGTAATATTTTTTAACGTATCGTTTTGTTTAAAATGAGAAGCTATTTGCGTTAAAATGTAAATGATAGCTTTGTGGACAAAATGTCGATATTGCTATGTTGTCAATGTAAGAGAGCTAGAAAAAGCGGCATGTATTCTTTCAGTTCCGTGCGTAGTATTTTCAAAGACTGTGATATGCGGTAAGCGATGGTTTTGGGTGATACACCGGTACGCTCGGCTATTTCGTTGTAGGTTAGATGTCCGAAACGATTCATTTCGAATGCTTTCCGGTATTCTTCAGGGAGCTCCCTGATCGCCTTGGTTGCCAAGGCGATCAATTCTCCTTCTATGTAAAAATCCGGATCTTCGAATTGATTTTCAAATTTGGCATACAACTTTTCGTGTACCCGTTGTTTGATTTGATTGTGGGTTATATTATTCAGGCATTTATTTTTGACAATAGTAAACAGCAATGATTTGAGGGACATTTGAGGAACCAGCATCGCGCGGTTTTCCCAAAGCCACATCATCACTTCCTGTACGATTTCTTCCGTTTCCGTCTCGGCTACATATTGGGAGGCGAAGGCGCATAACCCTTTATAATATTGTTTGTAGACCGCATCGAATACACTCTCGTCACCGGCTTTAAGTCTATTTAAGGTCTCTTCATTGCTTGTTATCACTGATATGAATGTTTTGATATAGTGCAAACTTAAACAAATATTTTAAGAATTAACAATTAACGCCCGGGTTTTTGTGAAATATTTCCGGGCGTCAGCTATGATAAATAATTATTTCTTTGTTTTTTTCCCCTGGTTGGCAACTGCTTCCATCAGTTTTTTGATCTCTTCCGGATCCCCCAGGAAATAATCTTTTACAAGATTCAGGTCGTCATCGAATTCGAGTACGTAAGGGACGGCTGTCGGAAGATTCAGGTGTACGATCTCTTCATCCGGTATGTTACGTACATATTTAATAATACCTCTCAGGCTGTTGCCGTGGGCTGTCACTAAAATCTGGTCGGCAGTTTCGAGCGAAGGAAAAATGACGTCTTTCCAATAAGGGAGGATGCGTTCGACAGTATCTTTCAGTGATTCCGTACGTGGCAATTCGGCATCGGGTACATCTTTATAACGTATTTCGAATCGGGGGTTACGCGGATCGTCCTCTTTCAATGCATGCGGAGCCACATCGTAACTTCTGCGCCAGATCAGGACCTGTTCATCACCATATTTTTCGGCTGTCTCGCTTTTGTTGAGACCTTGTAAGGCTCCGTAATGTTTTTCATTCAAACGCCAGCTTTTCTCTACCGGAATCCAATCCTGGTCCATGCGGTCGAGTACGCAATTTAATGTTTTGACGGCACGTTTCAGGTAGGAGGTGTATGCTTTATCAAACACATATCCTTCTTTTCTTAGTAATTCACCTGCTTTATATGCTTCTTCAATCCCTTTTTCTGTCAGATCAACATCCGTCCAACCCGTAAACCGGTTTTCTTTGTTCCATGCGCTTTCTCCGTGGCGAAGTAAAACAATCTTTTTCATATGCTTTTTATTTATTATAACTATCTGTTTATTAGATAACAATCGAGAAGCAGGAAAAGATATTGAACTTTTTCTAAAAAAATCACATTTTCGTTTAGTATATCTTTTTTCTGAATTGTATTAATTATAGAAACAGGAAAAAAGATGATAGTAGACGAAAACATACTGATAAAATATCTCGACGGAACATTGACTGACGAGGAACGTACCCAGGTTGACGACTGGGTTACCAAGTCGACCGAGAACGAGAAACTACTGGAACAGGTCTATTTCACCTTGCAGGTGACTGACCGTTTGCGGGTAATGGAATCGGTCGATCCCGAAATGGCTTTGGTCCGTTTCAAATCGAGAGTACGTAAACAAAATAAAAAGGTTAGTTTCCGCCGCTCCCTACAGTTTATGCAAAGAGTTGCAGCGATACTGTTCATTCCGGTATTAGTTTTATCTGCCTATTTCTTTATGCAGACGGGTAAAGAGAAGGTGCGCATGGTAGAAGTGCGCACCAATCCCGGAGTGGTTTCGACTTTCGAATTGCCTGACGGATCGAAAGTTTGGTTGAATGCCGGAAGTTCTTTGAAGTATCCTGAAAATTTCTGGCCTGAGTTCCGGCTGGTTGAATTGACCGGGCAAGGTTATTTTGAAGTGACGAAGAATCCGGAAAAGCCTTTTATCGTGAAAGTCGATCCGGTCTATTCTGTGGAAGTGCTCGGAACGCGTTTCGATGTATCTGCCTATAATGATGACGATGTTGTTTCCACAACTTTGGTGGAAGGCTCTGTGAAATTGAATATAGCACAGGCAGGAGGTAAAATCGTTCATCAGATTCTGAAACCCGACGAGAAAGCGGATTTTACGAGGGTAGGTGGAAAATTATCTATCACTTCGGTCAACGCAGATAATAAGGTAGCCTGGCGTAATGGTGAGATCATTTTCAAGAATACTCCGATGGGGCAGGTCCTGAAGACGTTGCGACGCCATTATAATGTACAGTTTAACGTGAAAGACCGGGACGTGCTGAATGCCATCATTACCGCAAGGTTTAAAAATGAGCAATTGCCGCAGGTCATGGAATATATCAAGCTCGCCTCGGATATCAAGTTTAAGATCGATAAGCCGGTCATAACGAATGATAATCGTTTGGAAATGTCTGTTATAGAAATATCGAAAGAATAAATAATAGTGTAGAACCTTTTTAAATCAGAATGCCTATGTGGAAGTAAAAAAGAGTCCAAAAAAACATGCAGAAAGATGTTGACGCATCTTCCCGCATGTAAAAGTCCAAGCTGTTGACGCAGCTATAGTTAACTTTATATTAAATAATAAGCATCACAAAATTATGAATAAAATTGTAACCTTAGAAATTATCGGTAAGAAAAGTTATTCTCTCTTCCGAAAAATACCATTAGTTATGAGATTGAGCGTTGTATTCTTTTTCCTTAGTCTTGGTATCGCAGTAGCGGGTAATACGTATGCACAAAATGCTACGCTTTCGCTGGATATGTCGAACAGTACGATCGCCAGTGTGCTCGAAGCCGTTGAAAATGAAACGGACTTCTCGTTTATCTATGATGCCAACATTGTAAACACCAGCCGTAAAGTATCTGTAAAAGTAGACGAAAAGAACATTTTCGATGTGCTAAACAAACTGTTCGGTGATTCCGATATCGCTTATACGGTAGTAAACACAAAAATTATCCTTAATAAAAAGGAAGCGATCATGCAACAGGCCGGAAAGACGGTAACAGGTGTTGTTACTGATAAAACGGGCGAACCGATCATCGGTGCCAACGTGTTGCAAAAAGGTACAACCAACGGTACGATTACCGATATCGATGGTAAATTTACATTGACCGTTCCTCAAAATTCCGTTATCGTTATATCTTATATCGGATATAACCCGCAGGAAGTTAAATATGCCGGCCAGTCTTCTCTGAATGTACAATTGGCAGAAGATACCCAGAATATCGAAGAAGTGGTAGTCACGGCTTTGGGTATCAAAAAGAAAGAAGCCTCCCTTACTTATTCGACCCAGCAGGTGGGTGGCGATGAGCTGACACGTGCGAAAGACCCGAATATGATTAACGCTCTGGCTGGTAAGACAGCAGGGGTTCAGATCAACAAAAGTTCTTCCGGATTGGGTGGTTCAGCCAAAGTATCTATTCGTGGTAACCGTTCGGTAAGCGGAAACAACCAACCTTTATATGTAATCGATGGTGTACCGATGTTGAATAGCAGTAACGAACAGGCTGTCAGCGCAATCGGTGGTACGGCAGATGCCGGTAACCGTGATGGTGGCGATGGTATTTCCAACCTCAACCCGGACGATATCGAAAGCATGAGTATCCTGAAAGGTGCTTCCGCTGCCGCTCTTTACGGTTCGCAAGCAGCCAACGGTGTTATCCTGATCACAACGAAGAAAGGGAAAGCTGGCGTGCAGAAGATCACTTTCTCTTCCAACCTGACGGTCGATCATGCCATGAGTTTACCGGAATTTCAGAATGAATACGGAATGGATAAGGAAACGAAGACCAGTTGGGGACCGAAGGGGAGTCTGACCCCTTATGATAATGTCGGTGACTTCTTCCAGAATGGAGTGACCGCTATCAACTCCCTGTCTCTTACGACCGGTAACGAAAAGATGCAGACTTATTTCTCATATGCCAACACAACCGCAAAAGGTATCGTGGAGCATAATAAGATGCAGAAGCATAACCTGAATTTCCGCGAAACCACCAGTTTCTTTGATGATTACCTGAAACTGGATGCGAACGTGAATTTACTGTCGCAGAGTATCAAGAACCGTCCGGCCTCCGGTGGTTATTACATGAACCCGTTGGTAGGTCTTTACCGTTTCCCGCGTGGCGAGAATATCGGTGAGTATCGCACGAACTTTGAAACTTTCAACGACACCCGCAATTTGATGGAACAAAACTGGTATACAGATGCCGAACGTGATATGGAACAGAATCCGTATTGGATCACTAACCGTATTAAAAGTAACGACAAACGTACCCGTGCCATCACTTCTTTGACGGCCAGCCTGAAGATTACAGATTGGTTGAGCCTGCAAGCTCGTGGAACAGTCGATTATACACACGATACATATAACCAGAAAATGTATGCATCGACTGCACCGGCTATTGCCGGATCGAACGGCCGTTATATAGACCTGAATCATACGGAAACGTTGTATTATGGAGACTTTATGGCTATGTTTAATAAGAAATGGGACGACTTTGCTTTGACAGGCGCTATCGGTGGTAGTATTAATAGTACGACAGTCAACTCCCTGAGGCTGGATTCAAAGACTGCTTCCCTGTATTATCCGAACCAGTTCTCGGTAGCTAACATCATCATGTCTACGGCTTCTTATATCGACCAGCAGATTGATCAGAAACGTGTGATGCAGTCTGTCTTTGCAACCGCCCAGCTGGGATGGAAAGAAAGTTTATATCTGGACCTGACCGCCCGTAACGACTGGTCGTCGACGCTGGCTTATACAAAACACAGCAGTTTCTTCTATCCGTCGGTTGGCTTGTCATGGATCATCAATAACTCGCTGACGATGCCGGAATGGATCAACTTCGGTAAGGTAAGAGGTTCATGGAGTAAAGTAGGTAATGACCTGCCTCTTTTCATCAGTAATCCGGTTGCCGGAAGCAACGACCTGATCGTGGCTGGCGGAGCTATCCAGACGAATTCAAAAGCTCCGTTCGATGAACTGAAACCTGAAATGAGTACTTCATGGGAAGTAGGTACGGAATGGAAATTCTTCGATTACCGTTTGGACTTCGATTTCACTTACTATAAGACAAACACGAAGAACCAGTTGTTTACTTTGCCTTCTTCTGCTGGTGCAGCTTATAAATATTACTATGTGAATGCCGGTAACATCCAGAATCAGGGTGTTGAAATCAGCTTGGGTATCACACCGGTAATGACAGAAGATTTCCGTTGGAAGACTTCATTCAACTTCTCAACGAATAAGAACAAAGTGATCGAACTTCATCCTGACCTGAAGACATTTGTCTATGGCGACGAAGGTTTCTCTTCCTCTTACTCCATGCGTCTTGTAGAAGGTGGTGCACTGGGTGATATTTATGGCAAGGCGTTCGAACGCGACGAAGCGACAGGCCAAATTGTTTTCTCGAAGGATGAGGATGGTGATTTGGTTCCTAACGTAGTCGGTTCGGGTAATACGGTCAAAGTAGGTAATAGCAATCCTGATTTTATGTTGGGCTGGGGAAATACCTTGACTTATAAAGGATTTAGCCTTTACTTCCTGATCGATGGCCGCTTTGGTGGCGATGTTTTGTCGCAGACACAGGCCGATATGGACCAGAAGGGTGTGAGCGTCGAATCAGCTGCAGCACGTAATGCCGGATTTGTAGACCTGGAAGGTACGCAAGTGAAACCGGATAAATTCTATACGGCTGTCAGCGGTCGTAACGGATGTACCGAATATTATATGTATAGTGCAACCAATATCCGCCTGCGTGAACTATCTTTAGGCTATACATTCCCGAAGAGATTGCTGGAGAAAACGAAGGTTTTCCAGGATGTACAGTTGTCATTTGTCGGTCGTAACTTATTCTTCTTCCACAAATCGGCTCCTTTCGATCCGGATGCAGTCCTTTCAACGGGCAACGACAACCAGGGTATCGATGTATTCGGTATGCCGACTACCAGAAGCTTAGGTTTCAATGTTAAATTTACATTCTAATAAAGACAGTATATTATGAAAAAGAATTATAAATATATAGCCGCAATTTTTCTGGGCGGATTGATCGGTTTTTCAGCTTGTACGGATGATTTTGAATCTTATAATACGAACCAGGCCGGTTTCCCGGATAAATCGAAAGAGCAGGAGTTCAATAAATACGGTATTCCTCTGGGAGTAGTTCAGCAGGGTATTTATTTTAATTACGACTGGGGTGGTGGTAAGAACTGGCCGTTCCAGGTAATGCAGAACCTGGGTGCTGATATGTTTTCCGGTTATGTGCACGACTTCAATCCGTTTAATGAAGGGCGTGGGAACACAACCTATAATATGCAGGACGGATGGAACGGTTCGTTTTGGGAAAACACCTACGGATATATCATGACGGAGATTCAGAAATCCGAAGATCTGACGGAGAAAGATTATCCTTCTTTCTATGGTATTACCCAGATATTGAAGGTTGAACTGATGCACCGTGTATCTGATTTGTATGGTCCTATCGTCTATACACAGTTTGGTTCGAAGACTGGTTCCATGCCGGATACACAGGCTGAGGCTTATAAGGCATTCTTTGAAGACTTGGATGCCGGAATCGGCTTGATACGTGCCTATATGGAAGCAAATCCGGATGTGGAAAACTTTGCCAAATTTGATATCCTGATGCCGCAGGGCAAACGTACGTATGCCGAATGGATACGGTTTGCTAATTCGTTGCGCCTCCGTCTCGCTATCCGTATTGCCATGGCCGACCCCGTACTGGCAGCCTCAGAAGCCAAGAAAGCTTTGACGGATGCAGGAGGTTTGTTGGAAGAAGATAACGATATCGTAGCTGTTTCTACCGACGGAACCGGTTATAATAACCCGTTTGGTGAAATCAATAAAGGCTGGGGTGAAGTATTTCTGAATGCGAACATGGAATCTTATTTGGGTGGTTATGATGACCCCCGTTTGCCGAAGTATTTTGATAGAGCGGCTGGTGGCGAAGGCACTGAAATTGTTCCGGTGAAGGGAACTTATAAAGGAATCCGCCAGGGAACAGGGTTCAACCATAAAAATTACAGCAAGCATTCGAAAAGTACTATTTCACAGACGTCTAATGCTATCTTGATGACAGCAGCCGAGGTATGGTTTCTGCGTGCAGAGGCCGCTTTGAGAGGTTGGTCTTCCGAAAATCCGGGTTCTTGTTATGAAAACGGCGTTAAAGCCTCTTTTGCACAGTGGGGAGCTAAAGATGTTGCCGTATATCTGGAAAGTACGAAAACGCCGAAAGGCTATCAGGATGCTTTCAATGCTGCTTTCAATGTAGAAGCTATGAGCCAGGTAACTCCTGCATGGGACAACGCTGCTTCAAACGAAGAAAAACTTGAAAAGATTATTACCCAGAAATGGATTGCCTGCTATCCCGAAGGCTGTGAGGCTTGGGCCGAACAAAGGCGCACTGGTTATCCTAAGCTGTTCCCGGTTTTGGTGAACGACAGCCAGGGAACAATCGATACAAATCTGGGACCGCGCAGACTAAACTTCTTTGTCGGCATCCAAACAGCCAATCCCGAGCAGTATGCTGCTTTGACAAAGGCATTGGGTGGCGCCGACAATTGTGGGACCCGTCTATGGTGGGATACCGGAAGAAACTTTTAGATGATATACAGTTATTAGATTAAGGTAAGAGTATAAGATGATGGAAACGGAAGTCGTGGTATGAGCGGCTTCCGTTTTTTTAATGCTAATTCTTTATTACTTTCAGCCTCTACACGTATTTCGTAGAGGCCTTTTGTAAAAGCACATGTTATTATGGATAAATCTTTATCTAAACGAAAACAATAGGTTTTACCTAATAATTGTTCAGTAGCCACCTCCGCCCACGAAGCGGAACCAGATGTCGCCCTCGGGCGGAACCTGTCCGGGAAACTGTCCCGGGGTGGCTGTTTACACAAACGCACACAAAAAGCTGCGCAACCCCTTGCTGGGGGCTGCGTAACGATTGGTGCATCTGTCGTTAGGTTACAGATGCGATTGACAGGGAAAAGAAATAAGAAGGGAGTTTCTGTTTTATAAATGATTTAGTAATTCTTTTATATCTAATTGTATTTTAGAGAAAGCGAACCATTTCTTTCCTAAATCTTTCAAGGAAGTACCGATATGGTAAAGTTCTTTTTCATCTATGATCAGGAAACGGTCGTGCGACTGTCTAAACAATTGGATGTCGATTGGATCATATTGAGCGTTGTGACGCTGCAAATCCAACGATAACTGTTTCGGTATCTGGTTTGTGTAAATAGTCACTTCTATTTTGTTTATGCGTTGATTAATAACATATCCTTTAAACATATATTCTTTAAGTACTTTGTTCGCCCATATCCTGAATTGAGTACCTCTTTGTGACTTTACTCGATAGCCAACAGAGATAATAACGTCGAGGCTATAGACCTTCACCGGTTTATCTGAATTTGCAATATGCAAAAAATGCATATTGCTTTTTTCATCCAACTCTTTTTCTTTGAAAATGTTTCCGATGTGTCTGGCTATAACTGATTGATCTCTTTGAAATAATTCTATCATTTGTGCCTGGGTCAGCCAAACGGTTTCATCTTCCATTCTAACCTCTAATTGTAAGGTGTTTTCAGATTGATAAACAATAATTTCTCCTTTGTCTTTCATAATTAATATGTTTTGATTGTTGAATTATGTAGGCAAAGGTATTGTTTTCAATTGATATAGAATACAAGTTGATTAAAATATTTTCAAAATAGAATCAGTTTAGTCTCATTGTTTTTACAACACTTGATTAGAAACAGATTTATCTTTTTCCTATCAATCCCATCATGTCAAAGATCGCTCAGGCGGAGCCTGCTTGCCGTTTTTGTTATTTGTTTTCTATTTATCAGTGATACAACGAACGTGTCCAATTGCATTCTGATTATTTTCAGTAGCTACATTCGCACCTCCTGAAAAAAATCTCATCGTTTCAGAATCAGAACTGAAATAACTGGTCATAGAAGCATATGCTCCCAGGGTCAATACAAACAGATTCTTATTATACCAATCTTGCCATAGAGCAGATGATGATGGTAATGCATTTGTTCCGCTGGTTCCCAATATTGTTCTCCACTCGCTCGATGTCGGAATGCGCCAAGTTGCACCAGTCTGTTTGGAACAGATTGTTTTATCGACATCTTTTAGGGCTATACTACTTGCTGCATCTTCAGGAGCAATCAGATAATTGCCATATATATATGCAGTTTTTCCATTGTAGTTCTTTGATGCTTTTACTGTTAATGTATAAGTAGACGTTAGATCTGTACTGGATGCATTGGCGATGGTAATAACTGTACTACCTTTATCCTTTAATGTAATGGTATACTTGTTGTTACTTTTTGAAATTGATGCCACACTTTCATTTGTCATCTTGACGTAATTAGAACCTCCGGGTGAGGAGACAGTAAATGTTGTAGTCGTCGAGTACGATTTACTAAAATTATCGAATGTCTTGGAACTTTCTGATAATGTAGGCGCTACAAATCCATTCGGAGTCACTGTAATATCTTTAGATGCTCCTCCTGCTATTTTATTGGTCAGTCGGATGGTAACAGATTTCATTATCGCGTTTATATTATTGCGTTGGGTGATTACAATATTTTTAGCACCGCTTCCAGTAGTTTGGTCTGTTGAGATGTCAAACCATTGATCGCCTTTGTTCCAATTCAATACAGTTGCCTTAACTCCTTCAGGAGAAGTGACGGATATGTTTGTATTTCCAGAGTTAGCCGCTTTTACATAGAGGTTTGATGCCTCAATTGTCGTAGCCGGTGCATTTACCGTATACGTAGTAGTAGCCTTTGTCTCGTCCGATTTGTTAGCAATCTGGAAAGTGGCAGAGTTACCGCTCTTCCAGGTGACCACATAGGTCTTTTCTACAGCATAATCGTCGGCCGCCTCAACGGTAATGTCGCCTTCGATATTTTTGACGCAGGTACCACCCAGTGCATTTGCTTTGATACTAACTTGCGATCCTTTCACCTGATACAATTTGATGTCAGTGCCCGTCATCGTGTTTTGGGTGGGCGAGTTGCTTCCGCTGACAAAAGTGACGGTGGGGACAGGGAATATCGGTGATACGGTGAAGACGGTGTTTTCGCCGCCAATCTTGTTTTTGAGTGTGACGGTCGCCTTTTTCGCTCCTCTCAGCTTTGCATTGTCTAACGAGAAGGTCAACTGGGTATTTTCATTGAGAGCTTTTGTGACGGGAGCGCCTTTTACTTTTAGCCATTCGGAACCTCCGTCGAAGTCCAAGCCGATCTCGATGCCCAGCATGGATTTACACCCGATAGAGAATTCGTTATTGTCCGAAATCTGCATATTGATGTTTCCCGGCGTGTCGCCTGCAGGTGCTTCGTAACTGTTTTTTCCATCATTCAGACTCGGATAGGTGAAGTCCGGTTTGAGAGTGGCATCGAGCAGTTGTACGACAATATCCGTTTTTAGATCGTTCGCTTTTTTATTGTAGAAAACGACAGTGCCTTTATCGTCAGTAACGCCGGAAACATCGCGGTCGTTGAGTGTAAAGGAATAGGTAGTTTCCGCTCCGCTTTGTTTGTAGACGGCGACATCGAGCCAGTCGGGTTTACTTTCCACCTCTGACCCGTCCGGGCAGGTAATACGCACATGTGCATTACTGCCGGTAATGCGGTAGAGGTTTACTAGCTTGTTTTCAGCATCGAAAGAGTTAGGGTTGTTATCGCCTACCTGCGGTGTTACGTCAGCCTGTGGTACAGAAACAGCTTCTACGAAGAAGGTAGTTTCCGAGCCGTTCATGGTGTTGGTGAAACGTAATACGGCACGTGGGTAACGTCCCAGGGTATAATTTTCTTTAAGTGAGAAGGTATAATTATAATTCATGGAAGCCGCTTTAGTGGAAACGGCTGGTTCTGATATTTCCAGCCAGTCGTATTGCTGTGCGTCAATTCCGCCTACATATTTTTTATAAACGGTGAGATTAGCCGTGGCGGTAGTAGTCACGGTGAACTGGCTTTTGGGCTTAAGCGACATGCTGACCGAGCGCGTGTCGGGGTCGTATTTAGTGTCGTCCGTGAATTCGGCGGGAATTGTCACGTCGATTTCTCCCGAATCCTGATCGGGTTTGAAATCGTCGATGCTACCGTCGTCCGTCCAGTCTGCCACGTAGAGTGTACAGTCGAGGTGGTATTTGTCTGCCGCCGTGATGGCGATGGTGTAGCGGTGGTTGTTGGCAATCTCGAGGAAAGTCTGGTTGCCGTCCGCTGCTTGCTGTGTGAAAGGAATCCGGTAGGACACCTCTTTGCTTTCTGATTCGTTGATCTTATACATACCTTTCAGAATTAAGAAACCTTTGTCTTTAAGTGGTGAAGGATAGGAGTAGAAGGCTCCTGCCTGTATCCCCTTGTTAGCATTTTCTCCGTAGAATCGTCGCTCTGGAGTTGTAATGAGTTCGTCTGGTTTCGCTTCTGGCATATCGCCGTAAGGTCGTATAGGGAATAAGTCCGAGCCGCGTCGTGCGTTGCCCATCGAGACTGTCTCGATGATGAAGCGGGAAGTTCCCGCTTCATTGATAATATCATAGCGTGCGACGAGTCGTGTGAGGCGTATTCCAGCCTGAACGCGTGCCGCGCTGCCGAAATCGGTCAGGTCGAGCGGAGTTATGAGTGCGCCTGTCATGGCCAGGGGGGTAGCCAGCGTATCGGCCTGAACCGTGCTTGTCAGCAGATGTGTATGCCAGGTGGCGAAGGTTGTTTCCAGCGGAACACCGGGCGTCTTTACTGTTGTTTTATTATCGTCGGTAGTAGAGAGTTCGAGCGGGACGAATGCCGCATCGTCTACCGGCTGGCCTTCGTGTGCAGGGTCGACCAGTGTCGTGTTGTTGGCAATGCAATATAGTTTGACGAACAGTCCTTTCTTCACTTTCAGTAGGCCGGTTGTTTCTTTGGCGTCGGCATCGGTCGGCGTCAGTTGTAATTCCGAAGCTCCGGCAGGTAGGACAGCGTCTGGAGTGTTGCGGTAGGCGAACCGTTCCATGAAAGAGTAATCGCCGTTTTCCGTTTCGGAAGCGAACACATATACATCGAGGGCCGAGATGGCATTCTCTTCGGCGGTAGCGATTGTTTCTCCTTTGGTTTTCTCCCGGTCGAGTACCAGTTTGTTTTTTAAACTGAGCGTCACTTCCTGCCGTGTAATGGCATCGCTTCCGCCCTCCGGTGCAGGTTGTTCGCCTTTTTGTTGTACCTCTTCCGTACAGCTCCCCAGCAGTACGAACAAACAGGATAACATCATGTAATTAATCTTTTTCATTTCACTATATTTTTAATATTACGGTAACTTTCAATTATCCAATCGCTCCCCCTTCATCCCAGTCGGATGCCGTGGCCTGTGTTACAACGATCTTATTCTCATACACCGTGACCAGCAGATCGAACTCCTGTTCCATGTTTGTATCCATATCCATAGGCAGTTTGTTGAAAAACAGGTTCAGGTCGATATCCTTGACAATCTGCTCTCCGTCGCGCCAGAGGCTCCATAACTGATGGGTGGAGGAGGTGTAGCGGAAGGTGACGAATTCGCCGATCACTTCTCCCTCGTAGTTCATGGCGGCACGGGTTTCATGATAGGCGATCTTGTTGCCTATATAAGGTAAGGAATAAGTGCCGTCGCCCGAGGGTACGGGATTTGCTTCGCTGCCGTTGAAGCTGTAGAGGGCCGGAATACCTTTCAGCCGCATCCGGAAAATACCGTCTGCCGGTTCGTCGGTCATCCAGCGGACAGTAACGGTCATGGCGGCATGGGCGTGCGACAGGTATATCCGCCGGCGTTGGGCGGCTCCGTTCTTTACTTCGACGGTTGCGGTGCCGTAGTAAAGCCGGTCGGTGTTGCCGCGGTAACCCGGCGGGATACCTTGCTGCTCGGCGCTTAGTGTCATTTCGTTTATATTCATATTGCTTTTTGTCGTTATGATTTGTTCGTTTGTTCCTCCCAGATTTCCCCAAAGGACGAAGGTATAGGTGCCGTCTTTCAGTTCTCCCTGCCATCCGCTTATGCTGTCGCCCCTGAGGGTGATTTCGGAGAGCAGCTGCCCGTCGGCATCGAACAGGTATTGGCGGAGGTTGTCTACATAGGTAGGCAGCATATTTTGTGTACCGCTTCCGGCATACCAGTATTCGAGGCGCGTGTTGTACGGGCAGATGGCAGGCTCGTCGCCAAACGAACAGGCTGTCAGTACAATCGACAGTAATCCCCGGATAATATGTATGAACCGTTGCATGCTCATTTATACATTCCCTCCGCGATTTGTAAATTTCTTCTTGCTTTCCGCGGTTCTATGCCTACCGCTTTGCGGAACCAAAGGGCTGCACCTTCGGGATTACCTTCCATCAGGGTGAGCACGCCCATATTGTTCCAGGCACGGGGATCGGCTTCCACTTTTCGCAGGTAATTCCAGGCCGAGATCAGGTCGCCTGTCAGCATCACGGCAGAGGCGGCGTTGACATTGGCCGTTACATCGTCAGGGAAATGGAAGGCGGCTATCTCGTAAACCTCGCGGTACTGGTCGGTGCCGGGACGGTAGTAGCGTGCCGTTTCGTACATCTCTTCCAGGCTCAACAGGTCGGGATGGGTATAGATCAGTTCGGAGGCATCCTGGTGGTCTATCTCATTAATATTGTATTCTACCACAACTTCGATACGGCGCAGTTTCGGGAAGAAACGGCGCAGCATATCTTTGTAAGGCATTCCTCCCTGCAGGTCCATCAGTTGTTTTTCGCGACCGTTGAAGATGCCGTATTTCCTGATGATGCGGAGTACCGCATCGGCATAGGGCGGTTGGGTCTGCTGCAACAGCTCTTTCAGACCTTCCCAGTCTTCGGCTACCGACGATACTTCAATGCGGTGGCGCGGCAGGTCGTAAGCGTCGCGGATATAGCCGGCAAACAACCGTGAGCGTGCCTGTGCCAGACGTTCGTTTTCCCCATAAGGACCGTCGGGCGAGGAGTAGCCCCGTACCTGTATCCGCTCGAAAGTGGAGAAGCGATTGTTGGAAAGCGGCGAGAGGATACGGTCTATTTTATCGATTTCTTTCCTGTTGTCTTTGTAGTCCGGATATATCTCGTCTTTTCCCAGTGGGTAGTCGATATAGAGTATGGCACTTTCCGTATGGTGCTTGTCAGACCCTGTGAGATCGGGAGTGAGGAAAGAAACCATCGGAATGTAGAGGTCGAGATCGGAATTGCTCCATACTATTTTTTCAATATGTTGAGGAGCGGGAAGAACGGCCGTAGCGTGATTATCGGTTTTTGCAGGACGGACTGTATGGGGAAGTACGCGTTTCGTTATTGCTTTATTTTCATTCTGCTCCTTTGTGACGGTGGCTGTTTCTGTGTGAAGCGCCGATGCGAAAGGCAACCGGTATCTTAGTGTGTCGATGCCTAATGTTTGTGTATCGCAGCAATCTTTTAAATCCTGACGTAATAATAAAGACGACTGTTGCATCCAGGCAGCATAGGGAACCGTGACCAGATAATCTACTTTTTTACTACCGGCAGTATGCCGGTTTTCAATGATTGTCAGGAAAGGAACGGCCTGTCGGCTTTTGTTTGTCTGCAAGGCCTGTTCGCGTCTGTCGAACCGGTGGCGGCTTCCGCCTGTCAGTATGACGGCCGGAAGTTCAAGCGTACTTTGTTTGTTTTTTAATACCGGTGTAAAAGTAACGGCTGTATACGTATTCACCTGTACATCTTCCAGGTCCATTAGGATAGAAAGATGCAGGCTGTCGTTTTTCACCCAGGCGGAGCGCGGCACGATACGGATACCTTTTGTTGCCGCGGTTCCAGACAGGGGAAATAAAAGCATAACACCCAGTATTAATATTAATGTATATATCTGTCGTCTCATAAGCCGGAAATATTAACGTAAGAAATAGATGAATGAAATACCGATGCGGGTGGGACCAAAGTAGGTGCGGGTGTAACTGCCTTCGCGTTCGCCGTATTCGGCACAGCGCAGTTTGTCATATTTCATGTAAGCATAACCTGCCCCGATCATTGCTTCAATCCCCCAGCGTTCGCCGAATGCCCAGTGATAGCCATAGCTTACGCCTCCTCCATAGAGATCGCCACGTAATGTATATTCTTTTAGCCCTGAGATGAAGGGGATCTGCCCGATATTGAAATGACCGTAATGACCATGCATGCCGATGAAGTGTCCTTCGAATTTACGGCAGAACCAATAACGGGCTTCCGGCTGCAAAAGGTATAAATTCAGCTTCATGTCATCCGGATATTTCCAAGCGTTGTATGCTCCCCATAATTCAATGGTTATGTTGTGGGAAATACCCACTTCAACTCCGATATTGGGAGTTGTTGTTGCCCAAAAGAAAGCATTGGTTTTTAATGCAGTCTGTTGTCCGGCAACAAAAACTGGTAAACCAATGAGCAAAAACAATAGGAAGTGGAATTTTCTTCGCATATACCCTATATTACAATATCGTATTTTCCGGTTCTGTCTCTTGGTAAGAGACGGGAAGAAAGTATGATTTGACTCAAAAAACAGAGATTTGAGTTTGATTTCATAAAACCAGCAAAACAAGTTGTAAAACATTTGAAAGGTTATAGTGTATTCGTACAGGGTAAAATTGATGTTCGATAAATCTCTTTTACTGTTTTCTATTTTGTTGGATTTGAATGTGATAGATACAATGAAAATGATGGATTGCAGGAGTCCGGTGTGGAAAAATGAGGCTTTGAAAAAGAGCTAAACATTGCTAAAACACGAATCAAGGTGTTGATAATAAGTAGATTAATGCTCTTTGTGCAACCAGAAAAAAAAGTAAAAACAACTAAGTCGAAAGATTTGTATTCTTTGGCAATTTCTTAAAATATGTGTAATAGTATTCTTATATTCGTTGAATACTATAAGCTTTTTACGTCAAAAAACATCATAAAAGATTTGTTGTGTTAGAAAATGTTACTACTTTTGTATCGTTTTAATAATTAATAAAAGTGTCTTCCCGTCTCTTACCAAGAGACAGATTTCCCGTTATAGAATTATTTTCAGATACCCTTGATTTTTCTGCTTTTTCCCGTAATCAATTTCTTATTGATCAGATCAAGCATGTTACATTTGGTAAAGTCGATATAAATATGTGTCGTTTTTACTGAGGTATGTCCCATCCCTTCTGAAATGAGATTGTCGGGAACTCCCAGATTTTTTACATGTGTAGCCCATGAATGACGTGCAACATATGAAGAAAGATGTGCATTGACCAGTAACCCCAGTTTTTTCAGTTCACCATTGTAAAGACGAAGTTTCTTTTCGTATTCTCTGTATGAAGCATCTGGTCCGGATAATATGGGAAATAAAAGTCCTTCTTTGTTCTGCCGGACATACCGGATGATCTTTTTCATGACAGGCAGTAGTTTGATACGTATTTTTTCCCCTGTTTTATGTCGTGTATAGATCAGGTAGTCGCCTTGAATATTTTTGTCGGTCAGGTGTGCCAGGTCGATAAATGCCATACCTTGTGCGTAGTAGCAAAAAAGAAAGTAGAGACGGGCAAGGATTACCTTTTCAGATAGTTTTTTGCTGTCCAGCTTTTCTATGCTGAGTATTACATTCTTGTCTACTGCTCTTTTGGTGCTTTTCCCTATACCGGTATTAATATGCCTGAATGGTGAGGGACGTGCTTCGATAATTCCGTCATTAACGGCACGGTTCCAGAGCGCTTTCAGGTTGCGCATGTAAAAAGAAACCGTATTGGGATGCAATTTTCTTTCGATCAGCCATGATTCATATTTTTTTATCAGCTCTTCGTCGATATCGTTCAGTAGGATATTCTCTGTCGGCAGGTATTTAAGAAAACTGTTATGCAGGCTTCGGTAATGCCTTACACTGGCATTTCTGTCTTCTGCCGCAAATTGTTTAATGATTTGTTCGATATAAGCGATAAAGGTATTCCCCCTGAGAAGTGCCTTATAACTTTCTATGATCATATCGGCTGTTATTTCCTTATTTTTCGGAAGCCGGGTAATAACTGTTTGCATACGCTGTTTTTCTTCACTGGTTTTTTGGTTTATCTCCATCAGATAAAGATACCGCTCAGGAAGGCATCCTGGGGGAACTATTGCCAGTTGTCTGTTTTCATCCCATTCATCTTCATGCAGTTTGTATGGGAGACTTATTTGTCTGACTTTACGGCGGTAAATCACTTGCAGGTACAAAGCGGTTTCCCGGTTGTTGTCTGTTCCCTGTCGTCGTTTCAGGTTGACAGAGATGGTTGTTTTGTTTTTTTCTTTGTTCAGTTCCATAATTTTTTTAATGAATAATGTTTATAAACGTGCCTGTATTGGCGGTTAATAAATCTGTAATATAGGTACAAATTACCGTAATTTGTATAATGTTATATCTTTATTATCGTACTACTTTTGTACCGGTAAGAAAATATATATCTTTACCGCTTGAAATAAATAAACACTATATGGCTATAAAACGTTTTGGTGTCTCTCTGGAAGAGAATCTGTTGGAATCGTTGGATAAGTATGTGGACGAAAATGGCTTCGCCAATCGTTCGCAAGCGATCCGGTTCCTGATAGAAAAGAACGTGGCCGAAAGGAAATGGCAGTGTAACCATATCGTTGCCGGTACTATTATTATAATGTACGACCAGGAGAAGAAAGCGATAGCTTCCAAGATTGTCGGTATCGAGCAAGACTATCAGGACGTGATACTCTCGTCTTCCCAGTATTATATCAATCAGCATTTTTGTCTGCACATCGAAACTGTGATGGGCACGGCTCACCGTTTGACGGAATTGGCCGATAAACTGACTGCTATAAAGGGAATTAAACATGGTAAATTGGTGATGAGCCGGGCGGATTAAGTCTATTTTTTTGCCGGTTTGGTAACACGATTATTTAAATAGGTGTTACCTTAGATGGGGAAACAGATGACAAATCTTATACAAGAATAAATGATGAAGAAAGGATTTTTACTTATTTCAGGACTGCTGGCGGGTTCGGCAGTCTTTGCCTCCGGGCTGGTCGAACCGATTGAGCCGTTGGGAATAGATAGTCTGATCAATTTGCAGGGTGTAGTGATTTCTGCAAATAAGATACAGGTAAACCGGAATAGTGTTCCCCTTACTATTTCAGTGATAGACCGGGATCAGATAGAGGCTAGCAGTGAGTCGGCTTTGTTACCGGTGTTATCGGAGCGTGTTCCCGGATTGTTTGTAACGGAAAAGGGGATTACCGGATTTGGTGTTTCAAACGGGTCGGCCGGTACGGTAAATATTCGTGGAGTAGGTCAAGGGAATAAAGTGTTGATGTTGTTTGACGGACAGCCGCAATGGGCTGGTGTTTTTGGACATTCGTTGCCTGATACATATGTGGCTTCTGATATTGAACGGGTTGAGGTGATCCGTGGACCGGGTTCGTTATTATACGGTTCAAATGCGATGGGAGGAGTAGTCAACATTATCACCCGCCAGCATAAACAGGAAGGCCGTCGTACGCAGGCACGTGTTATGTTTGGTTCGTACAATACGCAGAAGTACATGATTAATAATGGCTATAATATCGGAAATTTCAGTAGTTTCGTTTCTGTGAATCACGACCGTTCAGATGGTCACCGGCCTGATTCCAAATTTGATATTACAAATGGTTTTGCTAATTTGGGATATCGGATCAATAACCAATATAAAGCAACCGGAAATTTGAGCTTAGCTAAATATAATACGGAAGATCCGGGTGCGATTACCAGTCCGTTGCTGGATCATATCATGCATATTCTTCGTGGAACAACATCTTTCGCTTTGGAGAACCATCATGAGAAGTCTAGCGGAGCATTACGTGTTTTCTATAACTGGGGACACCATAAGATAAATGACGGCCATGCCGTTAATGCCGACCCGCGCTCATTCCTGTTTTATTCGGATGATCATAATACCGGTGTTCAATTATACCAGTCTTTCCGTTTAGTGGAGGGAAATACATTTACCGCTGGTGTCGATTATAAGAATTGGGGAGGGCATGCCTGGAATGATACGATTAACGGCCCGGTCGGAGAAATTGTTAAGAAATCGGTCAATGAAGTAGCCGGTTATGCAATCATGCAGCAGGATCTTTTCGATATTTTGAGTCTGAATGCCGGCGTACGTTACGAACATAGTAGCGCTTATGGAGGCGAATGGGTTCCACAGGCTGGTTTTGCGATTCGTCCGTTTCAGGGTAATACGATCAAGGGTTCTTTTTCGAAAGGATATAGAAGTCCGACACTGCGTGAGTTGTATATATCCTATCTCCCTTATTCAAAGGCGAATCCGGATTTGAAACCGGAAAGTATGCTGAGTTATGAACTGTCTGTGGGGCAGTACTTTTGGGACAATCGTTTGCATGCTGAACTGACGGCTTTTTATATTGAAGGGAAAGATATGATCTCTGTAGTGGATCGTCAGATGTCGAATATCGGGCGCTTTTATAATAAAGGGATTGAGTTTGAGACTGGATATCAGATCTTAAACAACTTGAATCTGGATATGAATTATAGTTATCTGTATACGAATAAAGCTATAGTGGCTGCTCCGGCTCATAAATTTTATGCCAGTGCCACTTATATGCCCGGCCGCTTTACTTTTAACCTGAGTGTGCAGTCTATTTTCGATTTGTATACGACTGTTGGAAATACACCGGATAAAAATAAGAAAGAAGATTATACCGTATTGAATGCCCGTGCTTCTTACCGTTTCGGTTCGCAGGCTAAAGGATTGAAACTGTTTGTGAAAGGAGAGAATCTAACAGCTACACGATATTCTATTAACGAAGGTTATCCGATGCCGAAAGCGGTATTTATGGGAGGGATAGATGTGACGTTTTAAGTCTATAATAAATACATTGTTGGAAGAGACTGTTTCGAAAGGGGCAGTCTCTTTTGTTTTGATAAGCGACATTTTATGTAGATGTGTTAAATATATTGAATTTGCGAGCCTGTTGTCATGGCTGCTTCGTTCTTTTTGTAAACATAAATGGTGGATATGTAAAGCATGCTTCCATTGTATTTCAAAGCCGAGTTAATGTATTAAAATTAATGCTCAATTCAGTTCTTAATTTATAAATTTGCCTCGATTTGATAATGGTTTTTAACTGTCGGTAGAGAGTGGAAATGATTCCCTTTTGATTTTGGGATGAAGATATTTTGAACTTTATTTTATTAGAATTATGAGTAAATGTATTATGAAAAAGATCGTACATGTTCTATTTCAGTTGGTATTATGGGCGACGTTGCCTGCAATAGCCCAAACGTCGGTTGATGTGAATACGGTAGCAGAGTTAAAAACGAAAGTCAGTACTGCTACTGAGAATAGTGTGTTTGTGCTGACTGCGGATTTTGTGGAGGACTTTGACACGCAGGCTTCTTCTATTGATCTGACAATCAATTCGTCTGCAAAGATCACTATTGACGGGGCAAATCAAACCCTGAAAGCTGCTTTAAACAAACAGCATTTTACAGCCAACGGATCAGGAGAGGGAACATTGACTATTCAAAACCTGACTCTTACCGGATTAGTAAAAGACTCGGAATTAGTAGGTGGAGAATTTCCAAAAGACTGGAATCCGGATGCTTCGAATATTGGAGGAGGAGTAACTGGTAGTTTCCCTGGAGAATTAAAGATAATTAATTGTCTTTTTTCTAAAATGAGACCACCGGGAGCCGGCGTAAATGTTTCTTCCAAGAAAGTAACAATCAAGGAATCATCGTTTATCTCTTTAGGTATAACAAATTCGTATAATGGTGGATCTGTTATTTATACGAGGGGAAGTACTTCTTATGAAGTGGAAAACTGTACATTCGCTTATAATTATGCCAAAGGTGCCTGGGCGAATGCCTCAGCGATTATTTATATAACAGTGAATGTGGCCGATCTTATTTCCTTTAAGAATAGCCGTTTCTACAAGAATACGAATAATACAGCTGTAAAAGATGGCGCTGCCGGTGGTGGTGTTATCTCATTGAAAGATGCTTATCCTGAGAAGTTTATAGTTGATAATTGTGAGTTTGTTGGAAATGAGATAGACTCTTATGGCGAACTGGGGAACACTGCCGATGGAGGTGCTCTCTATTTTTATGTGCATAATGGAGGAGGAAGTTATCCGAACAGACCGGCAGTCGAAATAACAAATAGTACGTTTATAGAGAATACCGCTTTCGATGAGGGCGGTGCGATTGCTCTTGTCGGCCAATACCTGCTGAATGCGCAGGTGAAGAATAATACATTTTATGCTAATGTAGCAAGGGGGGAGCAGCGCAAAGGTACGTATGTTGCCGATGGATTTGACGGAGGCGGTGCAGTTGAAGTCGATACCAAAGCGACGGCTGTTTTCGAAAATAACACAGTTATCAAGAATAATGCTTTGAAAGGAACTGCCTCTTCCGGAAATGCAGGAGGAGGTATTTCTGTATATGGCAGTGGTAAAGCTGCATTAAAGAATAATATTATCAGTGGGAATGTGAGTTCTTATAGCTATTCGGGAGGGTATCCTGATATTTATCCGGCAATCACTTCTTCTTCATGGTCATCAAAAACCGGTAATAATGTTATCGGAGAATCATTGGAAGATATCTTTGGCGTAGCCGATCCTAAACCTATCGCCTACGGCAACAAAAAGGCTGGCGATCCGAGATGGGATACTGCGAACGATGCTTTTTACGGTGTTATTAAAACGATACCGATCCTGCCGAATGACAAGAGCCTGGCCGACATACAACCAAGTGGTCTTGCCGATGATACTGTCGATAACTCTACTTTGAGTGAACTCATGGGCAAAGACCAGAACGGCAATCCTCGTATTACGACCAGTGATGGCTTTTCGGATTCGGGCGCTGTCGAAATTCTTTGGGTACGTTTTAATGCCAATGGCGGAAACTGGACAGGTCTGGAGGCCAATACCTACGCCGGTGCTGATTATTACAACCAGGAAGATGGCAAGACCTCCTATTATTACAAGGTTATCAATAACGGAGGTAAAGTATCCAGTCCCCCAACAACCCCTGACAAATTGGTGCATCCTGAAGGTAAGACGTTCGTTAAATGGGTAACGGATGATACGGAAGAAAAAGATTGGGTCAGCTCGGCCGCTGTGACGAAGAATGCGATGTATAAAGCCATATGGAAAGAAAATGCCTTGGAAGTAACCTATCATTCAAACTTCGATCCCGACAAAACCTATAAGCATTCATATGATGAGGGAAAAGTAACCGTCGCCACCTATCCGGCAACCGCGTTGCCCATTCGTCCGAACCATATTTTCCTGAGATGGACGACGAATGCCGACGGCACAGGTACGGCATACCAGCCTGGGGCGACTTTCACGATTACAGAAAATACCGACCTGTACGCCCAGTGGGAACCCAACTCTATCCTGAAGCTGCAATGGTCAGTCTCTAAAACAACTCCGGAGATATTCGAATTCAACGATGTGGAGAACAACTCTACCACTTCTGTGATGGTTGGAACTCCCGTTTACGTCCAGATCAGACCGATAGAGCTTGACTACATAGATTACGACCGCTGGTCCATCGAATACACCGCAACGCCGGCAGACTACCACTATCCGATGGAAGAATCTATCGCAAAAACCCTTCGCTACGATTTC
>Ga0137308_100192_pt1 | contig 113128 bp, 99 predicted proteins | sample Inofrocosms_June_FD_97181 | JGI IMG/M metagenome (GOLD analysis project Ga0137308, IMG submission 97181) | Mouse cecal microbial communities from Vienna, Austria - N-Acetylneuraminic and N-Acetylglucosamine D2O microcosms_June | ecosystem: Host-associated > Mammals > Digestive system > Large... | reverse complement strand
GCATGAAAACACTGTACCCCTTGTATTGAAGGTACCGCAAAAATTTGCGGAGATAGCTTACCTTATCGCTGACCGTTTTGGGCGCGTTTATCTGCTGGAGTTCCCTGATCCAGTGATTGATGGCTGTTTCCGTAACCCTGTCGGCGTTTTCTGCCACCAGCAGTGAATCGAACGAAAAAAGGGTTCTGCGTGTACTCCGCAAAGTATCATCGCTGACAATGTTCGCCGTCCAGCTTCATAAACTTTGCTTTCACCAGCTCGGCGGGGTAGTCGTCCCCGGCAATGCGGATCGTCTTTCTCCGGGTACAGATGGTTTCCAGCATGAGGTCTACAATTTCATTCAGCCTGTCCCCGTCAAACTTCATATCCTGTATGAGAATGTCATAGCTGATATTGTCCTTGATGATCTCCCGGTAAATCTCAAAAGCTGTCTGTGCTTCCGCTTCCTTTCGTTTCCGTTCCGGCGGCGTAGCCGCTTCCTGCTCCAAAGGAGAGGGGTTAGGGGAATGGATAGGAATGGAATAGGTACTTTGTAAATCCGTATTTCTTTTTTCTTTTGTTGGTAAGTCAGTTCTTTGTATATCTTTATTTAATTGCATTGGATTTTCCGTCGTCGGTTTACCCGGTGCTGGATTTTCCAATATCGGTTTATCCAATCCCGGCGGGGTGTCGTCCGGCGGCTGGGGCTGCTCGTATATGGTGTATTCAATGGCGGTCATTTTGCCTTTCTCGTCCCGTCCCTGCCGCCGCTTGATATACCCGGCTTTTTCCAGCTCCCATACGGCGGTACGGATAGCGTCGATACTTTCCCTGTTGATCTGTGACAGCCCCGCAAGGGTGTAGTCCCAATCTTCGGGCAGGGAAAGCATTTGCGACAAAAGCCCTTTTGCCTTTAATGTCAGCTCCTTGTTGCGTAAATGGTGGTTGCTCATAACGGTATAGCCCTTGTTGCGCTCCACTCGGAAAACTGCCATAGCTTCATCACTCCTTTAGTTGTGGATTTGTTACGCGATAGAACGCCATTTTGCCGGGGTTAGGTATAAATCCCTGTCCCCGGCAAAACCGCGCCCGCAAAGCCGCATATAACAAGGCTTTTTTCGCCCCTACTGCGTAACATGAGGGCATAAAAAAAGCGGCGTTCCTGTTCTCCCGTATAGGGATAGAGAAACGCCGCGTCTGCGTCGTATTCAGTTTTCATTTATTCTTTCTCAATGCTGTGTGCTGGTGGCTGGGCTGGCAGGGTTCCGGGCGGCATATCAAGGCTCTTTTGAGATAATCAACCATTTTCAGAAGAAAATTATCTCCCGGAAATTTCGATTTGAGTGATTCTCTTTTCTAGAATTATATCACCGTGTTCTTCAAATGGAAAGGAAAAATGAAATTTATTGACCCAGTCCGAAAGATGGAATTTATATTGCCCGTCCTTTTCTTATATGCTATAATGAAACGAATGTCTGAAAAGACGTTGCAGGACAACAGTGATTCAGCCATATCCGGCGACAGGCACAGGCTCTGCGGGGCCAAAAAGCTGCTGGCTTGGTGCAGAAATGGGGGACATATGAAAGCTTTTTTGATACTGGAAGACGGAACTGTATTCGAAGGGGCCCATATCGGCGCCGTGAAAGAAATCATAAGCGAGATTGTGTTCAACACATCCATGGCAGGATATCTGGAAGTGCTGACGGATCCGTCCTATGCGGGACAGGCCGTGTGTATGACCTATCCCCTGATCGGCAATTACGGTATTTGCAGGGAGGATAAGGAATCTTTAAAGCCCTGGCCGGACGGCTTTATCGTAAAGGAGCTTTCCAGGATTCCCAGCAACTTCCGGTGCGATATGAGCATACAGGAATTTCTGGAGCAAAACGGTGTGCCCGGTATTGCGGGAATTGACACCAGGGCGCTGACCAAGAGACTGCGGGAAAAGGGCACTATGAACGGCATGATTACTACAAATGAGAAATACGACCTGGAGGAAGTGCTTCCGAAATTAAAAGCATACACCACAGGGAAAGTGGTTGAAAAGGTAACCTGCAGGGAGAAATATGTGATACCCCCGTCCCGGGCCCTTTGGGACAATGGTCCTTTATCAGGCTCCGCCAGATTCGACAAAGAGGCTTATGAAAAAGGAATCCGGGAGCCCCGGCCCACGCTGGTAAAGGAGCTTGGGGGTCTTGGTTTAAGGGTGGCGCTTTTAGATTTCGGGGCCAAAGACAATATCGCCCATTCCCTTGCGGAGCGGGGATGCGAGGTGACGGTATATCCCGCATGGACGGGGGCGGAGGAAATTATCGCTTCCAGGCCGGACGGGATCATGCTCAGCAACGGACCGGGAGATCCGAAAGAGTGCGGAGATATCATCCGGGAGATCCGCAGACTTTACGATACGGAGATCCCCATCTTTGCCATCTGTCTGGGACATCAGCTGATGGCCCTTGCCACCGGGGCGGATACCTATAAGATGAAATACGGTCACCGGGGCGGGAATCATCCGGTCAAGGATCTGGCTACCGGCAGAGTGTATATTTCTTCTCAGAATCACGGCTATGTGGTGGACATGGACAAGCTGGATCCGAAAGTGGCAGTGCCTGCATTCATCAATGTGAATGACGGCACCAACGAGGGGCTTTCCTATACGGGCAAGAATATCTTCACGGTACAGTACCATCCGGAGGCTTGCCCCGGCCCCCAGGACTCCAGGTATCTATTTGACAGATTTATAGAAAACATGAAACACAGCCAAGCGAAAGGAGGTGCTCTCTATGCCTAAGAAACCTGAGATAAAGCGCGTCATGGTCATCGGTTCCGGCCCTATTGTCATCGGACAGGCGGCGGAGTTCGATTACGCCGGCACCCAGGCCTGCCGTTCCCTGAAAGAGGAGGGCGTGGAGGTCATCCTGGTGAATTCCAATCCCGCCACTATCATGACGGACAGGGATATTGCGGACAAGGTCTACATCGAACCTTTGACGGTGAAAGTCCTGGAACAGATCATAGAAAAGGAACGGCCGGACAGCATCCTGCCCACCCTGGGAGGCCAGGCGGGGCTGAACCTGGGAATGGAGCTGGAGGAGTCAGGATTTCTGGCTTCCCATGGAGTGACTCTTTTGGGGACTACCGCAGCTACCATCCGCAATGCGGAGGGACGCCAGGAATTCAAGGATCTGATGGAGCGGATCGGAGAGCCCTGTGCTGCCTCCAAAGTAGTGGAGAATGTGGAGGAGGGCATTGCGTTTACCAATTCCATCGGGTATCCGGTGGTGCTGCGGCCTGCTTATACTCTGGGCGGCTCCGGCGGAGGCATTGCTTACAACCAGGTTCAGCTGGAGGAAATCCTGGAGAACGGCCTGCGCCTTTCCCGGGTGGGGCAGGTGCTGGTGGAACGCTGTATCGCGGGCTGGAAAGAGATTGAGTATGAGGTCATGCGGGACAGTGCAGGGAACTGCATTACGGTCTGCAACATGGAGAATATCGACCCTGTGGGCGTGCATACGGGAGACAGTATTGTAGTAGCACCCTCCCAGACTCTCAGCGACAAGGAATACCAGATGCTGCGTACTTCCGCACTGAATATTATAAATGAACTTGCCATCACAGGAGGATGTAATGTGCAGTTCGCCTTGCATCCCACCAGCTTCGAGTACTGTGTCATAGAAGTCAATCCCAGGGTGAGCCGTTCTTCCGCGCTGGCTTCCAAGGCCACGGGATACCCCATTGCCAAGGTGGCTGCGAAGATCGCTTTGGGCTATACCCTGGATGAAATCAAAAACGCCATTACCCGGAAAACTTATGCCAGCTTTGAGCCAGCCCTGGACTACTGCGTGGTGAAGATACCCAGACTACCTTTCGATAAATTTATTACGGCAAAGCGTACTCTCACCACGCAGATGAAAGCTACGGGAGAGGTCATGAGCATCTGCGACAGCTTCGAGGGAGCCTTGATGAAAGCCATCCGCTCTCTGGAGCAGCATGTGGACTGCCTGCTCAGCTACGATTTCTCCGGACTTTCCGGGGAAGAGCTGAAAGATAAGCTGAAAGTGGTGGACGACAGGAGGATCTGGATGATCGCCGAGGCCATCCGCAAAGGCATCAGCCATGAGGAGATTCATGACATCACCATGGTGGATGAATGGTTCATTGACAAAATCGCCATTCTTGTGGAGATGGAGGAGGCGCTCCGGACAAAGGAGTTTACGCCCGGGCTGTTAAAGGAAGCAAAACGCATGGAGTTTCCGGACAGCGTCATCGCAAGGCTGTCCGGCAGAAGCGAGGCACAGGTCAGGGCCATGCGCCTTGAAAACGGTATCCGTGCCGCCTATAAAATGGTGGATACCTGCGCGGCGGAATTCGCGGCATCCACGCCGTATTATTACTCTGTCTACGGAGGAGAATGCGAGGCAAGTGCGGAGGGAGAGACCGGGAACCGTCGGAAGAAAGTGCTGGTCTTAGGATCCGGTCCTATCCGCATCGGACAGGGCATTGAGTTTGACTACTGTTCGGTCCACGCCACCTGGGCCTTTTCCAGGGCAGGCTATGAGACCATTATTATCAACAACAACCCGGAGACAGTGAGCACGGATTTTGATATCGCGGACAAACTGTATTTCGAACCTCTGACGGCGGAGGACGTGGCTTCCATTGTGGATATCGAAAAGCCGGACGGCGCCGTGGTGCAGTTCGGCGGCCAGACTGCCATCAAGCTAACGGAGAGCCTGATGAAGATGGGAGTGCCTATTCTCGGCACAAAGGCCGAGGATGTGGACGCGGCGGAGGACAGAGAGCTCTTTGACAAAATCCTGGAGGAGACGGGAATTCCCCGGGCCGCCGGAGGAACCGTGTATACCGCAGAAGAAGCCAAGGCCGTGGCTAACCGCCTGGGGTACCCTGTGCTGGTGCGGCCCTCCTATGTGCTGGGGGGACAGGGCATGCAGATTGCCATTTCCGATGAGGAAATTGAGGAATTCATGGCTATCATCAACCGCATTGCCCAGGACCATCCCATTCTGGTAGACAAATATCTCCAGGGGAAAGAGATTGAAGTGGATGCTGTCTGTGACGGACAGGAAATCCTGATCCCCGGAATAATGGAACATATCGAACGCACAGGCGTACATTCCGGGGACAGCATTTCCGTCTATCCTGCTCATACCATAGGAAAGCTTATAAAGGACAAGATCGCGGAGTATACCAGGAGGCTGGCCAAGGCCCTTCATGTCAAGGGATTGATCAATATCCAGTTCATTGCCATCGGGGAGGACGTATATGTTATAGAAGTGAATCCCCGTTCCTCCCGGACAGTGCCATATATCAGCAAGGTTACAGGGATTCCCATTGTGGATCTGGCTACGGAGGTCATACTGGGCAGGACCATAAAGCAATTAGGCTATGAGCCGGGGCTGCAGCCGGAGGCTCCATACTATGCCATAAAGATGCCGGTGTTTTCTTTTGAGAAGATCCGGGGGGCGGAGATCAGCCTGGGGCCGGAGATGAAGTCCACGGGAGAATGCCTGGGAATTGCGAAAGAGTTCCACGAAGCGCTGTACAAGGCCTTTCTGGGAGCGGGCGTAAATCTGCCGAAGCATAAGAATATGATTATCACTGTGAAAGACGCGGACAAGGGGGAGGCCATTGAAATCGGCCGGCGCTTCGCGAAGCTTGGTTATACAATTTATGCTACCAGGAGCACGGCCGCGGCTTTGAATGAGGCAGGGGTAAAAGCCAGGAAAGTGAACAAGATTTCACAGGAATCGCCTACGGTGATGGATCTGATCCTGGGACATCGGATCGACCTGGTCATTGACACGCCCACTCAGGGGCGTGACAAATCCAGGGACGGATTCCTGATCCGGCGGACGGCCATAGAGACCGGCGTGAACTGTCTGACGTCGTTAGATACCGCCAGAGCGCTGGTGACCAGTCTGGAGAATGCCGGGCAGGAGATGACGCTGGTTGACGTGGCCAGGCTATAGGCGGACCATCCGGTTTGGAAGTCAGGATGTTTGAGGGGGCATATCCGGGAGAACAGGGGAGAAAAGGGATGAATATGACCAATGAACCTAAAATATTGAAGAACAGGATTTTCCTGTATCTGACGGAATTTTTCGCAGGGATGTCCGTGATGGCAGTGGAACTGGGGGCCAGCAGGCTCTTGGCGCCGTATTTCAGCTCGTCGCAGATTGTGTGGACCATTATCATCGGCACCATCATGATCGCCATGGCGCTGGGGAATATCTATGGGGGACGCAGTGCGGATAAAAATCCGGATCCGGGCAGGCTCTATACCAGGGTACTGATAGCCGCAGTGTGGATAGCGGCTATCCCCGTGGTTGGGAAGTATATTATATTGGGGATTTCGGCGCTGCTGATTTTCTCCGTGAGCAGCAATTTCCTCATTGTGGCGGCTTTTGCGGCCTGTATGGCTATTTTCGTATTCCCGCTGTTTTTGCTGGGAACGGTGACGCCCTCGCTGGCGAAATACACCGTGGGCAATCTGGAAGAGAGCGGGAAAGTGGTGGGTACGCTGGGAGCGTTCAATACCATAGGCAGTATCATAGGAACATTTGTGCCTACTTTTGTGACCATTCCATCCGTGGGTACTTCCGTGACTTTCCTGATCTTTTCGGGAATATTGCTGGCCCTGGCCATTGCCTATTTTATCAGTGCAGTGCAGAGCTCTGGAGGAAACAAAGCTGTAGAGAAGCGTGCAGACAGCGGAAAAAAGGAGTCCGGCAGGGAACAGGGGCAGGAAAATAAAGATTCTCAAAAAGAGCGTGACAATGGGAGAAAAAAATCCCCGGGAAATGCGGCAGGCAAAATAGGGACGTCTTTGCTGTGCTTTCTTCTGTGCTGTACCTTTGGATATTCGGACAGCTTTGCTTTCTGGGAGAGCGGCCTGATCTATGAGGGAGAGTCGATTTATAATTATCTGCAGGTCAAAGAAAATGACAGAAGTGTCATACTCTCCACCAATGTACTGTTCGGTGTGCAGTCCCTTTATATGAAAGAGGGCGGACTTACGGGCATGTATTATGACTATGCTATGGCAGCCCCTCTGATGGTGGACGGAAAGGCGCCAAAGGACTGCAGAGTGCTGGTGCTGGGTATGGGAACCGGCACTTATGCCACGCAGTGCAGGAAGTATTACGGCGACATGGACATAGAAGGCGTTGAGATCGATGACAAGATCACGGCGCTGGCCAGAGAGTACTTTTATCTGCCGAAAGATGTTCCGGTCACCACATATGACGGCAGAGCCTATTTGAACGCAGTGGATGAAAAATATGATGTGATCATGGTGGATGCTTATCAGGATATCACCATTCCGTTTCAGATGTCTTCGGCGGAATTCTTTACTTTGGTGAAAGGCCACCTGGCCCCGGGCGGCGTCATGGTAGTGAATATGAGCATGCGGGGAAGCGGCGAGGGCAATATGAACCAGTATCTGTCCGATACGATAGGCTCCGTGTTTGGGGAGGTCTATACGGTGGAGGTGACCGGATCTACCAACCGGGAGCTGTTTGCCTCGGACAACGGAAATATGATCGGCAATCTGGAGGCCGGCAGAGCGCTGCTGGAAGATGAGAACCTGTATGCTATGATGGAGAGGACAGCGGGGGCGCTTGCAAAATATGAGCCGGGCGGATACATTTTGACAGATGATAGAGCGCCGGTGGAATTGCTGGGTATGCGTGTGATCGATGAACTGATCGGGGATGAGGTGGCCTATTACAAGGAGATCTTCGAAGAAAAAGGCATAAAGGGATTGCTGGAGGCTTTTTAGAGGGGCGGCATGGATTGAAGCTGCGGGAGAAAGCCGTCCGGAACATGAATAAAAGAGAATGGTTTACATATACTACCAGTAGAAAAGCCCTGATGGCGGAAAGTGAGGAAAATGATGAGAGAAGAGACATATCCCTTTGTAGTACGTCCTCTGCCCTATGAATATGATGCCCTTGTTCCCGTACTGGATGCAGAGACGCTGACCTTTCACCATGACAAACATTACAAAACCTATGTAGATAACTTAAACAGCGCGCTGTCGGATTACCCGGAGCTGCAGAAGATGAGTCTGCCGCAGCTTCTGACGGATATCACCGCGCTTCCCGCAGCCATTCAGACAGCGGTGCGCAATAACGGCGGCGGAGTGTACAATCACGAGCTGTATTTTGATTCTATGCGCGAGCCTGTGGGACAGGAGCCTGAGGGAGCACTGTCGGAGGCCATTGAGCGGGATTTCGGCTCCTACAGACAGTGGAAAGAAAAGATGAAGCAGGCGGCTGCGGGAAAATTCGGCTCCGGCTGGGCATGGTTGGTAGCGGATAAGAAAGGTGCGCTTTCTATTGTACAGACTTCCAACCAGGACGTACCGGATCTGGAGGAATATACGCCGATCCTGCTTGTGGATGTGTGGGAGCACGCCTATTATCTCCAGTACCAGAACAGGCGAGCGGACTATTTGGACGGATGGTTTGAGTTGATCAACTGGCGCAAGGCCGGGAAGCGATATGAGGAAATGAGGACTTCCTGAGACGGGAAAGCAGAATGGGATGAATCAGGTAAATTACCAGAAAGAATTGGAAAAAATATTAAACGGGCGGACGGGCGCAGGGCCTGCGCCCTCTCTGTTCCTGCATAGCTGCTGCGCTCCCTGCAGCAGCTATGTGCTGGAATATCTACGTACATACTTCCGGATAACTGTGTTTTATTTTAATCCCAATATTTCTATGAGGGAGGAGTACCAAAAAAGAGTGGCGGAGCAGAAGAGGCTGATTGCCGCTTACAATGAGGAGAGAGGCATGACAGAAGCGCTCTGCGGATATCCCATTGCCGTGATGGAGGGGGATTACAGACCGGAACGGTTCTTTGAGATGGCAAAGGGGCTGGAGAATTGTCCGGAGGGCGGGGAGAGATGCTTTCGGTGCTATGATCTGCGTCTGCGGGAGACCGCATTGCGGGGGGCGGAGGGCGGTTTTGACTATTTTGCCACTACGCTGACCATCAGCCCCTTAAAAAACGCAAGCAAAATCAACGAAATCGGACAGGCTCTGTCGGGGGAATACGGAATTGCCTGGCTGCCATCGGATTTCAAGAAAAGGGATGGGTATAAACGTTCCATTGAATTGTCGGCCAAATACGGCCTGTACCGGCAGAACTACTGCGGCTGTGCCTATTCCCGCGAGCAACGGGCAGGATGCTTAAGCCAACCGTAGATTGGCTTAGGCATCCTGCGACTGCCGTGAGGGTCAAATACCCGTCCACTGGCTGCTCCACCATACACGGAACAGTAAAATATCCTTACCCGGCTGTTTCCTGGGCCGGATAAGGATATTGCAGCAGATTTCTGCCTACTCTTCAATAGCCGCTTTCCTGCTGTTGATCTGCCGGAAGATGGCTATGTCCATTTTAGGCTTCCTGTCATAAGTATAGAGCCCGTTGACCTCCTGCTCCACATCATAAAGCTGGGTGTAACAGAAGCCGAACATGTGGGGATTGTCTAACAGGACATCTGTCAGGCCTTTGTATCTGGCTATATATTCCTCCTCTGTCTTCGGCCCGTCTCCGTATCCCCAGCTGTTTCCCAATCGTCCCTCCACGTCCCATTTGATTCCGCCATATTCGCTGATGAATACCGGAATGCCGGGTACGGGAGTCTGCCTGTCTGCCATGCGGTCTTTCAAAGGCCCTCCCTTTGCAAAGTTCTCGTAAAAGGAGGCGAATACCGCCGGATCCTGCTCGTAGTCGTGCATGTCGTAGATATCCGTCACCACATGGAAGTTGCCGCTGGTATCGATACAAGGTCTGGTAGTGTCGAAAAGCTTGGTCATCCGATAGACAGTTGCCAACAGATCATTGTCCTGTCTGCGTCCGGCGTAGTCCCAGGTCTCGTTAAAGGGGCACCATCCCACAATGGCAGGGTGGTTGAAGTCCCGGTCCAGAGCCTCCATCCACTCGGGCAGGAAGCATTTGAGCCCGTCCGGTCTGCTGTAGTCCAGCCCCCAGTTGGCCTGTTCTCCCCATACCAGGTAGCCCATCCGGTCGCAGTGGTAGAGGAACCGCTCCTCGAAAATCTTCTGATGGAGTCTCGCCCCGTTGAACCCGGCTTCCATGGAAAGCCGGATATCCTGCTGCAGCGCCTCGTCGGAGGGGGCGGTATAGATGCCGTCCGGATAGAAGCCCTGATCCAGCACCAGGCGCTGGAAGACAGGTTTACCGTTGATCAGGAAGCGCTCCCCGTCCAACAGAAGTTCCCGCATGCCGAAGTAGCTGTCTACCCGGTCCTCCCCGAAAGAAAGCTTCAGGTCATAGAGTCTTCCCCGGCCGGCTTCCCATAGATAGAGCTCGGACAGAGGGAGGGTGAGAGTCACGTTTCCGGCAGTTGCCCTGGCCTTGGCCTGACCGCAGATTTTTCCGTCATAGGCGGCCTGGGCGGAGAGAACGCCCTCCCCGGTTACGATTGCGCGGATAGTTACAGAGCTTTCCCCGATATTTGGATAGTAATATACCTTTTCAATATAGGTTTTCGGAACAAATTCCAGCCATACGGTCTGCCAGATTCCGGTGGTTCTGGTGTACATGCAGCCATAGGAATGGAAAGCTTCGCTCTGCTTTCCGCTGCACTGTCTGCTGTTTCGCACATCGTCCTTTGCGTAGACGGTCAGGACGTTTTCCCCCTCTTTCACATACTTGGAGATGTCCAGGCAAAAAGAGACATACCCGCCGGTGTGGGTGCCGGCTTCCTGCCCGTTCACCCAGACACGGCACTCATAGTCCACGGCCCCGAAGTGCAGGCGCACGACGCCCTCCAGCTGTTTGGCAGTGAGGGTCACCTTTTTCTGATACCATACTGCAGGAATGAAGTCCTTGTAGCCGATGCCGCTTAAGTCGCTCTCGGGACAGAAAGGGACCTGGATCTTTTGATCAAGCCCGTCTCTCTCATAAAATTTCCGCTCCACGCCGCTGCAGCTAAAGTCAAAGGCGAAATCCCATTCTCCGTTGAGATTCTGCCAGTTTTCCCGCTGCATCTGGGGCTTGGGGTGCTCTTTCCTTGCCGCTTCCACGAACTGCGTTTTTTCCATTGATGAACCTTCTTTCCCGGGTGCCTCTGGCATCCCGCTTTCTGTAATTGTTTCAGTACCCATCTCTTCGTACCTGTTCCTGAATTTGGTTGATTTCCTATTTAGTATAAACCCGTCCTGTTTGGATTTCTATGGAAATTAAGCGCAAGTATGTATAAAATAGTGCTATTTTCAAGGGAAATGTGGTACAATGGGAAAGGACTTTACACTTTAGAGCTATCGCGCAGCGATTTTAAGAAGTAAAGTCACGAAGGCGCACGAGAGGAACTTTCATGAGAGCACTTACGAATGGAAGTTCCTCTCATGAGAAGTGCGGCGAAGGGACTTTACACTTTAGAGCTATCGCGCAGCGATTTTAAGAAGTAAAGTCACGAAGGCGCACGAGAGGAACTTTCATGAGAGCACTTACGAATGGAAGTTCCTCTCATGAGAAGTGCGGCGAAGGGACTTTACACTTTAGAGCTATCGCGCAGCGATTTTAATAGGAGGTGCTGTCATGCCGGAAACGCAGCCGGTCAACCGCCCGGGACGGGGAGAGGAATACGCAATCTATACAGGGCAGGGCCTGCCGCACTTTACCCCAGGCCTGGCCGGTATCACCTACCCGGATCCTTTTTATGAAATCTATCGCCCCCGTGCAGATTTATATGTGTTTGAATATGTCCTCTCCGGCATGGGCCATGTCCGCCAGGACACAGAACAGGTTACTGTCACTGCAGGGGATGCCTATATCCTGCAGCCGGGCAGATGCCATCATTATTATCCGGATCAGAAAGAACCCTGGACGAAGATATGGTTCAATGTGGGCGGGAGCCTTGCAGGGCATCTGATTTCCGACTATCAGCTGGACAATATCCTGAAGATTCCGGCTTTTTCCGACAGCACCTACCTTTATGCCATCCTTCATGCCATCGAAAGAGATCCCATACACTGCTGTCGGGAATTGGCTGTCTTGCTGCACCAGTATATTCAGGCCCTCTCGGCCTTTCTGGGCAGTGAGGCATCCGGCCAGTCCAGGGCGCTGACGATGAAGAATTTCATTGAGCAGAATGCGGCGCGTGCCTTAACCATTGACGACATTGCAGGATGCATTCCTCTGTCCCGTTCCAGAGCCATCCATCTTTTCAGGGAGACCTATGGCACAACGCCCTACCGATATTACATGGAACTTCGGCTTGCCCTGTCCCAGTCCCTGCTGGAGCGCACGGTTCTGTCCATTCAGGAGATTTCAGACCGGCTGGGCTTTATGGATTACCGTCATTTTTCAGGATTCTTTAAAAAGGAGTGTGGGATTTCGCCCAGCAGTTACAGAAGACAAGTGAGTAATCGCACAACACCAGAGGCGGATGACTTTTTATGAAGCATTCTTCGTGGAGAACTTTTACGCTACCTGTAGGAGCTTTCCGGAGGGGACTTTTTGTGGGACTTTTTGGGGAAAGAATGGGTTGCAGGAATCTTTGGATTAAGCTATAATGTTGGCATGCAGGGAAACATGCGGTTTGAAGCGACAGGCGGCCAATCGCATTTAACATAGCATGGGAATAGATGTCCCTGTTTCAGGCGTAAAGCAAAAGCCATCTGTACAAATAAAAAGGAACGGAGAAACGAAATGAAAAAGATATTGGATGTATTATCAGAGGAAATGGGAAAGGCTTTCGAGGCGGCGGGGTATGAGGCCGGTCTTGGCAGGGTAACCCTGTCCAACCGTCCGGATCTGTGCGAATATCAGTGTAACGGCGCCATGGCGGGAGCCAAAAAATATAAAAAGGCCCCTGTCATGATTGCGAACGATGTGGCTGCCTGCCTGGCAGACAGCCCTGTGTTCAAGGAGGCGACAGCGGTGGCGCCGGGCTTCCTGAACCTGAAATTGTCCGAAAGCTTCCTGTTTGGAATGGTAAAGGCCATGGCGGAGGAGCCGAAATTCGGTTTGGAGATGCCTGAAAAACCGAAGAAGATCATGATTGACTACGGCGGGGCCAATGTGGCCAAGCCCCTCCATGTAGGCCATCTGCGCCCGGCCATTATCGGCGAGAGCATCAAGCGGATCAGCCGCTATGCGGGCCATGAAGTCATCGGCGACGTGCATCTGGGAGACTGGGGCACGCCCATCGGCATGGTGATCGCGGAGCTGCAGGAGCGCAAGCCGGAACTGGTGTATTTTGATGAGAATTATGAGGGCGAGTACCCGGAGGAAACGCCTATTACCGAGGCGGAGTTCGCGGAAATCTATCCCCTTGCAAGCGCCAAGTCAAAGGAAGCCCCGGAGTTCAAGGCAAAGGCTTTGGAGGCTACCCGTAAGTTCCAGAAAGGAGTGCGGGGATACCGGGCCTTGTGGAAGCACATTGTGGATGTGTCTAAGGTGGACTTGAAGCGCAATTACGACAGCCTGAACGTGGAGTTCGATCTGTGGAAAGGCGAGAGCGATGTGAATGATCTGATTCCCGAGATGGTGGACTATATGAAAAAAGGCGGCTGGGCCTATATCAGCGACGGCGCTCTGGTGGTGGACGTGAAAGAAGAAAGCGACACCAAGGAAGTGCCCCCCTGTATGATCTTAAAATCCGATGGCGCCTCCCTGTACAACACCACGGACCTGGCTACTATCATGGAGCGTATGCGCCTGTACGATCCCGACGAGATCATCTATATCACGGACAAGCGCCAGGACCTGTACTTTGAACAGGTATTCCGCTGTGCCCGCAAGACCAGACTTGTGAAGCCGGAGACAGAGTTAAAATTCCTGGGCCACGGCACCATGAACGGCAGCGACGGCAAGCCTTTCAAGACCAGGGACGGCGGCGTCATGCGGCTGGATGTTCTGGTGCGGGAGACACAGGAAGAGATGTACCGGAAAATTCGCGAGGGCCGGGAGATGCCGGAAGCGGAGGCAAAGGCTGTGGCGGAGACAGTGGCACTCTCAGCATTGAAATACGGGGATTTGTCCAATCAGGCGGCCAAGGATTATGTGTTTGATATTGACAGGTTTACTTCCTTTGAGGGAGATACCGGACCGTACATTCTCTATACCATTGTGCGCATTAAGTCTATCTTAAATAAGTATACAGAACAGGGCGGAAAGCTGGATGGGCTTACCCTTTTAACGGCAGGGAGTAAATCAGAAAAGGAGCTGGAGATGGCGCTGGTGCAGTTTGGCACCATGATCCGGAATGCGGCTGAGGAGATTGCCCCCCACAAGGTATGCGCCTATATCTATGATTTGGCCAATGCGTTCAACCATTTCTACCATGAGACGAAGATCTTGAGCGAGGAGGATGGGGCAAGGCGGGAGAGTCTGATCGCACTGCTGGCGCTGACCCGGGACGTGCTGGAGACCTGCATCGATCTGCTGGGATTTGCAGCCCCGGAGAAGATGTAGATAAAAGCGATATGGTAATGGGTGGTGGTAGCTAGGATGATGGACACAGAGGCAGCGGACAGTGAAACATGTTTAAAAGCTTGGCAAAGGGGAGGTTCACCTGAGAGTGGGTTGGAGGTTAAAGGTATCAGGATATGGAAAGATAGAGAACGCTGAGGTAGCGACAGCTCCATTGACGCTTTTTGTGGGTGACAACAACAGTGGTAAAAGCTATTTGATGTCCCTCCTTTGGGGGATTCGGAATCTTGGGGCAGAACTGTTGTTCGGAGGTGACGCTGTGGCAAATTCAGAGGCGGAAGATAGGCTGCAAAGTTGGGTAAGAGCGCAGGTGGAAGCAGCCAGGGAGCAGGATAGGCACACTGTGCAGGCCAGCGAAATAGAAGATGAACTGCAGATTGTTCTGCAGGAGAGGATAAAACGGAATAAAGACAATTTCGTGAAAGCGATTTTCAACAGTTCAGATGTGGAAATGAAAGAACTGCAGATAGAATTGACTGGATTAGCAGATATTTCTTTGGAGTTTGGATTTCACCAGTCAGGCGAAAAGACAGGCCTGTTTTTGTCTACGAACTGCGGTGATGGTGTGTGTTTGTTTTTAGCTCAAAAAGAACAGAAAGCCGGAATAGTAGGAGAAAGTGAATATCGCTTTATCGTTAATAAGTTATTGGGCTTGCTGTTAAGGAATTACGATGAAGGACTAAATAGTGAAATATATTTTCCGGCTGCGAGAACGGGGTTCATGCTGACTAAGGATGTCATCAACAAAGTGGGCAGGAAAGCCGCTTTCAATGTTGCATCGGAGCGGGAAACAATGGTTCCTTTTGTAAGGCCAATCAATCAGTTCCTGGACGTGATCAACGATCTGACTCTGGATGGTGAGAGCAACAAAGCTTTTTTGGAAATAGTGAGGTATCTGGAGAGTGGATTGGCAGACGGGACAGTTGAAATGAGTGCACTGCCGAATAGGGAAGCGATGTATGTTCCCAATGGAAAAGCTATGGGAATGCCCCTGAGGGTCGCATCTGCGGTGGTGACAGAATTATCGCCGTTAATCCTGATTTTAAAACACAAAAAATATGTGGATGCCCTGTTTTACGAGGAACCGGAAATGTGCCTCCATCCTCAGCTTCAGCAGAAGATTGCAAGGGTCTTGTGTCAACTGGTGAATGCCGGGGTGCAGATGAACGTAACCACACACAGCGATATCATACTGCAGCATATTAATAACATGATTTGTCTGTCCGGAAGAGAAGACTGCCAGGAAATATGCCGTCAATTCAGATATACACATCAGGATCTGCTGAGGCCTGAAATGGTAAAAGTCTACCAGCTTAAGGCAGAGCCAGGAGGAAAGACGGAAGTGGAGGAATTGTGCTGCGGTGTAAACGGTTTTGCAGTGCCTACATTCAATGATGCCCTTGACCTGATTATGGAGGAGGCCTATACGATTCAGGAGTAATATATCATGGGGAATATGAAGAGAGAGTTCATTATAAATGATTTGATGGTACAGGATTTTATCATACATGAGGGCCGGGAAATACTTTTGATGGAAACGGATGAAACCGGAAAAAGTGAATTGCGTGTACGGCTCACATCGGATGACAATCTATGTATCGCGAATGTAGATAAGAAAAAGACAGATATCCTTTTCTTTCAGCCAGGGAAAGCAAAATCTCTGTTTAAGAGGGTAGACCATATGATTTTTGAAAGACAGCAGGGAAATCATTGGAAGTTGCACATGATAGAGATGAAAGGCAGTGTCGGGCAGGAAAAATGGGTGGAGATAAAAGGCAAATTCCGGGCCAGCTATCTTGTTGCACAGGCTATCGCAGGTATATTGGACATGGAGATTTCGGAGACGGTGATGTATACCACATTTGAGAGGGTAGAATTTACCCGTTCCGCTACCCTGCCCACAGCCAGGCATGGGCGTCTGGGGATTCCGCAGATCAGGATGAAAGAAGAGTGGGACGGTATCCGATTTGGCCTGAACATTGGAAAACACATTCCTTTTGGACATATACCGATAAAAATGGAAAGGAACAAAGACGGAGTGCTGGCCGGAAAACGGGAAATTTGATTTGCATGCAATTGCCGGAAGCATTTTCTTGAAAGAGAACAATATCGTAGAATAGAAGGAGGCAGGCGTTATGAAGACAGTCATTATTGGCGGCGTGGCTGGGGGGACGAAAGTGGCTGCAAAGCTGAAAAGGGAAAATCCCCAGGACGAAGTGGTCATCTATACCAAAGGAAAGGATATCTCCTATGCCGGGTGCGGGCTTCCCTATTATATCGGCGGAGCTATCGAGACGGAAGGCGAGCTTATCGTGAATACGCCGGAAAAATTCATGGGGCTTACAGGCACCACGGTACATACTCAGAGTGAAGTAGTGGCAGTGGATCCTGCAGCGAAGACCGTTTCCGTGCGGAGGAACAGAGCGGAAGTAGTCGGAGCAGAAGTGCAGCAGTCGGGAGCAGGGACTGATGGCACCGAATCCCCAGGACAGGAAACAGAGACAGTAGGTTACGACAAACTAATCATCGCGGTGGGCGCAGAAAGCTCCGTCCCCCCTGTGGAGGGCACAAAGCTTCCCGGCGTGTTCACCGTGCGCACGCCCCAGGACGCCATCGGCTGCAGAAAGTACGCGGAGGAGCAGAACTGCAAACGCGCCGTGGTGGTAGGCGGCGGGTTCATCGGCCTGGAGGTGGCTGAGAATTTGATGGCAAGAGGCTTGGCTGTCACCGTGATGGACATGGCCCCTCAGCTGATGCCCAATATCTTCGATGCAGAGATGGCGGATTACGTCAGACGTAAGCTCCAGGCAAAGGGCATGCGGATCCTCACGGGAACGGCCCTGAACGCCATCACCGGCCAGGACAGAGTCACCGGCGTCCGGACCGGGGCAGGAACTCTGCCTGCAGACATGGTCATCCTGGCAGCGGGCATCCGCCCTGCCACGAAGTTCCTGACGGACACAGGGCTTGAGATGGACAGGGGCTGCATCCTTACCGACGAATACCAGCGCACCAATCTGCCGGACATCTATGCGGTGGGCGACTGCGCTCTGGTGAAGAACCGCATCACCGGACGTTCCCAGTGGTCTGCCATGGGCTCCACAGCCAATATTGCGGGGCGGGCTCTGGCCCTTTCCCTGAGCGGAGATGCGTTCGGCTATCCCGGCGCAATGGGCACTGGCGTGGTGAAGTTGTCCGACGATCTGAACGCGGCCCGTACAGGTCTCACTGAAGAGCAGGCGAAAGCGGCGGGTTTCCGGCCGGTGTCCGCCCTGTGCGTCACTGACGACAAGGCGCATTACTATCCGGATTCCGATCTGTTCGTCACCAAGCTGATCGCCGACATGGACAGCCATAGGCTGCTGGGCCTCCAGGTCATCGGCGCTGGCGCGGTGGACAAGATGGCGGACATTGCCGTGACAGGGATTTCCTTTGGCGGTAAAGTGGAAGACTTCCTGACCCTGGACTTCGCCTACGCGCCACCTTTCTCCACGGCCATCCATCCTTTTGCGGCGGCCTGCGGCGTGCTGATGAACAAGATGACCGGACGGCTGGAATCCTTTACCCCTGCGGAGTATGGGGCGGGGGCGGCGGCAGGGTATCGCCTTATCGATGCCCATCCGGCCCCCACATTGCCCGGCGGAGAGTGGTTCGATTTGACAAAACCGCAGGAATCCTCCGCGAAATATGACAAAGGGGAGAAACTGCTGCTGGTCTGTGCCAGGGGTAAGAGAGGGTACTTGGCTCAGAATAAACTGAAAGCTCTCGGATTTACGAATACTCGTGTGCTGGAGGGCGGCGCTACGTTTAATGTGATAAAAAGAACCGTTCCCGCAGGCGGCAAGCTCCCTCCCGAGGAGATCAAGCGGGTGAAAGGACTGGGCTGCCTCCAGGACAAGCGCTACGGCGATGTGTTCAATGTCCGCGTGATCACCAAGAACGGCAAGATCACTACGGAAGAGCATCGTGCCGTCGCGGAGGGAGCGGAGCGCTACGGCAGCGGGGAGATCACCATGACTACCCGCCTTACCATGGAGATTCAGGGCGTGCCCTACGCCAACATTGATCCGCTGATCGCTTTCCTGGCGGAGCGGGGTCTTGAGACCGGCGGCACCGGCTCTTTGGTGCGCCCTGTGGTGTCCTGCAAGGGCACTACCTGCCAGTACGGTCTCATCGATACCTTTGACCTGAGCGAGAAGATTCACGAGCGGTTCTACAAAGGCTACCACAGTGTGACTCTGCCCCACAAGTTCAAGATCGCCGTGGGCGGCTGTCCCAACAACTGTGTGAAGCCCGACCTGAACGACTTAGGCATCGTGGGCCAGAGGGTGCCCCTGTTCGACTACTCCAAGTGCAAGGGCTGCGGGAAGTGCCAGGTTGAGACCGCCTGTCCTGTCAAGATCGCCAAGGTGGAGGAGGGCTGTCTGAAAGTAGACACCGAAAGCTGCAACGGCTGCGGGCGCTGCAAAGCCAAATGTCCTTTCGGCGTCACGGAGGAGTACATGGAGGGCTGCAAGATCTACATCGGCGGCAGATGGGGCAAGAAAATCGCCAACGGCCGTCCTCTGGATAAGCTGTTCACCACAGAGGAAGAGGTGCTGGACACCATAGAGAGGGCCATCCTGTTCTTCCGGGACGAGGGAATCACCGGCGAGCGCTTCGCGGATACGGTGAACCGTCTGGGATTTGACTATGTACAGGATAAGCTGCTCCATGGGGCGATCGACAAGTCCGCGGTGCTGGAGAAGAAAGTCAAGGGCGGGGCCACTTGCTGATGCCTGGATGATTGGTCTTGTCAACTGCCCGGGTGGAATTCTTTGCAGCTCTGTCATGTGACGAATGCATGCCAGTGAGGCGAGTCCTGGGCACACACCTGGCGGCTTTGCTGTAGGGAGGACTTTAAGAGGTGGAATATGAAAAAGAGATGGATTGTATATGTGGCAGCGGTCTGGGTGATATATAGCCTGGCTGGTTGCGGCCAGGTGCCGGGTGCAGAAGAGAACCGGGACGGCGCATATACATTCACGGATGACCTGGGCCGTGAGGTCACCGTGGACTCCCCTGAGCGGGTGGCATCGCTGCTGGGCAGCTACGCGGACATGTGGGTACTGGCCGGGGGAAATGTCTGCGCCGCTCCGGAGGACGCTTTTGACGATTTCGACCTGGGGCTGCCGGAGGAGACAGTGAACCTGGGGGAGACGAAGAAGCTCAGCCTGGAGCTGCTCCTGGGGGCAGACCCGGACTTTGTGCTGGCCAGCACCAATACCCAGCAGCATCTGGAGTGGCAGCAGTCCCTGGAGGGAGCCGGAATCACGGTGGCCTATTTTGACGTGGCATGCTTCGAGGATTATCTGCGGGTGCTGAAAATCTGCACGGACATCACAGGACAGCCGGAGAGATATGAACAGCACGGAACGGATATACAAATTAAAATTAACGAAATATTAGAAAAGTATAAAACAGAAGAACCGAAAACCGTGCTGTTCCTGCGGGCCTCCGCCACCAGCATTCGGGCCAAGGGAAACGAGGGGAACGTGCTGGGGGAGATGCTGGAGAGCTTTGGCTGCGTGAACATTGCGGACTCGGACGACAGCCTCCTGGAGAACCTGAGCCTGGAGAGCATCCTGCTGCTGAATCCGGATAAAATCCTGATCGTGCAGTCCGGAGACGACATAGAGGGAACCCGGGAGAATGTGGAAACCATGTTCCGGGAGAATCCCCTCTGGAACGAGATGGACGCGGTGAAGAACGGGGAGGTATACATCCTGGACAAGCATCTCTACAACCTAAAGCCCAATGCCCGTTGGGCGGAGGCCGTGGAGAGGCTGGGGGAAATTTTGTACGGAGAGTAGTCCGACGATTTTGCCGGAGTCGATGGGAGCTTGCGTAAGGATGCGGCTTAAGAGGCGGCAACTGAGGATTGGGAGGCGCTGGGGCATTTTCAGGGAGAGGGCGTAAAATGACGGGAAACAAAGGCCCGGGCAGGGATGGGGAAAAGCATAAATGGCGGCTATGCCTCTGGGGCGGTGCTGCGGCCTGCGTGGTAATCGCCTTGTTTAGTCTGTGTCTGGGGAGTATCCGTTTTTCGCCCATACAGCTGATAGGGCTTCTCCAGGGAACCGGGGACAGGGTGAGCCGCAGCATTTTGCTGTATGCCAGGATTCCGCGTACCCTTGCGGCACTGGCGGCCGGGGCGGCGCTGGCGGTGTCCGGGGCGGTGCTGCAGAATGTGCTGGCCAACCGGCTGGCCTCCCCGGGCATCATCGGGGTCAATGCCGGGGCGGGCCTGGGGGTAACCCTTGCCTGTGCCGCAGGGACCCTGTCCGGCCCGGGGGTGTCCTGCGCGGCTTTCGGCGGCAGCCTGATTACTGTTTTGTGCATCTTTCTCTTTTCCCGCCGTACCAATGCCTCTAAGACCACGGTGATTTTAGGGGGCGTGGCGCTGAACAGTATTCTGAACGCTGTCTGCGAGTCCGTGACCGTGCTGGATACGGATGTGGCTATGCTGAGCATTGACTTCCGGGTGGGTGGGTTTTCCGCGGTGTCCTACACGCGCCTGCTCCCCGCCGTGTGCCTGATTCTGGCGGCGCTGGCCGTCCTGTTTACGCTTTGCAATGAGCTGGACGTGGTGACCCTGGGGGACGAGACGGCCCGGGGCGTGGGCCTGGCAGTGGGGAAATACCGGATGGTCTTTCTGGTGCTGGCTGCCATGCTGGCCGGGGCGGCGGTGAGCTTTGCGGGGCTTTTGGGGTTCATCGGCCTGATTGTGCCCCATTTCGTCAGGCGGTTTACGGGAAATGAGAGCGGCAGGCTATTGCCTTTGTGCGCCCTGTCCGGCGCGGGGTTTGTGACCCTCTGCGACATGGTGGCCAGACTGGCGTTCGCGCCCTATGAGCTGCCGGTGGGGATACTGATGTCAGTGATTGGGGGGCCGGTGTTTCTGTATATGCTGGTCTGTCGTAAGGGTGGGCATTTGGGGTGAACATGTTTTGCAGGAGGTTTACTGTAAAAGTCCTGTAACTTACCAACGGAAAACGCGAGAATAAAAAAGTGATGAAATGTGTTGCGGTATGGCTATTGTTCTCAATAAGAGATTGCCATACCGTAACTTTGTTTTGATAATGGCTGAGGGGATAGATTTTTAGCCGAGAACAGGAATTTCAATCTGTACAATGTAATCTTCAATCCGGTCAATGACATTTTCGTTGATTCCCATTTCATAGGAAAATCCATGTAGCGTCAGATTATGTTTTTTTGCAAATGCAAATATTTCTTCATACCGCTTTGGTATTTTATCCCAGTCTCCTTTGTGGAAAGCTCTTAAGTATTTACCGCTGGGAGCCATATGCAGTCCGGCCTGGTATGTGAGCAGGGGAATCTCTATAAACAGTTTGGAATAATCATCATAATTGCCGCTAAGGAGGCTGGAAACGGGGATCATGGAGCCATAGGTAGCATGATGCAGACGTCCGAGATGGTATTTTTCTGTTTCGGCCGTGATGAGCTCGACTTCGTCTTCAAAGGTAATGTCTTCGCTGACATCTACTGTGACCAGGCATCGTTTTCTTTTCTCTATTATATTGATTTCGGAAAGATCCATTGTCAGCAGGGTAGACATATTCTGGCGGTGTGTGCAGAGGGTTGTCCGGACTGCCTGCAGATGGGAGATCCGCAGGTCAAGGTCAGCGATCTTTTCGTCCAGAAGGCCTTTCAGGTTTTCGGCGGAGCGGTTCTTCATAAAATCCTGTATGACTGGGATGGGGACTTCCAGCTCCCGGAGCAACAGAATGGTTTCCAGTATGGGGCTCTGGTGGTAATTATAGCAGCGGTATCCGTTTTCAGGGTTGACAGAGGCAGGCCGGAACAGGCCGATCTCATCATACCACATCAGTGTTTTTTTGTTTATGCCATGGAGTGCGGCGAATTGTCCGATGGTAAGCGATTGGTTTGTGCTCATTTTTCTGTCTCCTGTTAAAATAATAGAATTTTTTCGATTTGCTATTGACCGTACTGTTACTGTACGGTCTATGATACTGTATACGGGAAGAAAATACAAGGTGATTGGAGGAAAAATTTATGGAAAACTCAAATGCATACGAAAAACCTGTGACACTGAAAAACATTTTGAAATTTGCCGTGCCAACGATTGCTATGACGGTGTTTATGTCCTTTTATACAATGGTAGACGGTTTGTTTGTATCGAATCTGATCGGTACGGATGCGCTTTCGGCAATCAATCTCACAGCGCCGATTATCCAGCTTGTCACAGCGATTTCTACCATGCTTGCCACCGGCGGCAGCGCTGTCATCATGAAAAAGATGGGTGAGCAGAAAACAGATGAGGCAAAGGAAGATTTTACATTTCTGATTTTGGTAAATGTCATTGTGGGGATTGTCATGTGCGCGGTCGGGTATCTGGCAATGAATCATATTTTTGCCGGTATGAACCTTTCTGCTGATGTAGAAAGGTATTGTGTGGAATATTTGAGCCGTTATCTGGTGTTTACGGTGCCTATTCTTTTGATGAACAATTTTACGCTTTATATGATCGCCAGCGAAAAAGCGAACCTTTCCCTGATCTGTTCAGTGACGGGCGGTGTTTTGAATATGGTGCTTGATTATGTGCTTATTGCCGGATTTGATATGGGGATTAGTGGCGCGGCGATAGCGACAGGGCTTGGATATTCTGTGACTGCGGTTGTTGGCCTGTTTGTTTTCAGCCGGAAAAAGAGCCTGCTGCATTTTAAGAAACCAGTATTCCGATTCAGGGTTCTTGCAGGTGCGGCTACAAACGGATGCTCTGAGATGGCGACTGCGCTTGTTACCGGTATTATCACAATGATGTTCAACTGGACGATGCTTGCGTTTGTCGGGGAAGACGGGGTTGCCGCTGTTACTATCATCATGTATGTGCTGATGTTTGTAAGTTCTTTGTATACAGGGTATTCTTATGGGGTTGCTCCCATGCTGAGTTTTTATTATGGGGAGTGCAGTTTGAATGAAGGGAATATTCAAACCCATGAAAAATTAAAAAAGCTGGTTGCGTTGAGCATGAAAGTGATCGCAGTGATCTCCGTGGTCACGGTTGTGTTTTCCTTTATACTGACAAGGCCGCTGGTATCCGTATTTGCCCGGCCGGATAATCCGGTGTATGATCTGGCGGTAACGGGAAACAGGATATGCACGGCAGCATTGCTCTTTATCGGATTCAATATTTTTGCCAGCGGAATGTTTACCGCGTTATCCAACGGGATTGTTTCGGCTATCCTTGCATTTTCCAGATCGTTTGTATTTATGCTGATTACCATGATCGTGCTTCCTTTGCTTCTTGGCGTGAACGGAATCTGGCTGGCAACGCCGGCAGCGGAACTGATGGCTCTTGTTTTGTCGTTTTCCATGTTTGTGAAATTTAGAAAGAGGTATGGATACTAAGGAGGGGGCTGGATGGAAGACCATGGTTTCATGTGTACTCTGGGTACAGGAAGCGTGCTGATACCGTGGGGGATATTTGCTGCGTTGCATGGTGATTTTAAGATGGCGGAGTAATCTTGTGATAACAGTGATCAGGAATATCATTGAACCGAAACTGGTGGGGAAGCAGGTGGGGCTTCCCCCGGTGCTTACGTTGGCAGGGATGCTGCTTTACGATGAGCTTATATTGAAAATACATGCTTTTTCTAAAAGGTGTGGATATATTTTCAGGGGAGATAATTTGATAGTCTCTGACGGTTTTGGATTGAGGGATAAATCCCCGTCTTGGATACAGGCGGGGATTGGTTGGGATTATTTATCTCCGTAGTGGCCTCGGCAGTGGGCGATGTAGAGCCGCCCGTTTTCCATATGGTAGACGAGGCGGTCTTTTTCGTTGATTCGGCGGCTGTATTCGCCCTGCAGGTCGCCGGAGAGGGGTTCGGGCTTTCCGATTCCTTTCATACAGCCATTCCGCTCGATATCCTGAACGAGCTGGTTGATCCGCTTTAGCGTTTTTTTATCTTGCGTCTGCCAGTAGAGGTAGTCCTCCCAGGCATCGTCCGACCATATTTTTTCACTCATCGTCTACATCAATCAGTTCATGGGCGGTGCCTTTCCCGGCTCTCAGCTCCTGGACGGATTTGTTCACATAGGCCATGTTCGCCTCGGAGAAGAAAGGGTCGGTGGTCTGGGCGATCTCAAATGGGATGCGGTTTTCGCGTAAAACTGCTTTCACAAAAAGATTGATTGCAGTAGAAGTATTTAGGCCAACATTGGAGCAGAAAGTGTCAAAGCGGGCCTTGTCTTTTTCGTCTACCCTTGCGGTTAAGGTTGCCAGTGCCATAGATATCTCTCCTTTCGGATTTAGGTTATGATTATTATAGCACTATTGTATGCTGAAAGCAAGCGTATGTATTACATACAGGGTAAAATTTACATAGGCGGCAGAGGCCGTGAACTACATGGCGAGACTACCCAGCGGGATGTGGTGCGGCTGGGGAGTGGCGCGTATGGCGGTTTCCTTTTCCGTATCGGCAAAATGGCTGGAGCTGTTTACGGGGTTTAAGCAGAGGGAGAAGATCAGTATGGATTATTTTGGTGCGGAGACCCTGGCGGTGAGGAATGCGGAGATGTTCATTGACGGGTACAAGGCGGGGCTGGTGAAAGATACTTCCTATAAGGGGCTTTGGAAAGTGTCGTTTACGCCGAAAGAGTTATAAGAAATTGGTGATTTTTATGATAACATGCTATATAATGGAAGATATGGCAATCTGACAGAAGAAGCGATTAAGAAGTATATAGCGGAACAGTCAGAAGAGTCAGGAAAAGAAGATAGTGAATGAGCCGCTTTTTAGCGGTAGCCAGTAAAAGGGCTTGCGCCCCAGTCTTTCAGGCGCGCAAGTATCAAAGGCTCCTTGGGGGGCCTCTGGCATCCCACTTGAAGTGGGGGTGACTAGAAACAAGGGTGCAATGGAAACGGAAGCAAATCGGGCAGTTCCCGGATGGAGGGCGCAATGATTGAACTGGAGCAGGTCCGGGCCGGATACGGGAAAACGGAGGTTCTGCACGGCGTGGACTTCAAAGCAAAGCAGGGCGAAATCACCACAATTATCGGAACCAACGGCAGCGGGAAGAGCACCTTGCTGCGCACTCTCCTGGGATTTCTGCCCATTTCGGCAGGGAATGTAAAGATTGACGGAATTTCGACAGAAAATATGTCCCGGGCAGAGCTGGCCAGAAACATTGCCTACCTCCCCCAGGGAAAGAACGTGCCCGACATCTCCGCAGACCGCATGGTTCTTCACGGGCGCTTCCCCTATCTGAACTATCCCAGGAGATACAGGGAGGCGGATTTTCAGATAGCCAGGGAAGCTATGAGACAGATGGGGATAGAGGAGCTGGCCGGGGTGCAGATGTCCCGGCTGTCCGGCGGCATGCGGCAGAAAGTGTACCTTGCCATGGCTTTAGCCCAGGAGGCCCCTGTCATTGTCATGGATGAGCCCACCACCTACCTGGACATCGGGCAGCAGGTGAAGCTGGCGGGAATCGTCCGGCAGCTGGCAAAGGAGGGCAAGACAATTGTCCTGGTGCTGCACGACATCCTACTGGCCATGAAGATTTCCCACCGGATTGCCGCCGTGGCAGAGGGGAAAATCTTCTGGAGCGGCACGCCGGAGGAAATGCTGGAGCAAAATGTGGCGGAGAGACTTTATGGCGTGGCCGTGGGAGCCGTGAGGACGGACGGGGGCGAGCAGTATTTTTACTCATTATGAACAAAACGCCGCCTACACGAATGCCGTGTCGAACGCGTCCCTTTCTATGCCCGTCCCAGCTGGGCTGATTATGGAACGATTCTGGTGGCAGCGCCCGATGCCTATAAAGGGGACCTGGTCACCTATAACGGCATGGATGTCCATTATAATGGGCCGGACACGATCGCCCAAAAGACACTGTATGCCGTGGAAAACCTGGGCGGCATCATGATCTGGGAACTGACCCAGGACACTACAGAGGCGGACAAGAGTCTTTTACAGGCCATCGGAAAGGTGATAGCTCCGTGACCCACAGTTAGGGAAGCCGGGTGTGGGCTCATTGCCGGCCAGACAGGGGAGGCTAAAATTCCCGCCTGGCATACAGCCTTGCGGACAGGAGATAGGAGAGGCATAACAATATCCCCCCTGCCGTAAACATTCCGGCGCTGACTGCCAGGATGTGCTCGGAAGCATACACCAGCAGATTAAGGATAAAGGTTCCGTTTCCCACCAGAATGTCATATTCCAGCACCGCGATGTAAATCAGGCAGATGAACACCGCAGGCACGTAATATCCCCAGACTTTCCCCTTTTGGTATCCCATTTTGAAAAGCAGGGGATACATGGCCAGGCTCATGATCCCATAGATCAGGAAGCTGAACGAGACCAGAGCCAGGCTCCATTTGAAGTCCAGATACCATTTGGAGAGGGAGACCAGGTTGGCCAGGGGCATCATGGCCAGTCCCAGCAGAACTCCTATCATGTACAGGAGGAGGGACAGGGCATACCTGCCCATGACCACACTGCGCCGTGGCACCGGCAGAGTCAGATAGAGCCGGTTCAAATCCCCCTTTTCCTCTACGGCGAAAGGGTTCAGGGAGAAAGAGAACAGCTGAAAGGCTCCCATGGGCACCAGGAGGATGGGGGAAAGACATCCCACTACGAAAAGACATACAGGGATTATCAAAAATCGGATACGACAGGATTTCATTGCCGACCAGTTCAGTCTTAACATATTAAGCATTCTTTTTATTCCTTTCCATATAAACTACCACATCGCCTATTGTAGCCGGCTCTGTGAGGGTATCCGGGGGAAGCCCGCCTATCTGTGCCAGCTCCATGAGGCATTCGTAGCCGCTGGCTGACTGGCGCAGCCCGATGGCAAAAGCTTTTTTATCTTCGGGAAGCACATTGCCCCGCACCATGCAATAACGGGAAACCAGCTCTTCCGTGTCGCCGGCATAGGAAATGGCACCGCCGCTGATATAAACGATACGGTCGGCAAGCCGTTCCAGATCGCTGGTGATATGGGTGGAAAACAGAATCGTGCGGTTTTCCGGAATCATGTATTCCCGCAGGATGTCCAGCAGCTCGTCCCGGGCGGCAGGATCCAGTCCGGCTGTGGGCTCATCCAGCAGAAGCAATCGGGTATTGCGGGAGAGATGGACGGCAAAGGCCAGCTTCTGCTTCATGCCTCTGGAGAAGCCTTTTACTTTCTTCCGGGCATCCAGGCCGAAGCGGGACAGATGCTTTCTGTACCGGGCCTTGTCCCAGCCGGGATAGAAAGGGGCCAGGCTCCTTTCGATATCCAGGGGCGTCCATTCCTCCTGATAATAGGGCTGGTCGAAAAGGATGCCGATTTCCCCTTTTACGGCAGGGTCACAGACGGGCCGGTCTAACAGCCGGATGTCCCCGCTGTCGGGAAAGGCCAGTCCTGCCAGCAGGCGCAGGGTGGTGGATTTCCCGGCCCCGTTGGGTCCAACGAAGCCGCAGCACAGGCCCTGGGGCACGGTGAAGCTGACGTTCTTTAAGGAAAATCCCGGATAGGTCTTGCATAAATCATGGATTTCAATGGCATTGTTCATGGAAAGCTTCCTCCAATCTGTCTTGTAATTCGGATAGGGTTAAGCCGGCCGCTTTCCCCTTTTCCACGGCTGTGCGAAAGTTTTCGTCGATGCTGTGGAGGTACTGGCGCCGGACCATCTCCGCATCCCCTTTCACGAAGCAGCCCCGCCCCTGTACGGTGTAAATCAGTCCCTCCGCCTCCAGGTCGCTGTAAGCCCTGGTGGTGGTGATGACGCTCACCCTTAAGTCCCTGGCCAGCTGGCGCATGGAAGTCAGGGGTTGATTGGGGGCCAGCTGGCCGTTCAGTATCTGGGCTTTGATCTGCATTTTGATCTGCTCATAGGTAGGGATATGGCTTTGCAGGGATATGTGGATATTCATTTTGTGCATCACCTCCTGGCTGTTCGCATGCTTTTTGCGGTTCCGCCTGTAGTTTCAGGCAGGGTGGAGCCTGTTTTACAGAAGACTTACTGTATATATTGAGTATATGCACTATGGGCGATTTTGTCAATGGGAAAATGAAATAATGTGGGGATTCGCCGGGAACCGTAGGATTAGACGCAAATCCTATCGCTTTTTGTCCGTGCCTATGCTATACTGGATAAGGAATTGCAGTAGATTTATCTGACAGGCCAGAAGAGAGGTGGCGATTTGTCATTTGCCGTGGATAGGGGGCTTGCCGCCCGAGGAGGCCAGTGTAATTTTGAAAATCATATTTGGAGAAGTGGAAGATTCTGTCTGTCATTCGCCCATTTATTTTGGCAATCGATATGAGGACGAGTGGATTACGGATCCATTGAGGCTTTGCAACGTGAAATGAAAGAGCTTAGAAAGCTGATTAGCGAAAAGAAAAAGGAAATCCGCGCCAGTACGCATCTTCCGCTTGACCAGATTGTTGCCATGAAGGACGAAATCAATAAACTGGAAAAGAAACGCAAGCAGATGCAGCGCGGCATTTACGCACGGGAAGATGAGATTGATATGCAGAAAGATAAGCTGCAGGAAGAAATCCGTCAGAAGATGAACGGGAAAACAGAGATTACGCACATCATGACGATTGAATTTAGAATAGAGTAGTCGGGGGGTTATATATGAACAATGAATCTGAAAGAAAACAGGTAGATGACGCAAAAACAGCAGCGGAACATGAATCCATTATTTTGAGGTATCAGAGAACTGGTGAGTTGGACAGGACTGATGCCATAAAAAAGTATAAGGATTTCAATGATACACATCCGGATTACTATGTGAGTATGACGGCTGTCACCACGGTTTCCGGTAGTGCGGGGCTGATTAATAACGCGCCTGATAATGTTATTGTAGGCAATCTGCAAGCCCAACTGGTTTATCTTGCCGGGAAAAAGATAACGGAGGACAGGAACAATGGCTAATCAACGATTGGAACTTACATGGATTGGCAAGGGAGAAGAACCTGCGGTAGAGCCGCGCATCCTGCTCCATGACCCTTCCAAGGATTATGGGGACCCAAACGCTGAAAACATGCTGATTCACGGAGACAACCTCCTTGCGCTGAAAGCACTGGAGCAGGAATTCGCTGGGCAGGTGAAATGTATTTATATCGACCCGCCGTATAATACGGGTGCGGCATTTGAACATTATGACGATAATCTGGAGCATTCTATCTGGCTTCGCCTGATGAAAGCACGTTTGGAAATCTTGAGAACGCTCCTTGCCCCGAACGGTTCCATTTGGATTCAGATAGATGACGAGGAACAGGCATATCTCAAAGTGATCTGCGATGAAGTGTTTGGCAGAAATAACTTTATAAACATGATTTCCGTCAATATGAAAAATATTGCTGGCGCATCCGGCGGCGGCGAGGACAAGCGTCTGAAGAAGAATTGTGAATACATCTTGGCATATGCCAGGGAGTATAGTTTGTTGCCGCTTTTTAACGGACCATATCAGTATACCGAGATGTCAGAATTGATTCAGCAGTATATTGACGAAGGAAAAAGCTGGAAATATACTACAGTACTGGTTGATCCCGGGCAGAAAGAGTATGCTGGTTCGACAGTGGACGGTGACGGTAATGAAATTAAGGTTTACATTCGGAAAATGTTGTCACCATGTCTATCAATCAAATTGCCCGTCGGGACGGCATAACGCAAAAAGAAGCATACCGAAAATATGGAATCAGTGTGTTCAGGACAACGAATGCACAAACTTCGATTCGCACTCGCGTTATTGAGTTTCGGCATGAAAAGGGAATTACCGACAGTATACTTTCGATTGAGTATGTTCCTCGGACGGGGAAAAACCGCGGTGTTGTTTATGAACAGTTTTACAAAGATGATATTTGTAATCTGTTTGTTTGGTTGAGAGACACATCTGAGGTTATTGATGGTGAGCTTTTCAAGAAAGACTTACAGGGTACATATTGGGATATGAATGCTGCAATGAAAAATGTTACTCATGAAGGTGGTGTTTCATTTCCTAAAAGTAAAAAGCCCGAGCAGCTTGTAAGACAAATCATTGAAATGACAACCACTCCCGGTGAACTTGTGCTGGATTCTTTTCTTGGATCAGGTACCACAGCAGCAGCGGCTCACAAATTGGGGAGAACGTGGATTGGAATTGAATTGGGAGAACATGCGTACACCCACTGTATTCCAAGACTCAAGCGAGTTATTGATGATGAAGATAGGACAGGCATTACCCAAGATGTTGACTGGCACGGTGGCGGTGGTTACAAATTCTACGAGCTTGCGCCGTCCCTGATTGAAAAGGACAAGTACGGAAATCCCATTATTTCCGACAAATATAATCCGATGATGCTGATTGCGGCGGTTGCGAAGCTGAACGGTTACTTCTTTGCGCCCGATCCGGATGTATTCTGGAAACAAGGTCACAGTCAGGATAAAAGCTATATCTATGTCACCACCGCCTATCTTGATGCAAAAACGCTGGACGGGCTTGCCGCCGAGGTTTCCCCGATGGAGCATTTGCTGATTTGCGCACACGCTTTCGATACTGGGCTTTCACTGCGCTATGAAAATATACAGGTGCGAAAAATCCCGCAGTCGGTGCTGGATAAATGCGAATACGGCGTAAATGATTACAACTTGAACATTGTGGATATTCCAGAAGTGGACGAGGAGGACTGCGAAGATGCTTAAAGAACCCTATACAGATCGATTTTACAGCTATCATTCCAAGTACCTCTATAATGTGATGGCACTTCGCAAGCCGCAGGAGGAAAGTCTGGAGTTTTTCGCCCGCTTGTGCGACATCTCAGCATGAGGAAAAATCCCACTACGGATCAGCAGATTATCGAGGATTATGCGGATGAGTACAACGCCCGGCCCACTTGGGAGAAAAAAGAGAAGTTCCTTCGCGACAAAGCGGCGGAAATTGCGGCAGATTTTTATAAGGATGACCTTGCCGCTGTGCAGGAACATTTCAAAACGCTTACTTCTTTTGAACGGGATTTTCCGTCTGTGTGTTTCGCCCTTGCCACTGGAATCGGGAAAACCAGGTTGATGGGTGCCTGCATCGCATACTTACGCTATGAGAAAGGAAACAAGAATTTCTTTGTCATGGCACCGAACCTGACGATTTACCGGAAATTGAAGGATGACCTTGGAAATACCTCCAGCCCCAAGTATGTATTCAGAGGACTGGATTTGTTTGTTGATCCGCCGCGTATTATTGATGGGGAAAACTATGCTGATTTCCGCCAGGGAACTTTTGGCGTCAATGATATTGTCATTAACATTTTCAATATTGCAAAGCTGAACTCCGACAGCAAAACTAAGGAGGGTACACCTGCTCGAATCAAACGGTTAAGCGAGGTTCTGGGCGAGTCCTACTTTGCCTATTTGCAGTCGCTGCCGGATTTATGTATTTTTATGGATGAAAGCCACCATTATCATGCAGATAAGAGCTTCGATGTCATCAACGAACTGCGTCCGTTGCTCGGTGTGGAATTGACTGCTACGCCGCAAATACAGAAAGGCTCACGGAAAATCCCGTTCAAAAATGTGATATATGAGTATTCCCTTGCCCATGCTCTGAACGATGGGATGTATGTGAAAGTCCCTGCGGTATTTACGCGTAAAGACTTTCGCCCGGAGGAATACACGCCGGAGCAGATCGACCATGAAAAGCTGAATGACGGTTTGCGTCTGCACGAGGACACAAAGAGCCGTCTGGAGGTGTATGCGTGTACTTTCGGCAAAACTATTGTGAAGCCGTTTGTTTTGGTCGTTGCGCGGGATACAGACCATTCCAAAGAAATTATGGCTTATATCAAGTCTAATGATTTCTTTGGCGGCTACTATGCGGATAAGGTGATAGAGATTAACTCTTCCCAAGGGAAAACGGAAAAGGACGAGAACATCGAGCTGCTACTTTCGCTGGAAAAGCCAGAAAATAAAATTGAAATCGTCATCCATGTCAATATGCTAAAAGAAGGATGGGATGTCACTAATCTGTATACGATTATTCCCTTTCGCGCTTCGGCATCGGATACACTGACCGAACAGACAATAGGCCGTGGTCTGCGGCTGCCTTATGGGGAACGCACGAGAGTCGATGAAGTTGACCGCCTTTCCATTGTAAGCCATGATAAATATGAAGCCATCGTAAATCTGGCAAATGCCCCGGATTCGCTTGTGCGTAAGGTTTACTATATCGAGGAATCGGAAAGTGAAGCGGAAGGTCCTCATGAAACTGTGGAGATGCCAAGCACCTACGATGCGTTGACATTTGACTATAGCTTTGCGGAGCAGCTTGCCTTTACCATACGGGAAAGCTCCCATTATGATGTGCCGAAAATTGATAAAGTGGTTGTGGAGGAACAGACAAAAGAAGTCGCAAAATTCGTTGCGTCATTTACCTCCCGCAGCGTTGCGGAACTGAATCGTCAGGTGAAAACTTTTGATGCGGTGAAAGATCCCACAACACGAAAATTGATACAGGACAGTGTTATTTCTGAAACAATGCGGCAGTTTTCGCAAATGAATCTGCAAAGAGAAGCAGTTGCCGCTGCCGTGGAAAAAGCCATTGACACCTGCGTACAGGCTTTGACCGACAGCGTAATTCCGATTCCACAGGCAGTCGTACAGCCTTTTAATGAGGTGAAACAGGGCTTTACGGATTTCCAGCTGGATACTGCAAGAATGAACTGGCATCCATCTGGCAAGGCGATGATCGGAACGGAGCTAAAAGAAGGCGGCGCAACTTTTGAACAGAACCCTGATTTTGCCGCAGTACAGAGGGTAGATTCGCCTGAAAATGAAATTGTACGGCATATCGTTGTTCATGACAATGTGGATTACTCATCATGCGCTGATTTACTGTATTCTCTGGTAGGCGAAGCAAAAACACATTTCCTTACCTATCTTTCCGAGGAAGATGCGGTTGAGGTGATGTATCAGAGACAATCTACCATTGCGGATGTCATTTACTCGCAAATGATGGAGCATTTTTACACAAATGAAGTAAAATATCGTGCAACAGAGATGCGTCCTTTTTCTCGTATTGAAACCGGGTTTGGCAGTAAAATCAAGTCGGATGAGATTTACGACCTCCGTGCCAATGTACCTGCTGGAGAAGTCCGCTCAAAAGTGTTCAAAGGCTTCAAAAAGGCTTGTCATACGCTTTATAAATTTGACAGTGACACGGAACGCCGTTTTGCTATTGTATTGGAAAATGACCCTGCAGTTCAGAAATGGATGCGGCCGTCGCCGAAGCAATTTAACATTTACTATGGTCCCGGCGGTATCAGCCGCTATGAGCCGGACTTTATCGTTGAAACGGAACAAGGCATTTTTATGGTCGAAACAAAAGCTAGCAATGAATTGAATACCCAATTAGTTCTGGAAAAAGCCCATGCTGCACTCGTTTATTGCCGTGCGGTATCCGCATGGAACAGCGAACACGATGGGAAGCTGTGGGATTATGCTCTCATTTCACACGACGATGTCAGGCTGAATTCGAGTTTTGACTATCTCATTAGCAGCCGCTCTGACAATGGGCAGATTGAATTGCAGTTTGAAGAATGAAAAGATGATACGAATACGGCAATCCACAATTTGTCTGCGGGCTGCTGTGTTCGATTGGAGGTGAATCAGATATGCCGAGAAGCAGAAGAGCAGATGCCGTGATATTTGGATTTGATTTTCAAGTGAACGCTGCCATTGTCCTTATGATTGAAAATATAAGGGAGTTGGAGTCATTGCGTTTAGAAGGTAATTATGAGGATATCGAGCTTAAATTGAATGGTGGAGGTTACATTCTTGCTCAGGCAAAAGCCATTGAAAAAAGCAGTTCCGACTTTAGTCATGTAAGAGAAAACCTGAAAAAGGCACTGACAACACTGTCCGAGGCTTCTCATAATACTTTGGTGGAAAAGCTGATATTAATTACTAATTCCCCCAATCCGCTCAATGACAAAAATTCCAGAAGTGTTTTTTATGGTGATGCCCACCGCTCTTTCGATTCTTTGCCGGATTCATCAAAAAGTATTATATCAGGGTACCTTGCCAAACTATCACAACCCTTGAATACAGACAAATTCATGATTCAAGTCCTGCCATTTGAGACTGATGATGAAGATGAGCGATTTAAGGTTGTTAAAACCAAGATTGATGACTTTATTGGCAGTATGAATTTGAATATACCAGGGCTGGGCAAAAAACTGATGACCACTTGGCATGAGGATATATTTAAAAATGGCAGTAAAAAAGACGCATCAATTGTTCTGGGCAAAAAGGATGTTATCTGGCCGATTATAGTGATTGCCACCGATATTGAAAGATGCGATGAAGATTTGCAAGAAGAATTTGACTCAAGTGCATATGATGAAATCGTACATCGTTATCGTGATATTATCGATTCATGCTGCGAACGATGTGACTTCTTTATCAAGGTTCTCTACGATTATAATGACTATCAATCGCCGGGGAAAAAGCCAAGGGAAAAATGCTTGGATTTTGCCATGAATAAATGGAGTGATTATTTATCTGATTTTGAAACAACAGACATTGATGATGAAACCAAGCAAGGATTGATTCAAGTTATACTTTATAGCATCGTTCGCAACCGCCTGTCAATCGATAAAATTAAAAGGGAGGTCAATTTATGATTGTAAAATCCGTATATCTTAAGGAAGGCCTCTTTGAAAGAAAAATCGAGTTTAGCCCAACTGTTACCTTTATCCACAGCAAGAACAATAGTTGTGGAAAAACGACTCTACTCCGATTTATGTTGTATGGATTAGGTTATAATGTTCCTAACACGAAAAGAATAAAATTTCAAAACTGTGAAGTAATTATCACTGTAGAGTGTGAAAAATTGGGCATTGTTTCTCTTTGTCGAAATGATGCGTCCTCTATTGTGCTGAAAAATGGCAATTCTGAAAATACCTATGTTCTGCCTGAACAGCAACAAGAGTTGCATTCTGAACTTTTTGGTACTGACAATAGGGATATTCTTTCCAATCTCCTCGGTGCATTTTATGTTGATCAGGAAAAAGGATGGACTCTGTTAAATAGAGGCAAAGTAATCGGCAGCATCGGATTTAATATTGAAGAATTAATCCGTGGCTTGTCCGGGCGTGATTGTACGGAACTAATTAAAAAAATTGCACAGCTACAGTGTGAAAAAGAAAAATACAAACAGATGTCTAGCGTTGCCCAGTATCGGGCATCATTAGAAGCTGACTCCGCTTCTGTTGCTACGGATTCATACGAGGATACCGTAGATGCAGAAATGAGTAGCTTAATGCTTCAACAGAGCCAGATTAAAAAAGAATTGAAACGCATTGACGGAACATTATCAGAAAATAACAAATTTAGAAAATTCATTTCTGACATGAAACTTCTGGTGCAATCCCCAGAAGGCACAGTGTTCCCTGTAAAAGAAGAGAATATTGTCGGTCTTAATGATTCCATCGAATTGCTTATTACAAAGCGAAAAATGGTTTCACATGAATATGCTGCTGTCAGTGCGAAAATAGAACGTCTCGAAAAGGAAAAAGATTCAGAATATGAACAACTGGCTTTCTTCCAATCAGCAAGCCAATTAGAAATATTTGATAGAAAGATTTTACGAATGCCACTGAATCCTAAGGTTATAAAATCCGAGCTTGACCGTCTTGAAAAGCAGATTAAGGCTTTGCAGGATGAACTAAGCAGGGCTACAAGGATTGATAACTCAGTTGTCAAAGAAGTTTCTGACAGTATTATTGCATATGGGACGGAGCTTGGGATTGGCGATACAGAAAGCATTCCTCGCACATATTTGTTCACTTCTAATTTGAAAGAGTTGTCGGGGGCTTTGCTTCACAAAACAGCTTTTGCTTTTCGTTTGGCATATATTACTGCCCTTGAAAAGGCTTTAAATATTAAGCTCCCGATTTTGCTTGACTCGCCAAGTGGAAAAGAAGTTGATCAGAATAATATTGCATTGATGATGGATATTCTTAAGAGGGATTTTTCTGACCACCAGATAATCATTGCGTCAATTTTTACCTATGATTTTGAAAATGCGCTCTCGGTTGAAATCAAAGACAGATTGATTGACACGATGATTGGAGCGTGAGTTTGGCTTTGCAAAATAGCTGTTAACCTGCTTCCGCTAGAAAAATCCAGTAGTAAATTTTGTCTGTTTGTACCAGAGCACCACGAACGGACTTTCGTGCCAGAGAAACCGTATTCGTAGATTTCTCATTGCCGCATTGAATTGGGAGAAATCCGAATGGAGACCAGCTATGAAAAGTCAAGCCTAAATTAGCAAAAAATTACTTTTTCGTATCGGTGGTAAAAAAGGGTAACCTTAATAAAGCTCCCCAAGGGTGCATTTTCAAAGTCTCCCGATATTGGTGTTCAGACCTCTTAATTGAGGCTGAATTCCACCTCGTCAGTGAGCATCTTCCAGATGACCCTGACGAGCTTGCTGGCGCAGTGCCCGAGGGCATTGTAGTGCGTCCGGCCCTCCGCCATCTTTTTTTCATAGTAATCCTTGAAGGTGGCGTTGTTCTTCACGACATTGTGTGCTGCGTTCATGAGTGCGTACCTGAGCACTCTGGAGCCACGCTTGGACATCCTTTGTGCGCCTGGCGCTGTAATTGCCAGACTGATAGACAGAAAGGTCCAGACCGGCAAAGGCAAGCAGCTTATTGGGGCTGGAGAAGCGGTGTATGTCACCGATCTCTCCAAGAATCATTCCGCCGTTGATGTAGCCGATACCCGGAATGGTCATGATGACAGAATCATGGAACTTCATGATCTCTGCCATCTGGGCCTGCACACTGTCCAACTGGCTATCCAGTAACTCGATCTGTGCGATGGAATGGGTTATCTGAATAGATAGTGCGCTGTCGCAGGCGCCGACAGACTTCCGTGCGAGAACCCTTAACTCTTTTGCCTGCTCTTTCTTGAAGTGGCCGTGTGAGGCAGCCACAAGGAGATGGCTCAGATGGGTCATATGCATGGAAGCGATGTCCTGGGCGTAGGAGCCTCTTTCAAAAGTGCATAGACAGCTTTCTGGTGCAGGCCGGACTTGAAGAAAAACTGCAGTTCGGGGAAGACCTGGTCGACATAGGAAGTCAGCTGGATTTTTAAGCGTGTCCGCTGCTTGATGGTCTTCTGACGGAAACGGCCGAGCTGCTCAAGGTCCATCAGGTCAAGGTCATAGAAAGAGACAGACCTGTAGGAATCCTGCATCATGAGCGTCTTGGCAATGAGGAACGTGTCGACTTTGTCAGTCTTGGTCTTGCGGATGTTGTCCTTGCGCATGACCGAAGTCTTGATGGGGTTCAACACACATACGCTGTAATCACAGGCGACAAGGTATCGGACAAGGTTGTCACCGTAGTGTGCCGTTGATTCAAGACCGATGATGATGCTGTCGCCGGAGCGGGAAAGCTCTTCAAGGCGGGAATGCAGCATTTGGAAGCCATCACCGTCATTCGTGAATTTGAACGGCTTCATGAGTTCCTTTCCATCAGAAGATATGGCTGATGCAAAGTGGCTGAGCTTGGCAATGTCAATGCCTACGTAGATCATGAGGTTGTACCGCCCTTTCATAAAGTCTGATACCAGTGTCAACGAAGTTGACCCTAATGTCCACCAGCGATTATCATCGTAGACTTGATTGAAATGAGAACTCAGGAACAGGTGCTCCGGCTCATCCAGCAGATAAACAATTTAGATAAAGGTAGCGGCAATACACTCCTGTCGAGTAGTCAAGCTACAGATTAATAATTAAAAGTCCACAGTATCTGAGTTGTATTGAACAAGATACAAAATAAAAAGAAAGGGAACATGGTGTTTTTGCTTCTATAAACATCATACAAGCTGTTTATGAACGAATGAGGCAGATTATACAGCATCATATTTGGGAAGTGGTCTGAAAGTTTTTGCTTTTCATAGAAGTTGGCCAAAAGCTATATCAAAACTGTTGACAAAATATTTGTCGATGTATATGGTGAAATTATCGGAGGTGGATGCTGTGAATGAGATCGAAAGATTGCAAGAACATTTACTGCTTATAAGACGGACGGTCGGGTGGACGGCCGAGGAATTCGGTGAGCGTATAGGTGTAACAAGGCAAACAATCAATAATTTGGAAGCGGGACGAAATAAACTGAATAAAACACAGTATATTGCTATGAGAAGCGTTTTAGATGTGGAAATGAAGCAGTACCCAGAGGAAACGGAAATGTTAAAACTGATTTTGGATGTGTTTATAGATCATCCTGAAAACTATAATAAGGAAGAAAAAGAGAAACTTCTCAGTAAGGCTAATATGGTTACTCCCTCTATTCTGGCCGGCTCAACCAGCAGAAAAGATGTATCAAAGGAAATGATGGCTGTGGCTGGTGGGATTGGAATTCTTGCAACTGCAGCTTCTTTGTTTGTACCTACTGCGGTTATTGGTGGAGCAACAAGTGCATGGCTGCTTAAAACAATATTTGATAAGAAAAAATAGGAGGACATCTGCATGGGAGGATATGTAAAGAAAAAGAAAGAGATGAAATTCCAATCGGTTGAAGCCCTTCAGCAAGTGGTTAATGTTGTGAATGAGGCAGCAGCTGCTGTAAGTGACAAATCTCGTACCATCAGAGAAAGTGCTATTCCAGAAGTTTTGATGGGAGCATTGGGTGCGGGTATTGGCGGAATTGGATCATTTGCAGCATTGTATGGTTTAGGATCTGTCGTCGGATTGTCTGCTGCGGGTATTACATCTGGATTGGCAGCGGCAGGCAGTATTGTGGGTGGTGGCATGGTTGCTGGAGTTTTTGTCCTTGCAGCACCGGTAGCTGTCCTTGCAGCAGGAGGAGTGGGACTTGCGTCACATTTGAAAAACAAACAGCTTCGCCAGGAAAAAGAACGCCTATATAAAGAAGCCCTGGCAAAACACCAGGCTATTATAAAAGCGCTGAAAGACGAAGCGGAGGCAGACAAAGAAAGGCTTGATTATCTCCAGAGCCTGAATATTCTGCTGTCACGGGCTATTGATGACTTAAAAGCCGATCTGGGTGTGGCTTAGAAAGGAGTATGCGGTTGGATACAAAAGCAATAAATAGATTTGCCGATATAAAAGGCAACCAAGTGATGGATGCAATGGAGGCTATCGGGCGTATTTTTGGCGGAGGTAAAAATACAGGGATTATAATCAGTCTTTCTGCTGTGATTCTTCCCATCATAGGTTTTGCTATACATGAAGATGCGCAGATGAGTGAACAGGAAGAAAAAGACCGCCTTTATCAAGAGGCTATACTCCGGCAGGATGGTGAAATTAAGGCTTTAAAAAAACTGGCTGATCTTTACAATGAGCGTCAGACATATTGTAAGGAAGTGTTGGATTCCATGCTGAACAGCAGAAAGGAGAATGGTTCGGATGAGCAGGTATAAATATTCCAAAACTGAACAGCAGATAAATAATGTACTTGCCTATCACGAAAAGGAACTGGCTGGAATATCATTCCCCAACTTGAAAGAAATGGATGCTTCGATAGCTAAAGCAGAGTCCCAACTAAAAGCCTTGGGAGTTGATATCCCGCAGAGTATAAAGGCAGAAAAGCCAGCTCAGGAAAAGAAGGTCATGCTGATTCCATCTTGGAATCAGCTGGTCGCGAAAGCCCAGACTTCCTGTGGGAACAATAATGCTTTGGAAGATTTATTTACACAAAAGGAGCTTAAGGGCAACCACGAAGCTATACGGCTCTTGAATAAAGAATACAATCAGCTTCACTATTTAGATCGATATGACATAGCGATTTCTGCATTGGCGGGAATTGTAGGTGGTGCCGTTGATATTCTGTTGGTTGGAATACCGCAGAGAGGCTATGGAGGTTTAGAGGCGGGTCCGCTGTCTAACTATATTCGGGATAGATTTGACAAAATTTTTCCTCCAGAGGAGATGGAGAAAATTGCAAACTCCAAAGCCAGTAAAGTTCCCTTTGATGCCCAGGATAACCGACACACAACAGAATATGTTACAGGGCTATCCGCATATTATCACCGTCTGTTGTCGATTGGACATGATCCACTGCTTGGATTTGTCGTGGGAGTTTTTGATATCCTAACAGGTCGCATGACCACCATTGATAAAACCGGGAAGATTGTTTCACAAGTGATGGAAAATTATGCTGACAGGAGAGAAAGCGATATATTTGCTGCTTTGGCAAAGCAGATAATGCACTTAAAATCTGACATTACAACATCGATGGGACTTCCAGTTCCGCTGATGGGGCTGTTTAATCTGCTTCAGTTTGGCAGTATTGGTGAAGAAGAGCAGACGATTGCTGAAATCGTGCAGGGGATGTATTACGAGGGGTATGATTTTATACACTTCTGTTCATTATCCATTCCTGTAATGCTTGTAGAAGTGATTGTAAGGCTTGGCTATGCCATTAAGCGTATTAAGGAGGGGCACAAGATATCGGAGAGCATACCATTTTCAATAAACCGGGTAAAGCATCCAAAGTTGGCAACCATGCTGTTTATTGCCCACTCAGGTGCAACGGCGATAAATGCAGGTAAAGTATATTTTTCTAAGAATCCAATAGCAATCAATTATCCTCAGTGGATAGCGTTTGCCCAATATTCGTATAAGCAGATTAAGTGGGTTCTGCTTGAAAAGCCAGAGGCGAGGGACGCTTATGTTAGAGGACAATTATATAATGACTTAAAAGATACCTGTTTCATGGTCGATAGATATTTTGAAGAGTTTTCTGCTGGATATATAGTGGTATTTGAGAGCGGTCAGATAGATTGATATTTGGGATGGAGAACAAAGCAAGTGACTGTAGCTATAGTGAGACAACAAAATATTTATCACAGGTTCGCATACTCTTTGGTTAAGAGGGGGTGCATTTGCACCCGGTGTGTGTTCATCGTTACTACAGTACAAATTTGAAAAAGTTACATTGTATCATTTTAGTAACGGCAACAGACCCTTGTATGGGGAGCGGGCATATTCTGGTCTATGCATTTGAGGTGCTGATGCAGACTTATGAGTCTGCGGGATATTCCCAGAGAGATGCTGTGAGGAGTATCCTTGAAAACAATCCCTATGGTCTGGATATTGATGATAGAGCATATCAGATGGAGTGGCCTTGCTTATGCAGGCAGTGACTGGGATGACAGCAAATATAGCACTTTTATTCCTGACAAAGACAATATCATTCCCATTACTGATGAGGAATATTTTGAAGACGACATTCTTGGTTTGTTTTGTGGATGGCTGAAAAAGTATATGGAGAAAGCACATTAGAGGAGAATTTGGACTTTATTGCACAAGAATTGGGGAATAAAGGGAATACATCAAGAGAAATCATCAGAAATTATTTTATTAAGGATTTTATGCAGACCATGTAAAAGTGTACCAGAAACGTCCGATTTATTGGCTCGTTGACAGTGGAAAGCAGAACGGATTTAAGGCCCTGATTTATCTACATCGGTATAATGTAGATACCGTGGGTAATTTACGTATTGGTTATCTGCATCGTATGCAGCGGATTTATGAGTCGGAAATTAACTGCATGCAAAATATGATAGAGAATAGCAAAAACAGCCGTGAGGTGGAAGCAGAGACCAGCGTAAAGAAAAATTGCAGAAACAGCTGAAAGAATGCCAGGTTTATGATGAAAAGATTGGACATTTGGCATTAGCGCGAATAGAACTTGATTTATATGATGGTGTTAAGGTAAACTATGAAAAGATACAAACTGCAAAAGATGGGAAGAAATACCAAGTCTTAGCAAAAATATAATCAACCGAATAAAATAAGAAGAAATTATATTAGGGAGAAATAGATGGTAAGGTGGTTACATATTTCGGATTTGCATATAAAAGACAAAGCGGATTGGAATAATTATAAAAAAGAGTTATTAAAGAAATGTTCTGAAATTGGTAAAATTGACTTAGTAATAGTTACTGGTGATTTTCATGATTTTGCGGATGGCAACAATTTTGAAAGGGCTACGAGTTTCTTGCAGGAGTTAGTTGAAAAGTTGGGTTTGGATATTTCGGATGACTTATTTTTGATTCCTGGAAATCATGATGGGGTGACATTTCTTGAAAATAAAAAGTTATATATTTCTGCTGCACAGAATAAACCTTTAGATATGGACAAGGCATGGATTGATGAATTGTTGAAGCCATTCCAAGCATATGAGTTGTTTGTTCAGAAATTGATTCCTGATTACCCAGTAGAGCATCCGGCAGAAGTTCATAGTCGGGTTTGGAGAAATAAAGTTAATTTTATCCACTGTAATACAGCGCTCATAGCAGATGGGAATACGAAAAGTAATCAAATTTTAGATGTGGATAAGTTAACAGAATTAAATTTTTCAGAGGATTGCTCTAATATCATATTAGCACACAATAATTTTGAGGATTTGCATAAAGATATACAGAAAAGTGTCAGGGATGTAATCCGCAATAATTCAATACGCGCATATTTATGTGGAGATAGGCATATAGAAAGTGCAAAGCAGATTACATATGAAGAAAAGCAGAATCGGCAAATTCCGTGTATAGGTTGTTACAAATCTGCCCCAGACCCAACTGATGAGTATTCTAACTTTGGTATTATTATTGGGGAGTGGCAAGGGGATAGTGCGGAGTTGAGGGGATGGTATTGGAAACGAGGAGAGGGCTTTAAGGTTGATGGGAATGTTACGGAACAAGAGATATATATGGGGAATGTCAATGAAAGTGTAATACTCGAAGCATCATCAATAGAGGATGGTATTGATACAAAGTTGGAGGATGATGATAGTATAGAGGAGCGTTATAAACGCCAAAGAGAGTTTATTACAATATACCATAGAGCATCACCGTATCAATTAGGTCAATTTAATCATAAATATGGTAATGATTATGGAAAACTTGGAGAGCAGATATCAGAGGAAGACCTTTACAGATATGTGAATATGGCAGAAAGTAAATCAGCACTAATAGATATGTTGATATATATGAAAACACTTTAAGAAAGGGGAAGGCATAAAATGGAAAAAATATTAAGGCAATGTTATAAGGAAGAGGGTATTATTGGAGCAAATTCTACAGTATTCAAAAATAGAATTACTTCGATACAAAGGATTTTGGAGAATAGTGTATTAGATGATTCAGAATGGGAAAATTTGACGAATTGGATACTTGGGATTGGAAAAAAGGATATAGAAGATGTGCTAATTAAGTTGGAAGAAAACTTTTGTGAAGATGATACGAATTTTTCGCAGGAGAAAAATATAAAAGAGCTAAAAATTCTTGTAGGTGTTTTGCTTTATCAATATAGTAAGAATGAGGACAATTTTCTGTTGCCAATGATGATTGTCTGTGGGTGTTATATAGGAAATAATACAATAAACGAATCCATATACCAATTGTTTAGGCGGTATATAGATGAAATGCGTTTAGCATTGAGGCATCGGAAATTAGACGAGAAGTTAAATTACAGCATTGGGATAAGTCCATTGAAAGATTTCATTATAGAAAAAAAGAAAAAATCAGAGGAGGACGGGGAAGATTTTTCTTATAGTTCTGAAGAAATCGATTCCATATTAGATATATTAGAAAAGTGCGAAAATAGTTTTAGGCGTATAAAGCAGCGAGAAATATATTTATTAAATGATTTAAAGGCACAAAGAGAAGAAACTGATATTGCCTGGTGGCTATTGGCGGAATGGAGCGAGAGTTACAATTGTCCTTTTTCGGAATTAAAAATAGAAGAAGCAGTCTTGGCAGTGTCGGTAGAATTGAATAAGTTGAAGCAATACGCATTAGGGCCATGTGCAGTTAAACAAGCGATATATAAAAGTATTTCAAATTTGGACAAACGGACGGATAGCATTTTTTTAGAGAATTTTGTGAATACAGTAAAAGATAAAATTGCAGAACTAATTGATATAGAGAAACTGGAATTAAATCGAGTACAACCTATACTTACAGCACTAAAATGTAGGTATGAGTGTAGAGAATCAATGGATGAACAAGCTTGGAAAGCAATATTTGAAGGACGTAGCCAAAGAAAAATAGATGATTTAAACATGAGTGCTTGTGAGCTTGCATATCAGTTATACTTAGAATTAGAACTTGCACATTTAAAGGAATAGAGGTGAATGATTGGTGGAAGACAAAAGTATACATAATCGTTCCATATTAGAAAATGAAATTCAACTACAGGATTCAGAGCAGCAGAGTGAGTTGGATTATGAGGGTGAAAATTCTCAAGAATTAGGCACACAAGCGGAGTATATTTATACTTATAGTGGACAGGCAATGAGTCAGCAGGAATTATTTCAGTTATCTGCACATGAGGATTTAAAACTTGTATTAGTAGCAGGCCCTTTTAGCAGTGGGAAGACAACACTAGAAACAATGTTATATTATATCTTCCTAGAGGGGAAAAATGAAAGGTTGAATTTTGGTGGTTCCTATACAATTCCAGGATTTAGAAAAAGAGCAGAAAGAATCATGTACAGATCTGGAGAACCTGAACCTGTGGTTGACAGAACCCTCAGAGCGAGTATGGATTGTTTTTTACACTTAAGAGTATATGATGAATCGGGTCAAAGTCAAAATCTTGTTTTTGCAGATTTTTCTGGAGAAATTTTTGAGAATACAACATATGTTGATGACTATTGTGAGATATTTGAAGACACAGAAAATGTAATTGTAATTATTGATGGGGAGAAAGTCTGTGATATAAATGAACGAAAAAACATATATACAGAAACAATTATAATGATAAGACAATTTTTAAAGAAGAGGATTATTACATGTAACACTAAATTGCAAGTAGTATGTACAAAATGGGATAAAATCCAAGAATCAAATATTAAAGTAGAAATAGAACAGTTCATGGAAACAAAGTGGAAAGAGTTGTTAAAGCTATTTGAGAATGTAGTATTTTCTATGAATTATATTAAGGTTTCAGCACTACAAATTGAAGAAAATGGTGAAAGTCGAAAATTAGAGGAAATTATGTGTAATTGTTTACAGGCTGTTCCAGTGATGGATAAGCAAAATTGTGAGGAAGATACATTGGATAGAATTCGACAATTTGAGTATTTCGGTATAAGGGGCAGAAGATATGAATAAGAAGAGAGTTTTTATGATTGGGATGCCATCTAGTGGAAAAACAACTTTTTTAGCCTCTTTATGTCGTCTGTTATTACATGGAGAACAGGAAACAGAGTGGAGTTTAGATATAAGTGATGTTCCAGAGGGGCTGGAAAATATAAAAAAGATGATAAAGAACCTGGATTCATATAGAGAAGTGGGACGGACGCTAGAAAGTGCTATTTATAATGTTGAGTTAAATCTATATAACCAGTATCAGGAATGGATTCAGTTTGTGGTGCCGGATTTGTCAGGTGAAATATATCAAAATCTAGTATACGATAGAAGAATTTCGTTCAATATTATGGACCAAATAGCGAAATCAGATGTATTGCTATTTTTTATTAACTTCAACACAATGATTCCAGAAGAAAGAATAAAACTCAATGAGGAAAGTGCAATCCAAAAATTGAATCAGGAACAAGGAAATGATAATCAAAAATGTATTGAAACGGAAGAACCAAAAGTAAAAAAATACAATGACCAGTCTGCTTTAGTAGAGTTGCTCCAAAGTATTATCTATTTGGTACCTCATTCTTTGAATATTCGTTTTGTAGTTTCAGCTTGGGATTTAGTTGAGAAAGCGTTTAAAGTAGATAAATTGACGCCGGAAAGATATATTAAAAGAAAATTGCCATTATTATATCAGTATTTAATGTGTAATACTGAAAAATTTAGCTATGAAATCTGGGGTGCGAGTGCTCAAGGTGGAGATTTTAATAACAAGGAGGATCTGCAAAGATTACAGAGAGAAAACGGCGAAAATTTTGTATATGTTGTGGATAACAAAGCTAGTATTTCGAATGACTTAACGAAATTATTGTAAATAACAGGTGGTATAATCATGAAAATATATGCAAACCAAGTGCTACATGGATATGAAAACGGACATCAACTTTTGGAAGCATCTTGCGAATTAGATATTGATGACAGAAAAAAGATGGATGAACTAAGTGATTTAAGTGGAATTACAGATGAAAGTAGATATATAGATTATTACACAGGATATCCTATTGCAAACGGAACTAAATATGTTATTGCTAAGACATGGTATGCATATGAAAAAAAGAGACCTGGATGCGCATGGACACATTCCATCATTTTTAATATTGAGGATTTTCCTAAGTTGACAGATTTACCTCTTTTCTTAAGTGTATTTCATAGACCAACAGAAAATTCTAATTGGAGTTATAAGAATCCGATATTTTTTGATATTGAAAAGCAAAAGATGGTTTTGAATATTGAACGTAATCGATTGGAGTATATCCTTTATACAATTTTTGGGTCTTCAATTCCTAAATTCGTAACAGTACAAAAAGATGAATTTACGAATGAAATATTTCAGGTTTTAAATATAATGCCATTTGAAATGTTGAAGACATTTACCTTTTCAACGATGTCCTACTCAAATCGCGGATATGGGAACAAACCATTTCAATATCAAATAATAAGTGAAATGGACGGATATTTGTTTCATAACAGATATAAGGAGATTTTCCTATGTGAAGACATTAGCAAAATAAAGAAGTATCCATACTGGGTAGAGGAATATGCAAATTTGATATTGTGCCATTCGTTAGAGAAGTTAAATAGATTTATGTTACAATATAATGAATATGCCTGGTCACTAAAATTTTATAATAGCTTTGTGAGACTTTATTTTGCAATTATGAACGATAAAATGACCTTATGTGAATACTTCAATGCAATTGAATTAGTTGCACCGGATTTAAAAGAGGAGCTTTGGCAGAAGTCGGTAGATTTAATATTAGATGAGGAATTTTTTGATGACTATTTTGAAAGGCAGGTATATGAAATTCTAGAGATGATTGATATAGAAAAGTTTGTTTTGAATGTAAATCGTAAGAAAAAAATGGAGGAAAAGATTATTGATAATTCTCCAGAGAAATTATATCCAATATTAAAGAAATATATTGTGGGAGAGGTGAGAGAAATTGGGAGACAGGAAATTGAAAATATTATAATGAAATTGAAGCCCGAAAATTTAAAGGAAGTAAGCAAAATGGACGAGAATATTTGTGTAGTCCTAGTTCGATTTAATAATGAATTAATGTTGTCAAAAGAAATTTGGGTACAGCCAAAGGATTTTCAGAGGGCACTTCTTTATTGTTGTAATAGGCAAATGCCAGAGAATGAAATGAAGCAATTGATAAAATTGATCCTAAACTATGATACACAAAATATATCTATGGATTTATATAATGTTTTTGGTGCGAAAGTGATAGAAATATTTTATGATATTATGGCACAGAACATAATATTTGATGATAAAAAGTTGCATGATTGGGCATCAGTTTTGTTAAAGAACCAAAAATTTTTAATAACGGAACTAAAAAAGTTGCCATCAAAAGCTCAGAGAAGATATTTATTTATGCAACTTGATTTTGATTCAAAAGAGTTATTAGATAATATAGATAGATATATTTGGGAATCTGTTTATGAAGATATTTATACGAGTGAGGGTGATAAGAATATAAGAGAAGAATTAGCAGTTAAATTTTTTAAAATAATCTTTGGTTCAACAAACAGATTTTCTGATAAATTTGTGAACGATGTGGTTAGAGAAGTATACCAGAAATTAGAGAAGAACGAATTATCTTTTGATTATTGGATGCAGATTGAATATTTGTTACCAAGCGTTGAGGCGCGTTATTCATGGGATAAGTGCTTAAGAGTAAGAAAAGCATTGAAACAGAGAGGGTATGATTTATATTAGATATTTTTTAATCTGAATGTAGTATTTGGATATTATGCCAGAGAGGGGATTAAATTATATGTATAAGAATTTGTTAGAATTACGTCCTTGCGTTAAATGTTTGAGCAGTGATATCTGTTTTTTAAGAAAAATATCATTGAATCGTTATCCAGAGCATGTGCAGGAATTTGTAATAACTACTCCAAATTCGGCTTTTAGCTACCAAGAAAATACAAAACAATGGTATGCAAATTACCAAGCCATTCAAGAGAGGATAGTAGAATATTACAATTCAAATGATTGTGGTTTGTCAGGGAATGAGAGACGTTATTTAACAAATGAGATGCAGAAAGAAAGTGACAGGCAAAAAATACGAGAGCTATTCAAGCGGTTTTTAGATGCGGCCGCCAAAGCTACAGAAGATAAAAATCCTGAAATATCAATCATGTTTGATGGAATAGGTTTAGTACTTGCATCAGATTATTTGGAGGCTGTCAGTAAGATATTTTCTATGTTTAAGACTTTGGGGAAAGTTACCTACAATTCTGCTGAAAGATGTTTTGGAATGTAGTGTGTGGCTAAATATACAATATAGTTTCCCGATAGAGAGAAAGTAGGTGAGGGCTATGCCAGAGCATCAAACAATAGAATACAAAGAATCATGGCATGATGAATTTTTAGAGTGGATTTGCGGATATGCAAACGCATATGGCGGAACACTTTATATCGGCAAAGACGATGATGGGAAGACTGTCGGACTCAGCGATAAAGACAGAAAAAAGTTATTGGAAGCCATCCCTAATAAGATTACAGACACTATGGGTATTGTAGCGGATGTCAATCTGTTATACGAGGGAAAGCTGCAATACATTGAGATTATTGTGGATAAGTACCCCTCGCTTATCAGCTATCATGGTAAATATTTTTACCGTTCTGGCAGCACCATGAGAACGATAACCGGAAAGGAACTGGATAAAGTAATCATGAAATCACAGGGCAGAACATGGGATGGTATGCCAATACCCAAATTACAGGTAACGGATTTAAGGAGAGAGACGATTGACCTGTTTAAGGAAAAGGCTCTGCGGAGACACAGACTGACGGAGGAGGAAACAAGAGTTGATGATACCATACTGATGGAGAATCTTCACTTATTTGATGGGGACGGTTACCTAATCAGAGCGGCAATGCTGGCATTCTATAAAGATCCGGAGAAGTGGGTTACAGGTTCTTATATTAAGATTGGCTATTTTGGCGATTCCGATTCTGATCTGAAATATCAGGACGAGATACATGGCTCCCTGATTGAGCAGATTGATAAGACGGTTGACTTGGTTTATACGAAATATTTGAAAGCGTTAATCTATTATGAAGGGATTCAGAGAATTGAGCAGTTTATGTTTCCGCAGGAAGCATTCCGCGAGATTCTGCTGAATGCGGTGGTTCATAAGGATTATAGCGCCTGCAATCCGATACAGATCAGCGTATACAAGGATAAAATATATATCTGGAATGATGGTGAGATGCCGTCAGAGCTGGATTCAGCGGAGAAGCTGTTTGAGAAGCATGCTTCCAAGCCGTATAATCCTAAGCTGGCAAATGTTTTCTTTAAGAGCGGTATGATAGAAGCATGGGGCAGAGGATTTGACAAAATCAAGGAGGCATGCACAAAGTACGATGGACGTCTGCCGGAATATAATATCAGCGCATCTGGAATTATGGTGCTGTGTAAGGCGTGCGACAAGTATTTGGAATTGCTGAATCATGTGGAAAACCTGCATCTTGGTCAAAATGACCAAGATGTGACCAAGATGATAATTGCTTTTTGTAGACAGCCACATTCTGCTAAAGAAATCATGGATTATATAAAAATAGAGGACAGGAGCTTTTTTAGAAGACATTATCTTAATCCTATGATTAAAACAGGACAGTTAAAAATGACAATTCCGGATAAGCCCAAAAGTGGAAATCAGAAATACTATGTCTAGTAACTAATCCGCGCATATCTTGGTCAAAGTGACCAAGATAATGACCAAGTTGATGATCTGGCCGGCCGTCAGATCGTTTTGCAAAAGCACAGTCAGGGAGGCATCTGCGTGCAGAACGATGACATCAAGTCCTTGAAAAAGGCGGAGCTGCGAGATATTTTTACCGGCAGGCAAACCATATATGTGTACCATAACCAGGTTGATGCCAGAGGGGATAAGGCGAATACGGAGAATGAAGTATTCGTGGCCTGCGAGGAGGCGGTTGCTGAGATTATGGAGCTGACTCCGCGCATCTCCGGAGATAAAAAATATTTTATACCCAGTTGACAACGCTGGACTATTGTGATAGTCTATAAGTGAGCTCAGACTATTGCAATAGTCCATTTTGCATTTAAAAAGCATAAACATACGATGTAAAATAAAAAGCAAGAAAAAACAAAAACAAGAAAAACCAAGTCAAAAACAAAAAACCGAAAGAAAGGAGATTCCATGGACGGAAAGCTGTTTGATTCGGAACTGAAAGTCATGGAGGTTCTGTGGGAGCAGGGCCCCAGCTATGCCAAGGACATCGTAGACATATTGGCCGGCCGTATCGGCTGGAACAAAAATACCACTTACACAGTCATCAAGAAATGCATGGAAAAAGGCGCCATTGAGCGCAGCGAGCCGGGATTCCTCTGCACGCCCCAAGTCACCAGGGAAGAGGTGGCAAAAAGCGAGACGGAGCAGCTCATTGACAAGATGTTCGGCGGCTCCAGCGAGCTGTTCTTTTCATCATTTCTAAAGAATCAGGGAATTTCGGAGGAAGATGCCCTCCGGCTTGCCCGCATGATAGAGGAGGCGAAATAAATGCTGCATTTTAGAATGAATATGCCATTTTTTCTCATGGCTTTTTATGGGAGCATCATGATTGTGGTGGTGCTCCTGCTGCGGGCGCTGCTTAAGAACAAGCTGCCCAAATTCGTGTTTCCCGTGCTGTGGGGCGTGGTGCTGGTGCGCCTGCTGGTGCCTTTTTCCTTAAGCAGCCCCTTAAGTCTGCCTGTGCCCGCCTGGCTGTCCGGACTGTCCGGATTTTCTCTGGCACAGTTCGAGGAGGCAGCGCTTTCAGAGGATGTGGCGCAGCTGCAGCCTGGCGGGGCAGCGCAGTGGGAAGGGGGAGGGTCTCCCGGCACCACAGCGCCGGAAGCCGCCGGTATGGTACAGCGCCCCTCGGTTCGGGAGAATCCGGATGGTGCCAGCGCAGAGAGCGTAAGCCAGACAGTGGCGGAGGAAGTGGTGTATGGCGCAGCCTCGGAGAGTTCCTCCTACAATGTCATAAACGAAAGTCCGCTCTTTTCTCAGAAGACAATGAGAAAGGCATTGCCCGCGTTCTACCTCCTGGGACTGGCTGTGGCGGCGGGAATCCTGGCATGGCAGAAGATTACCTACACGAAAAAGCTGCGGGGCGGCCTGCTGATGGAGCACAATGAGACTGTGAACGAACTGCTGCGGGACATGGGGATGGGGCATGTGCTGGTGTTCTCCAGCGATGAGATTGCCTCCCCGCTGGTGTGCGGGCTGCTAAGTCCCCGCATCTATCTGCCCACACGGATGGACTTTGGAAATGCCGTGCTGCTGCGCCATGTGCTGGCACATGAGGCCATGCATATCAGGCGCAGGGACAATCTTGTGAAAGCCGTTATGCTGGCGGCCATTCTGCTGAACTGGTACAATCCGCTGGTGTGGCTGATGGCGAAATGTCTTGCCAGCGACCTGGAGGCTGCCTGTGACGCGGCCGTGCTTAGCCGATGCGGGGAGGATGAGCGGAAAGGTTACGCTTACAGCCTGCTGGCCATGGCGGTCAGTGCCAGCCGCAGTTCCCTGCTTTACAGCGCTTTCTCAAAGACAGAGGTGGAGAGGCGGGTGAAAGGCATTCTGGCATTTCGGAAAGCTTCGGCCTTTGCGTTGCTGACTTCCGCACTGCTGCTGGCAGGGGGCACGGTGGCCTTTGCCACAGGGGGACAGGCGCCTTTTTCCCATGACCTGACCAGCTACTGCGCCAGTTCCAATTCCAGATGGGGCGTGCGGGTGGAAATCGCCCGGGACATCGCCCTAGGGGAGCACCCCCAGAAGAGAGCGGAGGAGGTAGTGTTCTCCGTGCTGGACGTGGACGCTACCCAGGATCCGGACATCATCCGGGAGGAGATCCAGGCAGCGCTTGCCCGGGAGTTCGGTGTGGAGCGGAGCGCTTTTGACGTGGCAGTAAGCCTGTGCCTGGACTCGGAGACAGTGGATGCCCAATATGCCGATTGGGGGATCACCCGGCTGGACAATGGCTTCCTGCGCTACCAGGGGGAGCAGGTGCGCACCTATCGGGACGAGATGCTGGGCTCCTATCAGAGCCGGGAAGAGGGGCCTGTAGATATCGTTGTGGAAAGAAATCGCCTGGGCGAGATTACAGCTGTCTCAGCCGTGCATGAGGGAGACGCGGAGTACGACAGGCGCACCAGGGAACTGGGGCAGTACGTCTTCTATAATTATTGAGGAACATGGACGTGACATAATAATGTGCCCGGACAGGAAATGCCTGCAAAGGACTTAACCGGCATCGGATTTTTGCCGATATAAAAATGGAGGAAATCACTGGACCAGAAGATACCTCCCTAAAAGATTTCAGGTTCTACAGGATAAAAGCAGCCCCGATGCGCAGGAGACGGTTACTTCGACAGATAATCGCGTTGTTATGGGTTCGAGTCCCATCTGCCGGGAGACCGGCAGTAGCTCAATGGTAGAGTACGAGGCAGAGCACGACACACCGTCCCCGTCCTTTCTCGGGGCTTTGTTTTTTGGACAGAATTGAATACTACTACGAATCCGTAGGAAAATATCCGCATAGGGAACGCCGGAAAAGGAAATGCCGGAAATAGGAGAAAAGATGATTATATTGATAACAGGCGCATCACATACAGGTAAAACCGTGCTTGCCCAAAACCTGCTTGAAAAATATAAATATCCGTATTTGTCAATAGACCATTTGAAAATGGGTCTCATCCGCAGCGGCTACACCAGGCTTACACCTGAGGATGATGATGAACTGACAGATTACTTGTGGCCTGTGATTCGCGAAATGATGAAAACAGCCATAGAGAACAATCAGAATCTGATCGTGGAAGGATGCTATATTCCTTTTGACTGGGAAAGGGATTTCGAAAAGGAGTACCTCAGGCACATTAGATACTATTGCCTTGTATTTAGCGAGCGCTATATAAGGAACCATTTTGCCGATATAAAAAGCTACGCAAACGCTGTTGAAAACCGTTTGGACGATGCAGGGTGCACGATGAAAAGCGTTTTGGAAGAAAATTCTAAATTTTTAGAGCTTGCCCAAAAGCACAATGTAAATTATATGCTTATTAACGACAAGTATGAGATAAACATTGATTTATGCTAACAACCACCTGCCATTGGAATGCCTTTCTTCCATGGAATGCCTTTCTTCCATGGAATGCTCTTCTTCCATTGGAATACTCTTCTTCCATTGATCCCCGGCTTGCCGGCGGCAGATGCCAACGCCATAAGCCGTGGGCAAATTTGATGGCTCGTGTGGATAGAATGAAAAGAGGACAGGAGGTCAGAAAATGAGCCGTTTTCGAGAGGTTCTTAATTCAGCCAGAAAAAACGAGACAGTGGAAAACTTCATGGGAGGGGAGTCCTACCGCGTAAGCCCGCTGGAAACCCTGAAGATGATTACGGCCTCCTCCATCTTCGGCGAGCCCTCCTACTATCGCGATGGCGGACTGGGCAGAGCCGTCAGGGACGCAAAATACAAATGCTGTGCGCTCCTGGAGGGATATCTGCTCTTCGGCAGCGCATGGGACGGCCGCACCACCACGGAAATCATGGAGAGCGCCATAGACCAGGCCCTGGAGGCTGACTTTGAGGGGACACTGCGCTGGGCCGCCACATTGCGGACGGACTTTTTCATGCGCCTGAACCCCCAGGTCATCATGGTCAGGGCGGCGCTGCATCCCGGGCGGCAGGAATTTACCCGGGCGAATCCGGGCCTGTTCGGAGAGCTGGAGCGCCGGGTCATGAGCCGGGGAGACGATGGGCTGTCCCAGCTGGCCTATTTCCTTTATAGCAATCAGGGAAAGCAGAAGATGCCCAGCCTCCTAAAGCGTTCCATAGCGGCAAAGCTGGAGCGGCTGGACCCCTATGAAGCCGCAAAGTACAAAAACGCGGAGATGGGTTTGAAAGACGCTGTCCGCATCACCCACGCCCATTCCGCTGTTATAGACGAGTTTATGCAGACCGGCGGCATCGAACTGCCTCCCGGGAAGAAGACCTGGGAGAACCTGCGCTCGGAGGGCCTGGGCTGGAAAGAGATCCTTTCGCAGATTTCCATGGGCCATATGGCGCTGATTCGAAATCTGCGGGGCGTATTTTCCGAGATAGAGGACGCCGTTTTCTGCGAAGAATATCTAAAGCGGCTGAAAGCCGGCGTGGCGGGGGGCAGGCAGTTTCCTTTCCGGTATTACAGCGCCTATAAAGCAGTGGAAAAGAGCGAGTGTGCCCACAAGCCCCGCATCATGGACGCCCTGGAGGAATGCATAGACCTTTCCATGGAGAATATCCCTAAGTTCCGGGGCAAGACCATGTGCCTTTCGGATAATTCCGGCTCCGCCTGGGGCGCCATCCCCTCGGAATACGGTACAGTCCAGATAGCAGTCATCGACAACCTCTCATCCGTCATTGCCGCGGCGGCCTCGGAGGAGGGCTATGTGGGCAAATTCGGGAACCGTCTGAAAATTTTCCCGGTCTCCGGACGGGGTCAGATTCTGCGCCAGTGTAAAGAAATATCCGAACAGATGTATACGGATGTGGGCTCGGCCACCGAGGGCGGCATCTGGGAATTCTTCATAAATGCCATTCGAAAGAAAGAGCACTGGGACCAGATCTTCATCTACTCCGACCAGCAGGCGGGCCATGGCGGCCTGTACGGAACCGACGCCCAGAAGCGGGAATACCGGGAAAAGGGCTTCGCATGCCAGCGGGACAGCCGGGGACAGGGGGACTATATCAATGTCTTTGAACTGGTTCTGGAATACAGACGGAAAGTCAATCCGAAAGTGAATGTATTTTCCATTCAGACTGCCGGCTACAACAATGTCTGCATCCCGGAGTACGCCTACCGCACCTGCATCCTCTATGGATGGACCGGAAAGGAACTGAATTTTGCCAGGCAGATGATCGATCTTTGGGACGGACAGCAGGGCTGAGCAAGTCCGGGATGATACGGAGGAGTCCCGGAGAGGTTTCCGACAAATCCAAAGAAAAAATGCAAGACTATAATTTTAGAAAGGATATTTCCCCATAAGATGGGGGGGTATCCTTTCTTTTTTGCGCTCTGCCCTGCCACTGCGGAATTTGTCATAAAACAAAGAATCCTGTCAAAATAAAAAGAGGGGAATTATGCAATATGCACAAAAATACATTGTGGATTATATACATATAAGATAAGATTTTTATACTACAAAGTCACTTTTTTTAGATTGTTGTATAAAAGATGCCATGTTATACTAAAAACTATGAAATTACATATAAAACTTGCATATCACCAAAAGTAAATGAAAAAGCAAGGAGGACAGGGAATGGCAGGAGACAAGAAGAAAGTAAAGGGAAAGAGACGCCGCTGGAGGCGTGATGACACGGAACTGACTCTGTTGGCGCTGCCGACGACGATCTGGTATTTTCTATTTTCTTTTTTGCCAATGTTCGGTATCGTGATCGCATTCAAGGAATTCAAGATCAACGGCGGATTTCTGAAGAGCTTCTTCACCAGCAAGTGGGTGGGGTTCAACAATTTCAAGTTCCTCTTTGCGTCAAAGGATATTTGGCTCATTCTCAGGAACACGCTGGCCTACAATATCGTATTTATCATCCTGGGAATCGTGATTCCCGTAGCGGCAGCCATCGCCATCGGACAGATCCATTCCAAGCGGATGGCAAAGGTGTATCAGACAGCCATGTTCATGCCCTACTTCCTGTCCTGGGTGGTAGTCACTGCGCTGGTATGGGCATTCCTGAGTTTTGACAAGGGCCTTTTGAACAATCTGCTGGAGTCATTGGGATATGACCGTCAGCAATGGTATATGAAGAAAGAGATGTGGCCGCCTTTCCTCGTATTTATGAATCTGTGGAAAGGTGTCGGCTACGGAATGGTAGTCTATCTGGCCACCATTACGGGCATTGACAAGACCTATTATGAAGCCGCAGGGATTGACGGCGCCACGATCTGGCAGCAGATCCGCTACATTACTCTGCCCCTGATGAAGAATGTTATTATTATGATGTTCATCATGAAAGTGGGAAGCATTTTCTACTCCGATTTCGGTCTGTTCTACCAGGTGCCCAGAGACTCCAACTCGCTGTATGACGTGGTCTACACGCTGGATGTCTATGTATACAAACAGTTGCGGACTTCTACCACAGGTATGTCGGCTGCCGCCGCATTTATACAGTCTGTGGCCGGATGTATCACGATTCTGACCGCTAATGCCATCGTGAGAAAGATTGACCGTGAGAGCGCGATGATTTGACAATAATCGTCCAGCCGGCGCCTGAGGAATGCAGGAACGCGCGCACTTCGCGGCAGGAGATTCTCCGCTGACGTCAGGAACGGGCAGCTAGGGAGTTGGAGCAAAGGAGAGAAGATTATGGCAGATAGAATTAAGAATAAGAAGAAAAATGAACCAGACGGATTTGACCGTTTTAACCGGGTCTCAAAGCCCACGAATGTGGTCCTGAATATTATTTTCGCGCTGGCGGCATTGGCCTGTGTGATTCCGGTGCTGCTGGTGGTGGCGATTTCTTTCTCGGCGGAGGAGTCCATAATGGAATACGGCTATCAGTTTATTCCGAAGATTCCGTCCATGGAGGGATATGTCTTCCTGGTCTCCCAGGGAAAGATGATCGCGAGAGCTCTTGGCATTTCGCTGTTCGTGACCATAGTGGGCACTGTGCTGGGAGTGCTTTTGACCACTCTCATGGGGTATGTGCTCTCCAGGCCGGACTATAAACTGAACGGATTTCTGACTATGGTGGTATTCATACCCATGGTATTTAACGGAGGTCTGGTTTCCACCTATTTCATCGTGAGCCAGTTCCTGGGATTGAAAGATACCGTGTGGGCTTTGATATTGCCGCTGTCGGTATCCTCATTCAACGTAATCGTCTGCAGGACGTTCTTCAAGACCACGGTACCGGAATCCCTGGTGGAATCCGCCAAGATGGACGGCGCTAATCAATTGGTGATCTTCAGCAGAATCGTGCTGCCGATTTCCCTGCCGGTGTTGGCTACCATCGGACTGTTCTTAAGCTTTGCCTATTGGAATGACTGGTATCAGTCCATGCTCTACATTGACAACAGCAAGCTGCTGTCCCTGCAGGCGCTGCTGAATCAGATTTTGACGAATATACAGATGCTGGTAAAGAATGCGGCCACCATCGGCGTCACGGCCGCGGAAATGCTGGCCAATATGCCACAGGAGGCGGCCCGCATGGCTATTGTGGTGGTGATTGTATTTCCCATCGCATGCGCCTATCCGTTTTTCCAGAAATACTTTATCTCCGGCCTGACGGTAGGTGCGGTGAAAGGGTGATGAGATGTCTTTAATCGGATATCAGGCCGGCTTTTGCCGGAAGATATAAATTTATGAAACGAGGAGGATTACCATGAAAAAGAAAAGTTTAAGCAAGATTCTGGCACTTGGAATGACTGCGGCTATGACAGTGGGTATGCTGGCAGGCTGCGGAAATGACAATGCGGAGTCCAAGCCGCTGGAGAGCGGAAGCAGCGAGGCGTCAGGGGGGGCGGAGGAGTCGTCGTCCGCGGAAGAGTCGTCTGCTGAGGAGTCATCTGCTGAGGAGAGCAGCCAGGAAGAGGCATCAGGCAGTGGCGAAGTGCCTACGCTGGTCTATTGGACAGTGGGCGGAACAACCCCCGACGACTTTGAGGAAAGCATTGCAAAGATCAGCGATTACACCGAGGAGAAGATCGGTGTGAGGCTGGATGTAAAGATCGCCAGCTGGAACGACTATGATACCAAGATGAAAAACATTGTGAATACGGGCGAATATTTCGACCTGATGTTCACAAACAATACGAATTACGGCAATTTCGTAAATCTGGGCGCTTTCGCCGACATTACGGACTTGGTGCAGACCGCCACGCCGGATCTTTACAGCTTTGTTCCCGAGAAGCTCTGGGCAGGCGCACAGATACACGGAAAGGTGTATGCGGTTCCCACCTACAAAGATTCTTCTTTGACACAGTTTTACTATATTGACGATACCTATGTACAGAAGTATAATATCGATATGACCAAGATCGATTCCATGCAGGCTTTGGATCCGGTGGTACGCCAGGTTAAGGAAGCGGAGGGCAAGTCTTTCTATCCGATTAAGCTGGATCAGGGCTCTCTGTGGAACGGATTCTTCAACAATTATGACGGACTTGCCGGCGGCATCCAGGCCATCGGTGTGAAGATCGACGACTCTTCCCGTCAGGTTGTCTGCACTTTGGAGCAGGAAGACATCGTAGAGAACTTAAAGCTTCTGCATAGCTGGTACATGGACGGCATTATCAATCCTGACGCCAATGTCCTGACAGAGGGCGATAAAGGCCATATGTTCGGCAATGCCCAGGGCTGGCCCAGTGCTGCAGCCAGCTGGGCAGTGGGACAGGGAATTGATAAGTACATTGTCAACAAGGTATTTGGTCCCATTTACACCACAGAGACCATACAGGGTTCCATGAATGCCATCTCCGTAAATTCCAACTACAAGGAAGAAGCGCTGAAAGTGCTGCAGCTGATGAACACGGACAGCAAATTCCGCGATATGTGCGCATACGGCATCGAGGGCAAGGACTTTGAATACACAGAGGACGGATTTGTAAACAGGATCACGGACAACTGGCCTTGGCCCAGCTACACACAGGGAACTTTCTTCATCATGACCAATCAGGTGGGAACGGATCCGAACCAGTGGGACGAGGTAATTCAGCAGAACGAAGAAGCGGTTGCTTCCAGCTGTCTGGGATTTGCGCTGGATGTCAGCAATATCTCCAACGAGGTGGCAACGGTCAATCAGGTATGGGATAAATACAAATTTGATCTGCTGACAGGGGCTTCCGATCCGGAGGAAGTGCTTCCTAAGTGTATCGAAGAGATGAAAGACGTCGGCTTAGATACCATCATAGCAGAGGCTCAGAAGCAGATCGACGAGTTCTTTAAGTAAGACAAACACAGCCGGGAAATCGGGCTGGGAAAGAAAAATGCCGAAATGAAAATTCCTGTGGGGCTCTGACCTGGAGCCCTGCAGGTTTTTGTGGTTTTCGGAAAAGTGCGCGAAAGGGCCATGGAGGAACATTTTAGGTCAATACAAAACCAGGAGGTACATTTATGAAGTTCGTGACATTCAACATCAGGTATGACTGCGGGGAGGACGGCATCAATAATTTCGACTTGAGAAAGCCGTTTATCCTGAAAAAGATCCAAAAGGAACAGGCGGATATTATCTGTTTTCAGGAGGTGCTGCCCCATGTGGCCGTGTGGCTGAAAGAGAATCTGGAGGGGTACTATGTGATCGGATGCGGACGCGGCGAGGATCTGCGGGACGAGCAGTCCGCCATTGCCTACCGGAGGGACTGTATCAATTTGATGAAAATGGACACTTACTGGCTCTCCGACACACCTGCGGCGCCGGGTTCCCGGTATCCCGGGCAGAGTCCCTGCCCCAGAATCTGCACGGAAGCCGTCTTTGAGGATCTGCGGTGCGGAAAGGTATTCCGGGTGGCAAATGCCCATCTGGACCATGAGGGGGAGAGTCCCAGACGGCTGGCTCTTGAGCAGATTCTAAAGAGCGTGTCCACGGATTCCTTTTTTGGGGATGTTCCGGTAATCATCACGGGAGACTTTAACATGGAGCCGGACGCAAAAGAGATGGAAGTGCTGAAAGCCTATCCGGGATTTACCAATGTCACGGAGAATATCGGCGTGACCTATCACGGATATTGGGAGGGTGACGGGCAGTGCAGTATTGACTTCATCATTGTCAAAGGGGATATCTGCTGCGAGAGCCTGACGAAGTGGACGGATGAGGAGGACGGGCTTTATCTGTCGGATCATTATCCGGTCTGCGGAGAGTTTTCCTTTGGCGGAGCCAAATAGGCAAGGGACAGAGGGCGCTGTATGGACAGACATCACGGCAATTTGTTTGGCTACCGGATTTACCGGAGGAAATTTTGGGGAACCGTAGTGGTCATGCTGCTGATGAGCACGGCGGTGTTTTTGGGGATGACAGCGTTTTTTGTCAATACCTGGGTGACCACTTTGGGCAATGAGGCGCAGAGCCGCTTTTTGGAGAGAGAACAGCAGCTGGCGGATATCCAGGGATGGGCCTTGGAATATGTCAACGGCCTGTATGGGAACGAGAGGCTCATGGAGGATCTGTCCGCCCTGTTTGCGGCGCAGGACGAGAGGGAGTACATCAGGCTGCGGCGGCAGAACAGTCTGGGAAGCGCTTCGCAGATCCGATACATTCCTGCGGACATTAAGAATACGCTGTTTAACAGCCGCAATAAGATAAACAGTGTGGTCCTGCGCTCGGACAGCGGGAAGAAGACCATATGGTTCCAGAGCATGGATGTCTGTCTGTCCTTTGACGAGGATGCCGGGGAGGAGAATCGGTTCGGGGATATTCTGGCTGCAGTCTGCTCCGTCAGGGATCCCCGCTACATGGGGCAGACCATGGGGACCATGGAATTCTGGGTCAGCAGCAGGGATATCTACGGAACGGATCGGGACATTCGGGTGGCGTGGAAGATTCTGGAGGAGGACGGAAGCGTCCTGTGGGACAGCGGTCTGGAAACCTATCAGGAGCGCTGGATAGAGCTGGCGTCCGGCAAGACGGAGATGAGCGGCTGGCTTCGGGACGAGAGAGGCGTCAGCGTGTACTATGTGCAGATGGAATCCGGCTCCAGCGGCCACCGCTATGTCGCGGCCAAGGATATTGTCTCTGCCATGTGGGACAATCGTTATGTTCTGTGGATGCTGTTTGGGGCTCTGATGCTGATCAATGGAGGCATCCTTTTGAGCAGCTATGCAGGGATCCGGTCCGACGCCCGTTTCCTGTCTCTGATTCTGGCCATGCTCTCGGATCTGGAGGGCGGAAGCTTTGATCAGATGCAGAGACGGGCGCTTCCTGCCAGGCACCGGGAGACAGAATATGACATGATCGCAGCTGCCCTGCAGGATGTGGGCAGGAAGCTGGAGGGCTATATAGAGACAGAGTATATCCTGAAGCTGAAAGAGCAGGAGACCCAGATGCGGGCCCTGCAGCATCAGATCAATCCGCATTTTCTGTATAACACGCTGGAGATGCTGCGCTCCAAGGCCCTTGTCCAAGGGGACAGAGAGACGGCGGATGCCATCTTTATGCTGGGAACGCTGTACCGTACAAGAATGTATAAAAAACAGACTATTTCTCTGGGGGAAGAATTCGAGCTGCTGGAAATGTATTTAAAGATCATGGCCATGCGCTATGGGGACAAATTTGTCTACCAGACGCAGCTGGAGCAGGCCGTGGGGGACAGGGAGACCATCGTGTTCTGGCTGCAGCCGCTGGCGGAGAACTTTTTCGCCCATGGATTTGACAGGGAGAGCGAGTACAATCTGCTGATCGTCACCGGCAGAGAACAGGACGGGGGAACCCGGATCGAGATTCTGGACAATGGGGCGGGGGCGCCCCCGGACAAGCTGCCGGAGATCCGGAAGAATATGTATGAGGGAAACGACGGTCCGGAGGCGGATATCGGGCTGCGTAATGTCTACATGAGGCTGAAGTACTTTTACCGGGAGGGATTTGGGATGGAAATCGGAAACCGGGAGGAGGGAGGATTCTTCATTTCTCTTTTCCTGCCGTATCCTGCCGGCGGAAAGGGAAAACAGTCACAGGAGTACCCGGCGGAACCCACCGAAAAGGAGGATGAATGTATACATTGCTGATAGTGGACGACGAGCCTGCGATTTTAGAGGGAATCAGCAGGATTCTGGACTGGAAGGCCCTTGGGTTTGCGCGGGTGCGCACGGCCAGGAGCTGTGTGGAGGTCATCTCCCATGTGGTGGACTGGAAGCCGGACGTATGTCTGGTGGATGTGCGGATCGGCGACGAATTCGGATACCAGCTGATCAACCATCTAAACAGTATGGGAATCGAGTCCAACTATGTGATGATGAGCGGATATGACGAGTTCGACTATGCCTGCGAGGCCCTGCGCTGCGGCGCCCTGGATTATCTGCTGAAGCCCGTGGATAAAAGCAGGCTCCAGAAGAGAATCGAGCAGATCATTGTGGAAAAGCTCCACGGCACGCTGCCAAAACAGGAGGAGGAGAGCCGGGATCCGGTATTGCAGCGGCCTTATGGGGAGTTGTCACCTTTGATCCGCAAGATTGTCATGATTACGGCCATGGAATACGGACAGCATATCTCGTTAAAAAGCATTGCGGACCGGTTCCGGATGAACGCTACCTACTTGGGCCAGATTTTCATCAAGGAGACCGGGATGAAATTTTCGGAATATCTGATGGCCTACCGCATGCAGGTGGCCAGGGAGAGAATTTTAAACACGGACGAAAAGATATCTGCTATTGCGGCGGGCGTGGGCTATTCCAATCTGAACTATTTCTATCAGCATTTTCACGGCTACTATCAGCTGACCCCCTCGGAGATCCGCCAGGGAAGCGAGTGATTACCGTTCACAGGCGGCTCCGCTTCGATTGCTTTGCCTGCCAGGGAGAATGCCCCGGTTGACTTTTGGGATGGGAATCAGTATAATGTGTGCATACGGTTACGAAAGATTATCTGAATCGAGGCAAGGATTTCCGTGCAGACACGGAATCAGAACAGGAGGAGCAAAAATGGAATTATTAAAGGGCAAGACCGCCATGGTCACAGGCGGCACAAGGGGCATTGGCTACGCGATTGTGAAGATGTATCTGGACAATGGGGCAAGCGTCGCCCTGTGCGGCTCCAGACAGGAGACTGTAGACAAGGCTCTGGACAAGCTGCGGGCCGAGAATCCGGACTACAAAGTAATCGGACTGTGTCCTGACCTGCAGAATCCGGCGGAGGTGGAGAAAGCGGTGGCTGCCGTGAAAGAGACTTTCGGCAGCCTGGACATCATGGTGAACAATGCGGGCGTCTCCGCCAGAGACCGCCTGTATGACTACAAGCCGGAGGACTTTGCGAAAACCATGGCGCTGAACGTGAACGCCGTGTTTAACTGCGCACAGGCAGCGGCTAAGGTGATGAAAGAGCAGGGAGGCGGCGTCATCCTGAACACCAGTTCCATGGTCAGCCTCTACGGCCAGCCTGCGGGCGTGGCGTACCCGGCTTCCAAGTTCGCCGTAAACGGCCTCACCAAGTCTCTGGCCAGAGAGCTGGGCAAGGACAATATCCGCGTGAACGCGGTGGCGCCCGGCGTCACCAGGACCGACATGGTGGCGGCGCTGCCCGAGGAGGCCATCAAGCCCATCGTGGCAGGCATTCCCTTAGGGCGCGTGGGCGAGCCCGAGGACGTGGCGAACGCTTTCCTGTTCTTAGCCAGCGACATGGCCAGCTATGTGACGGGCGAGATCCTGTCCGTGGACGGGGCTGCCAGGACCTGACGGACTGAGAAATACTTTCTATTGTGAGAAAGCGGTGTAGAAAGCAACAGTCCCGCTGCCGGGCAGGATGCTGTCCGGCAGCGGGACATTGTATTGCGGTCTGAAAAACTCGGTGAGAATTCACAGAGGGGCGAAATTTAGTTTGGCAAATAAGTTTTTCATAAAAATTTTTTCATAAAAATAACAAAATAATGAAAAAAATTTGTTGACAAAAATCGTTTCTCATTGTATACTAACAAAGTCGGCAGCGCGGACAGGAAAAATGTTTTATGAATATGGCGAGATAGCTCAGTTGGCTAGAGCATGCGGTTCATACCCGCAGTGTCGAGGGTTCAAATCCCCCTCTCGCTACTAGAAAGAATGCTGGGAAATGTAATATTTTCGGCATTCTTTTTAAATGTCTTGGCATTTGACTGATATATACTCACAAGCGGTCAAATTTGCCACATATTCACGATGCTTTCCGCTCGTGAGTCGGGTGGCTATGCAAGTTTCAGTGACTGCGAGTATAAATACATCACATTTCACAGTGGGCCATGCCCAAAACTGTGGTCAGAATGTGGTCAGCCGCCCCTGAAGACCTGGAAGTGAGGTTTTCAGGATTTTGTTTGTCCAGACAAAGAAAGTCTGGAGATTTTTGGGTTGCGGACAGGATAGAAAGAGCTTCCGGAGGAAAAAATATGGTTATCAGGCGCGGGGAAGAAAGGGACCTGACAGGAATCAACAGACTGCTGGAGCAGGTGCTGGCAGTGCATCACAACGGGAGGCCGGATTTGTTCAAGAGCGACACGAAAAAGTACACGGACGAGGAACTTCTGGCTATTTTATGCGATGAGAAAAGGCCCGTATTCGTTGCGTCGGATGACGATGGAAACGTAATGGGCTACGCATTCTGTGTATTTACGCAGCATTTCAACGACAACATATTGACGGATATCAGGACACTGTATATCGATGATTTATGTGTGGACGAGAGTTTGAGAGGGAAGCATATAGGCAGGAGCCTGTATGCGTATGTGCTGGAGTTTGCCAGAAGAGAGGGCTGCTATAACCTGACATTGAATGTATGGGAATGCAATCAAGGTGCGAAGAGATTCTATGAAGGCTGCGGGCTTGTGCCCCAGAAGACCGGAATGGAGAAGATACTGTAGGCAGCGCAGAGATGCAGCGTAATTTCAAGGAAGGAAAGATCAGGTATTTTCGGAATGAATGAATGGAACAATGGGCCGGCAGAGGAGCTGACGGCAGGGCAGGATGCGGCGGAACGGCAGGAAATAGCCGCAGAGGCTGCACAACAGAAAGAGACCGGAGACTTAGACATGACACAAGACTGGAAAGAGCCCGACGACGCGGATATGACAGAGAATCCGGAAGAGGCCCGGGACGCTGAGGAGACGGAAGAGACGGAAGCAGCAGATGAAGCAGAAGATTTCGTGGCAGAAGAAGATGCAGAGGATATCCGCCGGCTGACGGCTGAGGGCAGGGCAGAGTCCCCGGAATATGCGGACGCTACACCCGCATCGGCGGAGACGGGAGGAGGGGAGGCGCCTGACAGCGCCAGCCTGGCCTCTATCGAGCCCCTTTTGGACGAACGTATTGTACGGGCGGTGCGGGAGATGGGATTTGAGAAGCTGACTCCTATTCAGGTACAGGCGATTCCGTACCTGCTGGACGGCGAGGATATCATCGGACAGGCCCAGACAGGGACGGGCAAGACGGCGGCTTTCGCCATTCCTGCCCTGCAGAAAATTGACCCGGATCTGAGGAAGCTTCAGACCGTGATTTTATGCCCTACCAGAGAGCTTGCCATGCAGGCCGCGGAGGAGATCCGGCATATTGCCAAATTTATGCACGGCATCAAGGTGCTGCCGGTCTATGGCGGGCAGGAGATCAGCAAACAGATCAAAGGGCTTAAGGACGTGCAGATCGTAGTGGGTACCCCGGGCCGGGTGATGGATCATATGCGTCGTCATACCATCAAGCTTGACTACGTAAATATGGTAGTGCTGGACGAGGCGGACGAGATGCTTGACATGGGATTTCGGGAGGATATGGAGCTGATCCTGGGCGAGGTTCCCAATGCCCATCAGACAGCCCTTTTCTCCGCCACTATGCCTCAGCCTATTTTGGAGATCGCGAACCGGTTCCAGAAAGACGCCAGGCTGGTGCGGGTGGCGGCAAAGGAGCTGACCATCCCTTTGGTGTCCCAGAGATATTACAGAGTGAAGAGCCAGGACAAGGATGCGGCCTGCATCCGGCTGCTGGAATACTATCAGCCCAAGCTTTGTCTGATATTCTGCAATACGAAGATCAAGGTGGACGAGGTGTCGGAAATGCTGAAGAAAGCGGATTTCCGTGCCGAGGGGCTTCATGGAGATATGTCCCAGCATCAGAGGGACGTGGCTATGAATCATTTCCGGAACGGCAGCACCAATATCCTCATTGCCACAGATGTGGCTGCCAGAGGCATCGATGTAGACAATGTGGAGGTGGTCATTAATTATGATCTGCCCCAGGACAACGAATACTATGTGCACCGCATCGGCAGGACAGGCCGTGCGGGTAAGACCGGACGGTCATTCACCTTTGTCAGCGGCAGGGAGTTGTTCCGTGTGCGCCAGATAGAGAGATTCTGCCATACCACCATTGAGGAGAGAGAACTTCCCGCCGCTTCCAAGGTTATGAAAGCAAAGGCGGAGAAGTATCTGAACGAATCCTGGGAGCTTCATGGGCATGAAGACATGGATCTGATGAAGAGCTATGTGGAGCGCAAGATGGAGGAAGCGGGCTGCGATGCCCTGGATCTGGCCGCTGCGATGCTTAAGCTCCATATCGGGGATGTTGGGCCGGAGATAGAGGCGGACGACTATGTGGCCAGAGGCGGCAGAGGCGACCGGGGCAGAGGAAGAGGCGGCCGCGGGAGACGGAGCCGGGGTGACGAGCGTCGGGGAGGAGACCGCAGCGAGTCGAGAGAGGGCCGCAGAAGACGCGAACGTGACGAGGAGCGGGAGAGCCGCAGAAGACGCGGACGTGATGAAGAGCGGGAAGAGCGCAGAAGACGTGAACCGGATGAAGCGCGGGAAAGCTATGCGAGAAGCGACCGGAATGAGCAGCACGACATTCTCCGGGAGAGCAGAAGCTCCGCCCGGGGGCAGGAGAGCAGAAACAATGCCCATGAGGAAAGCCGCGAGAGCCGTGACGACTTTAGAAGACGCGGGCGTGAGGAAGAGAGGGAGAGCCGTAGAAGACGCGACCGCGAGGAAAGCCGTGACGACCTTAGGAGACCGGGCCGTGAGGAAAGCCGTGACGACCGCAGAAAACGTGACCGCCAGGAAGAGCGCGATGGCCGCAGGAAACGTGAGAGAGGCGAGGAGCGGGCAGCCCATGGGAGATTCGAACGTGAGAGCAGCCGGGAGCGGGAGAGCCGCAGAGGCCAAGAAAGCGACCATGACAGCCGCAGAAGCCGCGACCGCGAGGAAAGGCGTTCGTCCAGGCTGCGGGATGTAAGACTGGATGGCAGCGGGAAAGGACTTGCTTTCTCTTTTCCCAAGAAGAAAAAGAAATGAAGGAAGCGGAAATATTCCGGAGGAATTGACAGAATATGAGAATCGGAACAGGATATGACGTGCACAGGCTTGTACAGGACCGGGAGCTGATCCTGGGAGGTGTGAAGATCCCCTATGAAAAAGGTCTCCTTGGCCATTCGGATGCGGACGTGCTTCTCCACGCAGTCATGGATGCCCTGCTGGGGGCTGCAGCCCTGGGGGATATCGGAAAGCATTTTCCGGACAGCGACCCTGCTTACAAGGGCATTTCCTCCATGGCTCTTTTGGAAAAGGTAGGGGAGCTGCTGGCCCAAAAAGGCTTTATCGTGGAAAATATTGACTCCACCATCATTGCCCAGGCGCCGAAGATGCGCCCCTATATCGAGGCCATGCGGGAGAACATTGCGGGAGCCCTGGGGCTGGAGAAAGATTTTGTCAGCGTGAAAGCCACCACGGAAGAGGGAATGGGCTTTACGGGAGCGGGTCAGGGCATTGCGGCCCAGGCAGTGTGTCTGCTGACAAGCCCCTTTGACCTGACGGCACAGCGGATCCCGGGCGGATGTGAGGGATGCGGCGGATGCCAGAAAGCGTAGGAACTTTTGGCGGGAGCTGCAGTCTGTATGAATTTTTACAAAAGCATTGACAGAACGGACTTTTTTGCATATTCTGTTAGTAGAGATTTACCATTGTTTTTTTGCAATAATAGGAAATGCAGGGAACGGAGAGAGTACTTTTCCGGGTGACAGGGATTGAGCATCTGCTGTTGCAAAAAGGCGCCAGAGAGGGACTGCAAATGGAAGACGCGGATTCCTGTGGAAGAAAAGCAGCTTGAACGCAAAAGCTTCCATGGAAGAAAGGCATTCAGATGCTGGGAGCGGTCCTCGCCGGGGGAAAAGGAAGTGCATCCGGGAGCAGGTCTGCCGAAAGCTTTGCACGGCGTCATCCGTAAGGGATGAGAGGCCGCGGGAGCGCTAGGCAGGCACGTGGGCGCGCGTTAGGCGTATGGAGTGAAAGGCCTGTGGGCCTTTAAGTAGAGTGGAACCGCGGGAAGATGCCGTCTCTAAGGAGAGGGATTTCCCGCGGTTTTAGCGTGAGAAGAAGTTCTAGGTGGATAAAGTACATCCACCAAGAACTTCTAGGCTTGTGAGCGAACAAGTTCGCTTAACAAGCCGGTCTCACGCGGAAGAATGCCCATAATGCGGGCATTCTTCCAGGGTTCGGCGTTTATTGGGTGGGGGATATAGTGTTTTCGGGGTCGGCGTTTATTTTGGGGATTTGGGTTTGATTTGGGAGGGGTTGTATGGGGATAATTAAGAATATTACGGAGGAGATTCGGATTATCAGGGAGCGGGATCCGGCTATTCATTCCGCTATGGAGGTTTTTCTTTATCCCAGCTTTAAGGTGATGATTCATTATCGGATTGCTCACAGACTTTATGAAAAGGGGCATTATTTTTTGGCCAGGTGGGTGTCACAGAGAGGGGTTCGCAAGACGGGGATTGAGATTCATCCCGGAGCGAAGATTGGGAAAGGTTTTTTTATCGACCACGGAAATGGCGTCATTATTGGGGAGACTACAGTTATCGGGGACAATGTGACGCTGTATCAGGGGGTGACTTTGGGAGGCACCGGCAAGGAACATGGAAAGCGGCATCCCACGGTGGGCAACAATGTGATGATCAGCGCAGGGGCGAAAGTGCTGGGGTCGTTTACCATCGGAGACAATTCCAAGATCGGAGCGGGGAGCGTGGTCTTGAGCGAGGTGCCGCCCTGCTCTACGGTGGTGGGCGTGCCGGGGCGGGTGGTGAAGCGGGGCAATATGGCTCTGCCCCAAGAGACCCTAAACCAGACAGATCTGCCCGATCCGATTAAAGAAGACATCGCTAACCTCCAGCATGCCAATTCGGAGATGGTCAATCGCCTCCTGGAGCTGGAGCGGCAGATTAAGGATCTGAAAGCAAAGCCCTGAGGGGAAAGCCCTGAGGGGTTGGACAGATCCGATTTGGAGCCTGCCCTAGGGCGGGCGGAGAGGAGAAAAATGGAGAACAGGTTAAGAATCTACAACACACTCACCAGAAAGGTGGAACAGTTTATTCCAAACGCAGAGGGGAAAGTGGCTATGTACACCTGCGGTCCTACGGTGTACCATTTTGCCCACATCGGGAATCTGAGAAGCTATATTATGGAGGATTTGCTGGAAAAGACACTGCGGTACATGGGCTATGACGTAAAGCGGGTCATGAACATTACGGATGTGGGACATCTGTCCAGCGATGCGGATACGGGCGAGGACAAGATGCTTAAGGGCGCGAAGCGGGAGCACAAGACGGTGATGGAGATCGCGAAGTTCTACACGGATGCCTTTTTTGCCGACTGCAAAGACCTGAATATCAAGACCCCGGATGTGGTGGAGCCCGCCACCGGCTGCATCCCGGAATTCATTCACATGATCGAGAGTCTTATGGAGAAAGGCTTCGCCTATGAGAGCGGAGGGAATATTTACTTTGACACCTCTAAACTCAGGGATTATTATGTGCTCTCCAACCACAGCGAGGAAGAACTCTTGGTAGGCGTGCGGGACGATGTGGATGAGGATGAGAACAAGCGCAATAAAACGGATTTCGTGCTCTGGTTCACTAAGTCCAAGTTCGAGGATCAGGAGCTGAAATGGGAGAGTCCCTGGGGGATGGGGTACCCCGGCTGGCACATCGAGTGCTCCTGCATCTCCATGAAGCATTTGGGGGAGTACATGGACATCCACTGCGGCGGCGTGGACAATATCTTCCCCCACCACACCAACGAGATTGCCCAGAGCGAGGCCTATCTGGGACACAAATGGTGCAATTATTGGTTCCATGTGCACCACCTGAACGACAAGGCGGGCAAGATGAGCAAGTCCAAAGGAGAATTCCTCACCGTGTCCCTGCTGAAGTCCAAGGGCTATGACCCCAGAGTGTACCGCCTGTTCTGTCTCCAGTCCCATTACCGCAAGCCCCTGGAGTTCTCCTTTGATGCCCTGGACAATGCAGGCGCCGCCTACGACAAGCTGGTGAAGCGCATCGGCAGCCTGCAGAAAGGGAATGAAAAAGAGGTGGATCAGGAGAAATTCGCGGCCTACAAAGCCCGTTTTGCGGAGGCGCTGGGCGATGATCTGAATTCCTCCATGGCGCTGACCGTGATCTACGACATGCTCAAAGACGATATGTCGGACGCCACGAAATATGCCCTTGCGGAGGACTTCGACAGGGTGCTGTCCCTGGATCTGACCACGGCTTACGCCGGGAAAGAGGCGGAGGCAAACGGGGATGTGGACGCTGCCATGGAAAGCTATATTTTGGAAAAGATAGAGGAACGTAAGGCAGCGAAGAAAGCGAAAGATTTTGCCAGGGCAGATGAAATCCGGGCAGAGCTTCTGGAGAAAGGGATTGTCCTGGAGGACACCCGTGAGGGCGTGAAATGGAAGAGGGCATGACGGAAGAATTCATAAAAGGCCGGGACGCAAAAGAAAGCGTGCCCGGGCAGGTCACGGCAGGAGGCTGCCCCCAAAGCCTCCTGGAACGGATATGGGACACTTTTCCGGGAAAACGCCAGGACATCCGCAGCTATTCCGGGCTGTCCCTGGCCTATATCGGGGATGCGGTGTATGATCTGGTCATCCGCACCGCAGTGGTATCCCGGGGGAACCGGGCCGTGAACGATCTGCACCGCGCCGCAATCCGGTATGTCAGCGCCAATGCCCAGTCAAAAATGGTACAGGCCCTCATGGACAGTTTTACCGAGGAAGAGAAAGCGGTATACAAAAGAGGGAAGAACGCAAAACCGCACACCACTGCCAAGAACGCCAGCGTGGCAGATTATATGAGAGCCACGGGCTTTGAGGCAGTGATAGGATATCTATACCTGACGGACCGGATGGACCGGGCGCTGGAGCTGATCGGAAAGGGGATTGAGCTGGCCGGGTTTACGATATAAAGCAAAAGGATGAAAGATAAGGCGCTTACACATAAACCGGAGAGACGGCATGACTTGATCCGGCGCTTCTACAGTAAAGGGAGCGGCCGGCTGCGAAACGGAGCTATGCGGATATGAGCAAAACAGCCGGGCATGGAATAAGCGCGGAATGGAGGAGAAAAGCAGACAATGAGATACGAAGAATTTACAATAGAGGGAAGAAACGCGGTAAGGGAGGCATTCCGCTCCGGCAAGACCATAGACAAGCTCTATGTGCAGGACGGCTGTCAGGACGGCCCTATCGTGGCCATCAAGAAAGAGGCGAAAAAGCAGGACACCATCATCAGGTATGTGACCAGAGAGCGCCTGGACCAGATGTCCGGCACCGGCAGGCACCAGGGGGTCATTGCCATGGCCGCGGCCTATGAATATGCCACGGTGGATGAGATTCTGCAGACTGCCAAGGCGAAACAGGAACCGCCTTTTCTGATACTGCTGGACAATATCGAGGATCCCCACAATCTGGGAGCCATTATCCGTACCGCCAATCTGGCAGGGGCCCACGGCGTCATCATACCCAAGAACCGCGCGGCAGGGCTGACCGCCGCGGTGGCCAGAACCTCCGCGGGGGCGTTAAACTATACCCCGGTGGCAAAGGTCACCAACCTGGCCAAGACAATTGAGGAGCTTAAGAAACAGGGACTTTGGTTTGTCTGCGCGGACATGGACGGCACTGTCATGTATAATGTGGACCTAAAGGGGCCCATCGGGCTGGTCATCGGCAGCGAGGGAGAGGGCGTGGGCAGGCTTGTGAAAGAGAAATGCGATATGGTGGCCGCCATTCCCATGAAAGGAAATATCGACTCCCTGAACGCCTCCGTGGCGGCGGGGGTGCTGGCCTACGAGGCGCTGCGCCAGAGAAGCATAGGGTAGGAGAGGGCGCATGGCAGGAAAATATACGGATTATGAGCAGTATACGGACGATGAACTGATCGACAGAATCCGCCGGGGGGAGACGGAGATCACGGACTATATCTGCGACAAGTACAAGAACCTGGTGCGCAGCAAAGCAAAATCCATGTTTATTCTGGGCGCGGACAACGACGACCTGATTCAGGAGGGCATGATCGGGCTGTTCAAGGCGGTGAGGGATTATGACATGGGAAGAGATGCCAGCTTCCATACCTTTGCGGACCTGTGTATCAGCCGCCAGATGTACACGGCGGTACAGGCTGCCAAGCGCCGCAAGCACCTGCCGTTAAACACGTATATCTCCCTGGACAGCAAGGAGGCGGGGCCTGGCGAGGAGGAGCGGGAGATCCCCAACTTGGGCGAAGTGCTGGCAAACCGGGTGGAGATGAATCCGGAGGAGCTCTTTTTGGACAAAGAGAGGGTGGCATATCTGGAGAAGACCATCGAGGAGGAACTGAGCGATTTTGAGCGGCAGGTGCTGGATCTGTATATGACCGGAATGAGCTATACAGAGATCGCAAAGGTTCTGGGAAGAGACGGGAAAGCCACGGACAATGCGCTTCAAAGGCTGAAAGCAAAGATCAGAAAGAAACTGTAAAAGGGGAAAAAGAAGTGAAAAAGAGATGGAAGAAGCGAATTGGCATATTTCTTGCGGCAGCGGTAATCTGTACAGGCATCTGTTTGGGACTCTATTTGCGGGAGCCCAGGTATGATATCACCCAATATGCGGATACCACAGGAATGCAAGCCATGTTTTATACCATTGAGTCCAACAGAGGGGACCTGATCGTGATCGACGGCGGCAACGCGGGAAATGCGGACTATGTAAAGGAGATAATCCGGAAAAAGGGCGGACATGTGGACGCATGGATTCTGACCCATCCCCATCCGGACCATATCGGGGCTTTTAATGTGCTGTGGGACGAGCTGCAGCCGCAGATTGATGTGATCTATACGACCGAAATCGACTATCTCACCTACCGGGACAGGGCTTTCGAGTGGGACGGCTTCGAGGGCTATGATCTCTTCCTGAATTATATGTCGGAGACAGATAAGATGACTTATCTGCACACGGGAGACGAACTGGATATCTGCGGGCTTCATTTTCAGATCCTGCATGCCTGCGATGATTACGTCTATGAGGTCAGCCATGATATCGGCAATGACAGCGGCCTTATGATGCGTGTGACAAACCAGGAAGAGTCCATGCTCTTCTGCGCGGATGTGGGAGTCATGATGTCCGATAAGATCATCAATCAGTACGGCAGCCGGATCGCCTGCGACTATATCCAGATGGGGCATCACGGCAACGGCGGACTGTCGGAGGCGTTCTACAGACTGGCTTCGCCCAAGGCTGCGTTCTTTGATGCGCCGGACTGGCTGATGAACCCCGCGGAGGAGGGACGCTATACCACGCCGGAAAACAGAAAGCTGATGGAGAGCCTGGGAAGTAAGATCTATTCCTATGAGACAGCGCCGAATCGGATCAGACTGAAATAAGCGAAAGCGGTTTTTGCATAAAAAGCAAAGGCCGTTTTTATGCTTTTTGGTTTATTTTTTTTTAAGAAACAGAAAAGATTTCTTATATTGACTTTGGAGAAGTGTGAGGTATATAATCGACAACGGAAAACCGACTGACGGGTCGGAAAACCCTCAGGCGCAGAATGCGCGCCTGAGCGCTTGGAAGAATGCAAGGGCAGCGTTCTTCCGGGTGTCGGCGGACGTTGGAGTTTTTAGGATGCCTTTTTTTGTGATTTTGGATATACGCTGATAAAGAGCAGGGAGGTATGGACGTGATATCGAAATTCAGTGTGAAGAAGCCTTATACCGTGTTGGTGGGGGTGGTGCTGGCCATTGTGCTGGGAGTGGTGTCTTTTACCAGGATGACTACGGACTTGCTGCCAAGCATCAGTCTTCCTTATGTGATCGTGATGACGACTTATCCGGGGGCCAGCCCCGAGACTGTGGAGATGGCGGTGACTCAGCCGGTGGAGGCTTCCATGGCCACGGTGAGCAATATCGAGAGCATCAGTTCCGTATCCAATGAAAACTATTCTATGGTCATCCTGGAGTTTGCCCAGACCGCGGATATGAACGCGGTGTCTTTGGAGATTCGGGAGAGCCTGGATCAGATCAAGAGCTACTGGGACGATTCCATCGGGAATCCCATCATCATGAAGCTGAATCCGGATATGCTGCCGGTGATGATCGCGGCAGTGGGCGTGGAGGGCATGGACAATGCCGCGATCAGTACATATGTCCAGGATCAGGTCATGCCCGAGCTGGAGAGCATCGAGGGCGTGGCCAGCGTCAGCGCCACCGGACTGCTGGAGGAGAGCGTGAACGTGGTCATCCGCCAGGACAAGGTGGATGAAGTCAACGAGAAGATATTTGCCGCCATTGATGAGAAGATGAAAGAGGCGGAGGAGGAACTGGCCAACGGGCGAAAGGAGCTGCAGGACGGCAGGGCAGAGCTGGAGGACGGGCGAAAGGAACTGTTAAACGGTCAGCAGGAGCTGGCCAATGGACGAAAGGAGCTGGCGGACGGCAAGGCAGAGCTGGAGAAAGGCAAGACGGAACTGGCAAACCAGCAGGAGGCCCTGAACAATCAGCTGGCAGTGCAGAAGAATTCGTTGCTGACCGCTAAGGCCAGACTGGAGGAGATTCAGACCAATCTCGCCACCGCAAAGCAGCTCAACGACGGCATACAGCAGATGGCTCCCATGATTCCCCAGATCAGAGAGCAGAAAGCGGCTCTGGAGCAGCTTCGGGACGGGGGATATCTGACCCGGTATACGGGATATATGCAGACTTGGGGCGAAGCCCTGCAAAAGGCAGGAGAGCTTTTAGCCGGCGCGGATTCCGCGGAGGATCAGGGCGCGCTTCTGCTGGCAGTGGGCGAGGCGCTGGCGCCTGCGCTGGAGGCCCAGATCGGAATCGAGCAGCTGAGGCAGGAATTCGTGGGAAACGCAGGCTTGGATCTGCTGGCCTCCGCGGACGAGCAGATGGCCCAGATACTGGATGCGGCCCGAAATACGAGCCCGTGGTACCCTACAATTGTATTTGACATAGAGTCGGGCACCCTGCCCACCCTGCCCGATGCGGAGGCCATACAGGCCCTGACCACCACGGTGGGAACTGCGCTGGGAGCCGCGGAAGCCGGGGCAGGGCAGGCGCTCGCCATGGACATGTTCAAGCTTCCGGGGCAGTATGACGATATGCAGACCGCGCTGGCGGCGCTGACCGGCGGCCTGGGCTATGATGCTTATGTGGCGCAGATCAATTCCGTCCTGGCCAGCCAGAACGTCACGGACCTGGCCAAAGCCATCGAGGACATCAACGGCGGCCTGATTGCCGTTGAGAAAGGCCAGATGGCCGCGGCGGTGGAGTTTGCCAACGGCAAGGCCACCATCTCCATGGGAGAGTACCAGCTGGAAGTGGCCCAGTCCCAACTGGACAGCGGCGAAGAGCAGATCAAGAGCGGCTTGGAGCAGATGGACGAGGCGGCAAAGCAGCTGGACGATGCCGAGCAGCAGCTTATCGACGGCGAGGAGCAGCTGGCGGAGGCCAAGGAGAATGCCTACGAACAGGCGGACATGACAGACAAACTCACCGTGGACGTCATAAAGAATCTGCTGACAGCCCAGAACTTTTCCATGCCCGCAGGCTATGTCACCGAGGAGGGAGTCAGCTACATGGTGCGGGTGGGCGACAAGCCCTCCACAGTGGAGGAGCTCCAGGCGCTGCCCTTGATGGATCTGCATATGGACGGCGTGCCCGTGATTACCCTTGGGGACGTGGCGGATGTGTTCTACACGGACAACTCCGCGGAAATTTATGCCAACGTGGACGGCAGTGCAGGCGTTATGCTGACCATCCAGAAGCAGACGGGGTATTCCACCGGTGAGGTGTCGGACCGGCTGGCGGAGCGTTTTGGGGAAATGATGGAGGAGAATGGGGCTCTGTCCCTGATCACCCTGATGGATCAGGGCATCTATATCGATCTGGTCATGGATTCCATCCTCAACAATATCCTCTTCGGCGGATTGCTGGCCATCCTGATATTGATTGTGTTCCTGAAAGACTTAAGGCCTACCATGGTGGTGGCATTCTCCATTCCCATCAGCCTGGTGACGGCCATTGTGTGCATGTACTTCAGCGGCGTGACCCTGAACATCATCTCCCTGTCGGGACTGGCTCTGGGCATCGGCATGCTGGTGGATAACTCTATTGTAGTCATTGAAAACATTTACCGGATGCGCAGTGAGGGCCGTTCCGGGCGGGAGGCTGCAATCTCCGGCGCCCGGGAGGTGGCGGGAGCCATTTTGGCCTCCACCCTTACCACTGTCTGCGTGTTCCTGCCCATTGTGTTCACGGAGGGGATTACCAGGCAGCTGTTCGTTGACATGGGCCTGACCATCGCCTATTCCCTGCTGGCAAGTCTGGTGATTGCCCTCACCGTGGTGCCGGCCATGTCCTCGAAGCTTCTGGTGAGGACTAAGGAGCAGAAAGAGGGCAGGATTTTCGGCGGTCTGGTGAAAGGATATGAAAAGCTGTTAAAGGGCGCCCTGCGGGTAAAACCGTTGGTATTTATCCTTACTTTGGGCCTTTTGGCGGGCAGCGTGGCCCTGGCCTTTACAAACGGTACTGCTTTTATGTCGGATATGGATTCCACTCAGCTCACCGTCAATGTGGCGCTGGGGGAGGAGGCTACTCTGGCGCAGACCGGAGAGATTACCGACCAGGTGGTGGAGGCCATCCGTTCTATTGAAGACGTTCAAAATGTAGGCGCCATGACCAGCAGCTCCAACATGTCTCTGCTGGGCGGGGGCGGGGGAAGCACCAACAGCGCCTCTGTCTATGTGGTGACAAAAGAAGACAAGACCATGAGCAATGATGAGATAGCCCGGATCATCAAGGAGAAGACCCAGGATCTGGAAGCGGAGATTACCGTGGATACTTCCAGCATGGATATGAGCGCCATGGGCGGCAGCGGCATCGTGGTGCAGGTGCGGGGACGTGATCTGGATACCCTGCGCAGGATTGCGGAGGAAGTGGCGGCTATTGTGGAAAGCGTGGAGGGAACTGCCGAGGTCAACGACGGTCTGGAGGACGCGGACGAGGAGCTGCGTATTATCGTGGACCGGGATGAAGCGGTTCATTACGGCCTCACCGTGGCCCAGGTGTACGCCCAGCTGGCTTCCAGGCTGGCGGAGGCCGGCAGCGCCACCTCACTGGTTACGGATGAAAAAGACTATAATGTGTACGTCATGAATGGCAGCGATATTGAACTGACCAGGGAATTGGTGAAAAAGCTGGAGATAGACGGCACCAATGAGGAGGGCGAGACCGTGGCGGTGCCCCTGGCCCGCATTGCCTCCTTTGAGACCACCGAGGCTCTCTCTTCTATCAGCCGGGCGGATCAGACCAGGTATATCTCCGTCTCCGCGGCTATCGCAGAGGGCTACAATGTAGGCCTGGTGGCAGCGGATGTGGAGGAGAAGCTGGCGGATTATGAGATGCCCGCAGGCTATCAGCTGGTGTTCTCCGGGGAGAACGAGACCATTCAGGACGCTATGGAGCAGATGGTGCTGATGCTGGTATTAGCTGTCGTGTTCATGTATCTGATCATGGTGGCCCAATTCCAGTCATTGCTTTCGCCGTTTATCATCCTGTTTACCATTCCGTTAGCCTTTACGGGAGGGTTTCTGGGACTCTACATCAGCGGCAGCGAGGTCAGCGTCATTGCCATGATCGGCTTCGTCATGCTGGCCGGCGTCATCGTGAACAACGGCATCGTTATCATTGACTACATGAACCAGCTGCGGGAGAGCGGTATGGAGAAGCGGGAGGCGATTCTCACTGCCGGCCGCACCAGGCTGCGCCCTGTGCTGATGACCGCGCTGACGACCATATTGGCCTTGTCTACCATGGTGTTCAGCAACGATATGGGCTCAGAGATGGCAAGGCCAATGGCTGTGGTTACCATCGGCGGTCTGACCTATGGTACTTTGCTGACATTGGTCGTTATTCCTTGCATCTATGATGTATTCATACGCGGTAAGAAGAATGGAGAGGAGATGTCGGCGGAAGCGGATTGACGAAATTTGAAACGAAAGCAGCAAGCGGCGGCCGGAGGGTACGGGAGGTGTACCGTGGCCGCCGTAGCTTTGCGGATGAAATTCGCTTTGGGAGGGCATTTTTCCAAGTGCGTCTTTTGAACCGGTATTGCCTGCACCTGCAGCGGTTCAGGGTTTATATGGGGTTGTATGTGCCGTTCAGAATGATGCAGATATGTAGGCAATATATGGGGAAGCAGGAAAGAAAGGGGAGAAAACAGTATGAGCAGAATTACAGGGCTGGAGGAGATGGGCCATGTACCGCCAAAGGTGCGACAGATGTATGAGGCGGTGATACAGCTGCTGGAGGAGGGCATGGATATGGAGGACATCCGCGTCTCCACTATTACGGAAAGGGCAGGCATCGGAAAAGGAACAGCCTATGAATACTTTGACACCAAGGACGAGATTGTAGCCTGTGCCGTGGTCAGCCAGATAAGGTGGATATTTGGCTGGCTGGGGGAACAGCTGGAGGAAAAGGCGGACTTTGGGCAGCAGATGGAATTCCTGCTGGACGTAGTGGAGAAAAAGGGCCACTGCAGCCACAGCTTCCTGCGGTTTGTCCATGCCATGACCAGCAATTCCGAGTTCAATCGTATGATTCGGGAAAAGATGAACACGGAGGAATTCGCACCCTACCGCCCGATGAACGTGTTTGGGAAAATACTGCGGCAGGGGATGGCGCGGGGGGTGATTCGGAAAGACCTGCCTATAGAATATATGATACATTGCGTCTTTTCCCATCTGTTGTCTTACATGATGGAAATTGCCACGAAAGACTGCTTCCATATGGACGCACAGTCCCTGCGCCCCTTTGTGTACCGGGGGATTGTGGGAGAGCTGTGTGTAGGACAGTCAACATAATTGATAAAACGAAAAAAAGAAGCTGGCAACCTGTAAATACTAGAGTTGCCGGCCTTTGTGATAGTATAGGAGCCTGTATTATGATCGTATATATCCGCCAAAAGTTTAGGAATGCTTTTCAGGCTTTTAAGATTTAAATTAGAAAATAGACACGAAATGGACACATTTTACCTGTAACATGTATATCAGATAGTTGATGAACTCACTATCTCCCCCCTCATAAGAAATAGTAAAAGGGTCTCGGTGTATGCCGGGGCCCTTTTACAGTGTAATGACGGCTTTGTACATATTTTTGCGTTGTGCAACAGGATGATTTGCGGACTGATTGACGGATATAGCCCGATATAAAAGCGATGTGATAAAGTTTAGGAATGCTTTTCAAGCTTTTAAGATTTAAATTAGAAAATAGACACGAAATGGACACATTTTACCTGTAATATGTATTTCAGATAGTTGAGAAACTCACTATCTCCCCCCTCATAAGAAATAGTAAAAGGGTCTCGGTGCATGCCGGGGCCCTTTTACGGCATATGTGGGAGACGAGTCATCATAGTTCTCGTCTGCTCTGTCAGCGATCTGGTGATGGAAAGCGGGCAAGGCCGTGAACGGGAACGGATTTCAAGGTTGACAGGGACGGGGGATTGGAGTATTCTAGCAATGGTGTACGGACAGACGGAGAGGGACGGAAGATGGAAAAAACCAAAGAATTATTAAAAAAGAGTACTTTCAAAAGCAGCCTGATGCTCTTCCTGGCGGCCTTTATCTGGGGTACGGCATTTGTGGCCCAGAGCGTGGGAATGGACTATCTGGGACCCTTGAGCTTTAACGGCACCAGGTTCCTCATGGGCAGCCTGGTGCTGGCGCCTGTCATCTGCTTTAACAGAAGGAGCGCGGCGAAGAAGCACAAAGAGAATGAGGGAAAGAGGCCGGGGAGCCTGAAGACCACGATTATCGGCGGCATATGCTGCGGGCTGGCGCTGTGCGCGGCGGCGCTTCTGCAGCAGATAGGAATGCTCTATACCACAGTGGGAAAGGCAGGGTTCATCACCACGCTGTATATCATCCTGGTTCCTATCTTTGGCATTTTCCTGAAGAAAAGGATACCGGGAAAGGTCTGGGGCGGGGCGGCAATCGCGGCCTTTGGCATGTATCTGCTGTGTATGAGCGAGAGTCTTTCCCTGGGCAGAGGGGATGCCTTGGTCTTTCTCTGCGCCATTCTGTTTTCCGTACATATCCTGGTGATAGACCATTTCTCGCCCCGGGTGGACGGGGTGGAGCTCTCCTGTATCCAGTTTTTGACGGCAGGCATCATCGGGAGCATCCTGGCATTTCTCTTTGAGAAACCGGATATAGGAGATTTCGTCAACGGGATCGTGCCCCTGGCCTATGCGGGCATTCTTTCCAGCGGGGTGGCCTATACCCTGCAGGTGGTGGGGCAGAGGGACACGGATCCCACTGTGGCGTCTTTGATTTTAAGCCTGGAATCCGTGGTCTCCGTGCTGGCGGGCTGGGTGGTCCTGCGCCAGGCCCTGACAGGCAGGGAGTTGGCAGGCTGCGGGCTGGTGTTCTGCGCTGTGATTCTGGTACAGCTTCCGGGGAAAGCCGGGAAAGCGAAAGGATAGGAATGTCTGTGGGAGCGAAAGAGAAACGTCCCTTGCCTCCAAACTATCACAATGTTGTAATCTGCGCTTCGGCATCATAGGTGTGTGGTTCCTTTGTGACGGCCTTGTGCCCGAAAGCGATGGCAATCTTGTACTCATAGGAAGGAGGAAGCCTCAGGGCATCGGAAAAATACGCTTTTTTATCACCGGACATGGCATCCAGGATGCAGCCGATAATCAGATTTCCCAGCCCCAGGGATTCCGCAGCCAGGGCCATGTTCTCCACCGCGATGCCCGCATCCAGGGTGCCCCATTTATAGGTGCTGTCCGCGCTGATGACGACTACAGTAGGAGCTTCGTAGTAGAAATTGTGGGGCGGATTTGTAATCTGGCGCAGCCGGTTCTTTTCTTCCTCCAGTTCCTGTAGGATGGGATGGCTGCCGGACAGCACGGTGAAATGGATTTCCTGCCTGTTGGCTGCGGTGGGGGCCTGTAAACCCGCATGGAGCAGGATGTTCAGCTCCTCCTGCGTAAGCGGCTCCGCCGTGTAGCCCCTTGTGGAGCTTCTCTCTTTGATGGTCTCGATTACTTTGTTCATGATCTGCCTCCTTTGGGAAAATGTTTTATATTCTGTATGTTGGTGCTATGCTCCTATTATACAGCAGGACAGGAGACAGGGCAAGCGGTCTGTGGCGGGGATTCCGGAGAGAGGTTCCTGTGGAATGCGGAAAGGAGAACTCAGAGGGGCGCTCTGGCCCGTGACGGGCGGCGGTTGAAAGCGAAAGGCGAGAATCGTCAGGGAGATTTGAGTTAGATTCCGGTCAGAGAGAAGAGATATGGCGACATAGAGACATTACAAGTAACAGGGACAGGCGCCGGAAGCTCTGCAGGCAGTACAGCGTTTGAGAGCGCGGAAACAGGTGTTTTACCGGAAGAGAAAGTAGAGAAGAGAAAGCAGAGAGGAGAGACACAGAATGAAGACAAAATGCGGATTGGATTGCGAGGAATGCGGATTCAAGGAGTGCCCCGGATGCACGGAGACAGGCGGGCGTCCCTTTGGAGGCACCTGCATGCTTGCGGTGTGCTGCGACGAAAAGGGATGCGAGAACTGCGGCAGATCCTTTGAAGCGCCCTGCAGGCTGAAAGAGGAGCTGATTGCGGAGTTTAACGCCCTGGGAATCGAAGACATGGAGGAAATCACAAGCCTTAACGCCCTGAACGGGGCATACGTCAATCTGGCCTATAAGCTTCCGGGCGGTCAGGAGATACGGTTCTGGGACGACGGCAGAATCTATCTGGGAAACCAGGTTCGCAAAATGGGCAGCGACAGATGCTACGGCCTTACCGCGGACGAGAACTATCTGCTGGTATGCGAGTACGGCGAGAACGGTTCGGACGCGGAAATCGTTGTGTATAAAAGGCGGAAATGAAGATTTGGCGCGGGAATGAGTACAATGAAAGAGGAGAGGAGCAGCTTGTCGGATTCCTGGATTACTTTCATCAGAAAAAGGGATATATGCTCAGCTTCAATTTTAATAAGAAGAAAGAGATTGGCGTGAAGTCCATCGCGGTTGGCGAGAAAGAAATCGTGGGGGCGGTGGTGTGAGGACGGTTGGGGTGGCGTAAAATACTATCTGTTTTGGATAATAGAAATAAGTGACAGATTGGGCCAGGCAATGTATAATGGAAAGCAAATATACGCAGAGGTGAAAAAGAATGGAAATGTTGAAGAAGTTTTTCGAGCCAGTGGACATGACAGAGGGCTCGCCCTGGAGGAAAATAGTGTTTTTTACAGTCCCTATGCTGATCGGAAACATTGCCCAGCAGCTCTACAATACAGTGGACAGCGTGGTGGTGGGCAATTACGTGGGGGACAATGCGCTGGCCGCAGTGGGCAGCGCGGGTCCTATATTGAATTTGCTCCTGGTACTGTTTGTGGGCATCAGTGTGGGCGCGGGCATCATCGTGTCCCAGTATTTCGGGGCGAAAGAGCGGGAGAAGCTGTCCGTTACCATCGGGAACTGTATCACGCTGACGGCCATAGCTACCGTATTCGTGATGGTGGTGGCCTCCCTTGTGTCCAGGCCGCTGCTGGAGCTTCTGGACACGCCGGAGTCCATCATTGACTGGTGCCAGTCCTACCTGTTGATTTTGTTCATCGGCTCCGCCGGACTGGCATTCTATAACATATTGAGCGGAATCCTGCGGGGACTGGGAGATTCCATGGCCGCCCTGGCCTATCTGCTGGTGTCCACTGTAATCAATATCGTATTGGATCTGCTGTTCGTGGCAAAGATGGATATGGGAGTCAGCGGCGTGGCTCTGGCAACGGTGATTGCCCAGTTGATCTCCGCGCTGCTTTGCTTCCTGCGGCTGCGGCGGATGGTGGAATTGTTTGACATGAAGCCGGCTTATCTGAAGCTGCAAAAGCAGCATGCCCTGAAAGTCATTCAGCTTGGACTCCCCTCCGGCATCACCCAGGCCATCTTTTCCATGGCCATGATCGTGGTGCAGTCCCTGACCAACAGTTTTGGGGAAATGTTCATCGCGGCCAATGTCATCATTATGCGCGTGGACGGCTTCGCCATGATGCCCAACTTCTCTTTCGGCACGGCCATGACTACATACGCAGGGCAGAACGTGGGGGCCAGAATGTACGACAGGGTGGAGAAAGGCGCAAAGCAGGGGACATTCATTGCCATGGGAGTGTCCGCTATCCTGACCTCCCTGATTCTGATATTCGGCAAGGCGCTGATGGGGATATTCACCAAGACTCCGGAATTGGTAGACTTAAGCCGGGACATGATGGGAATCCTGGCCGTGGGCTATATCGCCATGGCAGTGACCCAGAGCCTGTCCGGCGTCATGCGCGGCGCGGGGGATACGGTGACGCCCATGTGGATTTCCATTATTACGACAATTCTTATACGTGTGCCGGTAGCCTACGGAATCGCCTGGCTGACCAGATCGGCGGAATATCCCGGCGGAAGACAGGAGTGTGTCTTCATCTCCCTGCTGAGTTCCTGGGTGGCAGGCGCGCTGATCACTTTCTTCTTCTATAAGAGGGGGAAGTGGAAAGAGAAAGCGGTTTAAGTGCGGGAAATAATATGTATAGCAATATGCTTTACAAATCCTATGATATAGGGTATTCTAATATCATCATAAAGAAAGAGGTGATGGTATGGCTCAAATTAGTTTGCGTATAGAGGATGACGTAAAGAAAAAGGCAGAACAGGCATGTGCTGATATCGGAATGTCTTTGTCTACAGCGATTAACATTTATCTTAAAAAACTAGGACGGGAGAAAAGGATACCATTTGAAGTATCTGTCGATCCGTTTTATTCGCACGAAAATATGACCAGACTTAGAGAGTCTATAGCACAAATGGAAGCTACAGGCGGTACGGTACATGAGGTGGACATGGATGATTAAGTCATGGTCAGATACAGCGTGGGAAGATTTTGAATATTGGACAAAATAGGACAAAAAGACATTAAAACGTATTCTTCAGTTATTGAAAGACATTGACCGGAATGGATACGAAGGGATAGGAAAGCCGGAAAGGTTAAGTGGTGATTTGGCATCCTATTGGAGCCGACGAATAGACGATGCAAATCGTATTGTTTATCGTATAGAGGATAATGTGATAAAGATTGTTCAATGCGGTTCTCATTATAGAGATAAGTAAAAGCGTCTAAAGGGACTTCTTATGCTGTATCATAGCCAGTAAATAGGGAATGTAAAAGCGGCTCGTGTTTTACAGGGATAAAAATCAAATAAATAAGAAGACAGTTGATATGCCACAAATCGTGAGAAATCAGGATTTGTGGCATTATATTTTTTATGGAAACGCAAGATTGGTGAGGCCTGTCCCAAAAGAAATCCAAAAACTGGAAGAAATTAGAACAAAACACACAAGATTTTGGATGGAAAACAAAGCCCGGCTGAACCTGGCGGGAGAAGTAAAATCTGCCCGGCTGAACCATGCCGCCTATGACGTGATTACAGGCTGTTACCTTCCGGCCTCCAGCTTCGGATTCACAGAGCTGGGAAGCAGCGCCACGGCCGGAAATGTGGGTGTGTCCGCTGATATATGGATGCAGAATATGGGCAATACCACCGCAGGCTATGGGGTGCCCATCAGCGATGGGGAGAGCTCGGTCCAGTATCTGCTGCAGGGCAATGACCAGGCCCGCCGCCAGAAGAACTTCGGCTGGGACGATACTGTCTATATGAATATGAACCTGGTGACGGCTTTTAACGACAAGGGGAGGTGGATGCCTTTGTGAAAGACGGGTATTTCTACATCTGCTACAACGGGAGGCAGGCACTGTGTATGAATATGGCGGCTCTGTTTGCAGGATATGATCCGGCATCCACGGAGGCAGATGGGGGACGGATTCTCCAGGAGGGGGATCGAATCCTGTTTGTACCGGAGGGAGAAAGGATGACGCTGCGGGCGGTCTGCCTCATAGGCTGCTCTGCGGAGGAAAATGCGGAGCGCTGATGCAGGAGGCCGGACCATTGCTTGGATGAGATAACAAAATTTTATAGGGCTGCCGCATCACTGGTTAGGAAATCAATGATGCGGCAGCCCTTTGATTTATGACAATAGAAGACTCGCGAAGCGTGGATTCCATTGTTTATTCTCTGTCCGTGGACAGGGTAAAGCGGTTCACCAGCTGGTTCAGGCCCGCTGCTTCCGCCGAGAGCTGCTGGCTGGCGGCTGCGCTTTGCTGGGCTGTGGCGCTGTTGTTCTGGACCACCATGGAGATCTGGTTGACGCCCTCGGAGACCTGCCAGACTGCGGTGGACTGCTCGTTGGACACTGCCGCGATACTGTTGATAGCGTCTACCACGGACTGGATTGCGGCCACTACGTCGGAGAGACTGTCCGCCGTGTCTTTTGCGATTCCGCTGCCCTCATGCACTGCCTCCGTGGAATTCTCGATAAGGGCGGAGGTCTCTTTGGCGGCTTCCGCGGATTTGCCTGCCAGGCTGCGGACTTCTTCCGCCACCACGGCAAAGCCTTTGCCGGCTTCGCCTGCCCTGGCGGCTTCCACGGCTGCGTTCAGGGCCAGGATATTGGTCTGGAACGCGATGTCGTCTATGGTCTTGAGAATCTTTCCGATTTGGTCGGAACAGGTCTGTATCTTATCCATGGCCAGGGTCAGATTCTGCATCTGCTCGTTGCACCGGGATATCTTTTCCCCGGCCAGATGGGCCTGGTCGCGTACTTCCTCCGCACTGCCGGCCGTATGCTTGGCCTGCTCGGATATCTCGGTGATCTGTGACGCCAGCTCTTCCACGGCGCTGGCCTGCTCCACGGAACCCTGGCTCAAGGTCTGGGCCCCTGCGGACAACTGATCGCTGGCCGAGGATACCTGGCTTGCGGAACTGTGGACCTGGGTGAGCACTGTGCTCAGGGATATTTTCATATGGCGCATGGAGAGCAGGATGTTTCGGAAGCTTCCCGCATAGGCCTCCTCATGCTGGGTGCGGATATTCAGATTCTGATTGGCTAACTGGGTCATCAGGTAGCTGATGTCATTGATCACCGTGCTTAAGCCCTCCACCAAAGCAGTGGTGGAGCGGGCCAGCATGCCGGTCTCGTCCTTGGTGGATATCCGGGGCATGGGAGTATCCAAATCTCCCTCCACCAATAGCTGCATCCGCTGTGCGCAGGCTTTCATAGGCTTGCTGATGCTGCCGGCAAGCAGCAGGGCTACGACGATGGAGATCAAAACGGCCGACACTATCACGATGATATTGATGGCCATGCCCTGATATGTAGAGGACAGGTAATTGAGCTGGGGCGCGGTGACCGCAAGGCTCCAGCCGTCCGTGCCGCTTACGGGCGCGTAGGCAATGAACATTTTGCTGTTCTGGCTGCCGTAGCTGCCGAAGCCGTTTTCCCCGCGGCGCATGGCCTCATGGATGGCGGCCAGATCCCGGAGAGAGGAATCGGTCTGGGACTGGGTCTCGATATTCTGGACTGTGATGGTGTCTAAGACGATATCGGCGATGGTGTCGCCGGTCTTGTTGATCATATAGGCCCTGCTGTTGTCTCCGATCTGGATAGAGGACACGATATCGTTCAAAAAGGTCTCGGGGGGAACGAAATACACCACGCCCACAATAGTGGATCCGTGAATGCCGTCCTCATACAGGGGAGCGGCTACCATGATGGACAATTCGCCGGTGATCTTGCTGATCAAGGGCTCCGACACATAGATATTGCCCTGCATGGCCTGCTGTACGTACTCGCGGTCGGAATAGTCCTTTCCGTCGAAAATGCTGATGCCGTCCATGCCGATGATGTTTCCCCGCTGGAAATTGTGCATGGCGCAGCGCTCATCGATGATGGATTTCTTCTCCTCTGCCGTTACTTCCGGATCGGACAGCTGGGGAATGCAGCCTGTGTCCATGGCTACGTTTCTGTAAGCCGTCAGTTCCTGTTCCACATATCCTGCCGCCAGAACGGCAGTTTCGCTCATCATATGATTCACGGTGGTAAGGATGCTGTGATAGCTGGGCACAATACCGGAAATACCCGCTCCCAGCAGCGCTGTGGTGACGGTTATGATGAGACATAAGGTGATTTTTGCTCGAATGCTTTTCATTTCTGTGGTAACCTCCGCTCTCTTGGTTGAAATAACTGTGTGCTCAACCGTAAATCTCTTCTTATTATACAAAAGGCGAAAGGCGGTTGTCAATGGCTTCAAAATGCTTTCGGCCCCGGGCTTTCAGAAAAAATTTAGAAACCTCCCACTTTTTTAATCAGCGGAATCATTGACATCTCTTTGCCGGCATGCTAACATACATCCCGATTGAAAAAACGGAAAGAGATCTTTGGGGAGGAGGCAGGTATGCTGAAAATTCTGAAATACTTAAAGGAAGCGGGATGGCCGGCGCTGGCTGTGGTGGCGCTATTGGTGGTGCAGGCGTACTGCGATCTGGCGCTGCCCCAGTACACGGCGGACATTGTGGATGTGGGGATAGGGCAGAAAGGAATTGCAGACGCGGTGCCTGAGCGGATGCGGGAAGAGACATACCACAGGCTGGAAATGCTTATGACAGAAGAGGAGCGGGAGCTTATGGCTTCGGCCTATGAGCAGGCCGGGGACGGAAGCTATGCCTTTTGCGGGGGGAAAGAAGAAAGGGAGTCCCTGAACGAAATCCTGGGGATTCCCATGCTGATCCTCTCAGGCCTGGAGTCAGGAGCAAGCGCAGGAGCCATGCCCGGAATGCAGCAGGGGCCTGGCATGAACCTGGCCGATGAGCAGATACCGGCGCTGCGGGAACAGATTTTGGAGAGCCTGGGAGACACCGGGGACTCCGTCATCGCCCAGGGAGCTGTACAGTTTGTGCAGAAAGAATATGAACAGCTGGGAATGGATCCGGGCAGAGTACAGAGAAGCTACCTGTACCGGACCGGGGGCATTATGCTGGCCTATTCCGTGGTGATGATGGCAACGGCTATTCTGGTGGGGCTTTTGGCTGCCAGAATCGGAGCCAGGCTGGGGCTGAACCTCCGCCAGCGGGTGTTCACCAAAGTGCTTTCCTTTTCCCATGGAGAGATGGAGCAGTTTTCCACGGCCTCTTTGATCACCAGGAGCACCAATGACATCCAACAGGTGCAGATGGTGGTGGTGATGCTGCTTAGGATGGTGGTGTATGCGCCCATCATCGGCATCGGCGGCGTGCTGAAAGTGGTGCGGACAAGAACCGGCATGGGCTGGATCATTGTGGTGGCTGTGGCATTGATTCTGGCGCTGGTATGCATGCTGATGGCTGTGGCCATGCCGAAATTCAAGAAGATGCAGGCGCTGGTGGACCGGATGAATCTGGTCTCCCGGGAAATCCTCACAGGAGTTTCGGTGATCCGGGCATTCAGCAGGGAGAAGTTCGAGGAGGAGCGCTTTGACAGGGCAAACAGGGATCTGATGCGGACACAGCTTTTCACCAACCGCGTGATGAACGTGATGATGCCGGTGATGATGCTTATCATGAACGGCATCAGCCTGACAATTGTCTGGTTCGGGGCAAAAGGGATTGACACAGGGAATTTGATGGTGGGGGACATGCTGGCTTTCATTACCTATACCATGCAGATCGTCATGTCTTTCCTGATGCTGACCATGATTTCCGTGATGCTGCCCAGGGCGGGAGTGGCCGCAGGGCGCATTGAGGAAGTCATAGGCACCCAGGCCGGCGTGCGGGATAAGGAGCAGACCCGGGACGATAAGCTAAAGGATGCCAGGGGCGTGGTGTGCTTTGAGGACGTGTCCTTTCATTATCCCGGCGCGGACGAGGATGCCCTGGAGCATTTAAGCTTTACCGCCAGGCCCGGACAGACCACTGCCGTCATCGGCAGCACAGGTTGCGGCAAGTCCACCCTGCTGAACCTGATTCCCAGGTTCTACGATGTGACGGGAGGGCGGATCACCATAGACGGCGTGGACATCCGGGACGTGTCCCAGCATAAGCTACGGAGCCTTTTGGGCTATGTGCCCCAGAAAGCAGTGCTCTTTTCCGGAGACATCGCCTCTAACCTGAAGTTTGGCAGCACAGGTGGAGAAGACGCTCCGGACATTAGCGACCGGCAGATGGAGGAGGCGGCAAAGATTGCCCAAGCTGTGGAATTTATAGAGAGCAGGCCGGATAAGTACCGGAGTGAAATATCTCAGGGCGGCACCAATGTGTCCGGAGGACAGAAGCAGAGGCTTTCCATTGCCAGGGCCATCGCCAAAGCGCCGAAAGTATATCTGTTTGACGACAGCTTCTCCGCACTTGACTACAAGACCGACGTGAAATTGCGGCGGGCTCTGGCAGAAAAGACCGGGGACGCCACGGTGATCATTGTGGCTCAGCGCATCAGCACTATACTCCATGCGGATCAGATTATTGTGCTGGATGACGGAAAAATAGCCGGCATGGGCACCCACGGTGAGCTTTTGCAAAACTGCGAGGCTTACAGGGAGATTGCAAAGTCACAGCTGTCGGAGGCTGAACTGGAGGGAGGTGCGGCGGTATGAGCGAAGAGAAGAAGATGGCAGGCGGCCCCGGAAGACCCCACGGTCCCAGGGGCGGCATGATGCCGGGAGAAAAAGCGAAAGACTTCAAAGGGACGTTCAAGAAGCTGATGCGGTCTTTGGGGAAGTACCGGGTGGCGCTGGTTGTAGTCATGATCTTTGCAGCCATCAGCACAGTGTTCAACATTATCGGCCCCAAGGTGCTGGCCAAGGCCACCACGGAGCTGTTCAACGGCATGCTGGCCAGGTTCGCGGGAACGGGTGGTATCAACTTCGGACGGATCGGCGAGATTCTGCTGTTCCTTTTGGGGCTGTACGGGCTCAGCGCGCTGTTTAACTTTTTGCAGGGAATCGTGATGACGGAGATTTCCCAGAAGCTCTGCTACCGGTACCGGAAAGAGATTTCGGAGAAAATCAATCGGATGCCCATGGCTTACTTTGAGTCCAGGACGGTGGGAGAGGTGCTGTCCCGGATTACCAATGACGTGGATACCCTGGGCCAGAGCCTGGGCCAGAGCGTCACGACCCTGATCACTTCCCTGGCTACCATTGTGGGAATCCTGGTCATGATGCTCTCCATCAGCCCTTTGATGACTCTGATCGCGCTGGTGATCCTGCCGGTGTCAGGGGGGCTCATCGGAGTGGTGATGAAGCATTCCCAGAAATATTTTGTTGCCCAGCAGAATTATCTGGGCAAGATCAACGGGCAGATCGAAGAGGTGTACAGCGGGCAGAATATCGTCAAGGCTTTTAACAGAGAGGAGGCCAGCCTGGCCGAATTTGGCGAGACCAACCGGATCCTCTACCAGAGCGCCTGGAAGTCCCAGTTCCTGTCCGGCATGATGCAGCCCATCATGACCTTTGTAGGGAACCTGGGCTATGTGGCGGTGGCTGTCAGCGGCAGCATGCTGGCCATCAAGGGCGTTATTGAGGTGGGCGAGATCCAGGCCTTTATCCAGTATGTGAAGAACTTCACCCAGCCAATCACCCAGGTGGCTCAGGTCTCCAATATGTTCCAGTCCACTGCGGCTGCTGCGGAGCGGGTGTTTGAGTTCCTGGAGGAGCCGGAGGAGGACGTGACGGCGGCTCGCGCGGCTGCGGCGGCTGTCAGCGGCGGAGCCGGGACAAAGGGGAGCGTGTGCTTTGATCATGTGAAGTTCGGCTACCAGCCGGACAAAATCGTCATCCACGATTTCAGCTGCAACGTGGAGCCGGGACAGATGGTGGCCATCGTGGGTCCTACCGGCGCCGGCAAGACTACCATGGTAAAGCTGCTCATGCGCTTCTATGACGTAAACAGCGGCGCCATCCGGGTGGACGGCCAGGACGTCAGAGACTTTAACCGCAGCGAGCTGCGGGAGAGCTTCGGCATGGTGCTGCAGGATACCTGGCTCTTCCATGGAACCATCATGGAGAACATCCGCTACGGAAAGCTGGACGCCACGGACGAGGAGGTGATCGCCGCGGCGAAAGCGGCCCATGTCCACCGGTTCATCCAGACGCTTCCCGGCGGGTACCAGATGGAACTGAGCGAGGATGCCTCCAATGTGTCCCAGGGACAGAAGCAGTTGCTCACCATTGCCAGAGCCATTCTGGCGGACAATCCCATAATGATTCTGGACGAGGCCACCAGCTCCGTGGACACCCGGACAGAGATCCGGATTCAGAAAGCCATGAACAATCTGATGAAGGGACGGACCAGCTTTGTCATTGCCCACAGGCTCTCCACCATCCGGGACGCGGACGTGATTTTGGTGATGAAAGACGGGGATATTGTGGAGCAGGGAAATCATGAGGAGCTGCTGGCAAAGGGAGGATTTTATGCAGAACTGTACAATGCCCAGTTTGAGGGGCATGGCGGAGAGCAGACGGCGTAATAGAAAGAGTTTCCTAGACTTTAGAATGACAGAGGCTGTCGTATTTACACGACAGCCTCTATTCATGCGAACAGGTGGACGGTCCGGGAACGGAAGAAGCCATGGTTGACATATGATAAAACAGGGCTGTACAATAGTTGCATAGAAAACAAACAGGAATCGGAGGCTGATTATGGAGATAAATCGGGAAGACATGCTGGAGCTTACCAGGAGGATGACCATTGCAAGGAACTGTTTCGGCCGGATTGCCGGCGGGTATATGGACGAGGAGGGCTATGTGGACGGCACGTTCAATACCCATTTCCAGAAGCTGTCCGGGGCGGACAAGACGAAGAACCTGCGGCTTGCCAAGGCAGTGCCTTTTTCAGAGACCAACAGGCAGCTAGTGGGTTTCCGCTTCCGCCCGGAGAGCAAAAGACCCGGGGGCGTCTGGCAGGTTCTGATGGCGCTGCGGGAGTGTGAGCTGAAGAACGACGCGCTCCTTTTGAACCTGTATGAATACATTGGAGAGCGGTATCAGCCGGGATTCCCCTATGGCATTTTTCTCTTCCATGGAAATTATGACATACCGCTGAAAGGCAGTGACAAGGTGCAGCAGAGGGAGTCGGAGGAGGTATACAATTTCCTGATCTGTGCCATCTGCCCCGTGACCGGGGACTACGAGGCCGGGGAGACCCAAAAGGGGTTCCTGTTTCCGGCCTTTTCTGACAGGGCTGGGGACATAGAAGGCATTGATGTATTCTCGGCGGACGGGAATCCCCAGGCGCTGATGGAGATGCTTTTCTGATATTTCGTCTATTTTATGCAAGGCCTGTTAATCGGCAGGCTGTCGGGGACAGGGTAAGCGGCCGGACGCGAAGGGATAGATGGCGGCAGGATGGATAACAGATAAAAGATCATGACAGAGGATTTCGCCGGAGGTCGGAATCCTCTGTTTTGCGTGGTGAGAAGCGGGCTGCCACAAATCTGAGGAATCTAAAATTTCTTCTTGACTTTTGTATGAAATCGTACTAAAATGGGATTGCATTCGGAAAATAGTACGATTTCGGACATGGAGCAAGATGAAGCTGTAGCCATAGCTGGAACCGGAATTGGGGACAGATGTGGAGGAGGCTTTCATATGTCCGAAAGGTGGGTGCGCAGACAGAGGGGAGGAAATGCGGCATGGAACGGATAACAAGCGAGGGGATGAGGAGGTTCAACCATCTGGTGAGCGAGACGGACGCGGCGTACCATGAGGCGGCTCTGAAGATGGGCATGTCCGACAGCATTATGCAGATCATGTATATACTCTGCGACAAAGGGGGAGATTGCCCTCTGGGGGAGATCTGCAGACTGTCAGGAATCAGCAAGCAGACCATCAATTCCGCCCTGCGGAAGCTGGAGGAAGAGGGAATCGTCTACCTGGAAGGGATGGACGGCAAAAAGAAGAGGGCGTGCCTGACGGAGGAAGGGAAAAGGACGGCGGAGCGCACGGTGGTAAAGCTGATCGAGATTGAGAACGGCATTCTGGCATCCTGGCCCAGGGAGGAACTGGAGTGGTATCTGGAACTGACAGAGAGGTACCTGGTGGCGCTGAAAGGGAAAGTCAAGGATCTGTGAGGAAAGTCCGGCTTGAAGAATACAGGATTCGGAAAAAGAACCCTGCAGAAGAAACAGGCGTTAAGCGGACTAAGATTAGGAAATAGCATGAAATGAATTTAGATGTCTGTCGAAGACAGGCATGGAGGTGCATCAATGAAGAACAAACAAACGAAGATTCAGTTGTCGGATAAATTTAATTATAACAAGTTGCTGCGGTTTACCTTTCCGTCCATCATCATGATGATATTTACTTCCATTTATGGCGTGGTGGACGGCTTCTTCGTGTCGAATTTCGTGGGTAAGACGCCTTTCGCCGCAGTGAATTTCATCATGCCGTTCCTGATGATTCTGGGCACGGTGGGCTTCATGTTCGGCACCGGCGGCAGCGCTCTCATCGCCATCACCATGGGGGCAGGGGATAAGGAAAGGGCCCAGAGGCTATTCTCGCTATTCATCTATGTTTCGGCCATCTGCGGCACCGTAATCGGTCTGCTGGGCATCCTGGTGCTCCGCCCGGTGGCGGCATGGCTGGGAGCGGACGGGGAGATGCTGGACAACTGCGTGGTGTATGGGCGCATCATCCTGGCAGTGCTCCCGGCATTGATTCTGCAGTATGAGTTCCAGAGTTTCTTCATCACGGCAGAGAAGCCGAAGCTGGGACTGGCCGTCACGGTGGCGGCAGGAGTGGCCAATATGGCGCTGGACGCTCTGTTCGTGGGGGTGCTGCGCTGGGGGCTTGTAGGCGCGGCTGCGGCTACGGCCATCAGCCAGTCCATCGGCGGCATCGTCCCGCTGATTTATTTTGGCCGTCCCAATTCCAGCCTGCTGCGGCTCACCAAAACAAAATTCGACGGGATGGCGCTGGTGAAAGCCTGCACCAACGGCTCTTCCGAGCTGATGTCCAATATCTCCATGTCCGTGGTGGGCATGCTGTATAACGGCCAGCTGATGAAATACGCCGGGGAGGACGGTGTGGCGGCTTATGGTGTATTGATGTACGTAAACATGATATTTCTGGCGGCATTCATCGGCTATTCCGTGGGTGTGGCGCCGGTCACAGGCTATCACTACGGCGCCGGGAACCAGGAGGAGCTGAAAGGTCTGCTGAAAAAGAGCCTGGTGCTGATAGGCGTCTTCTCCGTGGGCATGGTGGCCCTTGCGGAGGGCTTGGCCAGACCTTTGGCCCTGATTTTCGTAGGCTATGACCAGGAACTGCTGGCTATGACCCTGCGGGGCTTTTTGGTGTATTCCTTTTCGTTCCTGTTCGCGGGGTTGGCCATCTTTGGCTCATCCTTTTTCACGGCCCTTGGGAACGGCCTGGTGTCGGCGCTGATATCGTTCCTGCGGACGCTGGTGTTTCAGGTGGCGGCGGTGCTGATTTTCCCTCTGATATGGGGGCTGGACGGCATCTGGTTCTCCATCGTGGCGGCGGAGCTGGTGGCGGCTTTGGTGACGGCGCTGTTCCTGGTCGGGAAGCGGAGGAAGTATCGCTATTGAGGTCAGGCTTGGATATCCCTGCCTGACGGACTTTTGGGGAAGTTCAGTCCGATGATGACGGCTGTCAGAGTTCATCTCACAGAGGTCTATTCCACGCAGCTTATACTGACGGTCACTAAAGTTTGCTATGGAATGCTTTTCTTCCATTGTTACCCGACTCACGAGCGGAAAGCATCAGGAACCGGTGGCAGATTTTACTTGGTTCACGTTTTCCGTTTTCCCGGTTGAAGATAGCATTTTGCGATACTTGGAGTTCGCAAATTTATTTTTCTTGTATTGGCAGCCGCATTGTTGTATGATAAAGTATCAAAACCCGCAGGGAAAAGGAGCCGTAAGAAAAGGCAGACGAGCGGGCAGGAGGTGCGGATATGAAGATCAGTGAGATCGACAGGAATCTGGCGGTGCAGTCAAAACTGGACATCAAAGGGCTGCAGTACCGAAACGCTCTGGAGGAGCCATTTGACATTTATGGACTGTACCGGCCAAAGGAGACAGGACAGTACAGGCGTCTTCCCATGGAGGTAGCCGAGCGGGTGAACGAGGGGGTCGCGGGGTTATGCAGCCATACGGCAGGAGGGCGCATCCGCTTTCGGACGGATTCCCCCTATGTGGCGGTAAAGGCAAAGCTTACAGGGCATTGCTTCATGCCCCACATGCCCCTTACCGGCTCCCACGGACTGGATTTATATGTGTATGACGGCGTTTCGGACGTCTTTCAGGGGACTTTCGTGCCGCCTGTGGACAGTCCGGAGGACTATGAGTCCGTGCTGTACACGGCGGAGGCAAAGATGCGGGAGATAACCATTCATCTTCCCCTCTACAGCGGCGTAGCGGAGTTATATATCGGCCTGGACGAAAACGCAAAAGCAGAGCATGGGAGAAAGTACCGCCCGGGGAAGCCGGTTCTGTACTATGGGTCGTCCATTACCCAGGGAGGCTGCGCTTCCAGGCCCGGAAACCATTACCCGACGGCAATTGCCAGGGAGAACAATACGGATTTCTTATGCCTGGGCTTTTTAGGAAGCGCAAGGGGGGAGCCTGAGATGGCGGAATATCTGGCGGGGCTTCCGGCCAGCGTATTTGTCTGCGACTATGACCACAACGCGCCGGACAGAGAGCACCTGGAGCATACTCATGCCGCGCTTTTTCAAAGATACCGGCAGACCAATCCGGATACGCCGGTGATCTTTGTGTCGAAACCGGACATCAGGCTGTGGAACGATATGGATGTAAGGCGCAGGGACGTGGTATATCAGACCTATATCGAAGCTTTGCGGGGCGGCGACAGAAAAGTGTATTTCGTGGACGGCTTTCAGCTCTTTTCGGGGAACAGACGGTATGACTGTACCGTGGACGGGTGCCATCCCAATGATCTGGGCTTTGCCCGGATGGCTGAGGTGATCGGGGAGATGGTGCGGCATTGTCTGGCTTTATGACATACTCACGAGCGATAAAGTCTGCCACCAGTTTATGGCACCTGCCGCTTGTGAGTCGGGTTGCTTGGCAAATTTTAATGACCGTCAGTACAGATTCCTAAGGGGGCTGAGGGACTGGCAGCGGGCCGGAGACTATTTGCGCGGGGAAGCTATTGTCCCATGGCCGCGCGGGGGGCATTTTGTACTGCAGACTGCGGGGATTAACAGTGGAAAAATGAGCAAAGGTATCTTGCCGGCGTGTGGGAGGTCTGCCGTGGGGATTTGAGGCAGGTTTTACTGGTGTGCGGTACAAGAAGCGGCAAAAAGGGATGAGAGATGACGGATAACAGGGAGGAACAGGATGGGATATGACTGCCTGATTGTAGATGACGAAAAGCTCCTTGCGGACAGCACCGCGGAGTATTTCAATCTCTTCGGTGTCAGTACGGCGGTGGCCTACAGCGTCTCGGACTGCCGCAGGTTCTTGGAGACCGATACGGCACAGCTTCTGCTGCTGGACATCAACCTGGAGGATGGCAGCGGTTTTGCGCTGTGCAGGGAGCTGCGGGAGAGGACAGAGGTTCCGATTCTTTTTATCTCCGCCCGCAGCAGCGATGACGACAAAATCATGGCGCTGCATATCGGCGGGGACGATTACATCCAGAAGCCCTATTCTCTGGGCGTGCTGCTGGCCAAGGTACAGGCCGTGCTGAAGCGCTACGGACGGCAGGAGGAGTCCCCTGACCGGGAAAAAGGAAAATACCGCTGCGGCAGACTGGAAATTGATTTCGCCGCCAGGCAGGTACTGGTGGAGGGAAAGCCTGTGAAGCTTACCGCCCTGGAGTTTCGGCTGCTGTGCTATTTGGTGCAAAACGAGGACAGGGTAGTGGCGAAACAGGAGCTGTTCCGGGAGGTCTGGGAGGATAAATTTACCGGGGACGGTACCCTCAATGTCCATATCAGGCGGCTGCGGGAGGCCATTGAGCGGGAGCCGGGGAATCCGGAATATATCCTTACGGTATGGGGAGAGGGATACAGGTTCTGCGGAGCATCACAGAAAGTCTGACGTCTCTTGCTTTCCGTATGGTTCTGATACAGGCGCATGGGTGCAAGCTGCCAAGGGCTATGCCGGATCCGTGCGGGGCATGTCAGAAAGAGAATGTAAATGAAAAAACGTTATTTTATAATCATTCAGTTAATCGTTGCTGCAGTGGAGACCATATTGCTCTTTGGCTTTGCGCTGCAGGATACAGACAGCGTCCAGGACGCGGTGGCAGTCAACGAGGTGCTGCAGTCTGTGGAGGCTGACTGGGACAGACTGGAGAGCCATGAGAACCGGACAGGGCTGGCCTATGTGGTGCTGGACGATACGGGAGAAGTACTTTACCGGACGGATACAGGTTTAAGCGAAAGCATCAATGCGGCGGTGGTGCACAGGGACACGATTCTGGACATAGAAAGCGGCGGGCTTGTGGTGGGAAAGCTTATCTTATCCAATGACAGCGCCGAGTTTCTTAAGTCCCGTCAGCAGACCGTGCTTTTGGCCGTCCTGGCCTTGATGCTGGTGCAATGGAGCGTCTGCATCGGATACGGGATATATCTGGATCGTATCGTGGTCAGGCCTTTCCGGCAGCTAAAGGACTTCGCCCGCAGGGTGGCAGGCGGCAACCTGGACATCCCCCTTGCTATGGACAGGGGGAACCTGTTCGGGGCCTTTACGGAGAGCTTCGACATCATGCGGGATGAACTGAAGAAAGCCCGGCTGGCCGAGGCAAAGGCCAATGCCGAGAAAAAGGAGCTGGTGGCCAAGCTTTCCCATGACATCAGGACGCCGGTGGCCAGCATCAAGGCGGCCTCCGAGGTGGGGGCGGCTCTGGCGGAAAATGACAGGATAAAGGGAAATTATGGGCAGATCATCCGCAAGGCAGACCAGATAGACACACTGGTGAACAATCTCTTCACGGCTACGCTGGAGGAGCTGGAGCAGCTTACCGTGGCGCCCATGGACATGGAGAGCCGGGAACTGGCGGAGATGCTTGAGAGCGCGGACTACTTCGGCCGGGCCAAGATACCGCCCATTCCGGAGTGCCTGCTGTATGGAGACAGGCTTCGTCTCCAGCAGGTATTCGATAATATCTTTGCCAACGCCTATAAATATGGAAGAGGCGCATTTCGCGGAGGAAATACCCTTGACGGAAACGCTGCAATTCAAGAAAGCGGGGCAGACCGTGGTTCATGCCAGAGGGGAGCGGGACTGCGGGGGGAGCCTTGTGCGGAGCCCGAAAGGGCGTCCGGAGGGGACTCCGGAAAAGCTTCCTCCTTGGAGGGGAAGATCTATGTGACCATGAGGAGGGAAAACCGCTTTCTGGCGGTGTGCATTGAGGACTGCGGCGGAGGCGTAGACCCGGAGGAACTGCCCCTTTTGAAAGAGAAGTTCAGGCGCGGCAGCAATGCCGGAAACAAGGAGGGTGCGGGACTGGGACTGTATATCTCCGATTATTTTCTACGAGAGATGGGAGGGGAACTTCTGGTGGAAAATGGGGAGAAAGGACTGCGGGTGACAGTAGCGGTCCGCCTTAGCGGCTCATGAGGGCACAAAAAACGCGATTCCACCTATATTCGCTTTACGGGGGGTGTGATTGTCCAGGGGAAAATGCTATGCTGCTGACAAAAATAAGGGGAGGAATCCATCTATGGACAATATCGCCACAGGGAAATTTATTACGAAGAAACGCAAGGAGCAGAATCTCACACAGGAGCAGCTGGCGGAACGCTTAGGCGTCTCAAATAAAACCATTTCAAAATGGGAAACCGGAAAGTGCATGCCGGATTATTCCGTCATTGAATTACTGTGCAAAGAATTAAACACAACGCTGGCCGAACTGATGAACGGCGAAGAAAATGAAAAAAGCATCCATACTTACGATAATGAGCAGATAGTTGAAATGTTGAAAGAGATCCAAAACCTGAGAAATATGAAAATATTGTTGATTGGATTTTTCCTGATACTTATGGGCGGTATTCAGCTTGCGCTTTCGCAAATATTTGGAGGCACAGACGTGCAGGATTTCCTTTCGGGACTTATGCTGGGCATATCCATTCCGCAAATGCTCATAGGCGTTTTCCTTCTGGGACGTTGGCTAGTGCTGCGAAACGGTAAGAACGGAGGGCATGGGCATGAGTAAAAAACGCATCATATATTTCATCGGAATCCTGTTTGCCGTCATAGCGCTTGTCTGTTTCGCTTTCAGTATTTTCAGACAGGGAGATAACCAGATGGCGTTATCGTTGGGGTTTCTGAGTAATTCTATCGCTTTGATTCTTCTGATGCTGTCGCGAAAGAGAAAGGGGTAGGGGCGCGGCATCGGAAGTGGCCAGGGAAGCATGGATGAACGAAACTGTGGAGAACCCTGGGGTGGACGAGGAGGAGGTCGGGACACGGAGCCTGAGTAAGTGAAGTGGGACAGAAGATACGGGTAAATAAGGCTCAAAATAAAAAATAGCACTCTTGCTTTGTTGGAGCAGGGGTGCTGTTTTTATGGCTGGTATTCTATGGATTCATGAGCCCGGCGAACTCTTTGAAGTCGATCCACAAATCATCATAGATGCCTGCCTTTACTTTGTCCTGGAACGTATAAGATTTGACCTTGGATCTGTCCCGTTCCAGAAAATATACATAAACAGATTTTTCCATAGGGTCTACAATCCAATACTCCCTTACCCCGGCATCTGCGTAGAGTCCTAATTTGCGGATATAGTCATAGCCGGCGGTGCCGGGGGAAATGATTTCTATGATCCAGTCGGGCGCTCCGGTACATCCCCGGTCAGTCAGCTTGTTCGGGTCGCAGATTACGCTTATGTCCGGCTCGACTATAAACTTGTCGTTGTCCGCGAACAGCTTGACGGCAAAGGGGGCAGGGTAGACTTTGCAATTCCCCTTTTTAGAGCGGATGTAATTATAAATTGCATTATTAACAGAATTTAGTATTTCCTGGTGAATCCTGCTGGGCGCAGCCATATAGTAAAACTGCCCGTCAATCAATTCTGCCCGCACGTTCTCCGGCAGACTGTAATAATCCTCTTCTGTATAGGTTTTCAACTGTGCCAATACTATAATCCCGATTCCTTTCATGGTAGTCGTATGGTTCTGCACTTCCTATTGTACCATTTTCCCGATGGAAAGGAAAGCAGAATCAGGGCAGATTTAAGACTTATTTAAGGTTTCAGTAAAGACATTTAAGGTTTAAAATAAGAAAATAGAACCCATAAAAGCCGCGGGCGATACGAACGGAATAAGAGCGGCACAGAAACGGAGGACATGAATTCATGAAGAAAATCCTACTGGAGACAGAGGGCCTGAGCAAATCTTTTTCAACTGGCGGCACTTTGCAGCATGTACTGAAGAACATAGACTTAAAGCTTTACGAGGGGGACTTCACTGTCATCATGGGGGCCAGCGGCGCCGGGAAGTCTACGCTTTTATACGCCTTGTCAGGGATGGATACGCCTACCTTAGGCATCATCAGGTTCGGGGAGGAGATGATATCTGATTATAGTTCCGACAGACTTGCAGTGTTCAGGAGGGATTCCTGCGGCTTCGTGTTCCAGCAGATTTACCTGATAGACGGCATGAGCGTCATGGACAATGTGCTGGCGGCAGGGCTTCTGGTGAACCGGGACAAAAAGGCGCTGGTGCAGCGGGCAAGGGAGCTGTTCCGGGCAGTGGACATCCCGGAGAGGGACTGGAAAAAGTTTCCCGCCCAGCTCTCGGGAGGCGAGGCCCAGCGGGTGGGCATTGTCAGGGCTCTCATCAATTCGCCCCGGATTCTCTTCGCTGACGAGCCTACGGGGGCGCTGAATTCCAAGACCGGCCTGGATGTGCTGGACACCTTGAGCCGCTTCAATGAACAGGGCCAGAGCGTGGTCATGGTGACCCACGACATGCGCTCTGCCAGGCGGGGCAACCGCATCCTGTACCTAAAGGACGGCAGCATCCTGGGGGAGTGCGATTTGGGCAGATATGTATCCGGCGACCGGGCGCGGCATGAGAGGCTGTCCTCGTTCCTGGAAGAGATGGGATGGTAATACAGCATCTGCCCATACGCACCTCAGAGGAATTACGGACGGATGTACTTGGCGGCCGGAATTCCTCTGTCATGGATGTGGCAGGGGCTGATACGAAACAAATTGCCGATGACGGCAAAAATTGCCAATGATGGCAAAAATTGCCAATGATGGCAATTGAATAGGAGATATGGATATGAGAAAAAGTTTACTGATAGCGGCAGCTAACCTGCGCAGGGCAAAGGGCCAGACCATTGCCATTATAGCATTGATTTTACTGGCATCCGCCATGCTGAACCTGGGGCTGATGCTGACGCATGACTACAAGCGCAATTTTGACCGCTGCCACGACAGGCTCCATGACGGTCATGTGACCCTGGCCATAGACGGCAGAGGGGAGGAGCTTCTGGACTTCCTGACGCGGACATTGGAAGAAGACGGTGATGTAACGGAATTTTCCTGCGAGGATGCGCTGTCCATGACAGGCAGCTTTGCCTATAACGGGGGCGAGGTTAACACGGAGTTCGTGATACTGGAAAAGGAGACGGCCTTAAGCCGTCCGGTGGGTAGGATGGAAATTGTGGAGGAGGGAGCAGGTAAGAGCGGCATCTATCTTCCCATGCTCTATGGGGCTGACGGGAAGATTTCTGTGGGCGATACCATGGACATCAGTATCGGCAGCCATGTGATGCAGTATCAGGTCTGCGGATTCCTGAACAGTGCCATGGCAGGCTCCCACAACTGCAGCATGAGCGCCCTGTTGCTTACGGCGGACAAATATGAGGAGCTGGAGGAGTCGGGCTACGCGCCGGCATCCACCCTTGTCTCGGTGCGGATCCGGGATAAGGAGCAGAGCGAGGATTTCGAGGCCGCGCTGAAAAATAAGGTCTCTGCCGCTTATCCAACGAGCCGGCTGCTGAGCAATTCCTATGAACTGGTTTCCACCTCCCGGTATATTTCCCAGATGATATGCTCCAGCGTGGTAAACGCCATGGCATTTTTTGTGGCATTGATTGCGATGGTGGTGATTTCCTCCAATGTCATCAACTATATCCAGGAGAACATGAAGAATCTGGGAGCAATGAAAGCCATTGGATACAAAAGCGGCCAGATCGTGGCAGGGCTACTGGTACAGTTCCTGGGGGTGGCGGTGGCGACTGCGGCAGCGGGTATTGGCCTTTCTTACTGCCTGTTCCCATCTGTGAACCGGATGATGATTGCCCAGACAGGGATTCCTTATGAGATGCGGTTCCAGCCTCTGCTCTGTGTGATGACATTTGCTGCCTGCGGGGGATTTGTGGCCCTGGCCGTGTGGCTTTCCTCCCGCAGGATACGAAAAATTGAGCCCATCGTGGCCCTGCGGCAGGGCGTTCTGACCCATAGCTTCAAGCGCAATCATGTGGAACTGGAGGGGACGCGGGCACCGCTGCAGCTGGCCCTTGCGCTGAAGACCTGCCTTTCCGGGATGAAGCAGAATGTCACAGTGGGCATCACCATGCTGATGCTTTCGCTGGTGGTGGTGTTCTCGGTGCTGATGGTGGAGAATGTCATTGTGGACATGACACCCTTTATCAACCTGATTGTGGGGGAGACGGCGGAGGCCTGCATAAATGTGAACCCCGGGGCGGAGGCGGCGCTTTTGCAGGCTGCGGAGGAAGAGGTCTGCGTAGAAAAGATTTATCTGTACAGTTCCACGGAGGTGTGTCATGTGGGCGGGAGTGCCCTGATAGCTACCATGGCGGAGGATTTTTCCCAGGTGAATAACCAGGATGTATGCTATCAGGGACGGTTTCCTCAGTATGACAACGAGGTGGCCATCGGGGCTAAGTATGCCAAAGAGCAGGGACTGAAGATTGGGGACGAGATTGCCCTGACGGTGGAGGGGAAAGAGGTGGATTACCTGATCTGCGGCCTCACCCAGATTTCCAACAACCTGGGCAAGGACTGCCTGCTGACCCGGGAGGGCTTTGAGCGTATGGGGGCGTTCAACGACATGAGCTACTATATCAACCTGGTACCGGGGGCGGACAACAAGGCTTTCCGAGAGAGGATGGAGGAGCGACTGGGCAGCGATTTGAACATGACCGTCGATATAGCGTCCGTGATAGAGGGCTCAGCCGGGATCTATGTGTCCCTGATGGCGGCCATCGTGGTGGGAATCCTGGTGCTTGGCGTGGCTGTCATCGCTTTCGTGCTCTATCTGCTGGTAAGGCTTTCGATTGGCAGCAGGAAGCGGGACTACGGTATCCTGAAAGCTCTTGGCTTTACCACAGGCCAGCTTGTCCTCCAGACCGCGGCCAGTTTCCTGCCGGCGGTGCTGCTTTCCACCGCAGTGGGCATTGCAGTCAGCACAGTAATCATCAATCCGGTGGTGGCGCTGTTCCTGGGCGGGATCGGCATTGTGAAGTGTACGTTTACCGTTCCGCTGGGATGGACTATCCTGTCGGGGGCAGGGCTGGTGCTCACAGCCTTTGGGCTGGCCTGCCTGTTGTCCCTGCGAATCCGGAAGATTGCGCCCGTGGTGCTGTTAGCCGGGGAGTAGTGTGCAAAGAAGTTCTAAGACAGCAAAGTACGCTGCCTAAGAACTTCTAAGTTGCACACAGAAGAATGCCCAAGCGAACTTTGTTCGCTTGGGCATTCTTCAGGGGGGCACCTTTGGAGGGAATGTGTTTGCTTGCAAACCCCTCTCTAATATGTTAGAAAAAGTGCTTGCGAATTTTTCTCTAATGTGTTAGAGTAAAAATGTACTCTAACACATTAGAGGGAGGTTTTTGCTATGGAGACTCCAAAGATTTTTGAGAGCGAATATCGTTTCTGCCTGATTTTATGGGAGCATGAGCCGGTGCGCAGCAGCGAACTGGTGCGGCTGTGCCGGGAGCAGCTGGGCTGGAAGCCCACCACTACATATACGGTGATCAAGCGGCTTTCGGAGCGGGGCGTGTTGAAGAATGAGGACAGCACGGTTACGGCTTTGGTCACCAAAGACCAGGTGCAGGCCGCGGAGATCGACGAGCTGGTGGAGAAGAAGTTCGGCGGTTCCCTCCCGGCTTTCGTGGCGGCTTTTACAAAGCATGGGAAGATGACGGAAAAAGAAATTGATGAGGTGCAGCGGATGATAGACCGCTTCCGGAAAGGAGAGGGCCAATGAGAGATATTTTTCTGGAGGTGATGAGCAGGAGCATGGCGGCGGGATGGCTGGTGCTGACCGTGGCGGTGCTGCGGGTGGCTCTTAAGAGAGCGCCTAAGGCAGTGCGTATGCTGCTTTGGGGCATGGTGGCATTGCGGCTGTTGTGTCCTGTTTCCATCGAGAGCAGGTTCAGCCTGATTCCGGAGGGGCAGGCCGCGCCATGGGGGGTGCTGGCGGAGGAAAGATGGAACCGGAATGAGGGGCTTTCACCGGGAAATGGGGCGGGGAATGCCTCAGGGGAGGTGCAGATATCCGGGGCAGGGAACGGCCAAGCCGGGGCGGGAAGTGATTTGTCCGGAAAAGGGGAGCTTTCCGCAGACGGCAGATATGGAGCAGACGGTTTTGACCCATGGGGAGAAAAATGGAATATCATAGATACATTATCAGTTATATGGTTGTTCGGCGGGCTGGCCATGGGCCTGTATGCACTGCTCACCTATCTGCGTCTGCGGAAGCTGGTCGGCACGGCGGTGGTCATGCAGGAAAATATCTTCCAGAGCGAGAGAGTGGCCTCGCCCTTTGTGCTGGGGCTGGTGCGGCCAAAAATCTATCTCCCTTTCCGGATAGAGGGGAAGAATCTGGAGCATGTGGTGATGCATGAGCAGGTGCATATCCGCAGAAAGGATCACTGGTGGAAGCCGCTGGGATATGCTCTGTTGTCCGTATATTGGTTCCATCCGCTGATGTGGCTTGCCTATGGATTGCTGAGCCGGGATATTGAGCTGGCCTGTGACGAAAGGACCATTAGGGGGCTTGATGACGGGCAGCGGGCGGACTATTCCCAGGCACTTTTGGACTGCAGCGTCAGCCGTCGGAGCATCTGTGCCTGTCCGCTGGCCTTTGGAGAAACGGGTGTGAAGACACGGGTAAAGTCAGTGCTGCACTACCGGAAGCCGACGTTTTGGATTGTGGGGCTGGCGGCGGTTGTCTGCATTGTGGTGGCAGTGTGCTTTCTCACCAATCCCGCCCGGGATTCTGACCGCAGGGATACCCTTGCCTGGGCGCAGACGTTTTCCGCCCGGGAGGTGGAAAGTGCGGATTTGGTGGTTACGCCCAGGTCTCCCGGTAAGGAATACAAGCGGCTGTCGGAAAGCGACATTGCCGCCATGGTGAAACTGCTGAACCAGAGTGAGGGAACGTACCGGGAGGAGCAGGGAATCGTGGAGGGAGGCAGCACTTTCTTCTACCTGACCATGGAGGACGGCAGTGCCCATGTAGTGGGAAACCTGGCGGATACCTACTTGGTCATTGACGGGGAATATTATGAGGCAGATGCCGATTGGCTGGCTTCCTGGAACGAGGCATTTCCGGAGGGGGAGGAGGCCCTGCCGGAGGGGTATTTTGACATGCGGTCCTGGTTCGGGCAAATGGGGACGGGACAGACCGGAGGACAGGAAGCGCCTGGAAAGTCCGGGGCCGGGGAGTCCGGGCAGCCAGGGGCGGGACAGGCAGAACCGGGAGGGCCCGGGTTCGGCCAGTCTGCGGAGACAGTGGTCTGGGAGGACGCCGATCTGGACCGGGACGGGGAGGCGGAGACCATCCGCGTCCGTGAGGTTTTGGCGGGAGAACTTTATCTCCTGGAAGTCCTGAAACAGGACGGCACGGTACTATGGAGCGAGGAGGCCGGGATGCCTCATGTAGGATGGAACACGATTCTGCTGTGCCAAAGCGGCGGGGAAGATTACCTTGTCCGCTATCACCCCAATGTTTCTCAGGGGATAGGCAGCTACACCTGCGAGCAGTTCACCTTGGCGGGCGGCCAGGAGACACAGGAAAATTTTTGGGAGGCGGATTTTGAACTGGCTTCCGCCCTGCAGACCACCGGGAAGATGCGTGCCTTTGCGGAGGTGGCAAATGAATTTCTCAAAAACGGCACAGTGCTTTTGAGCACCTGGGAGGGGGAGCTGGTGATAGGCCCCAGACCGGCATCTAAACTGCAGACGTTGTATCCCGTCAGGTTCGGTCAGGAGGATGGAGAGGGCTATCCGGAGGAGGACGCCTGGTGGGCTTTCGATTCGGGGCTGCCTGAGGATACCCCGCCTTTGGAATTCATTATGGCCAGCGGCGCCAGCTCCTCGTACACCAGACTAAGCTTGCATCCGGACGGCTCTTTCGAGGGTTTCCATTCGGACAATGAGAATATGGCGGCGGAAGAATATCCCCAGGGAACAAGGTATTACTGTGAATTCACCGGAAGATTTGACGAAATAACGAAGATAGATGAATATTCCTTTTCCATGCGGCTTGCAGAGCTGAATTATGGGACGGAACGGGACAAAGTGTGGATTCAGGATGAGGTCCGCTACATCGGTTCGGAGGCTTTCGGAGTGGAGCGGGGGGAGGATTTCCGCTTCTATCTGCCGGGAGCGCCTCTGGGGGATTTGGATGAGGCCTTTACAGAATGGTCTCCGGATTACTATCTGTGGAGGGACGGAGCCATCGACAGGCTGTCCTCTTATGGGCTCTACAACGTAGAGGGCGGATACGGATTCTTCACTTCCTGGCTGGACTGAGACAGAAACCGAGATAGAAAGGGCTGTTTGCGGCATCGCTGTTTAAGAGGATGCTGTATGACGATATGTGATATGTAATTTGGAGTGTCTTTGGCCGGCAGGAAATATCCGGTCTGGCCTGTTGCTGCGCGAAGCATTCACTGCCAGGGCTCCTCAAAGGCATGGTTTAAGGCGCCTTTGAGGAGCCCTGCGGTATTTCTGTTATGGTTTCGGCTTTCTGCTGTTCCTCCGGATTATAGCCCAATGCCGAATTGTCCTTTATGCGCTGTAATATGATATCTGTTCTTTTGATATCGGATACCATGTACTTAGTGTCCGGTAACCCTTGCAAATAACGCATTCACCCCGCCGAGGATTCATCCTGCTCCACAGGCCGGGTCAGCTGCCTGATCCAGCGGAAGCTGTTCCCATAGAAAGCGGCCGGGATGCATTTCAGATACTGATCCGAGTTCAGCACCAGCAGCACCACCACCGGAGAAGCGTTCCAGAGGAAAGCGCTGGCAAAGGACAGAGGAATTACAATGCACCAAATCACAATCAGGTCCATGATCATCACGTACCGGGTGTCCCCGCCGCCGCAGATGACGCCGGTATTCATGCACATCTGGTAGGACATCACCACCAGCACCGTGGATTCAATCAGGATAAAGGCATTTGCCAGCTCCCTGGTCCGGGGCTCCAGTGTATACAGGCTCAGCAGCGGGATGCGGATAAAGAACAGAATCGTTCCCAGCAGGATACCGATACAGAGGAAGAGCACCTGGAACGTCCTGGTGTACTCCTTGACTTTGGGCACGTTGCCGGTGCCCACGGCCTTGCCCGTCAGCACGGCGGCAGCGGAGGAGGCTCCCACGGACATTACTTTCAGGAACAGGAAAATGGTGGAGGAGATGGAGTGGGCCGCGATGGCGCTGGAGGACATATGCCCCAGGATGACAGTCTGCAGGGCTGTGTTGCAGCCCCAGAGAAAGCCTGTGGTCACCACCGGGAGGCTGACGCGGATGTAGTCTTTTGCCAGCACGGAGTCTATCCGGAGGAAATCCCGGAGGCGCAGCCTCAGCACTTTATCCCTGCAGAGCACATAGAAAACCACGATAAGGCATTCCACGATGCGGGCGGTGAGGGTTCCGATGGCGGCGCCCCGGACGCCCAGCTCCGGGAAGCCGAACCGCCCTCCTATCAGAGTATAGTTGATGGAACAGTTCAGAATCAGGGCTATGACGGACACATACAGCGCAATGCTCACCTTTTCCACGATGCGCATAGTACCCAGAAGAACCGTGGTCACGGCAAAGAACAGATAGCTGAATCTGACGATGGACAGATAGTCCATGCCCTGCCTGATGATGGCTTCGTCCGCCGTAAAAATCCCCACAGCCCCGTGGGGGAAGAGGCTCACCAGGGCGAAGAGCAGTACGGCAATGGCAACGGCGGCCCGGAAAGCGATGGCCATGAGCCTGCGGACAGGGTCGGCTTTTTTCTGCCCCCAGTACTGGCTGGCCAGTACCACCATACCGTTGCTGACGCCGAAGACCAGCTGCTGCAGAATGAACTGAATCTGGTTCACCGCGGCCACGCCGGACAGCGCCGTCTCCGAATAGCCGCCCAGCATGATATTGTCCGCCAGGTTCACGCTGAGCACCACCGCCTGCTGGAGCATCAGGGCGCTCATCAATCGGAAAAAGGATTTGTAAAAGTCTTTGTCTCTGGTCAATCGCATAGTTTAGGCTCCCTTTTTTGTTAGTGCGCTTATTTCGGGCTTTCACCGATTGCCTGTAGCAGGCTCTGGGACTCTTTCCATCTTTTTAGCCGAAACCGAAAGCCAGCCCGACGAGCCTTACGATAAATGCCGCAATCCACGCAATGGCGCACTGGCCCACAACCACCCCCACAGCCCATTTCCGGCCCATTTCCCGCTTGACGGCGGCGATGGCGGCCACGCAGGGGGTGTAGAGGAGACAGAACACCAAAAGGCTTGCCGCGGCCAGGGGCGTGAGAACCGACAATAGCGTTTCCGTGTTTCCGAACAGCACGTTCAAAGTAGAAACCACACTCTCCTTAGCCATGAAGCCCGTAATCAGAGCCGTAGACATCCGCCAGTCCCCGAAGCCCAGGGGCTTCAACACAGGTGCGATAAACCCCGCCGCCGCGGCCAGCATGCTGTCCTGGGAGTCCGCCACGATGTTTAAGTGGAAGTCAAAGGTCTGTAAAAACCAGATGACAATGGTGGCGATGAAGATGACGGAAAAGGCCCTCTGCAGGAAATCCTTGGCCTTATCCCAGAGGAGCCGCCCTACGTTCTTCGCCCCGGGGAGCCGGTAATTGGGCAGCTCCATGACGAAAGGCACTGCCTCTCCCTTAAAAGCCGTTCCTTTCAGGAGGAAAGCCATCAAAATCCCCAGCGCCATCCCCAGCACATACAATCCTATCATCACCAGAGCGCCCCGCCCGGGAAAGAATGCCGCCGCAAAAAAGCCGTAGATTGGCAGCTTTGCAGAGCAGCTCATGAAAGGCGTCAGCAATATGGTCATCTTCCTGTCCCGCTCCGAGGGCAGCGTCCTGGTGGCCATCACCCCGGGCACCGTGCAGCCGAAGCCGATGAGCATGGGCACGATGCTTCGTCCGGACAGGCCGATCTTGCGCAGCAGTTTGTCCATGACAAAGGCCACCCTGGCAATGTAGCCGCTGTCTTCCAGCAGGGAAAGGAAGAAGAACAGGGTCACGATAATGGGCAGAAAGCTTAAGACGCTGCCTACGCCGTTAAAGATACCGTCTATGATCAGGGATTGGAGCACTTGGTTCACATTGGCCGCTTTCAGGGCAGAATCCGCAAGACTTGCCAGGGCATCCACCCCCATGGCCATCAGCTCCTGGAGCCAGGCTCCGATAACGTTAAAAGTCAGCCAGAACACGATGCCCATGATGCCGATGAAAGCGGGGATGGCAGTGTACTTTCCCGTCAATACCCTATCGGCTTTCGCGCTCCTGGCATGTTCCTTGCTCTCCCGAGGCTTGACTACGGTGACGTCGCAAATCTCCCGGATAAAGGAGAACCGCATGTCTGCCATGGCCGCTGCCCGGTCCATGCCGCTCTCTGTCTCCATCTGGCAGATGATGTGCTCCAGCATCTCCTTTTCGTTCTGGTCTAACCCCAGGGCCTCAAGAATGCGGGGATCGCCCTCGGTGAGCTTGCCGGCGGCGAAGCGCACGGGAATTTCAGCCCGCCTGGCATGGTCCTCAATCAGGTGCATGATGGCGTGGAGGCATCTGTGCACGGCCCCGCCGTTTTGGTCTTCCTTGCAGAAATCAATCCTGCCGGGGCGCTCCTGGTATTTTGCCACATGCAGGGCATGGCTTACCAGCTCGTCTATGCCCTCGTTCTTCGCCGCGGAGATGGGGACTACGGGAATGCCAAGCATATCCTCCATCTCGTTGATCTGGATGGATCCCCCGTTGCCCCTGACCTCGTCCATCATGTTCAGGGCCAGCACCATGGGAATGTCCAGCTCCATCAGCTGCATGGTCAGATACAGGTTCCTTTCTATATTAGAGGCGTCCACGATGTTGATGATGCCCTTTGGATGCTCCCGCATGATGAACTGCCTGGTGACGATCTCCTCGCTGGAGTAGGGCGACATGGAATAGATCCCCGGCAGGTCTGTGATCAGGGTGTTGCTGTGGCCTTTGATGGAGCCGTCTTTCCGGTCCACGGTGACGCCGGGGAAATTGCCCACATGCTGGTTGGAGCCTGTGAGCTGGTTGAAGAGGGTGGTCTTGCCGCAGTTCTGGTTCCCCGCCAGGGCAAAGGTCAGCTGCGCGTCGTCCGGCAGGGGATTCTCCGTAGCCTTTACATGGTACTTGCCGCCCTCGCCCAGGCCCGGGTGCTCGATTCGCTTTCTGTCCGCCTGGGAATCCGGCGCAGGCGCTTTCGGCGCATCGTCCCGGACATTTTCAATTGTGATTTTCTCGGCATCGGCCACCCGCAGGGTCAGCTCGTAGCCGTGGATCATGAATTCCATGGGATCCCCCAGGGGGGCGTATTTTATCAACAATATATCCGTGCCCGGAATGACGCCCATGTCCAGGAAGTGCTGGCGCAGCGCGCCCTCGCCGCCCACAGCCTGGATGGTGGCCCATTTTCCGATTGGCAATTCTCGTAAGGTCATGATGTCCTTTCCTCGCTTCCGTAGATGTATGCCCAGGTCATGAATGCCCAAAGCGGATGGATTCCCCGAGACAATGGTATCCATGCATCAAGCAGGACTTTATTGCCATGGAGAAAAGAAAAACCCAGATACAGCCGCTTCGCCATACCTGAGCTTTCGATTTCATCGCCTGGAGATGTCAGACCAACAATGCGGTCAATCTATGTCGAACTAAATATACTGCATTTTGACAGGCTTTGTCAAGGGGTTTGACCGGAAAAGGTACGCCTATCTGTTCTCGCTCACGAAATTCTGGACGCGGTTCTGTATGACGCTTACCACATCATCTGCGCAAAACGTGCCCTTTACCTGGATTTTTTCTGTCGGAGTGCGTTTCCCGTCCGGGTATTTCCCGAGGGGCTGTAGGGTATATTGCCCAAGAATTTTCCGTCCGCGGCATACAGCCAGATGCCCGCATCGCTGGTGAAGACGCATACCCGGCCATGATCGTCCGCGGCCAGGCTCTGAATGGAGGTGTCTTTTCCCGGATGCGCCGTTTCCTGTCATATTTGATAGGGATTTGTGTCAAAACGGGAATGACTGCACGATAGGACAAAATAGTTTTACCTAAATAATACAATTGAAAAACAGGCTGCTTTATGGTAGGATAAATGTAAAGCAGATTTTCATCCAGGGTTATTCTGTAATCGTTTCTATTCTTCGTACAACTCGGAAAATTCCTGCTTCAATTTCAAAATGACCGGCGGGAGTTTTTGAGAGGCTCCCGACAACTGAACAAGGGAGGTATTAAATGGCGGAAAAAGACGTTACAGAGAAGATTCTGATGTCCTATGCCGATGTGTTCGCGGATTGCATCAACACGCTGGTATATGACGGCGAAAGGCAGCTGAACCCGGCTGACACACAGCCTGCGCCCACGGAGAGCTTTTATAAGGGCAACGGGGCGCACAATCAATTCTGCGATGCCAGCAGGTATCTGACAGAAAAGGGGACGATAGTCCTCCAGTACATTATAGAGAACGAGACCGAACTGGAGGAACGGCAGATTCTGCGAAAAATATCCTATCTGGGCGGCTCCTACAGACAGCAGTTGGAGAGCGGCGTCCCGGTGTATGGGGTGATTGCTGTGGTGATAGACTGGACGGGAAAGACCAGCCGCATCCCCAGGAGTCTCCATGCGCTGCTTCTGAGGAATGGGGTGCCGCCGGAGAGGCTGAGACAGGTGGACGATAATGAATTGATGGTTTATCATATGCAAAACCTTTCTTTGGAAATCAGGAGCCGCTTCACCAGCGACATGGGATTCGTGGCGGATTATCTGAACGAGGGGAGCTTTGTGAGGCGGAAAGGACAGGCCATCGTCCATATGGAAGCGCTGTGTGATATGATGGAAGCGGTTACAGGAGATACCAGATTTACGGAGCAGGCAAATAAGCTTTTAGAGAAAAAGAAAGGAAAGAAGATTATGATGTGTGAATATATCAATCAACTGGAAGCGCGTGGCGAGGCAAGAGGAAAAGCAAACGGTGAAGCAATGCTGGCCACTTTGCTGGAGAGACTGTACGACCTGGGGAGGGGAGAAGAAGTGGAACGTGCCGTTCGGGATTTGGATGCCAGGGCAAGGCTGTACAAGGAACTCTCTATCCCGGGCTATACTTATGAGCCATAAGCCGACTTAGGATGC
>Ga0137308_100191_pt1 | contig 113299 bp, 102 predicted proteins | sample Inofrocosms_June_FD_97181 | JGI IMG/M metagenome (GOLD analysis project Ga0137308, IMG submission 97181) | Mouse cecal microbial communities from Vienna, Austria - N-Acetylneuraminic and N-Acetylglucosamine D2O microcosms_June | ecosystem: Host-associated > Mammals > Digestive system > Large... | reverse complement strand
TTCAGCGCGATGTGGACGCTCAGGTATTTCTTTTCTGTCTGCCTGGCGGCATCAATGGCGTTTTCCGGGAGGTTCCCCGGCAGCACGTTGATATCGAAAGAAGGCCTGATTTCCTCCGGCAGCGAAATCTTATGTGGATACAAAAAGGTTACATTCTTATGATATCGTAAGTGGCAGGACTATTTAAGCATGGCCCGGCGCAGAAGGAGGATGGGATGGGAAAAAGGTGCGGCTTGCTCTGGGGAATCAGTATAATGGCGTTTCTGCTGGCCGGCTGCGGTGACAGAGCACAAAATGAGGTGCATGACGAGCTGGCAGGGGGAAAAGATACCATAGCGGTGACCTTGGAGAGTGAGGACAGCGGGGCAGAAATTCCCGGTGAGGACGACAAGGACAGCCAGGACGAAAGCACGGACGCAGAGCGCATAGCGGAAATCTGCCGTGACATTTGTGCCCAGGCGGCCCGGGACGGCACTCTGGGAAGCATAGAGACCATAGGGCGCATGGTGGCCAGGCTTGGTGAAAACGGCTACGCTGCCGCCTCCGGCGATAACCAGGTGGACATGGCGGGGGCGGAGCAGGTACTGGAGTTTGTCAGGGCGGTGGAGGAGAAAGAAAGCCGGAGGCTCACGATTGTGGCAGTCATGGGGATGGGACTGCGGATATTCGATCTGGAGACCCGGGATGGCGATGTGACTGTAGTTAGGAGCTACTACCAATACGACAGGGAGGGAATCCTGCAGGAGAGGAGCACGGTGAGCTACCCGGCGGACTTTTGGGAATATACCCCGGAGGGCTATCTGATTTTTGCGGGAAAGAGCCTTTTGCCGGAGACCTTTGTGATGACTTTCAGCGCCACAGCGGAGCATACGGCTCTGCGCGTGCTGCCCCTGGAGGAAAGCTGCAGGGAGCTGAACAGGAAATATCTGCTGCAGGTAGGCTATGAGCGGAACAATGTGTTCCTCTGTAGCTGGAGCGGGGAGGAGTATGGGAACCTGGACTTTTACGATGTGTTCGACAGGTTCTATCCCATCCTGCGGGGCCGGCCCCACCCCTATGGGGCGGAGGGGAGTCCGGGGGAGGAAAGTGCCTATTGGATACCCGAGGAGGAATTTGAGTCTGTCATCACGGCATTTTTTGACATAGACCGGGAAACCCTGCGCCGGAAGACGGAATACAGCCCGGAACAGGCGGCATATAAGTACCGGCCCCGGGGCTTTCATGAGGCGGAGTATCCGGACATCCCCTATCCGGAGGTGGTAGGCTGGAGGGAGAACGGAGACGGAACCATTACGCTTACCGTCAACGCGGTATATCCCCATGACGATACGTCCAGGGCATTCACCCATGAAACGGTGATACGCCCGCTGGATGGGGAGCGCTTTCAATATGTATCCAACAGGATGCTTTCAGAGGAAAGGGAGTACGACGCCTGGTGGCACAGCGACAGATTGCCGGAGGATGCCGGAGCCTTGACGGCCGAAGAATAGCAGAACCTAAAAACAGAGAGCCGCTAAGAACCAGAGGAAGCTTGTGGAGCAGCACACTCGATACCGGGATAACGGTATAAGCCAGGCACTTTGAGTTGCGGAAAGTGAGGGGCGAGTCTATGGGTAAGCCGAAGTCATAGAAACAAGCACAGGGCGGCAGGAGAAGCTCTCTGCCGCCTTATTGTATCCAGATACAGTTGGCAGCCTGGCTGCGGTGACCGTTAGCATAGGAAAGCCTAATCCACCGTGGCTCCAAATGGCATCAGAGCAAGCTTGGCGATCTTGAAGCACTGCAGTCCGAAAGGAATTCCGATGACGGTACAGCACAGGAGGATGCCGTTTACGGTGGCGGCAATGGCCAGCGGAATCCCGCTCAGCACCAGCCATAAAATGTTTGCCAGCAAGGATATGGCACCGCCGCCATAGCGGATTTCCTTTCCGAAAGGAAAGAATGCCAGGGAGGCGAATTTAAAGCATTGGGTACCGATGGGAATGCCTATGATGGTAACGCACCACAACACGCCCGCAAGCGTCCAGCCCAAACCCTGCCACAATCCGCCGCAGAGAAACCAGATAATATTTCCTAAGCATCCCATGTCTTATACCTCCCCGGGCGCTTCTGCGCCCTTACCAATCTATTATGCGTGGTCTTAAGCTTTTATGTCATCCGTTCCGTCCGGTTCCCCGCTACCTGCCGGAATCTCCCGAAACCGGAATAGAATCTGCTTAAGGATGTTTTGTGTCTATAAGGTCTCGTCAGACTGCTGCTGTAAGACAACGCCGTATTCAAACATATAGCTTAGACACAGTACGATTCCGCCAATGAATGCGAATTCCGGGCTGCTGACCAACGAGCGTGCAGTGGAAGGCCCCCAAATAAAAAGGATGGCGGTTTCTATTACATTTTTCCAGAAAAAAATGCATAGAAGCAGGATGCCGATAGAACGGACCAGGCGACTGCAAGACAGAGTAAAAGGACTCTCATCCAGTTGGATACCGTGAAAAGCGGTTGCCAGACACCATAAAATTGCCGCGAACAATGCCTGGTATCCGAATGAGATAAGCCAAACGATACCGAACAGGGTTTTGGAGGAATAGTCACCCATATGGAAGCTGGTATTGATTACCATCAAATATAATCCCCTGCCGCCGATATGAAAGCCAACCCTGGCATCGCTTCCGATCTGTTCTGTCATAAAGGAGGATTCGGGCGCAGCAAATGCGCATATCCCCCAGCATATCAGCGCCAGAAGCGACAAGATCAAATACACCCAAAATGATACACGTAAAAATTTCCCCAGTTTTTTGCAGCGCCTTTTCATGATAATCTGTTGGTTTTCCAATCTGTTCATAACATTACCCCCGACCCGAATCTAAATATTTTTGTGCCGCCCATAATTGTTAAAAACAGATTATCACATTTTTATACAAATTTCAATAATTATTTAATAATAAACGTTAATTTTTTAATGCAAATCAAGGGCAGGAAGCCCGCCCGCAGGGGTATCGGTTTTGGACGGACTAGATCCGGTCGTCCCTGTAAACCACATCGGACAGGGGAAGCTTGTATTTCTGCTTATACTGGTACATTTTCGTGTCGGTATCGCTGATATATGCGGTCAGAGGAGTGTCGGAACGGACCGGGATCAAAGTGGTGGCATAGCTGAAACACTTGGGATATCCGCAGCTTTTGTCTGCCAGCATCTGCCGGCGTAGTTCCCCCAGTCTCCGGTCCTGTTCTGCCGGTGCGGACCCGGTCTGGAGCACGAAAAACTCGTCGCCGCCTACCCGGCATACTTCGCCGCCAAGAGTCTGCAGTGCCTTGGAAACTTCCACGAGATAGCTGTCGCCCGCTTCGTGGCCGAAAGTATCGTTGCAGTATTTCAGATAGTCCACATCGATAAAGGACAGGGTGAAAGCGGTCTCCTCCGCCACCCACTGCTCCATCTTCTCCATGGCATAGCGCCGGTTCTTCAGGTTGGTCAGAGGATCTACATAGGCAAAACGGTAGATCATTTTCTGCCGCCGCTGCCGTTCCGTCTCGTCGATGACGATGTGGACGATGGCCTGTTTCCTGGCATCGTGGGAATTCTCCGCGCCCGAGTGGAACCAGGGTATGAGAAAAGACTCTACCTGGTAAAAGATATCCGTGTCGTCAGAGTCTTTCAGCGCCATATCCCATCTCATGGAAGAGGAGCATTCCATGGAAGAAGAGCATTCCATGGAAGAGGAGCATTCCATGGAAGAAGAGCATTCCATGGAAGAGGAGCGTTCCCGCCCACACCCCGAAAGCGTTCCGATTTTCCCGGGCGTCCAGTCCGGCTGTATGGACGGTTCCCCGGAACGGACTTCCTCCACAGTGTGCTTTTCATCTATTTTCTGGCTTTTTTGGTGGAGGTCCAGCTGATGCTGGATTTCCGGCTGCTTTTCCAGCAGCATCCGGGTCAGGTAATCCGAGGTCTGCGCATGGGCTTTCTGGAACCAGCGTGCGGGCTGATTGGCATGTACTTCCTGGCAGGTATCCGCGGAATAGACGAAAATCATGTTATGGGTGTAGTCGGTGAGTGCATTTACCAGCGCCAGGTTGTTTCGAAGCTCCTGATTGCTCTCTTCCAGAGACCAGCCAATCTCGTCCATGGCCTGGATATTGTCCATCAGAACCTGATTCTCCAGCTCCAAGGCTTCGGTTTTCTGCTGCAATTGATTCTTCAGATCATGAATCGTCTCAGCCAAAAGCGTCATTTTATCTCCCAATTCCCGATAGGCAGGGGACAGCTCTTCCGGGCGGAGGACAGCCGTATCGGGTTGATCGAGGATATTTTGTAAATAATTGACCAAAAGCTTCAGGGAATGTTCCATATAATCTCTCCTGTAAAACCGACTTTACTGGCCTGCGCCTGTCCGTACCGTGATTCCGTTGACTACCACGCCGCCATCCAGTTCGATAACCAGGCACTCTCTGCCGTCTATCTGCCGGGTCTCGATTAAGTTCGTGCGGTCCGACTTGACCTTGATGACGATATCAGGGGTCTTTACCTCAAAAGAGCGGGTATCCATAACATTGTTCATAAGCAGGGAAGTGGACTCCCCGGCAGTCTCGTCATAGTGTCTGTCAAATTCCGACAGCTTCTCGTTTGCCACGCCGCTGTCCGCCAGGATGGTTTTGACCTGGGTTTTGTCCAGAATCATGGGCTCCGGAGATTCTTTATTCTCCTGGGCCAGTTCCGTGAACCGTTCATGGATGTCTTTTACCATGTCAATGCTGCAGTCCTCCCCCAGGGTTTCCTCAATCAAAGTCTGAAACGTCTCTTTCTGGTCGCCTGCGGACAGAGGCAGGGGACAGCCGAAGAGCTGGTCCACGAAACCCTCCTGAAGCTCCTCCGGATTCTTGGAATAGTACAGGAGGCTGTGGATGTCAGCGCTTCTGTCATTGAAAGCCGGGAAGAGAAAGCCCGTATCCGGCAGGGAGACCACCCAGTCCCTGATCCGGTTCTGGAAAGCATTCTCCTGGGGATTGTAGCTCAGCCCCGGCTTGGACAGCTCCACAGGGCAGATGCAGGAGAGTATGTACTCGTAGATTTCATCCGAAGCGTCCTCCATGTCTATGCCGTCTAAAGTCCGGCCGGGCACATCGTAGACATCGTGTACAAGCAGGATCAGATAATTGCCTACGTATTCGTAGTTTTCAATGATCCGGTCAAAATAGGCTTCCAGCAGGGCCTCGTCCTTGAGCTTGCTGTCACGCAGCTTTAGAAGAAGTCCGTGGGCGTTCAAGGCCTCCGCGGCCGGATTGCCGCCCGGAGCGATTCCGTTTTCCGCATCGCCCCCGGGTGCAGAAGCATCCTCCATGGTTTCGTCAGCCGGCTCCGCGCGCCCTGTCCACTCGGCAGAGAGGGGAAATTCCAGGTTCAACAGGTTTTTTCCCAAAGTGCCGGAGAGAGTCTTTCGCAGAATCTCAAAATATTTGAACATCTCTTCCTCCGGCAGCGCCAGAAAGGCCTGGCCGAAGAGAGCCTTTTTATTCTTTTCGCCGTCCACATAGCAGCCGCATATGCGCGTGATGGAACAGTTTTTCGGCGTAAGCAGCTTTTTGATTTCCGATATGTCTTGTTTTGTCATGGCTTTGCCTCCTTGTACTGAATCCAGTATATAACAAATTTTCTGAATGGGCAAGCACACAAATGGGTTGTGGCAAAGGAAATCTTATGTTACTATGGAAAAAGAGTCCTGAGAAAGAGACAGGATTCCGGGGCAGAAATAGAAATCACGAATGCAAAGAAGAGTATAAAATCAGAAAACACAGGATACGGAGAGCCAATGGGTATACGCGCCTCCGGGAAAGGCAGGAAGAGGACAATGAAAAAAGTCGGAAAGGGTTTTATCGCTGAATTCAGGAAATTTATCACCAGAGGAAATGTGCTGGACATGGCAGTGGGAGTGATCGTGGGAGGCGCGTTCACCTCCATCGTAACCTCCTTGAACACGGATATACTGACTCCTTTGCTTGGAATATTCGGCGGTACGGATTTCAGTTATCTGACAGTGACGCTGGGAAGCGGAGAGAATGCTCCCGTGCTCAATTACGGCAATTTTATCACTGCGGTCATCAATTTTCTGATTACGGCCCTGGTGATCTTCTGTCTGGTGAAAGGAATCAACGCTATCGGAGAGCGGGTGAAGAAAAAGGAGTCTCAGGTGCCGGCTGCGCCCACTACGAAAAAATGTCCTTACTGCCTCAGCGAGATCCCCCTGGAGGCTACAAGATGCCCTCATTGTACTTCCCGTCTGGATCAGGAGGATTAAGATGCGATTGAGAGGAATTGGGAGAAAGCAAAAATATCTGTGGCTGCCTGTGGCCGCTGCTCTGGTTCTTGGGGGCTGCGGCAGCGGCGGCGAGAGAATTCAGAGCGCCGTACAGATGATCGGTGAACTGAACTATCAGGGCGCGTTGGAGCAGCTGGACCTGGCCGAGGAGGGGGGAGAGAATATCCGCCTGGTGGACAGGGCCAGAGGAATCGCGTATATGGGGCTTACGGACTATGAGCAGGCGGCGGCCTGTTTTGAAGCCGCCCTTGCCGGCAGTGACGGTCTGGTACAGAACGTGGATTATGACCTGAATTTTTATCTGGCCGCAGCCTATACCAAGAGTGAGAGATACAGCGAGGCGGAAGACATTTATGACGCGGTGCTGGCTTTGCGCTCCGGCGAGGAGGACGCCTACTTTCTGCGGGGGAATGTGAGGCTGGTCCAGGGCAATTATGAGGGCGCAAAAGCGGACTTTGATAAGGTTATCTCCATGGACGCCTCGAATTACGACAGATTGATTGAAATATATCAAGTCCTGGATTACTTTGGATACAGCGAGGATGGCAGGAAATATCTGGAGGCGGCATTAGCCTCCGGAAGCAAGGAAATGGATAAGTATGCCAGCGGCCGGATCTACTTTTATCTGGGGGATTACCAGAAAGCTTATCTGGATCTGGAGGAGGCCAGGGAGAAAGGCGGCGTGGAGAGTTACCTGTACCTGGGCAAGGCCTATGAGGCCACCGGGGATTACAATTACGCCTCCAGCGTCTATAACAGCTATCTGGAGAAGAACGAGGGCAATGCGGAGATCTATAATCAGTTGGGACTCTGTGAGATGACAAAGGGAGAGTACGCAAAGGCTCTGGCTGCGTTCCAGGCGGGCATGCAGCTGCAGAACGTCACCATGATGCAGACATTGTCCTTTAATGAAATCGTTGCCTATGAGCACCTGGGGAACTACCGGCAGGCCAGTATATTGATGGAGAACTATCTGAAGAATTATCCGGATGACCAGCAGGCGAGGAGAGAATATGAGTTCCTCTCCACCAGATGAACCGAGCGGGAGATGGGTGTTTGTATATGTCAAGAAAGAAAAAGCATCGGGAATTTCCCCGATGCTTTTGTCGTCTGGTTCGATAGAAGCAATTAGCCTACTACGGTAACGTTGGTAGCGCGAATCTTGCTGCTGTTCTGAGGATCACACTCGGTGTCGAAAGTAACTTTCTGACCTTCCTCCAGGGACTTGAAGCCCTCAGCATTGATTGCGGAGAAATGTACGAATACTTCCTCGCCGGTAGCATCATTTGTGATGAAACCGTAACCCTTCTGTGCATTGAACCATTTTACTGTACCGTTATTCATTTTGGTACCTCCTTGTAATGAAATAATGAAAATTTGTAATTCTTAAACGTCGGGCAAAAAAATCACATATTTTTGTAAATCATCATCAAAGTAATAGTGACTTACAAAAATATGTGAGTTCCATGACTTTCATTCAGAATACGACTATGAGTATAGCTTGCTTTGAACCAGTTGTCAACAGTTTTTTCAAATTTCGTATAATTTTTTTCGAAAATGGAAAACTTGGTAATAAAAGGTGATCTTTCAGGGACAGAAAGGATGGATTTGAGATGGTAATGCTGAGCGTAATGTGGCTGATGACGGCGATGGTGGTAGGCTTTATGCTGGGCAGGGTCTCTATGTACGGACAGATGGAAACCGGGGAGGAGCCTGCCGAGGAAAAGGAGCAGCAGGCGAAATCGGGAAGAGGCTTACTGCGGCGGGGAAAGGCCCATCACGAGGAAGAACGGGAGCACTGGTCCGTGGGCAGCCCGGTGTCCGGCCTGGTGGCGGCGGGACAGGACGGGGAACGCCCTATGGTGGTGATAGATCCGGACTGCGACTGCGTATATGCCCCCGCGGGCGGAAAGGTCGTAAGGCTTTTTCCCATGGGGAACGCTTTCCGGATGGTGACCGAGTTTGGGGCTGAGCTCTATGTCCAGGTAGGGGACGGAAGCGATGAACTCATGGGCAGATATTACCGGCCCAGGATCATGCAGAATGAGATCGTGGGGAAAGGGAAAGCGCTGATTGAGTTCGACAGACAGGGCCTGGAGGCGAAAGGAGTTTCCTGCCAGGTGAGAGTCTGCGTGGAGGGATGCCGGTATGGAGCCGGCGTGAAAGAGACAGCGGGAGAGCAGGTTAAGCTCGGAGAGGAAATTTTCCGGGTCCAGGAGGCGGCAGGGCAGGAATTGCCTTTCCGGCGCAGGGCCTTTGAGTGAGTTCCTTTGCGTGAGAGGCCTGGATGATTCTAAAAATGATCTTGACAAATACCCTGTGGGGGTATATCCTGTATATGCAAGGATGGATACCCCCATAGGGTATTTTGCGTTCTGTGCCTGATGCCGGAAAGGAAAGGCCGGAACAATTTGCCGTTTGGGGGCAGTTAAATCAGGAGGATAGAAAGATGGCAGAGGGAAATACTACGGACAGTCAGAGAGGGAACGAAGCGGCAGAAGACAGAGAGATCTGTCATTGCCATTTAAAGACCACACCCCGGGCGGAAAAGGAGCTGAAAGCGCTGAAGAACCGCTTAAACCGCATGGCGGGGCAGCTAAGCGGTATCGGGAAGATGCTGGACGAAAACCGGTACTGTGGGGAGGTGCTGACCCAGGTGGCGGCGGTGGAGAGCGCGCTGCAGTCTTTTGGTTATCTGATCCTGCAGGAGCATATGGAGACCTGTGTGGTGGAGGAGGTTCGGAAAGGGAACCTGGCAGTGGTGGATGAGGCTGTGGAGCTGATGAAAAAGCTCAAATGAGATGCTTTCGACAGACAGCGCGGAGGCGGGCCCGGGCGGAGATTGGACCGGGTGCGGGAGGGCGGTCTGCCGACAGCGTCAGGGTATAAGGGCGGAAAGGAGCGATATAAGCAATGAAAGAGAGATATCATATCTCCGGTATGACTTGTTCGGCCTGCTCTTCCCATGTGGAAAAGGCGGTAAACAAGCTTGCAGGAGTGGAGAAAGCTTCGGTAAATCTTCTGACGGAGACCATGGAGGTTAGCTACGATACAGAGAAGCTAAGCGGTGAGGACATTGTGGCAGCAGTGGAAAAGGCGGGCTACGGCGCGGTGCCGATTGTGGGAGACGCCAGAGAGAGGGCGTGCTCCGGGAGCGTGGCCGGGGCTGCCTGCGGAACACAGTCCGGGAAAGGAGCCGGGCGAACTACCCGGTATTCCAAAGCAGGCGAGGCCGGCCGGGACAGCGTGGAGAAAAAGGCCAAGGGGGAGGCCAGGGCCATGAAACGGCGGCTGGGCATCTCCATCGGCTTCCTGCTGCCATTGATGTATGTAGCCATGTACCATATGTATAACGAATGGTTCGGCCTGCCCATCCCGGGTTTCGTACATCGCTATTTCCACGGGAACGAGAATGCGCTCACATTTGCCATGACGCAGTTTCTGCTGCTATTGCCCATCGTGTACATGAACCGGAAGTTTTTTTCGGTGGGCTTCAGGACCTTGGGGCATCTGAGCCCGAACATGGACAGCCTGATCGCCCTGGGGGCCTCGGCGGCCATAGTCTACGGTGTCTTTGCCATGTACAGGATCAGCTTCGGCCTGGGACATGGGGACATGGCGGTGGTGGAGCAGTACTCTCATGATCTGTACTTCGAGTCCGCGGGCATGATACTGACTTTGATTACGGTGGGGAAATACCTGGAGAGCCGCTCCAAGGGCAAGACCAGCGAGGCAATCACAAAGCTTATGGACCTGTCGCCGAAGACGGCCATAGTGCTTGCGGAAGACGGCACGGAGACGGAGGTTCCCACCGAGGAGCTGCGAAGCGGGGATATCTTCCTGGTAAAGCCCGGGAGCCTGGTGCCGGTGGACGGCACGGTGCTGGAGGGATATTCCAGCGTGGACGAAGCGGCCATCACGGGAGAAAGTGTGCCCGTGGAGAAGCGGGAGGGCGACAAGGTGGTGTCCGCCACGGTGAACAAGGCCGGGTTCCTGAAATGCCGGGCCGACAGGGTGGGGGAGGATACCACTCTGTCCCAGATCATTCGCCTGGTGGAGGAGGCCAGCGCCAGCAAGGCTCCCATCGCCCAGTTGGCGGACAAGGTGGCCGGGGTGTTCGTGCCGGTGGTGATCGGCATCGCGCTGATGACATTGACCGTGTGGCTGATTGCGGGGGCAGGGGCGGAGTTTGCCATCTCCACGGCCATCGCTGTGCTGGTGATATCCTGCCCCTGCGCTTTGGGGCTGGCCACGCCGGTGGCCATTATGGTGGGCACCGGCGTGGGAGCAGGCTATGGCATCCTGATCAAGTCCGGGGAGGCGCTGCAGCAGGCCAGAGATGTCGATACTGTAGTCATGGACAAGACAGGAACCATTACATCCGGTAAGCTGAAATGCATGCAAGTGGGTGTTTATGCGCATGATATGTCAGTGGACACTTTGGTGCAGATCGCGGCGTCTCTGGAGAAGAAAAGCGAGCATCCCCTTGCGGAGGCCGTGGTGGAGGAAGCCGGCGCCAGGAAGCTGGATTTGCCGCGGATAAACGGCTTCAAGGCAGTATTCGGCAGAGGCGTGGAGGGGGTGTTGGCAGAAAATATAGCACCAAGACGGTTCGTGTCCGAGGAGGATGGGCCGGTCACATCGGTGAATCTGGTGCCTGCAGGAGATTCCCGTAAAAGCAACGGGGGCAGTTTCGATTCGGCGGTGCGGACAGAAATGCCGGAAGCTGACAGAGATATCCTGAAAGAAAGCGGCATGGATACATGGCCGGCTGCCGGGAAAACCATAAAAGCCGGCAAGCCTGAAAAAGCGGAGCGGGAGGCTTACATGGCGGGAAAGGATGCCGGCGCAAAAGCCGGAACCCGGTACCTGGTGGGCAATCAGGCCTATCTGGAGGAGAACGGCATCGCCATAGATCCGATGGCGCTGCAAGGGATTCAGAGTATCGCGGACGAGGGGATGACGCCGCTTCTGATGGCCGAAGAGGGGAGGTTCTTAGGCTACATCGGCGTGGCGGACGCAGTCAAATACAGCTCAGATGCGGCTATCCGAAAGTTTGAGCAGATGGGTATCCGGGTAGTGATGCTCACCGGGGATAACAAGAGGACTGCGGAGGCGGTGCGCAGACGCTTGGGAATCACCGAGGTGGTGGCGGAGGTCCTGCCTCAGGATAAGGAAAAAAAGATACGGCAGCTGAAAGACCAGGGCCATAAGGTAGCTATGATTGGAGACGGCATCAACGATGCGCCCGCCCTGGCCGCGGCGGATGTGGGCATGGCCATCGGTGCGGGAACGGACGTGGCTATGGAGAGCGCGGACATTATATTGATGAAAAGCGATCTGCGGGACGCGGTGACAGCGGTGCGCTTAAGCCGTGCCGTCATCCGCAATATCAAGCAAAATCTTTTCTGGGCATTTTTTTATAACGCAATAGGGATTCCATTAGCGGCCGGAGTGTGGTATCCTATATTTGGCATCAGACTAAATCCCATGTTCGGCGCCGCGGCCATGAGCTTAAGCAGCATCTTCGTGGTGGGCAACGCTCTGCGTCTGCGGGCCTTTAAGAGCGGGTTTTCTCCGGCGCGAAGAGCAGCGGCAGACGGGCAGCTCAAAGCCGAGGAAAACAAGGAACCGGGAGATGTCGTTCTGGGAACCGGGGCGGCTTCAGCGGAGAAAGCGGCGGAAGTACCCGGGACGGAAGAGGGAAGACGGGATATAACAAAAAACACAGCGGGCGCGGCGAAAAACAGCGCGGAAAGGACGGAAAGTATGACAAAGGTAATGACAATCGAGGGAATGATGTGCGGACACTGCACAGGCAGGGTACAGAAAGCTTTGGAGGCCATAGAGGGCGTAAGCGCCGTCACTATGAGCTTAGAGGAGAAGACTGCCACGGTGGAACTTAGCGCGCAGGTGGCGGAAGAGACGCTGACCGCGGCAGTGGCAGAGGCGGGATACGAGGTAAAGGGAATTGCATAATGGCATATGTGTAGTTGAATGATAAAGTGAATTTTGTGCAAGGGCCTCTGTCGGGAGTAAGGATGTCAGGCATGGAAGCTTTCGGCAGAGGAGAAAAGAGGTGTGAAGAACCAATGAAAAGCAGATTGTTTTATGGCTTATTTGTAGTCTATGCAGCCATGGTGGCTTTCGTACTGTATATCAATGGCGTGTTTACGGGCGGGATTGAGTCCGCGGACAACCTGATCATCAACGGCGTCTTTCTGGGGATCATCGGTATCCTGTTCGTGATATCCACCGCCGGCTTCATGCGGCTGAACCGTCTGACGGACGAATTGGAGGATGCCGCCGGGGACCTGAAAGAGGCTTATAAAAAGGCCGGGAATCAGAATGTCTGGAACGAATTGGAGAAAGACAAGGATTTCTTTGAAGAGAAGAATCTGAGAGAAGCCTTTACCAGGTTTCTCCTGCAGATGAAAAGCAACCGTATCGGAAAAAGATATGCAGGCAGCTGCGACATCGAGGACTATATCAATGAGGAGCTTCTGGACAGGGTGGGCAGCAGCCACTACAATTCCGCCATCTCCGGGACAATGACCGGACTGGGGATCCTGGGTACGTTTATCGGCCTGTCCCTGGGGCTGGGGTCCTTTAGCGGGGATGATATCTATACCATCTCCGACAATGTGGGACCTCTTTTGTCAGGTATGAAAGTAGCGTTCCACACATCCGTGTACGGTATCATTTTTTCGCTGGTGTTCAATTTTGTCCATCGCAGCATTATGGCCGACGCTTACGGGAAGCTGGAGTATTTCCTGAGCATATACAGACAGTGCGCGGCGCCGCCCGTCAGCACCGGGGATGAGAACACGGCGGCCATGCTGGTCTACCAGGCCAATCAGGCCAATTATATGAAAGAGCTTCTGGAACTGGAGAGGGGCCAGTCAAAAGAGCAGGCAAAGCTTCTGGAGCAGATGGCCCGCTCCTTTGTACAGCAGCTGGAGTCCGTGATGGGAAGCGAGTTCAAGACCCTTGGGGCCGCGCTGCAGACAGCCGCCCGGGCCCAGACTGCGGGAGCGGAGAATAGCAGGGAGGTTCTGGATGCCATAAGCGCCCTGGCCCAGTCCAACCGTAATATGCAGGAAAACATGGCGCATATGCTGGAGAGACAAGAGCAGCTGGCCGGGGAGCTGGCAGCCCAGAGGGAGCAGATCGAAAAGCTATGTCAGGAGATCAGCCGGGACGTGAGCCGCCAGCTATACACCTTTGGGCAGATGAGGACTTTATATGAAGACGAAAAATAGACGCAGAAACAGAGAGGTATTTTCGGAACCCAGCTACTGGCAGTCCTATTCGGATATGATGGCCGCGCTGCTTTTGATATTCGTGCTGATCATTGCCATCACACTGGCAATCTACAGGCAGAAAACCGTGGACTTAGAGCAGTCCCAGAACAGCTTAGGCATAGCCAGACAGGAGCTGGAAGACGCTAAGAAAGATTTGGAAGAGTACAGGGAGGCCATTGAGAAATCCAATGAGGAGCTGGCCAATTCCCTGGCTGAGCTTCAGCAGGCCTATGCAAACGCGGCGCTGACTCAGGATGAACTGAACAAGGCTTACCTGGAGATCGAAAATGCCCGAAACGAGCTGGCATCCACCCAGCAGGAGCTGGAAGATATCGTAGGGATCCGCACGGATATCATAGGGGCCCTCCAGTCCGCGTTCAACAATTCGGCCATGAGCGTGGATGCCCAGACAGGCTCCATCACCTTTTCCTCGGATGTGCTGTTTCGCTACAACAGCGCGGCTCTCTCCGCGGACAGCCGGAACACTTTAAAAGAGATCATTCCCATGTACCTGGACGTGCTGATGCAGGACCGGTTTCGGGAGTATGTCGCGGAGATCATCATCGAGGGCCATACGGATACGGACGGCACTTACGAATCGAATATGGAGCTGTCTTACAGCAGAGCTTATTCCGTGGCGAAATTCTGCATGGATTCCAGAAACGGTCTTGCTGAAGATAAGATCGAACAGTTGAAAAGCATTCTCACAGTCAACGGCCGTTCCTTTAGCCAGCCTGTTTATGTGAGGGACGCCCAGGGAAATCCCACGGACCAGGTGGATATGGAGGCTTCCAGGCGGGTGGAGATAAAATTCCGGCTCAAAGAGGATGAAATGATCGAGAAAATTGAGGAAGTGCTGAGACAATAAGGCTTTCCTGCCAAAGCTTCCGGAAACGGCCCGGGGACAGAGGATGTCTCCGGGCTGTCTTTGCGCAGCGCGTTATCAGATTTTAATAGAATTTTATGCTTTGTTTATTGATTTCCGAGGAAAAGGTGTTATAGTGATTATAGAACAGACAAAATGATATCCAAAAACGAAAACGCCGCACTTAAGGAGTTGTTTTTCCGTAGGCAGGCGATTTCGAGAGGGAGGTTCACATGAACATACAGAAATTCACACAGAAATCCATGCAGGCCGTGGAAGGCTGCGAGAAACTGGCTTACGAATACGGAAACCAGGAGATCGAGCAGGAGCATCTGCTCTATAGTCTGCTAAAAATTGAGGAAAGCCTGATTCTCAAACTTATCGAGAAGATGGAGATCCAGAAAGAACATTTCGTGGACAGGGTGGAAAAGGCAGTGGCCAAACGCACCAAGGTCCAGGGGGGCAAGGTGTATGTTGGGGCTGACCTGAACAAGGTGCTGGTCAGCGCAGAGGATGAGGCAAAGCAGCTGGGGGACGAGTATGTGTCCGTGGAGCATCTCTTCCTGGCCATGATTAAGAATCCAAACCGGGAGATCGCCCAGATTCTGAAAGAGTACGGCATCACCAGAGAGCGCTTCCTCCAGGCTCTGTCTACAGTGCGGGGCAATCAGAGAGTGACCAGCGACAATCCGGAGGCCACCTATGACACCCTGGAGAAATACGGCCAGGAGCTGGTGGAAAAGGCCAGGAACCAGAAGCTGGATCCGGTCATCGGCAGAGATACGGAGATCCGAAACGTCATCCGCATCCTGTCCCGCAAGACTAAGAATAACCCGGTGCTCATCGGCGAGCCCGGCGTGGGCAAGACCGCGGTGGTGGAGGGCCTGGCCCAGAGAATCGTCCGCGGTGACGTGCCCCAGGGACTTAAGGACAAGAAGATTTTCGCCCTGGACATGGGCGCTCTGGTGGCAGGGGCCAAGTACAGGGGCGAGTTCGAGGAGCGTCTCAAAGCCGTGCTGGAGGACGTGAAGAACAGCGACGGCCAGATTATTCTCTTTATCGATGAACTGCATACCATCGTGGGGGCAGGCAAGACGGACGGCGCCCTGGATGCGGGGAATATGTTAAAGCCCATGCTTGCCAGGGGCGAACTGCACTGTATCGGTGCAACAACGCTGGACGAATACAGGCAGTATATTGAAAAAGACGCTGCCCTGGAGAGGCGTTTCCAGCCCGTCATGGTGGATGAGCCCACGGTGGAGGATACCATTTCCATCCTCCGGGGCATCAAGGAGCGTTACGAGGTCTACCACGGCGTGAAGATCATGGACAACGCCTTAGTCAGCGCAGCCGTGCTTTCCAACCGGTATATTTCAGACAGATTCCTGCCCGACAAGGCCATCGATCTGGTGGACGAGGCCTGCGCCCTGATTAAGACGGAGCTGGACAGCATGCCCACGGAGCTGGACGAGATGCAGCGAAAGATCATGCAGATGGAGATTGAGGAGGCGGCCCTGAAGAAAGAGGATGACCGCTTGAGTAAGGAGCGTCTGGAGGATCTGCAGAAAGAGCTGGCGGAGGAAAAGGAGGTGTTCGCCGCCAAAAAGGCCCAGTGGGATAATGAGAAGACCTCCGTGGAGAAGTTGTCGAAATTGCGGGAAGAGATAGACGCCGTGAACAGCGAAATCCAGATTGCCCAGATGGAGGGGAATCTGGAGAAAGCGGCCGAATTAAGCTACGGCAGGCTCCCGGCCCTGAAGAAGCAGCTGGAGCAGGAGGAGCAGAGCGGGGCGGCGGACCGTTCTCTGGTCCGGGAGAAAGTCTCCGACGACGAGATTGCAAGAATCGTCTCCCGCTGGACGGGGATTCCCGTGACCAAGCTGACAGAGAGCGAGCGCAACAAGACGCTGCACCTGGACGATGAGCTCCATAAGAGGGTTATCGGTCAGGAAGAGGGCGTCACCAAGGTGACGGAGGCCATCATCCGCTCCAAGGCGGGCATTAAGGATCCCTCTAAGCCCATCGGTTCATTCCTGTTTTTGGGGCCCACCGGCGTGGGCAAGACGGAGCTGGCCAAATCCCTGGCGGCCTCTCTTTTCGATGACGAGAACAATATGGTCCGCATCGACATGAGTGAATACATGGAGAAGTACGCCGTGTCCAGGCTCATTGGAGCGCCTCCCGGATACGTGGGCTATGAGGAGGGCGGACAGTTGACCGAAGCGGTCAGGAGAAAGCCCTACAGTGTGGTGCTCTTCGACGAGATTGAGAAAGCCCACCCGGACGTGTTCAACGTCCTGCTCCAGGTCCTGGACGACGGGCGCATCACGGACTCCCAGGGCAGAACGGTGGACTTTAAGAACACCATCCTGATCATGACCTCCAACATCGGCGCAGGCTACTTGCTGGAGGGCATTCGTCCGGACGGACAGATCGACGAAAAGGCCGAGCAGCTGGTGATGAATGACCTGCGCAGCCATTTCAGGCCGGAATTCCTAAACCGCCTGGACGAGACCATTCTGTTCAAGCCACTGACCCGGGAAAACATAGGCGGCATCGTGGATCTGATCATTGCCGATCTGAACAGGCGGCTGGCAGACCGGGATTTAAGCCTGGAGCTGACGGAGGATGCGAAACAGTTCGTCGTGGACAACGCCTACGACCCGGTGTACGGTGCAAGGCCCCTGAAGCGCTATATCCAGAAGTATGTGGAGACCGCCACTGCGAAATTGATTTTGGCAGACGGAGTGGACAGCGGCGATACCGTGCTGATATCAGCGGAGAACGGGACGCTGAAAGCGTCTGTTAAGTAATCGCACAAACCATAGAATGAATGGGAATCTGGAATCAGAGACCGTCTGCGGCAGGAATTGCTGCAGACGGCTTTGTGGTTTTGTCGGCATATTTGTATTGACAAATGGATATACTTTGTATATACTAATAGTAAGGCACATTCATCATATATGCTTACGAATAAAAATTTGCGGAAAATATCAAAAAGAATACAAAAGCATGTCCCAAAAAACAGAAGTCGATTAAAGGAAAAGAATATGAAAGCATGTACAACGATGAGAAAACAAACAAAAGAAGCAATAAGTGCATTTACAACACAAACCATTGTAAGGAGGTGGGGAAACAGCCAGGGGATTAGATTATCAAAGGAAATATTGTCACAGATGAAACTGAAAGAGGACGACACGGTAGGGATAAGTATATATGACGGCAAAATGACCATTGAAAAGGTCAATAAGCCCAAATGCCTTAATTTAGCAGAAAGGTTGGAAGCATTCTACAAAAGACCGATTGACGAAATTTATGTCGAGAGCACGCAAGAGGTTGATGTAGGTGATCCGAAAGGGAATGAGATTTGGTAACTTATAATCAGGGTGATATAATTGTCATGGATTTTGACCCTCAAAAGGGGCATGAACAAAGCGGAAGAAGACCGGCGCTTGTCCTGAGCAATGATATTTTGAATCATCATAGTTCGTTGGCGCTTGTCTGCCCGATCACCAACACGAACAAGAAGCATCCGTTTCATATTGAACTGGATGGCCGGACACAGACCACAGGCGTGATCTTATGTGATCAAGTGAAAATGTTGGATGTTGGCGCAAGAAATGCCCAATTGAAAGAAAAATGCCCGGAAGATATATGGACGGAAGCCAAAGAACTGATAATGAGTTTCATGTGAGATAATAAATGGCGCGAACTCGGTAAAATCAAGAGTGAGCGCCATTTTGCATTCTAGTGACAAAGTTAAGTACCATGGGGATATCTTAAGAAATATTAAGAAATCACTTCATAAAATCCTAAAATATCTCCTTTATAATACTTCGTGATGGAGTCTGCAAAGCAGTCCCTGTCACGAAAGACATGAGGTTAAACATGAGGAGGAGTCTGATATGGCGGCAGGCGCAGTTAGAAAGAAAAGAGCGGGCAGAAGAAAGGCGAAGCTGATTCTTTTTGGCATTGAGCTGATTGTTATTATAGTTATGCTGGTGGTGCTGTATTTGGTGCTGAACAAGTCCAGCGAGGGTCCCAAGGTGGCGGAACTGGATCCCCAGGTACTGGAGATTCACGAGGAGGTGCAGCAGCTCAAGGAGGAGGGCGGTACCATGCAGGGCTACCGCAACATCGCGCTGTTCGGACTGGACGCGGAGACGGATGATCAGCTGTACAAGAACAGCCACAGCGACAGCATCATGATCGCCAGTGTGAACATGGATACAGGGGATATCAAATTGGTCAGTGTGTACCGTGATACATACCTGAACCTGGGAAACGACGATTACTGGAAAGCTACCCAAGCCTATTTTTCCGGCGGTGCGGAACAGGCTGTAAAGATGCTGAACATGAACCTGGACATGGATATTACGGATTTCGTGGCCGTGGGCTATAAGGGGCTGCGTGGCGTCATCGACGGACTGGGCGGCATTTATGTCGATGTGGACAGCGTGGAATTACAGCATATCAACAATTACCAGATCGGTATATCCAATGTGCTGAAATGTGAATATAACCCTGTGACCGAGACGGGCTATCAGCTGTTAGACGGCATGCAGGCCACTGCATACTGCCGGATCCGCTATGGCGGGGGGGACGACTTCAAACGTACAGCCAGACAGAGGGAAGTGCTGATGGCTATTGAGAAGCAGGCCAAGCAGACGGATCTGGTGACGCTGACCAAGGTGTTTAATGACTGCATCGGTGACATTTACACCAGCCTGGATTCCGGAGATATCCTGGAGCTTTTGGCGGACATCGCAAAGTACAGTATCGTAGGGCAGGACGCCATTCCGCAGGAAAGCATGCGCATGCCGGGGAACATCGGAGCCAAGGGCAGCTGCATCATCCCTGCCAGCTTAGAGGACAATGTAATATGGCTGCACGAATATTTGTTTGGCGATGAAGACTATGCGGTCACAGAGAATGTAAAAGGGTATGAGAGACAGATAGAGGCAGATACATCGCCGTATCTGAACAAGTAAGAAGAGGAACTATCGGTCAAAACCATATAAAGCGAAAAGCATGAAAAAGCGGCAGCGTAAAAACTGCCGCTTTTTGTATCCTTAAAAAATGTATCAAATCTAAATTTCTGTATTTCGTCCAAAGAATTGCCTGTTTCGGGCGCGGTTCTTCCCTTGTTATAATACTTTCAGACGGAACCGAGAGAAAAGGAAACCAAAGAAGTGAAAAAGGAGAGACAGGGGGAGATACCGTGGCAAAAGACAGGAGCAATACAGGCAGGAGAAAGGCATACACATTTGAAAAACGGGACGTGCGGGAGAACATACAGTATTATCTTATGATGTGCATCCCGTTGATACTGATTTTCATCTTCAGCTATCTGCCCTTGTTTGGCATTGTCATCGCCTTTCAGGACTATGTCTCCGGGAAGCCGTTCTTCGGGGAGGGCGTCACCTGGGTGGGGCTAAAGTGGTTCAAAATACGAAAACAGTTCCCCCTCCGCGTTCCGGCATGGGAAGTAGACCGGGTCTTTTTTGCTTGCCACAGGGGAGGATGTCTGATAGAATAAAGAAAACGCCACATAGACGAAAAAGCATTCCGGGAATGAGCCGGGAAATCTGCGGCGGATGGAAAAGAGAGGTGAGAGACATGCTTCCAAAGGATCCGATTATGCTGCTCAGCTTTGTGAATACGAAGCTGCGGGATTTTTATGACAGCCTGGACGTGATGTGCCGGGAGCTGGACGCGGACAGGCAGGAGATCGAGGATCGCCTGGAGAGCGCAGGCTTCCGTTATGATGCGGAAAGAAACCAGTTTCTGTAACAAATGCCTTATTGCTTTATGGGTATACTTTGTATATAATATCTACAAAAGCAAATGCAGCCGCAAAGAGGATAACAGAAAAGGAAGGTGAGCGGATGGAAAAAATCATCAATGTAGCGCAATATATATTCCGTGAATACAGAAGAGTAACAGGAGAAGTAATCGATGAAATGAAACTTCATAAACTGCTTTACTTTGCGCAGCGCGAGTCATTGGCGATTACAAATACTCCGCTTTTCGAAGGGGAATTTGAGGGATGGAAATATGGGCCGGTGTGCAAAGAGATCCGCAACTCGATTACGCCCGATGGGATTATAGACGTAGTTGGAGAGGTCTCTGACGAATGCAAGTACATTGTCAACAATGTGATACTGGAATACGGCTCGCTTGCGTCCTGGAAATTAAGCCAATTGTCCCATAAAGAGCTTTCCTGGAAAAATGCGAGAATCGGTCTGAAAGAGGGAGAGAACGGAAGTCGCAAGCTGAACTTGGAAGACATTAGAGAAGATGCAAAGAAAGTCAGACCATATGACTATGTATGGGATATGTATTACGATGAATTCGAAGACGAGGTGGTGGAATGATAGGAAAGATATATTCATCCATCACACCTTTCTATGACAGCAAAAATGGAACCAACTCCTTTAAGCGCCGGCCGGTTCTGATTATCGGCGGGCCACGGAACAATGATTATACCGTTCTTCCGGTGTCGACCATAACCCGCAAACAACATATCGATCCGGACTATGATGTAAAGGTAGAACCTGTTCAATATCCGAATTTGAATCTGAATCAGATTTCCTATATAAGAACGCATAAACAGACTACCGTGCATATGGCTTCTTTGATAAGGGAAATCGGCGATATGAAGAGGGAATATGAAGAACTGTATCTATCAGTATTGGAGAAACTGGAAAATTTCAATAAGATGGTCATGAATGACGCGCTTTAAATCACGAAAACAGCACTTTCTCTTTGGCAGAAGTGCTGTTTTTGTCACCCTGCCGTCAGCAGCGCAGCTGCGACGGAGTCATCCCCGTAGCCTGCTTGAATTTCCGCCGGAAGCTGGAGGTGTTGACATAGCCCACAGCCAGGCTGATATCGTCAATGGGCATATCCGTGGAAAGCAGCAGTTCTTTCGCCTTTTTCAGGCGCAGCGTCCACACATAGTCGGAAAAATTCTCCCCCATCTCTTTTTTGAACAGATAACTCATGTAGGCGATGCTTATATGGAAAATGTCCGCCAGGTAGGAAATGGAGAAATCCGCGGAGGTGAAATTTTCGTTTACCAGCTGTTCAATCTGCGCGGCATTGATAATCTGGTTTTCAGCCTCAGACTGGAAGAGGGTCAGAAGCTGGCTGATATGGGACTGGATTTCCCCTTTCTTTTCCCAGTAGGGAAAGCTGCGGCAGAAGTACAGAGCCTCAAAATAAATCTCACTGTAATCCTTGAAATTGACATTCATCTGGTTCATGGCATTTATGATGGCTGTCAGGATGTCTATGAGCACACAGCGCACGAAAAAGTCGGGCAGCGTGTTTTCCGTGGAAAAAGAGCTGTCTATCAGGGCAAAGAGCTGCCGGATTCCGGATTCCGCGCCCGGGAAATCGTGTTCTTTCAGGGCCTGTGCCAGGCAATCGAGTATGTCATAGGGATAGGCCAGAGTATGTCCTTCGCACAGAGAGGAATCCAGGGTGCGGAAAGAGACCACGGATTCGTGGTCCCATGTGCTGCTGGCGAGCAGCGCATTTTCATAGAGGGAGGGAATGTCCAAGGGAGAAGAGGAGCCATTGCTTAAGGCGGACAGATAATCCTTTTCCTCACAGTAATTCTCCAGCAACGCCAGCAGAGCCTCCTCCTTGTTTTGCTCTGGTCCGATATAGCTTAAGAGGAACATGGCGGTATCATTGTCATATTCCAGCGTCAGGCAGAGCGCTTTTGAGGAACTGCTCAATTTCCAAAACCAGCGTCTCTGGATTTGCCACAGATCCTCTGGGGGGGTTAATTCTCATGCGTAGCGCGAAAATCAGGTCGTCTGGATCGAGCGTAAAGAATGGCTCTATGCTGCTCAAAGTGTCCATCTGCTTCATGCTTTCGGACAAGGTTGACCGATTGCCTGTCACGATGGAGCCAAGGATGGATTTTTGCATGGAAAGGCGGTATTTGTCTATTTTTTCCTGCAAATTCCGGTTCTCTGTGGCAGTGGCGGCAAATGCGGAATCCAGCTGTTCCAGATAGCTTTGACCAGGTTTAGGGTTTTTTACGATTTTCCGGGTCAGCCGGTGCAATGGCAGGTAGGTATTCCGCATAGAGAACATTACAATGAGCATCCCCGCAACGCCTAAAAGAAACAGAATTGCATAGGTGCGTGAGAGGATGACACTAATCTGGTCCATGATAGCCTTGTCTGAAATCATGCCTACCATTTTGAAGCCGCTGTAGAGACCTGGACAGCTTTTCAGAGAAGTCTGGGAGTCCAGATGACAGATTCCAGTATCCTCTTTCATGGCGGAAAGATGGGGGGCTAAAAGAGAGCTGTTCACGCCCACCGCAATCTGATTGTCTGGGTCGATTAAAGCAACGGAGATGATTTGATCCGACAGTATGCTCTTCAGCATGTTCGATACGTATATTTCACTAATAATATAAAAGAGTGTGTAGTTTCTGCCTTTATCATAGTAGGGATAATAGATAAGAAAGGAAGTGTCCTTTCCTTTGACTGAGATAAGCTGGTTCGTAATGGAGTCCTGATATTTGGCAGGATCAAAAACGGTGTAGCTTCCATCAGAAAAAATATGAAAAGCGCCATTGTCGTATTTCACATATTTCCCTGCAGAATAGATTCTGTCATGAACTGCGTCATAATAGACAATGCCCTGAATCATGTCATTGGCGGTGGCATAAGAATTAATCTCCTGGGAAGCAAGATATTGGTTCCAGAGACTGTCGGTGTGGCGCGACAGGGCAAGGTTGGTGTTGTTGGTCAAAGAGCTGTTGATTTGACTGACGGTTGTCAGGCCATCAGAGAACTGGGATTTAATATGCGACAGCTGTTGGGTGGCCTGCTGGTTCAGCACATCAAGATAGGATCTTGACAGCTGTACACGAACAATAAAAAGAAAGCTTACCAGAAAAAAACTCAGCAGGATGAAATAGGACAGAAGCTTGCATTTAAGAACTATCGTGTGAAAGAAGGCATTATGGGAAGCCCCTGGGTAGGGTTCGATCATTTCAAGCGTTTTTTCAGCGCCTATAATTTCAAGTTATTATTGATGAACACGCTGGGAATCAGCGTATACAGCATTCTGGCAGGATTTCCGATTCCTATTATTTTTGCCCTGATGCTTAACTATGTGAAAAATAAGTACCTGAAGAAGACCGTTCAAATGGTGTCTTATGCCCCCTACTTTATCTCCACCGTGGTCATGTGCGGTATGATTACGATTTTTATGAGCACGGATTCAGGTATTTTCAATATAATTCGCGGATTTTTGGGCATGGATCCTGTGGATGCCCTGTCGAAGCCGGGATGGTTTAAGTCCATCTATGTCTGGACAGGCGTGTGGCAGGGAATGGGCTGGAGCTCCATCATTTACATATCAGCGCTTTCAGGCGTGGACATGCAGCTCCATGAGGCTGCCATCGTGGACGGGGCCACCAAGCTGCAGCGGATCATCCATGTGGACCTGCCCTCCATCAAGCCCACCATCATCATGCTGCTGATTCTGCAGATGGGGTCGCTGATGGGCGTAGGATTTGAAAAGGTCTTCCTGCTGCAGAATACCCTGAACAAAAGCGCTGCCTCCGTCATCTCCACATATGTCTATGAGGTAGGCCTGATTAACAGCGATTACGGGTATTCCACCGCAGTAGGCCTGTTTAACTCGGTCATCAATGTCATATTGATCGTCACCGCCAATCAGCTGAGCAAAAGGCTGGCTGATGAGAGCCTGTTCTGAGGAGGGGATGAGAATGAGAGATAAAACTATGCATGTAAAGGTAAGGGACTCCTATTCCGACAAAATATTCGACGGCATTAATATCGTGGTCATGCTTCTGTTACTGATCATTTTCGTCTGGCCGCTGTGGTTCGTGGTGATCGCCTCGGTGAGCAATCCCAATGAGGTATGGAACGGAAACGTGATTCTGCTCCCCAAGGACTTTACGCTCATGGCCTATGAGGAACTGATGAAATACAAAATGATCTGGACGGGCTACCGGAACACGATCTTCTACACAGTGGTTGGAACTTTCGTGAATTTGGTGATGACGGTCTGTGCCGCCTATCCTCTGTCCAGAAAGGATTTCATGCCCCGCAACTTCTTCATGTTCCTGTTCATGCTGACTATGTATTTCGGCGGCGGACTGATTCCCACCTATCTGGTGGTGAGTAAGGTGGGGCTGGTGAATACCCCATGGGCCATGATCATCCCCGGAGCATGTTCTATCTACAATGTCATCATCACCAGAACCTATTTCATCAACAGCATTCCGTCCACGCTGCAGGATGCCGCGGAGCTGGACGGCGCGAACTCGTTCCAGTATCTGATGCGGGTGGTGCTGCCCCTGTCCAAGCCCATCATAGCTGTCATTGCTCTGTACTACGCGGTGAGCCACTGGAACGACTTTTACACGGCCCTGATCTACATCAACAAACAGGAGTACATGCCATTGCAGTCTTTCCTGCGGGACATCCTGATGTCCAATAAGATGACCTTAAACGACATACAGGGACTGGACGCTACCACCACCGAGGCCAGGATGCGCCTGGCCCAGACCTTGAAGTACAGTGTCATCATCGTGTCCACCGTGCCAGTGCTGTGCATCTATCCTTTCATCCAGAAGTACTTCGTGAAAGGCGTCATGATCGGATCCGTAAAGGGATAAGGCGCGCTGACTTTAAGTTTTATTGTGGAAAGAACCTGGGAGGCATTATGGGAGACAGGAAAGAACTGCCGGAGTATTACTATGAAAACAATTGGCTGGAGGATAAGATAGCGCAGATTCAGGAAGCGACACGGATTCCATGAACAGTAAGTATCTGATCAGGGAGGTGCTGAAGCGCACTACTTTAGAGGACGTCTTTTTTGGGGGAGACGCGGTTCACGCCTTTGGAACAGAGGAAGAGTGCCTGGAACAGGCAGAGGCAGTGATTAGATATGCAAACGATATCACCCATCGGTTTTTTACGGTACATGGGAATCATGATTTTACCATTCGCACCAGCCCGAAAGAGGCCACGGGCTTTACGGCGCAGTGGGAGACAGTCTATGACTTTGTGATGAGGCAGCGGGAAAATGATGTAAAAGGCGTGCCGGGCAAATGCTTTTACTATTTAGATAATCCTGTTCAAAAAGTACGTTTCATTGTACTGGATGCGTATGAATGTGTGGCGGAAAGGGATGTGGCCTGGGGAGTTTATGACAGCATTTCCCAGGAACAGTATGACTGGCTGGCAAACGAAGCATTAAATGTGCAGGGATATACGATTATAGTATTTGCCCACCCCTCCTGCGATAGGGAAGTAGACTCCTATTCCGAAAAAATGGTTCCCGTCGCCAATATGCTGCGGGCATTGAATAGCCGGAGCCTCTATTCCTGTCAGCAGGATGGAATTTTGGTGGAGGCAGACTTTAGAGAAGCCACCAGTGTAGTGGCCGCATATATCTGCGGCCATAATCATGGGGACTATGACCACACGGAAAGGGGCTTGCTTACCATTAGCACCACCTGTGATGCCAGCTATAATGACGATCCGAAATGTATGCGGATTCGGGGGAACGTCACAGAGCAGGCCTTTGATGTGTTCACCATTGACACCCGTGAGAAGAGGATTTCCACTGTGCGGGTAGGCGCGGGGGCAAATCGCAGCTGGAGATATGGATGATACCTTTTGAAGTTTCTGTAATTTCTTGTTGTAATTTCCGCTTATTTTTGGTATGATCTATACTGATAGGCGCTAAGGTCTGCACTGCGCCTGGCTCAGGGGCGCAGTGCGCCGGCGATCCATTTTACTGCCTGGGAGTATACAGGCGGAAACATTGTAAGTACATGTCGGAGACCCCGACTTGCAAAATTTTTTATGGAGGATTTAAAAAATGGCTAAGAAACGTAACATCATCGTTGGTCAGTCCGGCGGCCCTACCGCCGTGATCAATTCCAGCCTGGCAGGCGTCTACAAGACTGCCAGGGAGAGAGGCTTCCACAAGGTATACGGAATGCTCCACGGCGTTCAGGGCTTCCTGGACGAGCAGTATGTGGATCTGTCCACACAGATTCACTCCGATATCGACATTGAGCTCTTAAAGAGGACGCCCTCAGCTTTCCTGGGCTCCTGCCGTTACAAGCTGCCGGAGATCCACGAGAATCCGGAGATCTATGAGAAGCTCTTTGAGATCATGGACAAGCTGGAGATCGAGGCGTTCATCTACATCGGCGGCAATGATTCCATGGACACCATCAAGAAGCTGTCCGACTACGCCATCCTGAAAGGCCATTCCCAGAAGTTCCTGGGCGTGCCCAAGACCATTGACAACGACCTGGCTCTGACCGACCACACACCCGGCTTCGGAAGCGCCGCCAAGTACATCGCCGCCTCCACCAAGGAAGTCATCCGCGATGCCCTGGGCCTGAACTACAAGAAAGATTCCATCACCATCATTGAGGTCATGGGACGCAATGCAGGATGGCTGACAGGCGCCACAGCCCTTGCCAAGACAGAAGAGTGCGAGGGACCGGATGCCATCTACCTGCCGGAGGTGGTGTTTGATATCGATAAGTTCTTAAAGAATACCAAGGAGCTTCTGAAGAAGAAGAATTCCGTAGTCATCGCCGTATCCGAGGGCATCAAGGTAGAGGACGGCAGATATGTGTGCGAACTGGGCGGCGGCGCAGAGTATGTGGACGCTTTCGGCCACAAGCAGCTCCAGGGAACAGCCGCTTATCTGGCGAACTTCTTAGGCGCGGAGATCGGCTGCAAGACACGCAGCATCGAGTTCTCCACCCTGCAGAGGAGCGCTTCCCATATGGCCTCCAGAGTGGACGTGGACGAGGCGTTCATGGTAGGCGGCGCTGCCGTAAAGGCGGCGGATGAGGGCGACACCGGCAAGATGGTAGTCATCGATCGTGTCTCCGACGATCCTTACCAGAGCGCGGCAGGCATCTACGATGTGCACCGCATTGCCAACCACGAGAAGCTGGTTCCCCGCAACTGGGTGAACAGGGACGGAAATTATGTGACCCAGGAGTTCATCAATTACATTGAGCCCCTGATCCACGGCGACTATCAGCCGTTTATGGTAAACGGTCTGCCCCAGCATCTGGTGCTGAAGAAGAAATAAGATACAAATAAATGAAAAAGGACTGTCTCATGGCTGGAGCGCCAGCCGGGAGCCAGTCCTTTTTGCAGATCATTTTGTTTTCTTGGTCTGATTGACGGACTTTGGTGGTTATGATGCCATATAAGAAACAGAAATGCCCTGATTTCAACAGCCCTCTTTCTTCGCGTCCGCCTCATAGGCGAAGCCGCGCAGCGCCAGTTCCTTTGCCCTGTGGCAGGCGCAGAGCCGTCCATCGGGCATCTCGGTGAGTGCCGGTGAATCCGTCTTGCACTTGTCGATGCAGTAATGGCATCTTTCATGGAAGTAGCAGCCGCTTGGCGGGTTGGCGGGATTTGGAATCTCGCCTTTCAGAGGAATCCGTTCCATCTGAATCGTAGGATCCGCCACGGGCACCGCGGACAGCAGAGCCTCCGTGTAAGGGTGCATAGGCTTTTCGAACAGCTCCTCCGCCGGCGCGAACTCCACCATCCGGCCTAAGTACATGACCCCAACCTTGTCGGAGATATGCTCCACCACCGACAGGTCATGGCTGATGAACAGATAGGTCAGGTTTAATTCTTTCTGCAGATCCCGCAGCAGGTTGATGACCTGGGCTTGGATGGACACGTCCAGAGCCGACACGGCCTCATCGCAGACAATAATCTGGGGTTCGATGACCAGCGCCCTGGCGATGCCGATACGCTGGCGCTGTCCGCCGGAAAAAGCGTGGGGATAGCGCATCAGGTACATGGGATTCAAGCCCACTTTTTCTGCCATGGCCTTTGCTTTCTGGTCCATCTCTGCCTTGGGCATCTTGGGGAAATTGGCCTTTAAGGGCTCCTTGATGATGTCCAGGACCGTCATCCTGGGGTCGAGAGAAGAGTAGGGATCCTGGAAGATCATCTGGATTTCCTTACGGATCTCTTTCATTTTCTTTTTGTCCACTTTCAGAAAATCCACTTCTTCGCCGGCCTTAGTGCGGTAGAAGACCTGGCCCTCAGAGGCGTTGTAAGCCCGGACGATACAGCGTCCCAGCGTAGTCTTGCCGCAGCCGGATTCTCCCACGATGCCGATGGTCTCCCCGGGCTTTACATTGAAGCTTACGTCAGTGACAGCCTTTACCGTGACGCCCTTGGAGGTGAAACGTTTATGAAGTCCTTTGACTTCCAAGATATTGTCTTTGTTCATGCTTTGCCGCCCTCCTCTTTTTTCGGGATAGCCTCGCCTTTCAGGACTGCCTCAACCTCTGCCCTTTGGGCCCTGCAGGCCTCATGAGGGCAGTTAAAGCAGGCAATCTTGTGTCCCGGGGCAACTTCGACCAAATCCGGCTCAGCCTTGTCGCAGAGCCCCTCAATGCGGGCGTCGCAGCGGTCATAGAAGCCGCAGGCCTTTGGCAGATTCATGGCCAGGGGAACCGTTCCCTCTATGGAGAAGAGCCTTTCCTCTTTCTTGGAGCCGATTTTGTGGACGGAGCCTATGAGGCCTCTGGTGTAGGGGTGCTGGGGATTTGCGTAGATCTCGGAGGCGTCCGCGCTCTCCACGATCTTTCCCAGGTACATTACCGCCACCCGGTCGCACATTTTGGCCACCACGCCCAGGTCATGGGTGATGAAGAGGATCGCCATGTTGAAGTCTTTCTGCAGGGACTTCATCAGCTCCAGAATCTGCGCCTGAATGGTCACGTCCAGGGCAGTGGTGGGCTCATCGGCGATAAGCATCTTGGGATTGCACACCAGGGCCATGGCGATGAGGGCGCGCTGGAGCATGCCGCCGGAGAACTCGTGGGGATACTGGTGGTAGCGCTTCTCCACATTGGCAATGCCCACTTTGCGCATGACTTCCATGGAGATTTCCCTGGACTTCTTCTTGTCCTTTGTGATATGGAGCCTGGTGGCTTCATTGATCTGGTTTCCGATGGTGTACATGGGAGAGAAAGCCACCATGGGCTCCTGGAAGATCATGGAGATCTCCTTGCCCCGGATGGAGCGGATTTCCTGTCCTTTCTGATCCAGGGATAGGAGATCCACCCTGCCCAGTCCCTCCGAATCGAACAGAATCTGCCCGCTGGGCACGCATTTCTTGTCATTGATGCCAAGGATTGCCTTACAGGTCAGGGACTTTCCGCAGCCGGATTCGCCCACCAGGCCTAAGGTCTCCCCTTTTTTCATCTCAAAGTTCACGCCCCGGACTGCCGTCAGAAGCCCTTCTGTCATATGAATGTCCACATGGAGGTCTTTGACTTCGAGAATATTTTCTTCGTTCATAGTTTTCTCCATTTCCGCGCTGTGTGCTTCCGTAAATACAATCGGAAGCACAGCGTCTTATTTATAAGGGTCTGCGGCATCGCGGATGCCGTCGCCTAAGAAGTTAAAGGCCAGAACCGCAATGGTCACGAAAAGGATGGGTATCAGTTTATGAGGATTGCTGGCCACGTCCGTGACGGAACTTGCCTCCTGAAGCAGCACGCCCCAGCTGGTGGCGGGAGACTTGATGCCAAGCCCCAAGTAGGACATGGACGTCTCGCCTACAATGGATCCCGGGATTCCCAGCGTGATGGAAACGATGAGGTAGCTCATGAAGCCGGGAACCAGATGCTTCCAGATGATCTTCCAGGTGGACACGCCGGAAAGCCTTGCCGCCATGACATAATCCTCATTCTTTAAGGACAGGAACTTGCCCCGCACCACACGGGCCATTCCGGTCCAGTTGATGAACGAGAGAATGATGGTTATGTAAAAGTACATCTTTACGGTCGAGATTCCCGGAGGGATAGCCGCGGAGAGCGCCATCCACAGGGGGATCTGAGGAACCGCGCCGATCACTTCGATGATTCTCTGGATCACGATATCAATGGCTCCGCCGAAGTATCCGGAGATGGAACCGATGGTAACGCCCAGAAAGAAGCTGATAATGGCGCTGGCAAAGGGAATTGTCAGGGAAATCCTGCTGCCCAAAAGCACCCGGGAGAAGATGTCCCGCCCCAGGGTATCCGTGCCGAAGAGCATGATCTTTGCCCCGGTTCCTCCGTTGCTTCCCTGGCCCACGCCGAAGAGATGGAGGTCGCAGGGGATCAACCCCAGAATCTTATATTCCGGGCCGTGGACGAAGAACTTCAGCTTGTAATACTCCGAGGTATCCTCCGAGATGGTGACGGAAAAATCCGCCTTATTGATGACCTTTTCCTGCTTGTAGACAAAAGGGCCTACGAATTTCCCTTCATGCATCACATGGATGCTGGTAGGAGCGCTGTTTTTGTACAGGGCGTCAAATTCCTCCAGGGAATAGGGAGCCAGGAAATCAGCGAACAAAGCGCCCAGATACAAGATCAGCAGGATGAGCATGGAAAGCTTTGCCAGCTTATGCTTCTTCAGCTTTCTTCCCATCAGAGTCCACTGGGAGGCAAGATAATAATCTTCATTGCTTTTCTGCTTCTTTTTCTTTTTCCACATCATCTGCCACCTCCTGAGTAACGGATTCTGGGATCCAGGAACGCCAGCGCGATATCGGACAAGAGAATGCCCACCACAACCAGAACTGCCTGAACCATAACGATTGCACCTGCCAGGTACATATCCTGAGCCTGGAGGGCTTTCAAGAGCACGGGTCCCTGAATCTGCATGTTCAGCACCATGGCGGTTACCGTGGAGCCGGAGAACAGGCTGGAGAGAACGCCGCCCAGACCGGAAACGGTAGGATTGATGGCGGCACGGAAGCAATATTTCATGACGATGGTGCGCTCCGGAACACCCTTAGCCCTTGCTGTCAAAGTGTACTGCCTGCCCACCTCGTCCAGCATCTGTGCCCGAACGGAACGGATAATGCCGCAGGTGCCGCTGGTGCCGATGACGATGATGGGAATGATCATTCTCTTTAAAAATTCGCCGAAATTATATAAATGAACCCCATTCTGCAGCATTTCTTGCGAGAACAGGCCTACGTTCGCATTTCCCGTCCACTTATATGACAGGTACATCAGAACGATTGCCAGGATAAAATTCGGAATCGCCGCTCCCAAAAAGCCAATGACTGAGGAGATATAGTCTCCCACGGAATATTGATGGGTAGAAGCGTAGACCGCGATGGGGAGGGATACGGCATACTGGAAAATCATAATGATGGCTGTAACAAGAATCGTCAGTCCCAGTCTGTCGTCCACCACATCCCAGACGTCCCTGCCGTAGGCAAAGGAATATTTCCAGTTATGATGAGAGCCGTATAAGCGGTAGTAGGTGGAGTCTGTAGGAGTCCATATGATATCTTTGATCCATTTGATATACTGCTCATGAATGGGCAGGTCCAACCCGTAATCCGCGCGAAGCTGCGCCGCGTAGTCCGCATCTACGATTTCGCCCTCTGTTGCCAGTGCGGCGATATGGGCCGAAACATAGTCTCCGGGCGGAAGCTGGATAACGAAGAAAACCAGAATGGAAATTAAAAGCAGGGTGGGAATGAACATCAGAATACGTTTTACGATGTATTGGACGAGATCTTTTTTGAAGAAATCGCATACGGATTCCCACAGGGTCTTCTTCGGGAGGTCTTCATGCATGCTTTTTGATTTGGACGCATTTTCTTCCATGAGAAATTCCCTTTCTGAAATGTTTTAAAAAACCGGAGGCGGGGAACCGGGTTCCCCGCCTCCGGAAGTCATCCTTGACTTTCGCAAGGCGCTGCGAAGAGTCGCTCGTGAATTCTGTTATTCGGTCTTGAACAGCGTCCAGTAGTGCACGATGTTCTGATACTGATACAGGTCGTCGGATACCAGCATATCCGGGAAGTTATGGATCTTGGAGCTTACGATATTGTAGTCGCCGCCTGCCTTCAGATATGCGATGGTCCACAGATTTTCCTTGTGGAGGTTATAAATATCCAGGGTGTACTGATCTCTCTCTGCGGAGTCGGGAGTGGACTTCCACTTCTCATAGATCTCTACCAGCTTGGCCATATCGCCTTCAGGCTTCACGCCCTGAGCGCCCTTTGTGTCATAGTATGTGCCGTATTCGCCGTACCACTCAGCAGACTGGGCGATGGGAACGAAAGGCTGTACTCTGGATCTTAAGGAAACGCCGCCGATAGCGGTGTGAGGTCCGAGAACCGCGTACCACTCATTGTTGTCGATTTCCTGGTCGAAAGCAGATACTTCGAAATCTTTTGTGGCACACTTCACTCCGGCAGCCTGGAAATACTGTTCCAGAACAGGATATACGGTGCCGCCCAGACCCAGATCCGTGTATGTGTAAATGGTCAGTACAAAGTCGGTACCGTCAGCAAAATCATAGAAGCCGTCGCTGCCCATAACAAGGCCGCACTCTTCCAGGAGCTTCTTTGCGCCATCTACATCGTATTCGGTCCATTTGTTGATCCACTCCTCATCGTAACCGAAGTTGCCTTCCTGAGGAGCGCATTGTCCGGGCTCCAAGAAGCCCTCGGTGAGCAGGCCGGAAACCTGATTGCGGTCTACGCAGATGGACATGGCCTGACGGAACTTGGGGTCAGCGAACAGTTTCGCATAATTCTCATCCTTGCAGGTATAGTTGAAAGTCAGCAGATAGGAACCCCAGTTGGTGCTGGCGAGAGTGCGCAGATAAGCGCTGTCTCCCAGATCCGACAACAGAGAGGCGATATCCTCCATGGGCACGGAACCGAGAATGTCAAGCTCGCCGGAACGGAACATCAGCTGATCCTGGCCGTCCTCGGAGGTTGTGTTGAAATGAATCTCCTCGCAGTAAGGAAGCTGCTGTCCCTGGGCATCCACTTTCCAGAAGTAAGCGTTGCGCTCCATGATGCACAGCTGTGCGTCCTTGGAGTTGTTGCCTTCCTTTGTGGACAGCACATAGGAGTTCAGGGTGGGGAGGCCGTCTTCATTCCAGAAATAGTAAGCTATCTGCTTGCCCAGATCCTTGACTGTGGCAGCATCGATTCCCTTTGCCTGAGCGTTCTTAAGAACTGTCTCGTCGTCCAGGCCGGTGGCCGCATAATAAGGATTCTCCACATAGGGGAACTCCTCGGTTTCAGGAATCATATCGCTCAGGTAATGCTCGGGAGCCCAGCACCACTTGAAATCGCCGTTTTCGATAAAGTCTGCAGGGAACTTGGGATTGACGAAAGTCCAGGTCACGGTGTAATCGTCGACTTTCTCCAGCTTTGCCCATGCATCTTCGCCGTCAACGGTCTCTTTCAGGGCAGCCCAGCTTTTCTTGGTATCGTAATTGTTCAGATGGCACATATAATACCAGAAAGTGATGTCATCGGCATTGAAATCCTCGCCGTCGGACCATTTCATGCCCTCTCTGAGATGAAAAGTCCATACGGTATACTCGTCGTTGTGCTCAAACTCCTTGATGACATTAGGATAGTAGGTACCGTCGGAATTGTAGCGGATAATGCCCTCCAGAACAGGCCTGGACAAGCCCCAGCCGCCGCCTGCGCCGCCAAGGTTGATGACGCCGCCGTAAGTACCGATCTCCAGAGCGTTTCCGGCTGCATCCTTGGTATCAATGAACACATCGTCCTTAACAGGAATGCGCTCCTCCACTGCGGGCAGGGTTCCTGCGCTTACCAGTTCGGCAAGAGCGGGGGACTCGCTGAACGAGGACGCCTCAGCCGGGGGGGTACTTTCCTCCGAAGAGGATTCCGCGGGAGCTTCCGAAGAGGATTCCTCAGGGGTTGATTCTTCCGCAGACGACTGCTGCGTACTTTCTGAAGAATCGCTGGGTGTGCTGCTTCCCTGATCGCCGGAACCGCCGCAGGCGGCCAGAGACAGGGTCATTGTGCCTGCTAAAAGCAGAGCAATGATTCTTTTTTTCATAAAACATCCTCCTTTATAGTTTGGGAACGCCGACTGTGTCAGCGTTTCTAATAGCCAGTATAACAATAAGCCCCAAAACCCTGCTACGCATCTATTGCTTTTTTTGAATAGATATTGCAAATATTGCTTTTTTGTTATATAATTTATTTGTGTTTTGCATAATATAGACAAAAACAAAATGGATAAATTGTCTAGTTTTACTAAAAAATAGCCTGCCTGATGGAAATAATGCACTTGAAAAGCTTTGCGGAAAGCAAGACAGGCGAGATAATATAAGGAAAGAGTCTGTTATTAACCGTGCGCAGGCGCATGCGGGGACGGGAGGTTCCTATGCTGATTGACAATACCGTGATTTATGAAGACAAATATATGATTGAAATCAACAGGCAGGGTGCGCCTTTTTTCTATTTTTTCGATTGGGACGAGCGTTCCTATACCATCAATATGGAGTTCCAGCATTTCCATCAGTTCTATGAGCTGTGTATTTTCCTGGACGAGCATGCGGGGCATCTGATCAACGGGGCCTGGCATGATCTGCGCTGCTGTGACATTGTGGCTATCCGTCCCTCCCTCCTGCACAAGACGGCCTATCCGGAGGGAGCGCCCAACAAACGCCTTATTATTAACTTTGCCATCCCCGTCATGCCTGCCGGTCTGGAGAACTACATGAAGAGCATCTACAGCATCTTTGACGGGGAAGTGCCCATCTACCGCTTTGAGGGGCGGTACAAAAAGGCGGTGTTCGAGAAGCTGAACGATATCTACTATCTCTCCCAGTCGCCCAACGAATTGACCAATCTGGCCATTCATCAGAAGTTCGTTGAGTTCTTGGGCCAGATTTATCTGTACCGGGACAAGAATGCGTATGCGGACCGGGTGGACTTTGACAATATTACCAACAAGATCTACAGTATCACGGCCTGTATCCATAACCGCTATACGGAGGATCTGTCCTTAGCCTCCCTGTCAAAGGAATTTTATATCAGCAGCTATTACCTGTCCCATCAGTTCAAGCGGGTCACCGGGTTCACGCTGACGGACTATATTTCCATGACCAGAGTCCGCAATGCCCAGACGCTTTTGCTTTCCACGGACGCGCCCATCACGGACATTGCGCTTCAGAGCGGCTTCAAAAGCTTCTCCCAGTTCAACCGGGCCTTTAACCGATTCCTGCAGATGTCCCCCTCCAGATTCCGGCGGGAGGGAAGTGTGCAAAGATTTTCTAAGCGGTCAGAAGACGCCCGCTAAGAAAATCTAAATTGCACACGGAAGAATGACCAAGCGAACAAGGTTCGCTTGGTCATTCTTCCGGTCTTGCACCGATTGTTCTTGGCAACAGAACTGTGTTCTGCTGGATGGGTGGGCTGCGCCGACATAAGGAGAGCACGCGTAAAATGCGCGGGATTATGCTATGCTTCATACAAATCTGACAAATTAGTAAGGGTAATTTGAAAAAACTTATACAATGGACAAAAAGATTCTGTACAATAATAGCAAAAAATGCAAAGTACTTTACCCGAAAAACAAGAGACGCGTGGAAATGGAGGGTGAGCTTTGGTAAGATGGATACAATGACGGCACAACGAAAAGGGAGGAGAGACTATGAGTAAGAATCTTATCATTTTTACGGACAGCGGGGACACCATCATTGACGAGAGCACCCAGGTTTACGACGACAAAGGGATAGTTACCCGGGCGGAGTTTATCCCCGGGGCAGGGGAGGTGCTTGCCTGGTTAAAAAAGGAGGGGTACCGCATCGCTTTGGTGGCAGACGGCGAGTGGGAGTCCTTTCAGAATGTATACCGGGAAAACGGCCTGGGATACTGCTTTGAGGAATGGATTGTCTCAGAGGTGGTGGGAGAGCAGAAGCCTGCCAGGTCTATGTTCGACACTGCCATGGAGAAGATGGGGCTTGCGCAGGCCGATAAGCCTTTCGTCGTCATGATCGGCAACAATCTGAAGAAAGATGTGGCCGGGGCCAACCGTTACGGTATTACTTCCGTATGGCTGGACTGGTCACCCAGGTATTTCCATAGTGTGGAGGAGCCGGACTGGCAGCCGGACTATACGGTAAAGACGCCCCGGGAGTTAAAGGACCTTATCGGAAAGCTGGAAGAAAAGTGCGGGGAGAAGCGGAAGCTCATAGAGCGCATCAACGGGAAAATCGACAGGATGGTGGATGCTTTTTCCCACATTCTCTATGAGACGGACGATACTTTCCTGAAAAATATGGAGAACCACAACCTGGCCGGGGACGATATCGCCAGGTACCGTTACTGGGAGTGGACCCAGGGGGTGGGGTTGTTCGGGCTGTGGAAGCTTTTCTGCTATGAGAAGAAAGAAAAGTATCTGGACACTCTGCAAAAATACTATGACAGGCAGATTGAAATCGGGTTTCCGGCCCTAAACGTGAACACGGCGGCGCCCTATCTGACCATGTCTTTCCTGGCGGAGTACACCGGGGAGGAGAAGTATCTGCAGCCCTGTATAGCGGCGGCGGAGGAGATTATGGAAAGCTTTCCCAGGACAAAGGAGGGCGGATTTCAGCACAAGACTTCCGACAGCATCAATGAGCAGGAGCTGTGGGACGACACCCTCTATATGACGGTGCTTTTCCTGGCCAATATGGGGCGGATCCTGGACGATGAGAAGATGAAAGAGGAGGCGGAATATCAGTTTCTGCTCCATGACAAATATCTCTGTGACAGGACGTCGGGGCTGTGGTACCACGGCTGGAGCTTCAAGGAGAAGAACAATTTCGCCGGGGCTTTCTGGGGGCGGGGAAACTGCTGGATTACCATGGCCATACCGGAATTTCTGGCTATCCACGCCTGCAGCGGGCCGGTGAAGCGGATGCTGGTTCATACGCTGAGGGCTCAGATTGCCAGTCTGAAGAAATACCAGGCCCCGGACGGCATGTGGCATACGCTGGTGGATGATAAGGAATCCTATGTGGAGGCCAGCGCTACCTGCGGATTCGCCTACGGGATCTTAAAGGCGGTGAAAGACGGCCTGGCGGACAAAAGCTGTCTGGAGATGGCTGCGAAAGCGGCGGCGCCTATTCTGGACTACATATCCGAAGACGGCGTGGTGAACCAGGTCTCCTACGGAACGCCCATGGGACGGATTTCCAGGGATTTCTATAAGGAGATTCCACTGAAGCCCATGCCTTACGGCCAGGCGCTGGCAATTTTGTTCTTGATGGAGTATAGAATGATGCTCTGATTTTCATTACAGGGAGGATGCACATGAAGCTGGGGCGGCAGTGGGACGAGAGATTGAGGATATGGGACGAGGCTTTCGGGCGGAATCTGTATACAAGGCTGGGGGATGTGGCCCTTTCCGGCTTTGTCACCATGGAGCAATTGTCCCTGGAGGAGGCGATGGCACGGGACTTTCAGCCGTTTCCTACAGGAACGCAGTGGGGGAAGAAGTGGGAGTACGGATGGTTTCGGGCTAGTGTGACAATGCCGAAAGAGGCGGCGGGGAAGCGCATTGCGGTGCATCTGGCGCCGGGGCCGGAAATGCTTGTTTATGTAAACGGACAGGAAGCGGGCTCCATTGACAGTAAGCACTCCATGGTGGAGCTGTCCCCCTGTGCCGCAAGCGGCGAGTGCTTTGAGATTTATGCGGAATGCTACGCAGGGCATGGCGTCAGGCAGGAGGGAGCGGGAATCTGCAGGAGGAGCGATGAGCCGGTGCCGGAGCCGCCCTGCTGCCAGTGCAGGGTGGAGTGCAGCCATTTCGGCATTTATGAGGAGGAAATGGCCGCGGCTTACGCGGATTACCACACGCTGTATGAGCTTTGGAAAGCGCTGCCGGACAGCGACCTGCGTACCATGAAGATCGGCCAGGCGCTGCAGCGCTTTACCTATGTGGCTGATTTTGAGGCCAGAGAGCCTGGGCGGAGGGAAAGCATCCGGGAGGGGAGGAAGCTGCTTTGGCCCCTTTTGGATAAGAAGAACGGGGATACGGTGCCGGAGTTTACCGTATTCGGGCAGTCCCATCTGGATCTGGCCTGGCTCTGGCCTTTGGAGGAGACGAAGCGGAAAGCGGCCAGAACCTATTCCAATCAACTGGCGCTGATGAGGCGGTATCCCGACTACAAATTTCTGCTCTGCTCGCCTACCGTGCTGGAATACCTGAGAGAATATTATCCGGGGCTTTTTGAGAGGGTCAGAGAGCGGGCAAAGGCGGGGCAGTTTGTGCCCGAGGGCGCGGTATATGTGGAGAGCGACACCAATCTGCCGGGAGGCGAGAGCCTGGTTCGCCAGTTTGTCTTAGGCAAGCGGTGGTTTCTGGAAAATTTCGGTGTGGACAGCCGTATGGCCTGGCTGCCGGATACGTTTGGATTTTCCGGCGCTCTGCCCCAGATTATGAAAGGCTGCCGGGTGCCCTATTTTGCCACCCAGAAGCTTTTGCGCTGTGACCCGGAGTGCGGGCAGTTCCCCTATAATGTGTTCTGGTGGGAGGGGATTGACGGCACCAGGATTCTGTCCCATATTTATAAGAAGAACAATGCGGTATTTGGCTCCGGCGCCCTGCGGGAGCGGTGGGAGAAAGACAGGAATCAAAGGCAGGACATAGATACTTTCCTGTTTCCCTTTGGATACGGGGACGGGGGAGGAGGCCCTACGGAGCTTATGGTGGAGACGGCGATGCGCTGTCGGGACCTGGAGGGAGCTCCCAGGTGCACCATGGAGAGTCCTGCAGCCTTTTTTGACAGGCTGGATCCGGCCTGCGTGGAAAATGTTTACTATGGAGAGTTGTATCTGGCATGGCACAGAGGGACTTATACCACCCAGGCGGGAATCAAGAGAGGAGTCCGAAAGGCGGAATACGCCCTGCGGGAGGCGGAGTACCTTGCCGGGCTGCTTAGGCTGGCGGGGTGGCCCGGGGCGGATTTGGACGGCTCTTCGGATTCTGCGGGCAGGTTGGGATTGGATGGTGGAGAGGACAGCGTGCTCCGGAAGCTGGAGGAGCTGTGGAAGATCCTGCTGGTACAGGAGTTCCACGATATTCTGCCGGGAACTTCCATAGAGCGGGTGAACCGGGAGGCGACGGAAGCCCTGGAGCGTGTGGAGCGGGAGAGCAGGGAACTTGCGGAAGAATTGCTGGGCAGACTGGCGGGAGGCAGGGCTCTGTTCAACTCCTTAAGCTGGGAGAGAAGCTTCGGGGGCCTGAAACTTCCGCCCTGCGGGTATGTAAGGCTCGGAGAGGAAAAAGAGCCGGACTTACTTGGCGGGGAGGCGGACAGGGATTACGGCGTATTGGTCGCACAAAAGAAAGGCGGCTGTCAGGAGAGTCCTGGCGCTTTCCTTTTAATAGAAAAGGAAGACAAAAACACAATCTCCTTTCAAAATGGATTTTATCGTGTCCGTCTGGACACCCGGGGGCAGATTGTCAGCCTGATATCCCGGGAGAGCGGGTATGAGTACGCGGACAGGCCCCTGAACCAGTGGAAGCTTTACCGGGATGTGAATATAGACTATGACGCCTGGGAGTTGGGGCGGATGTATGAGCAGGCGCCGGAAGAACTGACGGGCTGCAGTACGCTTGGGTTGGAGAAGCATCCGGACGGCAGCGTGACGGCAGTGGTGGAGCGGCGGGAGGCATATTTTACCGCAAAACAGAGAATCCGTTTCCGGGCGGACAGCCCCCGGATTGACTTTGACACGGAGATTGACTGGCAGGAGCACCACAGGATTTTGAAAGCGGATTTTCCTACCACAGTATATACAAAGGAAGTGCTCCAGGAGATTCAGTTCGGCTATATAAGACGGCCCACCCATAAGTCTAGGCAGTATGAGCAGGATCTCTATGAGACCTGTCATCACAAATATGCGGTGCTTACAGACGGGGAGAACGGCTTCGCGCTGTTGAACGACTGTAAGTACGGTCTGTCCGCAAAAGACAGCCGGCTTTCCCTGACCCTGCTGCGGGCGCCTGTGATGCCGGACATGAGGGCGGACAGAGGGGAACACAGATTTACCTATTCCATTCTGCCCTTTACCGGGCCTTTTGTGCACAGCAGGGTGACGGAGGAGGCCTATGAGTGCAATGTGGAGGTCACTGCCCGGGGCTATGGCGGGGAGACTTCGGAGGAGAGCTGCAGGAGGGCTTTCGTGAAAGGGGCTGTGTCATTCTTTCATCTGAAGGGCGGCCATGTGATGCTGGAGACCTGTAAGCCTGCCTTTGACAGGCGGGACGCCGTGGTGCTGCGGCTTTATGAGACCAAAGGCTGCGCCGGGGAGACCAGGCTTTCCCTGCCCCGCTGTGTAAGGAGAGTCTTTGCCTGCAATATGCTGGAGGAGCCGGGGGAGGAGCTGGCGCTTGCCCAGGGAAAAGTGCGGCTGCGGTTTGGAGCCTTTGAGATTCGGACGCTGCTGCTGGTAGTGTGATAATCCGTTTGAAGCGGCCGGCCGCGCGGGCAGGCCGGGGCCAGACTTAGCGGCAGACAGTGTGGAAAATGGATGGTTTCGGGCAGATATATGTCCCGTTCAGAACGGCACTGAGGCAGCAGGCGCATGATGGGAAGTGCAGTCGGCCAGGAAAGAATATGACTACAATGCAGTAAAATGCAGAAACGACAGATGCCTGGAGGGGCATGGGGGAGTGACGCTATGTATGATATCGGAATTGATGTGGGAGGTACCGGCATTACCGCCGGGCTGGTGGACGACGAGTGCAGACTGACGGCAGGAAAAACCATTGCCACGGACAGGGAACTTACGGCCGGGGCAATGGCGGGAGTGCTGCTGGGGCTGGTAAGAGATCTGATGGCGGAGAACGGCGTGAATGCCTCCGGTGTCCGGACTATCGGCGTGGGAGTACCGGGGACGGCAAACGCTGAGACGGGCCGGATCGAATATGCCAACAATCTGCCTTTCTGTCAGGGGAATTTAAGGGATCTTTTGCAGAGACAGACCTCCAAAAAGATTTACTTTGAAAACGACGCCAACGCGGCGGCCTGGGGAGAGTACCTGGTTCTCGACAAAAAGCCGGATTCTTTTCTTATGGTGACCCTGGGCACCGGGGTGGGGGGAGGCATCATTCAGGACGGGAAGATTCTGCGGGGCGTCAACTATGCCGCCGGGGAGTTGGGGCATATGACCATTCGCTATAACGGGATTCCCTGCAACTGCGGCAGGCGGGGGTGCCTGGAAGCCTATGCTTCCGCCGAGGCGCTGATTGCCAGAGCACGGAGAGCCATGGACAAAAAGAGGAAGAGCTTTCTCTGGGAGCTGTGCGGTCAAAACCAGGAAAACATGAATGCGAAGCTTGTGTTTGACGCTTACAGGCAGGGGGATAAGACGGCGGTAAAGGTATTGGAAAAATACGCGGAGCTCTTAAGCGAGGGGCTTGCCAATATGATTAATATCCTGCAGCCCCGGGTGCTGTGCATCGGAGGCGGCATCAGCAGGTCGGGAGACATTTTGCTGCCGATGCTTCGGGAGAGGGTCAGCGGGAAGATTTATTCCAGGGATTCCGCTGTGAATACGGAACTGAGGGCCGCAAGGCTGGATAATGACGCGGGGATCATCGGTGCCGCGAAGCTGTGGCAAGTGTGAGAAGAAGTTCTAGGCACCGATTTTTCTTGACAACAGAAAGTGTGAACGGAATGAAAGCTTAAGTGAACATGGTTCGCTTTGGGCAGGCATTCTTTAAGCGCGTTTTTTGCGCTTTGACTTGTACTGATGGGAAGTATAAACAGTCATTGAGGAGGTACATATGGAAAAGCATTATCAGAAAATGATTTCGGATACCCGGGACAGGGTGGTGAAGTCTCTGCAGATTCAGATTCTGGATCCGGAAAGTCCGCGGTACGGAGGCTTTGCGGATCCTGCGGGGATTGTCCAGGCGAAGTTCGCAATTTACCGCATCGCCAGCATGGTGGCGGCATACTGCAATGAGGATACCTGCTTTTATCAGGACGAAAGGGTGCTTTCCGGGATTATGACAGGGCTGGACTATGTGACCCGGGTCCAGCACGAGAACGGTCTGTTTGACTACATTACCTGCAATTTCTTTTCCGCGCCCGACACGGCTTTCTGCGTCAAGAAGCTGTTGCCGGTGTATCAGTATCTGAAAGCCAGGAGAGAGGGAGCGCTTGGCGGGGCGCTGACCATGGAAGAAAACGGTATCCTGGAAAAGGTGGAGGACATTGTGCGCAGGGGGGCCTATGGCCTTTTGCAGGGGGGCTTCCATACGCCCAACCACCGCTGGGCCATTGCCTCCGTGCTGATGAGCTGCAGCAGGCTCTTTGCCTGTGAGGAGATGGAGCAAGCGGCTTTCACCTATCTGAATGAGGGGATTGACTGTAATGAGGACGGGGAGTTTGCGGAGAAGTCGGCAGGGAATTATAACCGGATCAATAACGATGCCATGATTCTGCTGTCGGAGGCCACGGGGGATGCTTCCTACGAGCAGAATGCCCTCCGGAATCTCCGCATGATGCTTACCTACTGGGAGCCTGACGACAGTGTCTTTACGGCCAATTCCACCCGTTTTGACAAGGACAGGCTGGTGTATCCAAAAGACTACTATATGGAATATCTGAAGATGGGACTGAAATATGACATTCCGGAATTCCTCCAGATGTGTAATACTATCTTTGAGATTGTGGACAGGCGGCATATCACTTCACCGGATTTCCTGATCTGGTTTATGCTGCATCCGGAATATCGGAAGCTGGAATTTGAGGGAAGTTATCGGCGGCCTGACTTTGAGCGCTTTTATGCGGAATCCGGCATTGCCAGGGGCCAGCAGGGCCGGTTTACCTATACGGTGATGAACGGAAAGTCCAATTTCCTCTATCTCCATAACGGCACCGTGAAGCTGGAGATGAAGGTGGCGGGAAGCTTCTGCGAGCACAGGGCTTTTCGCAGCGAACGGATGGAACGGGTGTCTGACAGGGAGTATCATTTAAGCCAGGTGATGAGAGGCTGGTATTATCTGCCCTTTGCCGAGAAGCCCCCTACCAGCGACTGGTGGAAGATGGACAATGCCTCCCGGGACAAAAAGTCGGGGCCTGATATGCACATTGACGTGTGGGTAAAGGAAGTGGAGAACGGACTGGATGTGAGGGTGAAGACCTCCGGTGTGGAGGGGGCTCCCTGGCGAATCGAGCTTGCGTTCTCCGGCGTGGATTTCCTCACCAACGACTATGTGGATCTGCCTCTGACGGGCAGCGAGGTGGTTGTGGTGAAGCAGGGCTTTATCCAGGTGGGAAACGGGAAAGACGCTTTGGTGACAGGCCCCTGCTTCGGGGAGCATCATTTTACCGAGGGCAAGGAGGACAGCGAGGCCAAGACGCCCGGAGCCGCCACATTGTATCTGACGGCATATACGCCCTTTGACAGGGAGATACAGATCCGGGACAAGGTGAGCTGCTACCGGTGAGGGGGCGCTTTCGGGAACGGTAATGGATGGTCAGGCGGAATCGGCCTGCAGAATCCGAGAAACCCACATGGGATGCGGAGAGTGAGAGACGAAGCTGGATTCAGAACGGCAGTAATGGAAGATAAGACGAAGCTGGGGTAAGATCAACGGCCATGCGGGAAAAGGATGAACTTGGACGAATGCCAACAGCCATATAGGAGGAGTAAAAGACTTTGGAGCGAAACGAGAAAGAACTGGTGAAAACATATGTGCCCCATCTGCGGTATGACCGGGCGGAGCCTTTTGCGCTGCAGGGAATCGGCTATACCTTGTATGGAGAAAAAATGAATAAAGAATTGCTTGATTCCGGCATGAAAATATGGCAGAATGGAGAGAGAGGAATATCCGCAAAAAGCCCTTCCTGCAGGCGTATCATACAGGCGCCTCCAGAGGGGATGGCAATCGAGTATGCCTTTTACTACGATTTTGACATCCAGCATCTCTACGACCTGGAGCATGCCTTTGTGTATCTGGACAGAGAGGGGCAGATCGTAGGTGTGGAGAGCAGCTTCCACGGGAAGTTCTTAAACAGCAGAATAGAGGGCATCACCCAGTATGAGGGCACCCATCCGGTGCTGTACGTGCAGCCGGGAAAGCATGCGCTTCTGCCTGCGCCGGCGTATTTTCAGCTGGTGATTGACAGGGACACGGCCTGCCACAGGGATGCGGGGGAAGCGGGATTTCTCATCGGTCCCATGTTCGAGGGCAGGCTCTTTACGGATCGGGAGAGAGACCGGAAAGTAGAAACGTATATTCGCAGGAATTATGCTTTTAGGCCAACCTGGGATTTTACGGAAAAAAGTCCTGACGGGCGCAGCACGGAGGAGCTTCTCATGCCCTGGGAGGAGCTGGACGGGCTGATGCTGCAGCGCCTGGGGGAATGGTGCAGGAGAATAGAAGAGGATACGCCCGCTTAAAGCGGAGGGAAAGGATGTGGTTTGAGCATGCAGTACATTACATTTGACCAGACAAAGGAGTATGATCTGATTTTGCTGGGCAGGGTGGCCATTGATTTTAATCCGGTGGATTTAAACCGTCCTCTGGAGGAGAGCGCGAACTTTAATAAGTATCTGGGAGGGTCCCCGGCCAATATAGCGGTGGGGATGGCCCGTCTGGGGAAAAAGGTGGGCTTTATCGCCAGGGTGTCCGACGACCAGTTCGGAGATTATGTGACCCATTATTTCCAGAAAGAGGGTATTGATACCAGCCATATTTCAAGGTGCAGGAACGGGGAGAATTTAGGGCTTACCTTTACAGAGATCATCAGCCCCTCGGAGAGCCGGATACTGATGTATCGGGACGGGGTGGCGGATCTGATGCTGGAGCCGGAGGATGTGGACGAAGAGTATATCAAAAAGACCAAAGCTCTTTTGATTTCCGGCACGGCGCTTGCTGCCAGTCCCTCCAGGGAGGCTGCGCTGAAAGCGTTGATGCTGGCGAGGAAGAACCATATACCTGTGATGTTTGACATTGACTACAGAGCTTATACCTGGAAGAGTGAGGATGAAATATCCGTGTACTATTCCCTTGTGGCTGCGCAGAGCGATGTGATTCTGGGCTCCCGGGAGGAATTTGACCTGACGGAGCGGATTCTGGGGGTCTGCGGGGACGACGGCGAGAGTGCGAAGCGCTGGCAGGGGTACGGGTGTAAGATAGTGGTGATCAAGCACGGCAAGGAGGGCTCCACGGCCTATACCTGTGACGGCAGCCATTACACGGTAAAGCCGTTTCCCACCAATGCCATGAAAGGCTTCGGCGGCGGGGATGGGTACGCCTCTTCCTTTATCAGAGCGCTTATAGACGGCTGCAGCGTGCCCCAGGCTTTGGAGTACGGCTCTGCTTCCGCCTCCATGCTGATTTCCGCACATAGCTGTTCCGCCGCCATGCCTACGCTCTCGGAGGTAGAGGCATTCATTCGGGAAGAAAAGGCGAAATACGGCGAGATGGTAGTGTGAGAAGTGCACTCACACAGAAGAATGCCCAAGCGAATTCTATTCGCTTTGCGCGGGCAATTCTTCCGGGGGCATCGGGTTTTGGTTTGTATTGCCGATGAAATGGCATGAGGTGAAGTATAGCGGGCTACAAGACTTTGAAATGCTTTGGAATGGAAAGAAAGGAGCAGACATGTACGAGAATCCGGAATTTAATGAAAAAGGGGAGAAAATTCTCTGCCAGGAGACGGGGAAAAACAGCCAGATGCTGATGGATGTGCGTGTGCAGAGGCTGAAAGCGGGGGAAAAGGTCAGAATCATGGAGCAGGATAAGGAGACTGCTATTCTGCTGCTTGCGGGGAACGTGGTTTTTGCCTTTGAGGGAAAGAAAGAGACGGGAACGCGGCGCAGCGTCTTTCTGGATAAGCCCTATTGCCTGCACTGCGGCTGTAGAAGAGAGATGATTGTCACGGCTTTGGAGGACAGCAGGCTGCTGATTCAGCAGACCGGCAATCCCAATCCTTTTAATACCGTGTTCTATACGCCTGAAATGTGCACCCTGCAGGAGTTTGGAAAGGAGCAGTGGGAGGGCACTGCCCACAGGCAGGTGCTGACCGTGTTTGACTATGAGAACGCCCCCTATTCCAATATGGTCATGGGAGAGGTGTTCCACAAGCCGGGCTGCTGGTCCAGCTATCCGCCCCACTTCCATCCTCAGCCGGAGCTGTACTATTATGAGTTCGACAAGCCTCAGGGCTTTGGAGTGGGCTTTGTGGGAGAAGAGTGCTTCCGGGTGGAGGACCAGAGCTGCCTTGCCATTACGCCCATGCATGCCCATCAGCAGGCGGCGGCTCCGGGATACCGGATGTATTACGCGTGGCTGATACGGCATCTGGAGGGGGATCCCTGGCGCAAGACCCGGATTGTGGATCCGGCCCATGAGTGGCTGGACCATTCGGACTATCAGACCTGATCTGAGTGGGGATACCTGTTTGTGCATCCATTGGGAAGCGTTATATAAAAATGAATTGTAAATGGCAGATAAAGATTTGAATCGGAAACAGATGAACCGGGACGAGAGATGTAATATGGAGCTGGAAATACAGACTTATACAAAGGAAAGAATATCTGATGTTTTGGACTTTGAAAGAAGATTGCGCCTGGAAGAGAAGTTCTGGGGGTGGGAAATCGATGAAGCCTATGTCAGTGCTGTGGAAAGAAGTTTTGAAGACAGGAGCTTTGACGACTCCGTTTCTCTCTTGGCATATGAGGACGGCGCGGTGATTGGCAGGATCGATGCATCCCTGATTGCAAGCCATTTTGACGGCTCAAAAAAAGCGTATCTTGATTGGATATGCGTGATAAAAAGCAGCAGACATCGCGGGGTGGCGCAGCGGCTGTTGGAATCTTTGAGGCAGATCTTAAAGGACAGACATATCGACACGCTGATTGCTTTGACCGCCGCCAATGAGGAGGCCCAGCGCTTTTATAAGAGTGTTCCCGATTCCATGATGAGGGATGTTGGCATTTGGATCGATATTAAGTGACGCAAAATTTGACTTGCCGGTGCAAATGGTTTAGATCGTTTTGCTTTTTGTCGGTATCGCCGCCTGAAAAGAAGCGGCCAAATTCCGAAAAGGGAGAAATTTTATGAAGTAAAAAGCTATAAAGAAAGGATGGGATAAGATATGGCAGTTATGACAACCGCTCAGGCGCTGGTCCGTTTCCTGGATAACCAGTATGTGTCCTTTGACGGGCGGGAAACCAAATTTGTGGAGGGTATTTTTACCATATTCGGACACGGAATCGTGTGCGGACTGGGGGAGGCGCTGGATTCCTGCCCCGGGGGACTTAAGGTCTATCAGGGAAAGAACGAGCAGGGCATGGCCCATGCGGCCACGGCCTTTGCCAAACAGAATAACAGGAGAAAGATCATAGCCTGCGCTTCCTCCATAGGACCGGGGGCGGCGAACATGATCACGGCAGCGGCTACGGCTACGGTAAACCATGTGCCCCTGCTGCTCTTTCCGGCGGACGCTTTCTCCACCAGGCAGCCGGACCCGGTGCTGCAGCAGTTTGAGCAGACGGATTCCCTGGCCATTACCACCAATGACGCCTACCGCGCAGTGTGCCGGTACTGGGACAGGATCGCCAGGCCGGAGCAGCTGATGTCGGCCATGATCAACGCCATGCGCGCACTGACGGACACGGCACAGGCCGGAGCGGTGTGCATTTGCCTGCCCCAGAACGTGGAGGGGGAGTGCTACGATTTCCCGGAGGAATTCTTCCGCAAGAGAGTGCACCGCATAGTGAGATGCGTGCCTGCCGCGGAGGAGCTGGAAGAGGCGGCAGAGGCGCTGGCAGCGGCTAAGAAGCCTCTGGTGATCTGCGGCGGAGGCGTGCGCTATTCGGAGGCCGGAGAGGCGCTGGAGCAATTCTGCGAGGAGTTCGGGATTCCTTTTGCGGAGACCCAGAGCGGCAAGACGGCCTGCCTCTCCTCCCATGCCAGTAATCTGGGAGGACTGGGCGTCACGGGAAACAGCGCCGGCAATGACATTGCCAAAGAGGCGGATGTGATCCTGGGCATCGGCACCCGGTTTTCCGATTTTACCACCGGATCCAAATCCCTGTTCCGGGAGGATGCGCAGGTGGTCACTTTGAATACCTCGCGCTTTGACGCTTACAAGCTGGGCGCGGTGAAAGTGGTGGGGGATGCGAAGCTTGGCATTCTGGAGCTGGGGAGGCTGCTGCGGGCAAAGGGATACCACAGCGGCTACACCGACGAGGTAAAAGCGGCGAAAGAGGGATGGGACAGGGAGATGGAGCGTCTCTCCGCCTATGCTTACGGCGACGGATTCAAGCCCCTGATCGCTGCCGGAAATCCGCAGACCATTCCGGAATTCATTGAGATGACTGGCAGCGCCCTGACCCAGACGGCGGTGGTGGCCAGAGTGAGGAAGAAGATTCCGGCAGATGCCATCTGCGTGGGGGCTGCGGGTTCCCTGCCCGGAGACCTGCAGCGCATGTGGACCTCGGACGAGCGCTATTCCTACAATATGGAATACGGCTATTCCTGTATGGGCTATGAGATTGCGGGCGCTTTCGGCTCCAAGCTGGCGCAGCCCCGGCGGGAAGTGTACGCCATGTGCGGAGACGGCAGCTACCTGATGCTCCACTCGGAACTGGTGACCTCTATCCAAGAACATCAGAAAATCAATGTGCTGCTTTTTGACAACAGCGGTTTCGGCTGCATCAACAATCTGCAGATGTCAAACGGCATAGGCAATCTGGCCACGGAGTTCCGCTTCCGCGACAAAGACGGGAAACTCCTGGGAGACCTGATGCCCATTGACTTTGCGGCCTGTGCCGCCGGGTACGGCGCAAAGACCTATCACGTGACGAGTATGGAGGAGCTGGACGCGGCTCTGGAGGATGCCCTGAAGCAGGAGGTATCCACCCTCATTGACATCAAGGTGCTGCCCAAGACCATGACCGACGGATACGGGGCCTGGTGGCATGTGGGCATCGCAGGACATTCCGACAACGAAAAGGTGCGGGAAGCATTCGAAAATAAGCAGAAAAATCTGGAGAAAGCGAGGAAATACTGATGTTAGACAGACAAAAGGTGCGCCTGGGCATAGCGCCCATCGCGTGGACCAATGACGACATGCCGGATCTGGGGGCCGAGAACACGTTTGAACAGTGCGTGTCCGAGATGGCCCTGGCAGGCTTTACGGGCTGTGAGGTAGGCAATAAATACCCCAAAGACACGGCAGTGCTGAAAAAGGCTTTAGAGCTTAGGGGGATGCAGATATGTAACGCCTGGTACTCCACCTTTCTCACCACAAAGCCCTACGAAGAGACCGAGAAAGGTTTTCTCCAACACATCACTTTCCTGAAAGAGATGGGGGCAAAGGTGGTGGGTGTGTCCGAGCAGGGACATTCCATACAGGGCACGGACAAATCCATTTTCCGGGATAAATATGTGATGAACGACGAAGAGTGGGAGCTTCTGTGCACAGGCCTGAACAAACTGGGGAAAGTGGCTAAGGACGTAGGAATAGCGCTGACATTCCATCACCACATGGGAACCGTGGTGCAGACGGCTGCGGAGATTGACCGGATGATGGAAAACACGGATCCGGAGCTGGTGGGCCTGTTGTTTGACAGCGGCCATCTGGCATACTGCGGCGAGGATTATCTGGCGGTGCTGAAAAAATACGCGGCCAGAACCAGGCATGTACATCTCAAAGACATCCGCCCGGAAGTGGTGGCGAAAGTGAAAGCGGAGAATTTAAGCTTCCTTGCGGGCGTGAGACTGGGAACGTTTACAGTGCCCGGGGACGGCAGCCTGGATTTCGCCCCCGTCTTTGACATCCTTGCGGATACGGGCTATGAGGGCTATGTGCTGGTGGAGGCGGAGCAGGATCCGGCAGTGGCGAATCCGCTGGAATATGCTATGAAAGCCAGAAAGTATATCGCGGAAAAGGCGGGGCTGTAAGGCGGTGGCTGCGATGCCGGGGTGACTGACGGAAAATTGTGGAACCAATCATCGCCCTGGCAAGACGCAGTAAGGAGAAGAAAAGCGAGTAAATTCCGTTTTGCCGAGTTGTAAAGCGGATGCAAAATGCAGTAGAAAAAATAAAATAACCGGCCGCGTAGGCGGGCGGAATGGAGGATGAAATGATCAAGATTGGAATTATCGGTGCAGGACGCATCGGAAAGGTACATTTGCAGTCTATCACTTACCATGTGAAAAATGCCTGTGTGAAAGCGGTAGCGGATCCTTTCATGAATGAGGAGACGGAAAAATTTATCCGGGATTTAGGGGTGCAGAAAGTCTGCAAGGATTATAAGGAGATTCTGGAGGATTCCGAGATCGATGCGGTTTTGGTATGCTCCTCTACGGACACCCATGCGTCCATTTCCATCGAGGCCATTGAGGCCGGAAAGCATGTGTTCTGCGAGAAGCCCGTGGACCATTCCCTGGCCAAAATCCAGGCGGTGGCGGACGCTTTGGACGCCCATCCAGGCTGCAAGTTCCAGGTGGGATTTAACCGCCGCTTTGACCACAATTTCGCGGCCGTGAGAAAGGCTTATGATGAGGGCAGGATCGGGGAAGCCCATATCCTGAAGATTACATCCAGGGATCCCGAGCCCCCCAATCCCGCGTATATCAAGGTTTCCGGCGGCATGTTTTTAGATATGACCATCCATGACTTTGACATGGCCTGCTTCCTGACCAACAGCGATGTGGAGGAGGTTTACGTTCAGTCCGCAGTGCTGGTGGATCCGGCCATCGGGGAACAGGGAGATGTGGACACGGCCATCATTACCATGAAAATGGCAAACGGCGCCCTGGCCGTCATTGACAATTCCAGACGTGCCGCCTACGGCTATGACCAGAGGGCGGAGCTCTTCGGCTCAAAGGGCATGGCTGCCACCGCAAACGATACCCTTTCTTCCGTAGTCATTTCCAACAGCCAGGGCGTCACCGGAGAGAAGCCTCTGTTCTTCTTCCTGGAGAGATACATGGAGTCCTTTGCGGAGGAGATGAGACAGTTCGTGGACGCCTGTGAGAACGGCACCGAAGTGCCCGTGGGAATCCATGCCGGAATGCAGTCCGTGAAAATCGGCCTGGCGGCGAAGAAATCCGTGGAAGAGCACAGGCCGGTGAGAATGTCGGAGATGGACTAATCCGCCTGTCTATGCGCTGCAAAGCGAAGCCGATTTGGACTATGGCAATACCCGCGCAAATGTCTGATGCAAAATGTCCGAATGAGTGCAGAGTGGGCATTCATGGAGAAATCATGGAAGATTGACTGTTTTCCGGTCCGGGAAACGGTAAAGTCGGTGCATATGCGCGGAAGAATGGAGGAAGAGAGATATGTCTTATCAGTTTATTATGCCAAAGCAGATATTCTACGGGGAGGGCGCGCTGGAACAGGCCGCGCCTGTCATTGCAGGCTGCGGCAGCAAGGCGCTGATCGTTACGGATCCGGTGATGGTAAAGCTTGGGAACGTGGAGGCTGTCCAGGAAATGCTTGCAAAAGCCGGCGTAGCTTACGCTGTTTTTGAGGGCGTCACCGGGGAACCTACGGACAAAATGGTGGAGGCCGGAATGGTAGTGTGGGAGCAGGAGAAATGTGATTTTCTCATTGCCGTGGGAGGCGGCTCCCCCATCGACACCATGAAAGCCATCGGTGTGGTGGCTGTAAAGGGCGGGTCCATCAATGACTGGTACGGAAAGGAAATCACAGGTGCTCTGCCGCCTATGGCGGCCGTCCCCACTACCAGTGGAACGGGCTCGGAAGCCACCCAGTTTACCATCATTACGAATACAGAGGCGGACATCAAGATGCTGCTAAAGGGCAGGAATCTGATGCCGGATATCGCCGTGGACGATCCCAGATTTACCATGACTGCGCCCGCTGCCATCACGGCCGCCACGGGGCTGGACGCTCTCTGCCATGCGGCGGAAAGCTATACCTCCAGAAAGGCCCAGCCCATGACGGATACCCTGGCGGTCAGTGCGGTGAAGCGGATTTTCAAGTATCTGCCAGTTTGCTATACCGCTGCTGCCCAGGGGAAAGAACCGGATAGTAGGGAGGACGGGATATCCGTTGCGGAAGCCAGGATGCAGATGAGTCTGGCGGCGCTGGAAGCGGGTATTGCATTCAACAACGCTTCCGTCACGGTAATCCACGGAATGAGCCGCCCCATTGGAGCTCTGTTCCATGTGCCCCACGGTGTCAGCAATGCCATGCTGCTGCCCGCATGTTTTGAATACGTATATCGAGAGGCGGCGGAGCGCTTTGCCCATCTGGGAAGAGCTGTGGGAGCAGCCGGCGCGGAGGATACGGACCTGGAGGCGGCGGAAAAGTTTATCCGGGCCTGCAGGGAACTGTGCAGTTTCTGCCATATTCCTACGCCTGAGGAATTCGGGATAGACAGGGAGGAATTTCTGGAGAAGATTCCCAAGATGACCCAGGATGCCCTGGCTTCCGGCTCTCCTGCCAATACCCGCAAAGAACTTAATGCAGAAGACATTACCGTAATGTATAAATCGCTGTTGAGTTAATACATTGAAAAAGCCCATGAAAGTCCTGCCGCATCAGTATAGAGCGTCAGGACTTTTTTGTGCGCAGGTCCGCGTATGGAAATCTTAGTTGTCTGTCTTTGGCGAATGGAAGTATTTTCAAAAGCATATACTGCATTAAGCGGATGACAACGGCAGAGGTCTGATATGAGGAAGATAACGAAAACAATCCTGTTGTTTGATTTGCTGGCAGGGATGCTTTTTATGGGGTTTTACGGAATGCGCAGCAGGGCGGTGGTGACTGACAGCGGCATTGTCAGGGTTGCAGAGGAGGAGATGCTTCAGGAGGCAGACGTGAAGAAGATTGCGATTACTTTTGACGATGGCCCCCACCCCAGTTACACGGTCCAGCTCCTGGACGGGCTGAAGGAGCGCGGCATCCATGCCACCTTTTTTGTCACTGGGGAGCATGCGGAATTACATCCGGATATTATCGAAAGGATGTTTGAAGAGGGACATCTGATCGGCAACCATACATACAGCCATATCCAGCTGACCAAGAATAACCGGGAAAAATTTAAAAATGAGCTGATCAAGACCAACGAAATATTAAAGGAGATCACCGGGGAGGAAGTGCAGTACGTGCGGCCTCCCTACGGCTCCTGGGACAAAAGCTTCGAGAAAGAACTGAATATGTTTCCGGTGCTCTGGACGGTGGATCCCCTGGACTGGAGCTCCCGGAACGTGGGGCGGATTACAGAGAAAATCGTCAGCAAGACCGGGGAGAATGACATTATTCTGATGCATGATTACTATGACACTTCCGTGACGGCGGCGCTGAAAGCCATTGACGAACTGTTGGAGGAGGGGTATACCTTTGTGACGGTGGAGGAAATTTTGTTTGACTGAGTATATGGTGTCTCCGAACCCCTGTGTTATCGTTGCAGATTTTGACAATAATGCAAAAACTGTAACGATAACTATGGGCCTTTTTTGGAAAACATGGTGTGTTTTTACGCACGGAGCCTGGATTATGCGCTCAGCATCGGCAGAATCGGAAAGTTAGAATGCGATTTTATGATGCGGGAGGGGAATTTTTAATCTGTCTTGGATTGTTTTGAAATGACGGGGCGGTTTCCAACCATATCCTTTCCTGAAAAAGATCAAACTGAATAATGCTTATCTGTTCAAAACTTATGGCAGGTGGGAGCATCGGCCTGCCATATCTAAAGAAATCTTTATAGTTCTTACAGTTTCCTCTTTATACCTCCTCTTTATACTGAAATCATCAAATGAAAGCATGACACGCTGAATGAAAAAGTCTTTTAATCCCCCATCTGAGATGGGGGAACAGGCAAAGCCGTAGCGTTGCGTGAAGTATAAAAACTCCTATGCTATAATGATATTGGTTTCGCAGGCCATATCAAAAGCATAGGAGGTATCCAAAATGGATAATCAAAGTATAACACACACAAGATGGAATTGCACCTATCATATAGTATTTATCCCAAAATACAGAAGGAAAATAATGTATGGGGAAACGAAAAAAGATCTGGTGGAAATCATCAAGAAGTTGTGTGAGATGAAACAGGTGTCCCTGATTGCCGGGCGGGTATGCAAAGACCATATCCATATGTATGTGGCAATACCGCCGAAGATGAGTGTTTCGGAGTTTATGTCGTACCTGAAAGGAAAGAGTACGCTAATGCTTTTCGACAGGCATCCGGAGTATCGAGCAAAATGGGAGACAGACATTTCTGGGCAAGAGGGTACTATGTATCGACAGTAGGGAATGTAAACGAGGAAACGATACTGAAATACATCCAGGAACAAGAAGAGAATGACAAACTAGAGGACGGAAGAAAGTAGGAGGGCCTTCTTTAGGAGGCAACCAGTAAAAATGGTACTGCGAAATCCTGCCTCTGGCGGAACCAGAGAAATACCCCGGAGGGGTCAATGTTCCCCCCCATTTGAAATGGGGGGGCTAATTAAATTTATTGCTCTGTATTGTAAATGCCAGGTAAATATTTTATAATCAATGATAGCAGGCATGGGGGGAGGAGATTGGGATATGGTAGGAAGAAGAGACAGCGACGAGCCTATAAACTTCTGGAGCGGAGATACTTCCCTGAAAGATAAGATTAAGGACATAAAAGGCTATAATGTGGAGATGGCCGGATTATATAAAAACTGTGCCTTCTTCTTTGGGCTGAACGGGATTCTATTTGTAATCTTTCCTGCAGCCGGAATTGTAACGTTAGTGTTTGGCTGCACGGCCGGGATTTATCTTGCATATCGGGTTTATAAGAGGATTTTAGGAAAATATTCCTGACTTTCCCTTTAGGGGGCGGTTGGAGAAGATGAAAATCAGGACCAATCCACAGACACTACCAAGAGATCGTCTGTCAAAGGACAGTTCTTGAAAAGAAGGATTACAGGAAATCTGGGGAAAGCCATGAGGGGCATGGACAGGTGTTCAGGAAAAGAAAGCCAGGATAGGAGAGCAAATTGGAAAATCAGATAAAAGGTGCGGCAGAAAGGTGGGGACTGAACCGCTGCGAAGAAATTTACTTACATCCCACAAAAGCAGTCTTATCGGCGGAGTCGGAGCGGTTCGGCCCTGTCATTTTGAAAATAGACGGGAACATATCCCGGCTCAAATCCGAGCATCGGATGCTGACGGGGCTGTCCGGCAGGCATAGCTGCAGGGTATATGCCTATGACGAAAATGCCGGACTCCTTTTGGAGGAACGCATCTTTCCGGGGACAGTACTGCGCAGGGAAGCCTCCCTGGAAAAGCGGATCAAGATATTTTCCCGGATATTCCGTGAGATACATATGCCTGCCGGGGAGGGCGAGACTTATCTGGACTGGCTGGAGGGAATCTGCGATTATTGCACGCGGAATTCGGTGGACCGGGAGGTTTCGGAACTGGCAGTCAGGGCGCGGGAAATCTGCGCGGAAGTGTTCGGGAAATACCCGGACCGGGTACTTCTCCACGGTGATCTGCACCATGACAACCTGCTGTCGAGAGCCGACGGCAGTTATGCCATGATTGACCCGAAAGGGGTGATCGGCCCGGCGATCCTGGATCTGCCCCGGTTCATACTCAATGAACTGGATACGGAACACACATGTCCGCACGGGGAGCATATCCGGGAGGTGATCCGGCTGCTTGGCGGACAGACAGGCTATCCCCAGGCGGATATCGGGAAGCTCTTCTTTATGGAGACGGTTCTGGCAAATATCTGGCGCCTGGAGGACGGCGATGAGATGGTCAGGGAAGAACTGGAGGCGGCTGTTGCCATAGGGTCTATGTCCTTAAGGCTTACAGGCATAGAGGGATTGCCCGGATGCTCTTCGCAGAACTGGAAAAAGACTGTGCCCGGAACGGCATAGACCAATATTATCTGATTCGGGTCACAAATGAAGAGGCCGGCAGGTTCTATGGCAATTTCCGGGGAGCCGAGATGCAGGATGTCCCCCTTTTGCGGAAATATCTGAAAGCGCAGGAGCCATAAGCAAAGAATTCCAGGGGGCTGTTTTAATGCAAAAGGAATCTTTCTTTATTCATCTTTTTAAAAGAGGACTTGCTGTTAAAATAGTCCCTCCGTCGTTTAATCATATCTAAAACCATTTTTTGTGCGGCTTCTTTAGAGGTCAAAAAGGGGTTGATAGAATTGATACAATGCTTGTAAAAGATTTCATGCCACTCTATATAAAAATCGCCCACATAAATGGATTTCTCTAACAGATCCAGATAATTTTCAAATACCGCTACGCCATTCTCAAATTCACCTTTGAGAAAGCATAACATTGCCAAATCATAGACTTCCCAAAACCGTCGGCTTTCCGGTAAATCGGATACTTTCTGTTCAAGGCATTTTTTCGCATAATCCATATCCTCAAATTTGCGGTATTCCATCACTTTCCGCAGGCCTGTTTCAGCAAATTCTTCCATCTTTGCTTGAAATTCATCATCATTTCCATCATAGCTGCAGAATTCATTTTCCCGATTCCCATAAGAATAAGATAATATATTGTTTAAGCTTTCGCTTTTCTCCCAAAAAAAGTCAATTCCAACTCCCAAATAAGAACCTTTGGACCAATTACCGGAATCAAACACAACAAAAATGACAAAGTATCCGTTGTCGTCTAACCAGGTTCTCGACGTTCCCTGTCGAAAGAGTCCCTTCGGTGCGAGTACCTTTTTTGCAGCCATATTTATTATTTTGTCATGTTGCCGCACCATAGTATTCCTCCTAACCTTAGATTGCCATTCCGTACAGGGAAAATTGTAGCATACCAAAGCGGGAAAAACAATAGGCATATGACACCGTTTCACCTGCCTGTCCAGGCGGTCAGGGAATAAGGCCATACAGCGCAAATTGGCACTGGAAACGGAAAGGGGAATATAGTATAATAAGTTCGGACAGCAGATTTTCAACATAAGGTTTCCGGAGCGGATTTGGATACGAGAGATACTCTTTGGAAAGGGAAAGCCATGGATAATCTGATTATCAGTTTTTCGGGTAGAAAGAATGGTAATTGTGATCAAATCGGGCAGTACATAGCGGTGGCAGGGTCCGGTAATGACAAAGTAGTCCGGTTCAGGGAACTGAATGCGCATCCCTGTATTTTATTTTTCATGAGCGCTGCCAGGATTATTTCAGCCATAATGAGAGCAGATATGAGGAAGTTGTTAAACGTCTGTACATTATAGGTGTATACGGTAAAACGGAAACTTCTCCTAAAGACGCAGAAAATATTGCCGATTCCAAAATGCACCCGTACCGGTTCCTTTCTGGTCTTTCGCAAAACCTCGTCCACATTGTATCACGGAAGCGCGATGCCGGCTCTTTCCCAGAGCACATGATCTTTCAGCCCATTGCTTGTCAGTTTCATGTGGGAGTCTCCCTCAGAACTCAAAATACGTCCCCGGTAAAATGCAATCCGCTTCGGTATTGCTTCCGGTCTTTTGGAAATACAGTTCCGTGGCCGTAGGATTATAGATCCGGTTGCCGTCCGCGGAGAACTCCAGTCTGCCAAAAGCCTGTACATAATCGTAAATCTGAATGTTTGTGGCATACCAGATATCATCATGCCCACCCGCAAAAGCGGCGAATTCCTCTATTACATTCCAGTTGTCCTTTTCCTCGAACTCATAGCTGTGTCCCCACAGATAAAACATCCAGGGACCTTGTTGGGGCGTTTCTTCCACAAACTTCTTTGCCAGGTTCATCAGTTCCGGATCGTTGTGATGGCAGGTGGTCTCCAGCCGCAGCCGGTGTATACCTCTGACACCTGCTTGTCGGTTAATCTGCGGTGAATGGTGCCCTCCGGATAAACGGTTCCCTCCGGCGCGAACAGCCCGCTGTTTAGATTGAAAGTACCTTTCAGGCCGTATTGATCCATAATTTCCATCAGCCTGACGTCCTGCTCTACACCGTCATCGTAGCTGAGGGTGAGGGCCTTTGATTTCCCTTTCGGGAAACGCATGAAAATTTCTGCCATGTTGCTTTCCTCCTCGATTCTTCAAATATTTCTCAAAGTCCCGGCTTTTCTTTCTGGTTATCATATCACGGCAGTTTGCCTGTGGCAAGTTTTTTAAGGAAAGGTGGTGTAACTTGTGACTTTATTGGGAAAAAATGGAACGACACCCAACAGAAAATCCTTGTGCTTTTGCCAGGAGACGCCCGGTCTGGCGCTGCGCATATGGCAGGGCAGATCGGTATTACAAGGAGAAATATCGAATCCAATCTGAAAAAACTTGGATCTGATCCTGCCAGAGTGACTTGGACATAAAAAAGTAGTGAAAATTGTTCGGTTTTGTGTTATGATAAGATATGTTTGTATCATTTCCGGAGATTTTCAGGAGGTCAGAAAATGAAAGTGATTGAAAACCAGACTTTTGATATGGAACGCGCCCTTTATGGATGTGACGGCGTATTGGTAAAGGATTGTTCCTTTGACGGGCCGGCAGACGGGGAGAGCGCTTTTAAAGAGGGAAAGAATATTGAGGTACAGCATTGTTTCTTTAATCTGCGGTATCCTTTTTGGCATGACCACGGACTTGTCATTGAAAATTCGGATATGACGGAGCTTTGCAGGGCTGCCCTGTGGTATTCCGATCATGTAGAGATTCGGGATACCAGGATGCACGGGATCAAAGCGCTCAGAGAGTGCAGCGACATCACCGTCAGACACTGCGATGTCATCTCCCCGGAATTCGGCTGGTTCGTGCAGGGAATCTGTATGGAGGATACCACCGTGGCCGGCGAGTATTTTATGATGCGGTCGGAGAATCTGTCATTCAAAGGGGTAGAGCTGAAAGGGAAATATTCCTTTCAGTACATAAAAAATGCGGTCTTTGAAAACTGTGTCTTTGACACAAAAGACGCTTTCTGGCATGGCGAAAACGTAACGGTTTGGAACAGCGTGATAAAGGGGGAGTATCTGGCATGGTATTCGGACGGGCTGACGCTGATCAACTGTAAGATTGTGGGAACACAGCCGCTGTGCTACTGCAGGAACTTAAAGCTCATTGACTGCGAGATGGTAGATACCGATCTGGCCTTTGAGAAATCTCAGGTGGAGGCAACCGTCACCACTAAGGTGGACAGCATCAAGAACCCGAAGTCCGGCCGGATCCAGGTGCCGGAATTGGGAGAGTTGGTCATGGATGAGGCGGAGGCGGAATGCGAGATATGGGTTGCCGGGCAGAGGGCAAAACAGGGCTAAGCGAGCATGAAAAGCATTTTGATTATCGATGATGACATCCATATCGGAAACATGCTTGAGGAGGCATTGACAAAAGAGGGCTACAGCGTTTCCCGCGCCTATTCCGGTACGGAAGCGCTGTTTGTGCTGTCCGAAAAAAGGCCGGATCTCGTCCTCCTGGATTTGATGCTGCCAGGACGAAGCGGCGAGGAGGTGCTGCCGCAGATAATGGAAGACAGGCATTCCATGGAAGAAAGGCATTCCATGGAAGACAGGCATTCCATGGAAGACAGGCATTCCAAGGGAATCCCTGTCATCGTGGTAAGCGCCAAGGGGGATATTGATGGAAAAGTGGATCTTTTGCTGGGCGGCGCGGTGGATTATGTGACCAAGCCCTTTGCCATGAAAGAACTTCTGGCCAGGATTTCCGTACAGCTCCGCAGGGCTGACAGCGCGCCTGCAGCCCCTGTTTTGGTGTTTGATGATATCGCGCTGAATACGGATACCCATATGGTGGACATCGGCGGCAGGGAGATAAGGCTCACCAGGACGGAATACGCCATTTTGAAGCTTCTCATGGGCAACCCCTCTCAGGTGGTGACGAAATCCCTGCTGCTGGAGCGCATCAGCCAGGACACGCCGGACTGCACGGACGGTTCCCTGAAGATGCACGTCAGCAACCTGCGCAGAAAGCTGCGTGAGGTCTCGGGAAAAGACTACATCGAGGCGGTCTGGGGGATTGGCTTCAAAATGCGTGGGTGATGAATCTTTACCATTTCTTTACTGTTTTCTTTACCGGTTTCTTTACTGTCTCAGGATAAGATATCAATGTCACATAAAAATAGCAATACTGGAGACAACAACTGTCTGCCATAAACGATAGTGGACGGGCAGTTGCGGTATTGGAATCAGGAGGTTGTGTTTATGGAGTATGTTCTGCAAACGAATTCTCTGACTAAGAAGTACAAGTATTTCAAAGCGCTGAATCAGCTGACAATGAATGTTCCCAAAGGAGCGATCTATGGCTTTGTAGGCAAGAACGGCGCGGGCAAAACCACGCTGATCAGGCTGATCTGCGGGCTGCAGTCCCCCACCTCGGGGGGCTATACCCTGTACGGCAGGAAGAACACGGACAGGGAGATCTCAAAATCCCGCAGGAGAATGGGAGCCGTGGTGGAGACGCCCTCCATCTACCTTGACATGACGGCCCGGGACAATCTGAAGCAGCAGTACCGCATCCTGGGGCTTCCTACTTATGACGGGATGGAGGACATCCTGAAGCTGGTAGGGCTTGCTGATACCGGGAAGAAGATAGCAAGACACTTTTCATTAGGGATGCGCCAGCGGCTGGGCATTGCCATCGCCCTGGTGGGCTCCCCGGATTTCCTGGTGCTGGATGAGCCGGTAAACGGGCTGGATCCCCAGGGGATCATCGAGATCCGGGAATTGATCCTGAAGCTGAACCGGGAGCAGCAGATCACTTTCCTGATTTCCAGCCACATTCTGGACGAACTGTCCAGGCTGGCCACTCACTACGGCTTCATCGACAGGGGGCAGATAGTGAAAGAGATCAGCGCGAAAGAACTGGAGAGCGCCTGTAAAAAGTGTATCCGCCTGGAGGTGACTAATACAGGGACGCTGGCCCGTGTGCTGGATGCGATGCATGTGGAGTACAACATCCTTTCCCAAAGGGAAGCGGACGTGTACGCAAAGGTCAATGTATCCAAACTGACCCTGGCCCTGGCGCAGGAAAACTGTGAGGTGATCTCCATGCAGGAGCGGGACGAAAGCCTGGAGAGCTACTATGTCAATTTGATAACATCCGGCTGCAGCAGCGATTCGGACAATGCGATGTGACTAGAGAGATTGGAATAGGAGAAAAGAAAATGAGTAAACTTTTATCGGCAAATTTCCTGCGTTTGAAGAAAAATAAGGTCTTTTGGGGCGGACTGATTCTAATGGCGGCATGGGGGATATTCGTGCCGGTCAAGCTCCATATGGATGCTGCACAGATGAACTATGCGGACAGGGTAGAGGACGGATTCTTTGGCTGCGCCATGTTCATGGGTATTTTCATATCAGTATTTTGCAGCCTGTTCATCGGTACGGAATACAATGACGGAACCATGCGGAACAAGATTATCGTGGGCGGGAAACGTTCGGCAATCTATCTGGCGGGCGCGGCGGTCTCCTGCGCGGCGGGGCTTGCCATGTGCGCGGCATATCTGCTGCCCTACCTTTGTGTAGGGATGCCGCTGATGGGAACCTTTAGCGTCCCCGGGGAAGAAATTTTTCTGACGACGCTTACAGTACTGCTTCTCTCGGCGGTGTTTTCCTCTGTCTTTACCTGCATCGCCATGGTCTGCCAGAACAAAGCCGCTACCGCTGTCATCTGCATCCTGCTGGCCTTTGGCTCTCTGATGTCGGGAATGATACTGAATCAAATGCTGGAAGCGCCCGAGACGCATACGTACTATTCCCTGGATGGGAATGGCGAAATGATCTCCTTCGAGGAGCCAAACCCCAAATATCTGAAAGGGACAAAGCGGGAGATCATCCAGAGCCTTTACGATATCAATCCCGGCGGGCAGGCCATCCAGTGCGCCAATATGACGGCTGTAAATCCGCTGCGCCTTCCCCTTTACTCCCTTGGAATCATTGTGCTGGCCACAGGCGCGGGAGCAGTTTTGTTTCAAAAAAGAGATTTGAAATAAGGAGATAGTCATTCATGATTGTATGGTTATGGGCCTCCATCGGCGTTCTGACTCTGGTTATCCTTGGGCTGCTTGTCAAAATCCATATGCTGCAAAGGGCCGCGGAGGAAATCGGGGAGGCCTTTGCCGACAGGCTTGCCACCGATACCAACACGCTGATCGACATTTCCGGCAGGGACAGGCATATGCGCCGTCTGGCGGATGCCGTCAATGTACAGCTTCGCAGGCTCCGGGAAGAGCGCCACAGGTTCCGCCAGGGAGACACGGAACTGAAAGGCGCTGTCACCAATATCTCCCACGATTTGAGGACGCCTTTGACCGCCATCTGCGGGTATCTTCATCTGCTGGAAAAAGAGGAAAAATCAGAAACTGTAGAGCGTTATATCGATATCATCAGAAACCGTTCCGAACTGATGATTCTGCTGACGGAGGAGCTTTTCCGGTATTCCGTCATCCTTTCCGGGGAAAGCGGCGCATCCGCGGAGCCCATAGTCCTGAACCGTGTGCTGGAGGAGAGCATAGCGGCATTCTACACCGCTTTCAAGGAGCGGGACATCACACCCAGGATACGGATGCCGGAAGAGTCTGTGGTCCGGATGCTGGACGGCGCCGCCCTGTCCCGGGTATTCTCCAATCTGCTGCAGAATGCCGTAAAGTACAGCGATGGAGATCTGGAGATTACCCTGCACGAGACAGGGGAGATCATCTTCGCCAACAGGGCTCCCGGGCTGGATCAAGTACAGGTGGGCAGGCTGTTCGACCGCTTTTTTACCGTGGAGTCCGCCAGAAAGTCCACCGGGCTGGGGCTGGCCATCGCAAGGAGCCTGGTGGAGCAGATGGGCGGGAGCATCTCGGCGGAGTATGCGGACGGCAGGCTGCATATCTGGATTTTTTTCAGGAACCAGCCGGCAGACGTGGATTCGAAAGCAAAGGTGAAACAGAATAGAAATGGGAAGGAGCCGATGAACCATATGGAGAAAATGTCCTAACTCCTGTTCCCCTGTGGGGAATTTCCCTGCCGGAAATTCAGCACCCACCGTCCCTCTGTCTGGTAGAAGATCAGCCAGGCCCGGATGCTCCTACGATTGATTACGAGAGTGCAGTCATATTCGATGGACGGTATCCCGGCATACCGCTTCTTCTCCTGGGTATGCACCGTGATGTCCCGGATGACCTGTATCTGCCCCTCCTCATCTTTCAGTTTTATCATCAGCGGCGTTATTTTTCCGGTGCTGGTGCACCAGCACTCGCAGGCGATCTCCTGCTGCGTCCCGCGGAGGGTGCCCGTATCTTTCGTTCTGATAGCTGTCTCTATTCCAAATGCCATTCTTATACTCCTTGCGCGCTTTGGCGCGTATACCAATCAATATTCGTGACACCGGAATCCTGTTTTCGGATTCTGGTTTATGGAAATTTACTTCCAAACTTACACCTGTTTTACTTTCCGCGGCACCTGTCCATCTCTGAGCGGATGGCCGGGTGCCAGGTTTTCCCGGCCCCCGCTGCGGAGAGCTTCGCCCGGCTTCTTTACGAGGCCGCAGCCTGAATGCCCGGCTGATTTTGGCTTTCATGGAACGCCGCCGCACATATGGCTGACAGGCTGGTTCAGAAATACGGCCCGCTTTACGGCATCCCGCCCGAACCGCTGCCGCAGGGTGTCCACCGTTCTGTCCATGACAGCCAGCTTTTCATAATTGATTTCATCAAAAAGGCTTATCTGTCTGCCATAGGCCCCATACCTGGCCCCGCCGGTGTGCACTCCCAGATGGCGGATGGGCCGGCGGTCCCAGAGTCCGGGGAAAAGTTCCTTTGCGGCATGGTAAATTTCCAGAGTCAGGTCAGTGGGGGAGGTTAGCGTCTTCTGGTGGGAGAAATAGGACAGATCCGAGTACCGGATAGCCACGGAGACTACCCCGATTTTCGCTCCGTTCGCCCTAAGGCGGCTCCCCAGCGTTTCCGAGAGGGCCAGCAGCACCAGATTTGCAGTTTCCGCATCCGTCACATCAAAAGGCGTGGTAGTGCTGTTCCCATAGCCTTTGTTGGGGGTGGGTGCAGCCAGCACCGGGGACAGGTCTATGCCGTTTGCAAAGCCCCAGATGGCCTCCCCCGGTTTCTTCAGAACTGCCCGCAGCCATGCCGGGTCGGCGCCGGCTATGTCGCCGATGGTGGCAAGCCCCATGGAGGCCAGCTTTTTCGCCGTGGCGCGGCCTACAAAGAACAGATCCGGCACAGGCAGTGGCCACATTTTCTCACGGATTTCCTCCCGGTACAGGGTATGGACAAGGTCCGGCTTGCGAAAGTCGGAGGCCATCTTGGCCAGGAGTTTGTTATCCGATATCCCGATGTTCACGGTAAAGCCCAGTTCTTCCCGAATCCTGTCTTTGATCCGGGCAGCCGCTTCCTCCGGAGCACCAAATAGATGACAGGTTGTAGTCATATCTACAAAGGCCTCATCGATACTGTAGGGCTCCACCACATCCGAATACTCCCGCAGGATGTCCAGAAAAGCGGCGGAGCATTCCCGGTACAGATCATAATTTGGCGGCACCAAAACTATATTCGGGCATTTCCGCCTGGCCTCCAGGATGGTATCCCCTGTCTGGATGCCGTGCTTTTTGGCGGGGATGGACTTTGCCAGGATGATGCCGTGGCGTTTGGTGACATCCCCGCCTACGGCCGATGGAATCTCCCGCAGGTCGATGCCGTGACCTCTGCACGCTATATGGGATCCGGATGAAACAGTCGTCCTCCGGCTGCCTGCTTCCGGCAAAAAGCCATCCCTGTGTGCTATAGGGTATTCGGTCAACCTTTTACTATCGGCTTCCGGCAAAGAGCCGCCCTTATGCGCCAGACGATAAACAGCCTCCCATGACAGGAAAGCTGAATTCACATCGATATGAAAAATGAGATTTTTCAAACGTGCGTTCACCTCCTTGATACAGTATTGTAGAGAACACATGTTTGCAAATCAATAGGAGATTACTGGAAACCAAACAGGACGGGCTGTTCAAATATCCACTTCATGATTTTCTCCGTATACTCGCTTTTCTGTTTCAGGAAGTACGGCTCTGTGGCTGAATGTTTGTGGCATTCTGCCCGAATCACTTATGACGGGCGGCTTCTGACAGCAGTCCGGTGAAGGTATTCCTTATGACGAATTTGACGCTTGTACACTTTCCGCAGACAGCGGATATGATTTACGGCACGGATATGTCCTTTTGGGCATGGGGCTTTTGGAGGCGGTTCTGACAGATATGGCAGTGTTTGGGAGCGGAACCGCAAAGAAGTCACATGAGGAGTCTTGAACCGGACGCAATAATTTTTGATACGGCATAAAAAGTTATGATATAATGGGTTGTATCAGGAAATGCCGAGTGGGGGATAAGCGATGGTAAACAGACAGCTGGAAATGATATATATCTTAATGAACAAAGAGGCTGTGACAGCGGAGGAACTGGCGGAGCATTTCGAGGTGTCTACGCGCACTGTCTATCGTGACGTAGAGAGCCTTTCCATGGCGGGCATTCCGGTGTACGCCAGCAGGGGCAAGGGCGGCGGTATCCGGCTGATGGAACGCTTTGTCCTGGATAAGCTATTGCTGTCCGGAGAGGAGCAGGGCAGGATTCTGGCGGCGCTGGCCAGCTTGCGGGAGGTGGGGGCATCTAAGGACGGGAAGATTCTGGAGAAGCTGGAGACTTTCTTCAGAACGGAACCTTTGGACTGGGTGGCCATTGACTTCTCGGACTGGAGCGGCAGACGGGGAGAATTGTTCGGACAGATCAAGGAGGCTATTCTCGGCAGGCATGTGATGAAGTTTTACTATTACGGACGGGATGGGGACAGAGCCTTGCGGGAGGTGGAGCCGGTTCAGCTTCTGTTCAAGGAATATACATGGTATCTGAGGGCCTATTGCAGGACCAGGAAAGCCATGCGCCTCTTCAAGGTGCTTCGGATGAAGCAGATGGAGGTTCTGGAGGAAACCTTTGAACCGGGACAGCGGCACAAGGAGGAGACCGGAGAGTGCAGCGGACAGAAAGAGATCGGGGAATCGGGAAAGACCGGGCCCTTGAGAGAATCATGCAAAGCCGTGAAGCCTGAGCTGCCGGAAATCCTTTTCCGCATAGACAGAAAGGAGGCTTACAGGGTCTATGACAGGTTCGAGGAGGATGAAATTACGGTGCTGCCTCAGGGGGATTTCGAGATTCGGATGCGCTGTCCGGTGGACGACTGGGTTTACGGACTGATACTGTCCTTTGGGCCTTCCGCCAGGGTGCTGGAGCCGGATTGGGTGCGGGAGGAACTGGAGATTAGAATACGGAAGATGGGGGAAGTGTACGGCAGTCGGTTTGGAGAATCTTCTTGCATACCGACAGAAATTTGATATAATAAAAACGGTGGGAAGTACTGTGACAGAGGAGAAAAGGTATGAACAAAGAATTGTATAATGCTTATGTAGGGATTTTGAAAGAAGAGCTGGTTCCTGCTATGGGATGTACGGAGCCCATTGCCGTGGCGTATGCCGCAGCCCTGGCCAGACAGACTTTAGGGCGCATGCCGCAGAAGGTGGATGTCTTTGTAAGTGCCAATATCATTAAAAATGTGAAAAGCGTTATCGTCCCCCATACAGGGGGGATGCATGGAATTGCCGCTGCGGTGGCGGCAGGGATTGCAGCCGGAGACGCAGGCAGGAAGCTGGAGGTACTCTCTGCCATTGATGCGGACGATGTGCCCTCCATTAAGGCGTATCTGGAGCAGACGCCGATTCAGGTCGGGGTATCCGAGAGCGGATATCTTTTTGATATTCAGATCAGCGTGGAGGGGGAGGGGCACACTGCCTTTGTACAGATTGCAGGCAGCCATACGAATGTGATCCGGATTGCGCTGGACGGCGCAGACCTGCATAAGGCCGACTATGCGGAGAACTGCCAGACCCAGAGCATTGACAGGAATCTGCTCACAGTGGCGGACATTGTGGAATTTGCGGATGATGCCGTAATAGATGATGTGAGAGCGGTGCTGGACAGACAGATTGAAATGAACAAAGCCATTGCCCGGGAGGGACTGCGCGGTACCTGGGGAGCCGGAATCGGCCGGGTTCTGCTAAGCGCTTACGGCGGCGACGTACATAATCGGGCCAAAGCCGTCACGGCCGCCGGCTCGGATGCCCGCATGAACGGCTGTGAACTTCCGGTGGTCATCAATTCCGGCAGCGGAAATCAGGGCATGACAGCGTCTCTGCCCGTGATTGTCTATGCGGAAGAGCTGGAAAGCGGACAGGACATGCTGTATCGGGCGTTGCTTGTATCCAATCTCGTGACCATTCACTTGAAAACCGGAATCGGCCGCCTTTCCGCCTACTGCGGGGCTACCAGCGCCGGATGCGGAGCCGGGGCTGGCATTGCATATCTCCACGGAGGGAAAGCGTATGAGGTGGCGCACACGATTGTCAATGCCATAGCCATCAACTCCGGCATGATCTGTGACGGAGCCAAATCCAGCTGTGCCGCCAAGATCGCTTCCGCTGTGGAGGCGGGCCTGCTGGGATGGCAGATGCAGGCCCACGGAACGCAATTCTACGGTGGCGACGGAATTGTGGTAAAAGGTGTGGAAAATACCATCCGGAACATTGGCCGCCTGGCAAGGGACGGAATGGCGGAAACGGACCGGGAGATTATCAGTATGATGGTCAACGGATAGTTTCATTTACGGTTTTCCGAATCATGCGTATGATTTCAGGATCGGCTTTTTCAGAGGGCATAAAATCCACTTCCGGAAGATAGGAATTTGCGGTTACATCAATGCCGGCCAGTTTTTTCGCCCAGGCCAATGCTGCGGCATATCTGCCGTACAGAAAATGAAGATGAAAGCCGTCTCTTGTGATAAAGCGGCTGTCGCCGTTAAAAAAAGGAAAGAGGCGCAGGTTTTGAATGACCTCACCGGTTTCGATCAAGGGCAGCCCGTAGTTTGCCGCAGCCTTTTTGTATGCGCTTTTGAGTCGGCTAAACATGAGTTCCTGACTGCGCTCATATCTCATGAAATGGGTATGCCCGCTTCCGGCTTCATAGGCCCAGGTTTCGTTCAGAAATAGTTCCGCCCGGGTCCGCTTTTTTAAGAAATCCAGAATAAGGCCGAGAAACGGTTCATAAGTATTCTCCCAGCCGCTGTCCCCGCTGGCCTGCTGGGTCACCACTGCGTCAAAAGTCTGCTCTTCCAGTATCTGCGCAACGGAACAATAACGGTCAGTTTTCTTTCCGTTCCTCTGATACTGATAGTCCGCCGCGTTTCTTTCGATATTGCTCCAATGCCGCTCAAGGGGACATCCTCCGATATAGAGATTTACCACATCATTGTCTACCCCGGCATTCTCCAATATATCATGGAGAAAATAGGTGGCATCCTCTGAAAAACTGTTTCCGATAGCAAGTATTCTGTACATAGTATTATCACTTTACCTTTCCGATCAGTCCCGGGAGATATGTAGCGATGATTTCCGGGGCCTTTCTTCCTGCAATTCTAGCACATATTTCGGTGAGATTCAACTGTCAATCCGATGCCGTCAGGGTTGATTTCCGCCAAGTTTCATGGTGCCTCTGCACATTTTCGCCAGGCTTGCGGGAAAGAGATAAGCTCTGACAGTGACAAGTATTCCCATTGACAGTTGCGATATATCGTGATTTGGGTTAAAATGGAATTTACAGATGCACCGATGGGACATCCCATACATGATGATAGAGAGAAAAGGAGAGACACATGGGGAACAAAGTATTTGATGTCGGAGAATACGCCCGGACGGCAAGGGCGGCCGTGGCAGAGGGAATCGTCATGCTGAGAAACCAGGGCAATGTGCTGCCCCTCAGGGAGGGAGAGAAGATTGCTCTGTTCGGCAGGGGACAGTTCAATTACTACAAGAGCGGCACCGGCTCCGGCGGCCTGGTGAATACCAGCTATGTGACCGGTATTCGGGAAGCCCTGGAGGAGAGCAGCTTTGAACTGAACGAAAAGGTGAAAGCCGTCTATGAAGAATGGCTGAAAGACAATCCTTTCGACGCAGGCGCAGGCTGGGCCGCGGAGCCCTGGTTCCAGAAAGAGATGCCCCTGACCGGGGAGCTGATCCGGGAGGCGGCGGAGACATCCGACACAGCCGTGGTAATCATCGCAAGGACGGCAGGAGAGGATCAGGACAATAAGGCCGAGGCAGGGAGCTACCTGCTGACACAGGATGAAGAGAGCATGCTGGAGCTGGTGTGCGCTACATTTGAGCGCACGGTGGTGCTCTTGAACGTAGGCAATATTATTGATATGAAGTGGGTGGAGCGCTATGCGCCCAGTGCCGTGCTGTATGTATGGCAGGGCGGGCAGGAGGGCGGAAACGGTGTGCTGGACGTGCTCTCCGGCGCAGTCTCCCCCTCCGGAAAGCTCACGGATACCATTGCCATGGATATAGCGGACTATCCCTCCGCCTGCAATCACGGAGGAGAGAAGCGCAATCTCTATCAGGAAGACATATACATAGGCTATCGGTACTTTGAGACTTTTGCCAAAGAAAAGGTGCTCTATCCGTTCGGCTTCGGTCTTTCCTATACTGCTTTCTCGCTGGAAGCCGGGATGGAGGAGACCCAAGAGGCGACTGCCGGCGTGAAAGTCTGTGTGAAAGTGACCAACACGGGGGCAGTGGCCGGGAAAGAAGTGGTCCAGGTGTACTGTCAGGCGCCCCAGGGGGCATTGGGAAAGCCGGCCCGGAGTCTGTGCGGCTTTGCAAAGACCAAAGAGCTTGCTTCCGGCGAGAGCCAGGTTCTGGAGATTGCTGTGCCGGGGCATGTGATTGCATCCTATGACGACAGCGGAGCTACCGGACACAAATCCTCCTGGGTGCTGGAGGCAGGAGAGTATGTGTTCTATGCGGGCAAGGATGTGCGCAGCGCCTCCGCGGTGGGAAGCCTGAAGATAGAAGAAACTGTTGTAATAGAAAGTCTGGAGGAGGCCTGCGCGCCGGTAACGGCCTTTGAGCGCATGAAGCCGGAAGTCCTGGACGACGGCAGCTTCCGGGTGGCTTACGAAGCAGCGCCCCTGCGCACCGTGGATCCCATGCAGCGGCGGGCCGACAGGCTGGGGCAGATCTTTCAAACAGAAGCGGGCGGCACCTCTGCCTGCACCGGGGACAAGGGGTATCGTCTGTCCCATGTGGAGGCCGGAAAGGTATCCATGGAGGACTTTCTGGCCCAGCTGTCCGACGATGATCTGTGCTGTATCGTCCGGGGCGAGGGCATGTGCTCTCCCAAGGTGACGCCCGGTACGGCGGGCGCTTTCGGCGGCGTCACACAGAGGCTGCAGTCCTTTGGCATCCCTGTAGCCTGCTGCGCGGACGGCCCCAGCGGTATCCGCATGGACTGCGGCAGTATCGCTTTCGCCATGCCCAACGGTACCTGTCTGGGGGCAACCTTTAACGAGGCCCTGTCGGAGGATCTGTTTGAGTGGGAGGGGCTGGAGCTTCGCAAGAACAAGATCGATACCCTGCTAGGCCCCGGCATCAATCTCCACAGAAATCCCCTGAACGGGCGGAATTTTGAGTATTTCAGCGAAGATCCTCTGCTGACGGGCAGGATGGCGGCGGCACAGCTACGAGCCATGGGCCGCTACGACGTCACCGGCACCATCAAGCATTTCGCCTGCAACAGCCAGGAGGCCGGGCGAAATGTGGTGGAGGCCGTGGTGTCCGAGAGGGCGCTACGGGAGCTGTATTTGAAAGGCTTTGAGATAGCGGTCAGGGAGGGCGGCGCCTACTCCGTCATGACCTCCTACAACCCTATTAACGGCTTCTGGTCCGCGGGCAATTACGACATGCTTACCACCATCCTGCGGGGAGAGTGGGGGTATACGGGCATTGTCATGACCGACTGGTGGGCCAAGGCCAACGATGAGGGCAAGGCGGGCCGGACGGAGAACGTGGCCGCCATGGTGCGGGCCCAGAACGACCTGTTCATGGTCACCGCCAATGCGGCGGAGAATTCCCAGAAAGACAACTCCATGGAAAGCCTGGAGAAGAAAACCGTCACCAGGGCCGAGTATATGCGCAGTGCGGCCAATATCTGCCGTTACCTGCTGCGTACCCCCGCTTACTGGCGCATGGAGGGCAGGGAGAGCGAGCTGGACAGACAGCTGGCTGCAATAGCCGCACAGGAGATGGAAAGCTTCGGGGAGCTGGTAAGGCTTCCTGTGACGGAGGAGACCACCTTACTGCCTGTGGAGCAGATTAAGACCGGAAAGGGATCCGGCATTACCTTTGAACTCAATGTGAAAGAGCGGGGTGTCTACAGACTGGAGCTGGACTGCAGAGTGGTCGGACAGGGAAGCCTGGCCCAGGTGCCGGTAACCTTGTCCCAGGACAAACAGATCGTGAAGACCATTTCCCTTACAGGGGAGGATAAAGAGTGGAGGACAGAGGAGGTTATGCTGCATCCCTCTTTCCACAATACCACTTTCCTGAAATTCTTCTTCGGCCAGGGCGGTATGGAGATCAGAGAGGCCAGGCTTGTGCTGGCGGAGTCCCTGGAAGCGAAATTCGCTGCCTTTAAGGCGTCCCAGGAGGAGAAAGAATAAAAACTTGTCTTTTACAGATAAAAAGAAACGCTCGTGGAGCAGAAACTCTTCGCGGGCGTTTCTTTTTGATGTATAGCACGACGACTTTTCAAAGAGGCGTGGCCAGGGAATCAGCACAGTCGTTCTTTCTCCGCTTTCCCATGGTAGAGCTCCCGATACTGGGAGGGAGTCATCTTGTGTATTTTTTTAAATGCCCGCATAAAATTCTCCGGATTTTCGTACCCCAGCATCTTGCTGATCTGGTTTACCGTCAGACTGGAATTCTTCAGGAACAGATCCGCTTTCTGGAAGCGTATCCGGTTCAACAGTTGGGAAAAGGTACAGCCGAAGAGCTTTTTCACATACCTGGAGCAATAGGGAACCGTGTAGTGGAGATGCCCTGCCAGTTCCTCCAGGGTGATTGTGGAATAGTTTTCCTCAAGGTAAGTGAGAATTTCATGATCCACATTCCTCAACGGAACAGACTCCACGTCAGCCTGCCAGTTCCGGGAGAGCTTGGTGAGCAGAGTCATCAGCATTCCGGTGACGATGCGGTCCGTGTAGACATCGATGGAGAACATTTCCTGGAACATATCCAGCACCTGCTCCCGTATCCCCTGGTCCTGTCCGGTGTGGAAGACCAGGTACTGCTCGCAGTTCTCGTTGTAGATGCTGTCTAAAAGGAAACGACTCAGTACATCCTGGCCTTTCAAAAGCCCGGTGCAGATATCCGTGAAGGCGGAGGGGCGTATCATGATCTTGACAGCCATCCCCTCCGGGAAGCTTGTCTGCATATGCCTGGCGGATGGGGGGAGGATGCAGAAATCTCCCTCCACAAAGGTCTCCGGATTTCCGTTGACCGATTGAGTGCTGGCGCCGGACAGAATATAGAGGACTTCAAAAAAGGTATGGGTATGCTCCGGAATCTCCAGCCGGGGCTGCCTGGCCAGAATCACATTGTAGTCTGTGCCGGAGGTGGTTTTGTAGGTGCCCTGCAGGATGGCCAGAGCGTGTTTCCAGGTAAGCAGAGGGATATTATGGGAATCCGTGTCCGGAGGCTGCTTGATGAGAAGCGTGAAGAAGTCCTCGGCATTACCCGGGGGGGTACTATGCCTGAGGTAGATGTCCAGATATTTCTCCCTGGAAAATTTCGTGCAGAGGTATTCATACATATGCTCTCGGTCCATTCGCTGCTGTTTCCCTTTCTGGTATCTTTCTAGTATAGCTTTTGGATAATAAGAGAATCCCTCCTTGAATCCTTCCTTTTGGATTCTATTATAGCCTTTTGATAATAGAATCTTTCCTTTTGGATTCTATTATAGCCTTTTGATAATAGAATCTTTCCTTTTGGATTCTATTATATTAACATCACCATAAAATAGGTAGATAGTAAAAGCAGGAATCGAATTCAAAACACCCAAGAAGTTAAAAAATGACAGCAAAATTGGTTAAAAATTGCAAATGTAAAACGTTTGAGTTCCTGCCGCAATGACAAAAATCATGTTTTAGCGCAGAAAGTGGAGGGTGCCTCCACAAACAGCCCTCCACTTTAAATATATTCATACATTCAGTTCCATAACGAAAGGCTCTGCCGCCCTGCAGGGGTTCCAACGGGGATGGACGCCGGTATTGGGATTTCCTGTTTTCATAAAGCCGGTCCAGTAATCCAGCATTTTCTCGCTGAGGGAATAGTCTGCTTCCGTCCAGGGGCGCCAGCACCGCCGTAGAGTTCCCATCATGTACCACAGTTCGGCGGAGTGCCAGGCACCCTGACTGTCACCCGGCAGATCCCGGGTGAAATGATAGACATAGGCAGGCTTTCTGCCCAATTCCTCCAGCTTCTGGCTGAATGCCACGCTGCCCTTATATAAAGGAGCTTCTTTTTTGTCCTCCAGTTCCGGAGAAACCAGGATATCGTCTTTGGTACTGCCCAACAGATAAGGAATATCCCTGATTTTGCCCTGTTCCATCAGCTCGTAGTAGCCCCCGGTCAGGAGATAGCCGTCCAGGGTGGGAGTCAGGAACAGGCCCTTAGCCCTGGGCATTGCTCTTGCAAAAAGCGGACTCATGGCGGCGAAGACTTCCGCGGCCGGCTTTGCCCGCATTTCGTCCAGGCTGTGGGCCCGGAGTATTTCCGAGAAGAGCAGGCCGTATTCCTCCTGTTCGGAAAGGGGGATATCCCGATGCAGTTCGCCTCCGTAAGTGCCGCCGCTCTGCAGGATAGCTTTGGCGATCCTGTTGCCGGTAAGAGGGGAGGAGACCAAAGTCTGGACGCTCATGGCCCCGGCGCTTTGGCCGAATACCGTTATATTGTCCGGGTTGCCGCCGAAGCAGGCAATATTCTCATAGACCCAGTCCAGGGCGGCGATTTGATCCAAAGTGCCATAATTGCCGGACCGTCCGCTTTCCGTGGTCAGCCAGGGGTGGGCCAGATAGCCGAACACATTGCAGCGGTATTCTACACTGACAAAAATGATGCCGCGCCTGCAGTAGGCGGCGCCGTCGAATTCTTTTTCGCTTGCCCAGCCGCCAAGGAATGCGCCGCCGTGAAGCCAGAATGCCACCGGACAGTCTTTCCCGTCTTTCGGCGCCCAGATATGGAGATAGAGGCAGTCCTCGCTCATAGGGCGGTCATAGGAGGGATCATCATAGAAATCCCTGTCCCAGGGAGGACCGGAACCCTCCGCCTGGATACATTTATTCCGGAAGCTCACGGCTGAATACACGCCGTCAAAGGCTTCCGGCTTTTGAGGGGCTTTCCAGCGCAGCTCCCCAATGGGGGGCCTGGCATAGGGAATTCCCCGGTATTCCACATAGTCTCCCATGTCCGTTCCGATTATTTTACCGTATGCTGTTTCGACCATAAGGTATCCTCCTGTCTCTCTTATTATTTCAGCCCTATCGCTCTTTTCCGTCATATGCCTGGGCTGCTGGCATCTATGTTTTTGTTTAATTTGTGTAATAGTATAAGGGAAGAACTTAGAGAATGCAACATAATTCACACTGTTTTTCAAAAAACGGAGGCACTTATAAACGATATAACAACATAAGTTAAATTATGACAGTGCGTAGGTTAAACTGTACAATGTAACGGATATAAAAGATTTGCTATACTACAAACAATAAAAAGAATCTGAAAAAGATTCAAAAAAATAAACAATGCGACAGGGAGAACGGTGTTATGGCTAAACAAAATGTAAAACATGCACAAAACAAGAAAAAACTCTCGCCGGCTTTGCTCTGGAGACAGCGGTATCTGCTTATGATGTCTCTGCCATTTGTAATATGGCTCATCATCTTTAAGTACATACCGCTGTGGGGATGGACCATGGCATTCCAGGAAGTGAAGCCCGCTACATTTGCCGTGCCCATCTGGGAACGGACCTTTGTGGGATTCGAGAATTTCATGAATGCATTTAAGGACAGGCTGTTTGCGCAGACCATCATCAATACGCTGGGCATCAGCATCCTGCAGATTGCAGTGGGAACCATTGTGGCGATTCTGTTCGCAGTGTTCCTGAATGAACTTGCTTTTTTTCTGGGCTTCAAGAAGCTGACCCAGACGATCTCCTATCTGCCCCACTTTGTGTCGTGGGTTATCATCGCCAGCCTGGCGAAGAACATCTTCAATGACGGCGGCGTGCTGGATACCATATTTGGCAGGAACCTGCGCCTGATGAGCACGAACTCACCGCTGATCTGGATCATCATCGTAATCATCGACTGTTGGAAAGAAATGGGCTGGAACGCCATCATCTATATGTCCGCCATGGCCGGCATAGACACTGGTCTGTACGAGGCGGCCGAGATGGACGGCGCCAACCGCTTCCGGAAAATGTGGCATATCACGCTTCCGGGCATCCGCTCCACAATCGTTGTGCTTTTGATCATGAGCATCGGAGGCGCGCTGAACGTGGGAATGGAGCGCCAGATGCTTTTGAGCAACGCCACGGTTCAGGATCATACCATGGTTCTCTCCTGGTTCTCCTACCTGAGAGGTATCGGAAACAGCGATTACGGCTTAGGTACGGCTCTGGGCGTGTTCCAGTCTGTGGTAGGCGTGACTTTGCTTTTGATCGCCAATAAGATTGCCGGTCTGATCAGCGATGATAAGTTGGTTTAGGAGGTGTAAAATCAGATGAAACATTTAAAGAAAACATGGTTCGATTATTTCCTGGTTCTTTTTTTCGTAATGATCCTGATTGTCACGCTGTATCCGTTCCTGAATGTGCTGGCAATTTCTTTCAATGACGCCACGGATACGCTGAGAAATGTGAATTTCATCATTCCGCGCCAATTTACCTTATACAATTATAACTATGTATTCAAAGAGGGCGGCATCCTGATGCCATTATTGCTCTCCATTGCCAAGACCGTGGTGGGAACCGTGGTAGGCGTGATTTCCACGGCCATGCTGGCTTATGTCCTGAGCCGGAGAGACTTTGTCTTCCAGAAGCTTTTTACCATTATGTTCGTTATCACCATGTATGTGGGCGGAGGCCTGATTCCCGAGTATCTGCTGATCATGCGCACGCTCCATCTGGGTAATAATTTCCTGGTCTATATCCTGCCCGGACTTCTGTGGGTGTACAACATGATCCTGGTCAGATCCTACATTGACGGTCTGCCCATGGCGCTTCAGGAGGCGGCCAAGCTGGACGGAGCCAATGATTTCCAGATATGGTACATTGTGATAATGCCTCTGTGCGCGCCCGTGATCGCCACCATAGCCTTGTTCTATGCGGTGGGGCAGTGGAACTCCTTTATGGATACTTATCTTTATGCAAAGAACCTGCCCACCCTGCAGTATAAGCTGTACGAGATCATGTCCCAGGCCACCATGCAGCTGGATCCCCATTCCACAGGTACTATGTCCAAGACGGTGACGCCCATGGCCATCCGCATGGCGGTTACCGTGGTGGCTACCGTGCCCATCATCATCGTCTATCCTTTCGTGCAGAAGTATTTTGTGGGCGGCATGACAGTGGGATCAGTAAAGAGCTGATCTGTGTGGAATCTTTTCGGTATAGGGCTTCTGACTCAGAAGCATTATATACATAATTTAAAAACAGGAGGAATGTATATGAAAAGGCGTAAATTAATTGCTGTGCTCATGGCGTCGGTTCTTTCGTTAGGGCTATTGGCAGGATGCGGATCTGGTTCAGATTCAGATTCAGGCTCAGATTCAGATTCAGGCTCGGGTGGTTCCGAAAGCGGCGAAAGCAGTAATGAACCCATCACGTTAACCTACTATAATGCCGACACCAACAACGATGTCTGGGACAATCCGGTGGGCAGAGCCATTACGGAGGCAACGGGCGTGACTCTGGAGATCAGCTATCCGGTAGGCTCCACCGGCGATGCGGCTCAGGACGTTGCCCTGATGATAGCGGAGGGCAAATATCCCGACCTTATATACGCAAAGGCCAGCGCTACCAATCTGTATGAGGCAGGCGCATTGATCGACATGACGGATCTCATTGAGCAGTACGGTCCGAACATCAAGAAAATGTATGGGGATGAGTTCAAGAAGCTGAAATGGGGCAACGGCGACGACGGCATTTACCAGCTGTCCGCTTACGGCGTCAACGCCTCTACTCTGAACGAGAGCGGCACCTGCCAGATTCAGTGGGCGGTTCTGAAAGAGAACGATTACAAATATCCCACCACGCTGGCTGAGTATGAGAAGATGATCAAGGATTATCTGGCAGCCCATCCCACCACGGAAAACGGCCTTGAAACCATCGGCATCTCTATGAGCGCCTCCGACTGGCACTGGATGATCACGCTGGGCAATCCTGCCGGCTTTATCGCTGACGCGCAGCCTGACAACGGCCAGTGGATCATTGATGAGAACTATCAGTGCCACTATAAGCATCAGACAGAGGAGGAAAAGGAGTATTTCAAATGGCTCAGCCGTATGTATGACGAGGGCGTCCTGGATCCTCAGTTCGATACCCAGACGGATGAGGACTATATCGCCAAGCTGTCCAACGGTCAGGTGCTGGCTATTACAGACTCCCTTTGGCATTATGCGTACGGCGCTCATGTAGCGCTGAAGCAGGCAGGCATGCTGGATAAGACCTATGCAGGACTTCCGGTCACTCTGAGAGAGGATCAGAAAGCGCCGACCCTTCAGTATCAGGGACTGCAGGTAGGCTGGGGCATCGCCATCAGCAGCAGCTGTAAGGATCCCGTGCGCGCCATTAAATTCCTGGACTATATCTGCTCTGATGAGGGAGCTGTCCTTTACAGATGGGGTATTGAGGGCGAGAACTATGAGCTGGACGAGAATGGCATAAGATATCGTCCTCAGGAAGAGATCGACAAGTCTAAGTCCGATCCCGACTATTCCAAGAAGACCGGTATCGGCAATTATCAGGGCTTCCCGATTTGGGGCGACGGTGCGGAGGACGAAAACGGCAATCCTTATACGCCTACTACCAGAGCCTCCATTATTGAGCAGTACAACGAGGAACAGCAGGCCGCCTGTAAGGCATGGGGCGTTGAGATGGTAACGGACATCTTCCCTCAGCCGGACGAGTTCCCCAGCCTTCCTTACTCCGCGCTTTGGGCATACCAGATTCCTCAGGAGCTGTCCAATGCGGAAGCTCTCCTGAATGAGATCGCATGGCCCGGCCTGGTGAAGTGTGTCAAGGGCGGCGAGGCGAATTTTGACGCCAACTGGGACGCCATGGTCGCCGAGATGGAGGCTAACGGCCTTAGGGACACCGAGAAGATGATGACGGAATTCCTGGCTGACAAGATCAACTAATCCGGGATATGAGCAACATGAATAAATGGGCTGCGGGAGAATAGGCAGCCCAGGCAAAAGAGAGGTGGGGCGGTGACTTGCACGAGTCGCCGCCCCATCTGTAAAATGCAGGAAGATACATGACAACACATGCCGATACATGACAATACATGCCGATACATGACAATACATGACAATAGAATTCTGCACTTGAATTCTATTGTAGAATTCTGCACTTGAATTCTATTGTAGAATTCTGTTGTAGAAGAACCCTGCAATACAGGAAATTCTGCGGAAAGTGCCATTAAACTCTATTGCAGATCCCCCCAATACACTACGCGTAAGACTCCTCAGAAAGAGATTTTATGCCTATACAGAAGAACCCTTGCCAAGTATAATACAGATTAAAAACAGATATAAAATCAGATAAAAGAATTTAGATAAGACAGGAGGTTGACATGGAAAACAGAAACACACCATTCTGGGACAGCGCGCTGCCCATAGAGAAGCGCCTGGACTGGCTAATTGCCGAAATGACCATTGAGGAGAAGCTGGAATGCCTGGCATCCAGGATGAAGCCCATAGAGCGGCTGGGGATTCCCGCCATGTCACTGGGCGGAGAGGCGGCCCACGGGGTGGAGGCCAGAAACGACCAGAATGAGCTGAAAGAGCCGGAGCCCACCACCTCTTTCGTTCAGCCCATCGGCATGAGCGCCACCTGGGATCCGGACTTGATCCGTCAGGCCGGAGCGGTGACGGGGACGGAAGCCCGGGTCATCTACCACCGTCATCCGGACAGGGGACTGAGCCGCTGGGCGCCCACGGTGGATCTGGAGCGGGATCCCAGATGGGGCAGAACCGAGGAGGGCTATGGGGAAGACCCTTACCTCACCGGAGAGATGGCCTCCGCCTATGTGCAGGGCATGCAGGGGGAGCACCCCGAATATCTGCGGGTGGCCGCCACCTTAAAGCACTTCTACGGCAACAATACAGAGGTGGGCAGAGGATGGAAGAACGCTTCCATCGACCCCAGGAACCAGTATGAACTGTACCTGGAGCCTTTCCGCCGAGTCATAGAAAAAGGCCGGGCGGAAGCAATAATGACAGCCTACAATGCCATCAACGGCATTCCGGGGATGCTCAACCCCCAGGTGCGGCGCATTCTGAAAGAAGAGTATGGCCTGAAGCACGCGGTTTGCGATGGCGGAGCCATGGCGCTGCTGACGGCCATGCACCATTATTACGGCACGGACGCGGAGGCCGTAGCGGGCTCCATAAAGGCCGGGGTGGATGCCATGTCCGACAATCCGGCCATGGTGGAGAATGCCGCCAGGGAAGCCTGGGAATTAGGGCTTCTCACCCAGGAGGAGATCGACGAGGCCCTGCGCAATACATTCCGCACCAGGCTGCGCCTGGGCATTTACGACAGGGAGCCTGGGAACCCCTATGACCGGGTGACAGAGGAGGATCTGGACTGTGAGAAGAACAGGGCGGTGTGCCGCCAGGTGTCCAAAGAAGCCGTGGTGCTCCTGAAAAATGAGAAAAGCTTTCTGCCCCTGAACCCGGAAAAGGCTAAGTCCTTGGCAGTGGCAGGCCCTCTGGGGAACGCCTGGTATCCGGACTGGTACGGCGGCACGCCGCCTTTTACCAAAACGCTGCTGGAGGGCATCCGGGAGGAGACGGGAAAAGAGGTTTCCTTTGAGGACGGCCTGGACAGAGTGGTGTTCCGCCTGGGAGACCGGGGCATTGCCGTGGACCAGGACGGGGCACTGTGCATCGGCGACGAACCTGATGTCTTTATCCATGAGGACTGGGGAGAGGGGAGCCATACGTTCCGCTGCGTCCGCACAGGGAAATACATGAATACCAGGCTGTACCCGCAGTCTGGCGGCCAGGAGACGAAAGAGGCGCCCGGGCGGATTGCCGCGGAAAAGGACAATACCCTGAACTGGTTCGTGATGGAGATTTTCCATGTGGAGGAGCATGATGACGGATGTGTAATCCTGACCAACCGCTTCGGTTCGCCCGTGCAGGTCTGCCAGGACGGACAGCTCTGGTCCATGAAGCCCGGGGAGGGGACGCCTTTGCGGATGGAAGTGGTAAGGGACGGCATAACCGCGGCGGCGGAGCTGGCAAAAGGGAAAGAGACCGTGGTTCTGGCCCTGGGCTGCAATTCCATGATCAACGCCAAGGAGGAAGTGGACAGGGGCACCATCGAACTTCCGCCTGCCCAGAGACGGCTGATGGAGGCCGTGTATGAGGCCAATCCAAATGTGGCTCTGGTGCTGTATTCCAACTACCCCTATGCCATCGGGTGGGCCAAGGAAAAGCTTCCCGCCATTGTCTGGAGCGCCACGGGAGCCCAGGATATGGGCGCTGCCATGGCGGAAACTTTGTTTGGGAAGAACAATCCCGCAGGCCGGCTGAACATGACCTGGTATCGGGAGGATGGACAGCTGCCGGACATCGACGATTATGACATCATAAAGGGCGGACGCACTTACCGGTATTTTGAGGGGGATGTGCTGTATCCTTTCGGATACGGGATGAGCTATACCCGGTTCGCGTACTCGGATTTGAAAGTGGAGGCCGCGGACGGCGGGAACCTGCGGGTGACGTTCCTGGTAAAGAATACCGGTGACCGGGAGGGGGACGAGGTGGCCCAGGTATACGGCATTGCGCCTGCTTCCCGGGTGAAGAAGCCACTGCGCCAGCTTCTGGGATTCAGCCGCCTGAAAGGGATGAAGCCCGGGGAGAGCCGTCTGGCAGAGCTTACGGTGGACAGAGAGGAATTCCGTTTCTACGATGTCGTCGGCAGGAGACTGATGGTGGAAGAGGGGCGCTACCGGATATTCGCAGGTCCCTCCAGCAGAGAGGAAGCGGTCAGCGTCTGGGCGGATCTGCCCGGGGAGAACACCGGAAGCCGGAATACCGCGCAGAAAATTGCGGCTGACCATTATGACGATTACGAGAACATTGTCCTGACCCAGGGGCATTTCGGATTTACGGCGGCAGCGGTGAAAGACGTTTCTCAGAAAGGTGTGCTCCTGTATGGCGATTGTGTAAGGGGCAATGAAGCATCGCACATTGTGCTGCACTTAATAAGCGAGAAAGGCGGCAGCGTCACAGTCTTCTTAGATGGCCGTCAGGCGGCCCGCTGGGAGGGAGACACTGCCACCTATGAGCGGAATGCCATGCCGCCTTTAGACGAGAAAGCCAGGAAAGAGGCTAAGGAGCGCAGAGCCGGGTGGAAGCCCATTTATGCGGACGTATGCCTCCCCCTGGAGGAAAGCGCCCTGCGGGAGACGGAAAGCAAGGCGGTGGAAATCCGCATCGAGTTGACGGGAGATATCAGGCTGTGCTATTTCCGGATGGAGAAGCCCCAGCCCCGGGGCAGATGACAGAGGGCGCAGGGTTTTTGAGGAGCCGGCCCGGCGGGCGAATTGCTGTAGTGGGACCGGCCGGGTACGCGCAGAGACCGTGCGGAGCATGAAAAGTTGATAACAGGGCCTGAGGGTCCGGATTTTGGGGATAAGGTACCTCTGTGAGTACGGATTGCTCACGGAGGTGCTTCTTTTGTTTTTTATGATAAAATGCAATTCTGAAACCTTTGAAATCTCTGAAGCAATTTCTAGAGCGTGTCCTCACAGGCTGTCCTGTCTGCGATTCTGGTGATCCAGGGCTGCCTGGTGTCAAAATATTTATTTGCCGTCCTGACAAAATCAAATATCTGTGCCAGGGCATCCTTGAAAGCCCCCGCTTCAATCAATCCGCCCACGGAAGCATACAGCCTCCGGGTCTGCCTGTCAATGTCCGGGTCAACCGTGCCCTCCGGCACGATTCCGTCCAAATATCTTGTGATAAACGCCAGGGAACGGTTCACAAAATTTCCATACCCTCCCAGCAGCTCTCCGTTGTGGCTGTGGACGAATTCCCGCCAGGAAAAATCCGCGCCTCTTTCCTCGGCTGCGGTTTTGCTGGCGGAGAGATACCCCGGTACGTTTTCCGCCCAGATATAGATGGTCTTGCTTTCATACCCTGCTCTCGGAACCGGAATCCCCCACTCCAGATCCCTGGTCAGAGCTCTGTCCCGGATATAGTTGTTGGTAAAGGCAATGGCGTTCCTGCGCCAATCGGGGTGGGCATCCACCAGAGCCTGGAGCTGCCTTTCCAGCCGGGATACGGCGATGTAGAGATGCCTTGCTTTCCGGAAACTTACAGGCTTTCCGCAGGAGGCGCAGACCGGCTCCAACAGGCTCTCCGGCTCCGGCACCGCGCCGCAGGCATCGCATTGGTCGCCCCTGGCGTCTTTCCCGCACTGGGACATTTTCCCAGTACGAAGCGGTCTGCCAGGGAAGAGGAGCAGCTCTCGCAGTAGACTAAAAATTTAGTGTGATAATGCTGCCTTTTTCCAGCTTTATGGCAATCTCTAAAAAGGTGCCCGCAATCAGGGCCAGAATCACCGCGTCCAGTTTCTTCAGAAGAATCACCGAATAGATGCCCATGTCCAGGGAGCAGATGGCGAAGACGATGGACAGCTTTCCCGGGGAATATAGGTGACGGGTATCACTTTGGAAGTGACTTTGTACCCGGCGGCATGTATCTGGCGGTACATCATCCTGGTACACTCCGAGGCCACTGCCTCCAGAGGCAGATACACCACCGAGAGGGCCGGGATGCAGACTTCACTGAAATCTTGGGCCGAATCCGCGATGGCGATGAACTCCAGCCTCCCGGGGAAAGGAATCCGAAGTTCTGAGAAGACCCGCAGCGACCCCAAAGCCAGCCCCTCCCGCATATAGAGGATGCAGTCCGTCTCCGGATGGTCCTCCAAAAGCTGTAAGGTGGTTTCGTAGCCGCTTCTGCCGGTGGCCTGACAGCAGTACACCACAGGTTCGTCCATACCCCGGGAGCGGCAGGTGTAGGCGAAGAGGTTCCGCCGGATGCTCATGCCGCTGAAAGTGGGCGGGGTGGTGATCACCGCCGGATGCTTTTTGCCGTGGGAGGCGAAGATTTCTCCGGGAATGGAGCCGATGGAGCGGTCGTCCATGACCACGTTGGAATATTTCTTGGAATAGCGGTTGTAAAGGATTATGGGGCGGGGGAATTGGTTTGCGTCCAAATATTCCAGATCCGCTTCCGCCGCGTTGCACACCAGGACGCCATGACAGGACAGCAGCAGCTCCTGCTTCATGGCAGCCTGAAGCGCTCCGGCCTTGTAGGGCTGGAGCAGTATCTCGAAAGGCAGACTGTCTTCCTCGATGGTGGCTTCTATCCCCCGGAAGAAGCGCAGCATAGTATGGGCCCTGCTGTCCGCCACCCAGAACACCAATATGCGGTAGGAAAACTGGCCGCCGCCCTTTTTCAGGCTCACGGCCTGGAGATTGGGCAGATACCCCATGCGCTCCGCAATCTGCAGCACTCTCTGCTCTGTCAGGGCGGAGATCTTCCTTTCCTTGGATTTATTGTTCAGGATCAGAGAGACAGTGGTGGGCGATACGTTTGCCTCCCTGGCGATTTCTTTGATTGTGACCATGATGATACTCCTCTTGCTTTCCCACTGTGTTTGAAAGAGCTGTTCTTTGGCGTTACAGTCAGGATGAACGATTGAGTTTTCACTTATTATGCTACAATGAAATTCGTTCCCGGTCAAGGGGGGACAATGCCCCCATAGCTCTGAAAAAGGCTGTTTGACCAAAAAGGATATTATTTGATAGCTGAGAGGACAAATGAAGAAATTGACAAAAACAACAAAAATATTATAATGAAACGGAAAACTAAAACGTTAAACTTGATATGGGAAAATGAGGAATCCGTATAGAAAGCCAATATGAATATGGAAACGCAGAGGAACCATTGGAACATGAAAGAAACGGAAGGAGGGAGAAGATGCCATGGAAAAAGTAATGATCGGAGGCGGACAGGGCTTCTGGGGGGACAGCAACGACGCCGCTATCCACATGGTACGAAACAGCGATATCAACTATATGGCCTGCGACTATCTGGCGGAGCTGACTATGTCCATCCTGGCCAGGCAGAAGCTCAAGAACCCTAAGGCCGGGTATGCCAGGGATTTTTTAGGGCTGATGAAAGAGTGCGGGAAAGAGGCCTATGAGAAAGGCATCCGCGTGCTGACCAACGCCGGGGGCATGAACATTGAGGGGCTGGTGGAGGCCCTCGGGGCCCAGGCATCTGAGCAGGGTCTTTCCGGCATGAAGATCGGCTATGTCACCGGGGACGAGATTTCGGACAGGATCCCCGCGCTTCTGAAAGAGGGAGTCACCTTTGAAAATATGGACGATACCGGAAACTTTCGGGACATTCAGGACAAGGTCTTCAACGCCAATGTCTATTTCGGCCACGAGCCCACCTTGGAATGCTTAAGGCAGGGCGCGGACATGGTCATCACCGGCCGCTCCACAGACTCCGCCCTGTTCCTGGCCCCGTGCATGCACGAGTTGGGGTGGGAGGCGGACGACTGGGACAATCTGGCCAGGGGCATCATGGCAGGGCATCTGCTGGAATGCGGCGGCCAGGGAGCAGGCGGGAACTATGACTACGGATGGCGGGACGTGTCCCGGATGGACGAACTGGGCTTTCCCATCGCGGAGGTCAGCAAGGACAATTTTGTCATCACCAAAGCACCGGACTGCGGCGGCGTCATCTGTGAGCAGTCCTGCAAGGAACAATTCCTTTACGAGGTGCACGACCCGGCCAATTACCTGACGCCGGACGTGAACGTGGATATCAGCCAGGCCACTTTGACCCAAATCGGGGAGAACCGTGTGCGGGTAGGGAATATCCGCGGCAGGCGCAGGCCCGATATGCTGAAGCTGTCTTTGGGGTATCATGCCGGATACAAGGTGGCGGGGATGCTGAGCTTCGCCTGGCCGGATGCCTATGAGAAAGCGCAGTACGCCGCGGATATCATCATGAAGAAGATGAAGCGTAAAAATCTGGCCGCGGAGGAAGTCCGAATCGATTACATAGGCGTAAATGCCCTGCACCTTGGGGTGGCGGAGACGGATCCGGAGAAATTGAAAGATTTGAATGAGGTGGTGCTGCGCATAGCAATTCGTACTCTGACCAAGGAAGAAGCCTATAAGCTGGTTCCGGAGATTGCGCCTCTGCAGCTGAACGGTCCGCCGGGAGCAAGCTTCTTCGGCGGCAGGGCAAAGGTACAGGAAGTGTTGGGACTGTGGCCCTGCCTGATTCCCAGGGATGCGGTGAAGCTGGAGAGCCATATTTTGGAAGTGCTTTGAAGTCCCGGATTTCCACTTCTGGATGCAGTAGCTCATGTTTGGAATCCGGATCAGTACAGAGGTTAGGCGACAAGAACTTGAGCGGAACTGAAAATCACAGTTTTGACTGTCCGAATCAAGGAATAGGAATGTTCGATAAAAAGAGGAGGAATGTAGGAAAATGCAGATATATCTGAATCAGATTGCCCACGGCAGATCAGGGGACAAGGGCGACACCAGCAATGTGTGCGTCTTTGCCAGGAAGCCGGAGTATTACGGCATCATCGCCAGAGAAGTGACCATAGAGCGGGTGAAAGCCCATTTCGGCGACATGGTCAGGGGCGAGATCATCCGCTATGACGTACCCTCCCTGCAGGGCTTCAATTTCGTCATGAAGCATGCCTTAGGCGGCGGCGCCACCCACTCCCTGCGCCTGGACAGCCTGGGCAAGTCCATGGGCAGCGCTTTCCTGCGGATGAAAATAGAGGTAGCCGAGGACGAACTGGGCTGAATCTGTGGCAAACAGGACAGGCGCTGCCATGGCGATAAGGTGCCAGAGGCCTTATGCAGCCTGAAAAAGCGCTTATTGGCTTTGGGCGAGATGACTTTGAGCCAGGTTTGCCTGAGCTGAGATATGCACCGGCATTCTTTCGGAAAGCTTAGACCGGTGAGTGACAGAATACTTGATAACAATATATCAAGTTTCAAAAAAGAGAATCAAGGAGTTGACGTAAAAATGGCAGAGCATGCAGCATTGGAGAACCTGGTGGTGCTTGACCTGTGCCGCGTGATTGCGGGCCCTTTCTGCGGGGCCATGCTGGCGGACCTGGGCGCCACCGTCATTAAGATAGAACGGCCCGGCAAAGGGGACGATGCCAGGGCCTACGCTCCCTACCTAAACGGCGAGAGCCTGTACTATTCCAACCTGAACCGGAATAAATACGGCATGACCCTGGACATGAAGCAGGAGGCAGGTAAGGATATCCTGCGGGAGCTGGTGAAAAAGGCCGACATCCTCATAGAGAACTTCCGCCCCGGGGTCATGGACAGGATGGGGCTGGGCTATGAGGAACTGAAAAAGTTCAATCCCCGGCTGATCTACGGGGCAGTCAGCGGCTTCGGCAGCTACGGCCGCTACCATGACAGGCCCGGCTACGACATCATCGCCCAGGCTATGGGGGGCCTCATGAGCATCACGGGTCAAAAGGGCAATCCCCCCACCCGCTCCGGCAATGCCATGGGAGATATCCTGGGTGGGCTGAACCTGACCATAGGCGTGCTGGCCGCGGTGAATGCCCGGAATATCACCGGGGAGGGGCAGAGGGTGGATGTCTCCCTCACCGACTGTGTGGTGGCCAGCTTAGAGCAGGCTGTACAGCGCTACTTCGTCTCCGGCAAAGTCCCGGAGCGCCGAGGCAATTCCTACGAAGCCATAGCCCCCTACGACACCTACGAGGCGAAAGATGGACATGTGGTCATTGGCTGCGGGAACCAGAAGCTGTATGAGCATTTCTGCGAGAACATTATCCGCAGACCTGAGCTGGTAAAGGACGAAAGATTCCTTACCGTGCCCCTGCGGGTGGAGAACAACCTGATTCTAAAGGAATATTTTGAGGAGTGGACAAAGGAGAGGACAGTGGCGGAGGTGACGGACATTCTGTTAAAGGAGGGCATCCCCGCCGGCCCCATCTACGACCTGGAGGATATCTTTCAGGACGGGCATATCGCCGAGGACAGGGAAATGCTGGTGCATACCACCCACCCGGTGATGGGGGACATCGTGTTAAACGGCAATCCGGTAAAGCTCCTGGGCACCAGGACCAATGTGACCAGGAAGCCATCGCCCACTTTGGGGGAGGACAATCGGAAGATTCTGGTGGAGTTTTTGCAAAAATCCGAGGAAGAGTACCGGGCGCTGGAGGAGGCGAAAGTCATCTGACTCCCAGGCGCTTGACAGCAAAACGCTGCCCGCAGCGGCAAACTTTCCGATCCGGCCTGTCCGGGTCAGGTACAGCCTGTTTATGCAGAACAGAAGTGTGCAAAGATTTTCGAAGTCCGCAAGAGGGTGCATTCTTCCGGATTTTCACCAATTGTTTGTGCCGCTGAGGCGGCATGACGGGAAGTTTGCTTTTGGAATTGCGCATCTGCCCCAAAGGGGATTATAATGTAGGAAACAGCAGGCAGGTAAAGGATGGAGGGAAACGGATATGCCACATGTAGAACTGAAATGCTTCCCTGGCAGGACGGAAGAGCAGAAGAGAAAATGCGCGGAAAAAATAGCGGCAGACATTTCTGAGATACTGGTATGCGATATTTCATGCGTTACCGTGGCCATAAAGGATGTGGCCGAGGAAAAATGGAAAGAGGAAGTCTGGGACAAAGAAATCAAGGCCCATAGGGACTATCTCTACAAAGAGCCGGGATATACCTATGACTGATTGCCATTGATGGGATTCCGTAGCGAATATCAGCAGTCATTCTCGGCAATGAAGCTGGAAAAAATATTGCTGCTTAAAAGAAAAAACATATAAAAAAAGAAACGGAGGCAGTAACTTATGGAGAAAAAATTCATCTACGACGAGCAGACCGCTGTGGTGGACACCGACAAAGGAAAGGTGCGTGGATATTTCTATGATGACATATACATCTTCAAGGGAATTCCCTATGCCAAGGCAAAGCGCTTCCACGCCCCGGAGCCCGTAGAGCCCTGGGAGGGCGTGCTCCAGGCCACCAGCTACGGCTATGTTTGTCCCCTCATGGATCTGGGCAAGCCCGGCGGCGAGCTGCTGGTGCCCCATCGATTTTGGGTCATGAACGAGGACTGCCAGAACCTGAACATCTGGAGCCCGGGACTGGACGGGGAGAAGCGCCCTGTTATGGTATGGCTCCACGGTGGCGGATTTTTCGCGGGTTCCTCTATCGAGCAGATTGCTTATGAGGGCGAGAACATGTGCAAGCTGGGCCAGGTAGTGGTGGTGTCCGTGAACCACAGGTTAAACGTGCTGGGCTACTGTGACCTGTCTTACTTCGGGGAGGAGTACGCAAACTCCGGCAACGCAGGCACAGACGACCTGGTAGCCGCCCTGAGATGGATCCATGACAACATTGAAAGCTTCGGTGGAGATCCATCGAACGTGACCATCTTCGGACAGTCCGGAGGCGGCGCCAAAGTCACCACTTTGCTTCAAACTCCGGCAGCGGACGGCCTGTTTGCCAAGGGCATCAACATGAGCGGTGTCATCGGCGGCGTTCTGGCAGACTGCACGGGAAGCGGCGAGAAGCTGGGAAAAGCACTGATGGAAGAGCTTAAGGTGGAAGATGTGAAAGCACTGGAGACAGTGCCCTACGATGATTTGGCTGCCGCCTACAACAAGGTGAAGCCCGCTTTGGAGCAGGCCGGAGAGTATGTGGGCGGATCGCCTTACAAGAATGCTTTCTATGCAGGAGAGCCTGTGGCCAATGGTTTCCGCAAAGAGACAGAGCATGTGCCCATGATGGTGGGCAGCGTGTTCGGGGAATTCGCTTCCTTTGCCCCCACCCCTTACAAGAAAGCGGAGATGACCAGAGAGGCCGGCGCAGCCTATGTGGAAGCGGAAGTGGGTAAGGAAGAGTCTAAAGAGCTGCTGGACCTGTTCCAGAAAGCTTACCCGGAGCGCAATCCTGTGGACATCATGACTATGGACTTCATGTTCCGGGGACCGGAGATCGACTACATAAAAGCCAGAGCAAAATGCAGCGGCGGCGTATGGCCCTACCTGTTTAACCTGGACATGAACTTTGACGGCGGACGTACCCCCTGGCACTGCGCGGACATCCCTTACTTCTTCCACAATACGGAGTTTACCCCTTACACCCAGGAGCAGGGCGTCACTGAGCGGGTGGAGAAGCTGATATTCGATTCCGTCATGGCCTTTGCCAAGACCGGCAACCCCCAGAACCCGGAGGTGCCCAACTGGCCCGCCACCACACCGGAGACTGAGTACACACTGGTCATCGGCAAGGAGAGCCAGGTAAAGGAGAATTTCGACCATGAGCTGGTTCCCGTCCTCGGGAAGTGCATGGGGCCCGTGCTGGCCAGAATGATGGCGAAGCAGAAGCCGGAGATACAGCATTAAGAGAATTGAAAAAAATAACCTAAAAAAGGAATGGCTGCCAATATCGGAGCCATTCCTTTTTGTCATAGGAGCATCGCTGCATCCATGGGAACCTTACTGCGTCCTGAGCTCTGCGCCCATTCCCTTGCGCAGCTTTTTCATCACCTGTTCCGCAACGTTCTCGATCTCCTGGGAGGTCAGTGTCTTCTCCTGTGATCCGATGGTCAGGCGGATGGTTACGGATTTCTTTCCTGCCGGAACCTGTTTTCCTCTGTATTCGTCCACGAAAGCGGCATCTTTCAAAAGCGCGCTGGCTTTCTTCTTGCCCAGGATGGTCTCGTAGATATCCGCCCATGCGGCATCCGACTCAAAGAGCATGGAAATGTCGTAGTCCGTCTCCGGATACTCCGCAAGATGGGTGAATTTGTTCGTCCTGGATTTCAGCGGCTGCAGTCTTGCGGCATCCAGCTCAAAGAGCATGACGGAAAGGTTCTTGACACCGCATGCCATGGACACTTTCTTGGCCAGAAGCCCCATATCGCCGATTCGCTCCTCCCCCAGGAAGAGATTCAGCCACACCACATCGTCCGCCCAGCCCGGCTTTTCCGCTTTCCGGAACGTGAGAGGTTCCATATGCGTATAGCGGGGCATGTACGCAAGGACGCCCTTGGCCTCTCTAAAAAGCTCTGTGATGTCTTTTCTGCTGCTTGCGAAAGCCCCTCCGATATGTCTGCTCTGCTGCGGCAGAGATTCGGTTTCGTCATAGGGGGCGCTGTAATTTCTGTCAAAGAACACCTGGGCCTCCTCGAAAATGGAGAAGTCGTTGAAATAGCGTTCATTCTTTACCACTGCCTCGCAGAGGTTGGGCAGCAGGGAAGAACGGATGCAGCTCAAATCCGGCGCGGGCGGCGTGGAGAGCTTCAGCACGCCCTCCCTGTCCGGCAGCACTGCGTCCACGAATACATCGTTCATCCAGGGGTATGTGTAGACCTCCTGCATCCCGCAGCGGACGGCAAGGTATTCCTTGATATTCCGGATTAAATCCTGCCCCTTTTGGTTGATTGCGCCTGTAAAAGTGGTGGTGAATTCGGTGGCCTCAAAATGGTCGTAGCCATACATTCTGGCCACCTCTTCCATCACATCGTCTTTCATGGAGATGTCGCCGGTGGAGCGCCAGGTGGGAGCGACTGCCTGCATCCTGTCCCCCTCGATCTCCACGTCAAAGCCCAGCAGCTCCAGCTTTCTGCGGATTTCTTCATTGGACAACGTCTTTCCCAGACGTTTGGCCAGCCATGTGAGGCTTACGTCCACCTTGGCCCGTTTCAGCTTCTTTTCATATCTGTCGCAGTAGCCTGTGACTTTCAGTTCCGGGTACAGTTCCCTGAAATACTGCATGGAGAGAGCCAGAGCCTGAGCGCAGCGCTCCGGGTCGACGGCTTTCTCATAGCGGGAGGAGGCCTCGGTCCTGTTGTCGTAGCGAAGCGCTGTCCGCCTGATTCCCGTGGACTCAAAATTTGCCACTTCCAGGATGACGCGCTTGGTGTCCGGCAGGATGGAGTCCTTTGAGCCGCCCATGACCCCGGCAAGGGCAACGGGCTCCTGGGAATCTGCGATTACCAGGTCGTCTTCGCAAAGCGTAAGTTCCCTGCCGTTTAAGAGGCTCAGGGTCTCCCCCTGAGAGGCGCGCCTGACCGTAATGTGCCCTTTGATCTGGTCTGCGTCAAATGCGTGGGTGGGGTTTCCGGTGGCCAGCATGGCGTAGTTGGTGATATCCACCAGTGCATTGATGGGGCGCATTCCCGCTTTCCAGATGCGGCTCTGTATCAGATAGGGGGAGGGCTTGACCTCCACGCCGGACATTTCCACGCCGATGTATCTGGGACATCTGTTTGCATCGGAAATCTCCACCTTGAAATCGGACGGTACATCTGTCGCAAACGGTTCGATTTCGGCCAGAGGCAGGTCGTAGAGCGCCGCAATCTCCCGGGCTATGCCGTAATGCCCCCAGAGATCCGGCCGGTTTGTCATGGATTTGTTGTCGATTTCCAGGAGCACGTCGTCCATGTCCAGTGCCTGCGCCAGGGAAGTGCCGGCCGGCACGTCAAAGGCCGACAAGTCCAGGATTTCCGCCTCTTGGGAGGCAGGGAACAGGTCGCTTAAGCCGATTTCGTCCGAGGCGCAGATCATGCCAAAGGACTCCACGCCCCTAAGCTTGGAATTCTTGATCACCACGGGCTCTCCCTCCCCGTGCCAGCGCACAATGGCGCCGGGGCAGGAGACTGCCACACGCATCCCCTCCCGCAGGTTGATGCCGCCGCAGACGATCTCCTTGACTTCGCCCCCGATGTCCACTTTGCACACCCGAAGCTTATCTGCGTTGGGATGGGGCCGGATTTCCTCGATCACGCCAACTACCATGTGCTCAAAGCGGCCTGCCAGGTATTCCACGTCCTCCACTTCCACGGTGGACATAGTCAGATCATATGCCAGTTTCTTCAAATCTATATTTTCCGGGATAGCCACATAATCCCGAATCCATGATAATGATAATTTCATCTTACACCTCCATTAAAAATCGCTGCGCGGGTAGCACAAATTGCCATACATGGCAATTGAGTAAAGTCTCTTCGGCACCCCCATGAGAGGAGCTTTCATTTCGAAAGCGCACTCATGAAAGTTCCTTTCGTGCGCTTTCGAGACTTTACTGTTCAACTAACAATTTATAAATCTCTTGCCACTTCTTAGCTTATTTAAACTGGTTCAGGAATCTGAGATCGGCGCTGTGGAACAGCCGCACATCGTCCACGCCGTAGCGCATCATGACCAGCCTGTCCAGACCGATGTCCACATAGAATCCGGTATACTCGTCCGGATCCAGTCCCGCCGCACGGAGTACATTTGGATGAGGGGAGCCGCCGGGCATGACTTCGATCCAGCCCACATGCTTGCAGACGCTGCAGCCTTTGCCGCCGCAGACCTGGCACTGCATGTCTATCTCGAACCCGGGCTCCACAAAGGGGAAGAAGCCGGAGCGCATCCGCACCGGCACATCCGTGCCGAATACTTTGCTCAAAATGCTTTTGATCATCACCTTGCCGGAGGTAAACGTGATGTCCTTGTCCACGATCAGCGCCTCGTATTGGAAGAAAGCCCTGTCGTGATGGGCGTCCGTGGTTTCGTTCCGGTATACCCGCCCCGGATAGACGAAACGGTAGGGGGGCTTGTGGGTCTGCATGTACCGCACGCTGCCGCCGGTTAAGTGGGGACGCAGGCACAGCTTCTCGTTGGTATTCCCGCTGTCATGTCCCTCCAGCCAGTAGGTGTCCATGCTTTCCCTGGCAGGGTGGTTTGGAGGGAAGTTCAGCTTGTCAAAGGCGTACATCTCGCTGGTAATATCATCCTCCTGAAAAATCTCGAAGCCCATGGAACGGAAAGTGTCGTTCAAGTCATAGCACATCTGGGTGATGGGATGGAGGCCGCCCCGGCGGGGCAGGATACCCGGAACGGAACAGTCAAAATCCGGGGATACTTGCGAGGCTTTCAGCTTCAGCTCCGTCCTTTTTGTCTCCACCAGCTCTGTCACCTGGTTCTTGGCCTGGTTCAGCAGGGAGCCGATCTGGGGGCGAAGCTCTGCCGCCAGGCCGGGAAGTTCTTTCATCAGGAGGCTTAGGGCTCCCTGTTTGCCGATATAGGCGCTTTTTACGCTCTGCAGCTCGTTTTCGCTTGCCGCTGCGGATATCTTGGTTTTTACTTCAGACAGAATACCGTTGATTCTCTCTTTCATTGCCATGCTCCTTTCTGGTCTTCGGCGGGGGTTGGGAAACTGTCAGACTTAAGGCAGCATCTGACAGTAAAAAACATCGCCGCCTGTCGTTGATTGGACAAGGGACGATGTTGAATCGCGGTACCACCCTATTTCAGGGTATTATGTCTACCCTGCGCTCATTTTGTGCGCTGTAATCTGCTGCACGGACATCCGGCTTAACGCATCCTGGCAGACGCTTTTCGCAGGAAAGCTCCCATGCTGAAACTTCCAAAAGAACCGTATGGAACGCTTTCAGCCGGCGACATTCCATCTCTGCTTTTACGGATACTTCTGTACTCACGCATGTTCATGGCTTGATTAGTGATTATTCTAATACCAATACTGTCTCTTGTCAAGCGGGAAATTTGCCGGATTTGCCTGGATTTGACTCAAAAAATCTTTTCGTCCGCGCGTTCTGCCGATGACTTGTACCAGAAGTTAAAATCCCAACACCCCCAGCCGCTTCAGGATGCTGAGAAAGACCTCTATCAGAACTATGAGGCCCACGACTCCCAAAAGCTGATGCGCCTTGCCCATCTTTCGGTTGCTGTTTTCAATCTGAGCGCTGTTCCCTGCTTGAAGCCGCAGGTCGCTGTCCTGAGGCAGTTTGCTGATCAGTTCTTTCTCCAGCTTGGACACAAGGTCGGTGTAAGGCTCCTTTGTCTGCCAGAGATACCACCCCGTCAACCCCACTTCTTTCTTCTTTCCGTCCCTTAGCCAAGCCTCGAAATGCAGCTTCCCGTTTTCGTATGTATAATCAAAAAAATATATCCCGGTATTCGCTTTTGTGACCCTTAAGGGAGTGAACAGCGTATTTATCCCAAAGTCGGCTGTCCAGCATATCTTTCCCTGCCACTCTCCTATATAAAATCCGTTCTCTTTCAGAAAACCGTCTATCAGTTCCCGCACCTCACTCTCCGGAAGCTGCAGCTCCATCTCTCTGATATACCTACCCATAATATCCCCCTCTCGGTCTGTGTTCCGCAAAACAAACGCCGCCTGTTTTTATGAAAACTATACTTTTTATATTCTAGCACATGTATTTGTTTCTGTTCAAGAGACGGAGTGGAAAATTTATAAGGGATTAGGAGTATCAGAAAGTCGCAGATCAAAATGAATACTGGCCAAGCATTGTAAAGAAAACGCTTGGCATAAATTATAGCTATGGTATATAATGGCCTTATTCAAGGTATGAAGCGGTCACTGCTCAGAGATGCCCTATGCGAGAAAATATCGAAATACCCTTAAAGAGAATTTGACAAGCGATGAGCGTTCCGGCAGGCAGCAATCCATCAGACAGTTTAAGGAGGAGTGGGAGGAATCACGATGAAACCAATCATAGCAATTCCCATGGGCGATCCGGCGGGGATCGGCCCGGAAATCGTAATCAAGGCTCTGGCGGATCCGGAGGTGACAGAGTGCGCCGCCTGTCTGGTAGTGGGGGACGGGACTGTCTTGGAACAGGCCATGACCTTTCCGGGCATGCCGGCTCTGGCCATCCGCCGGGTAGAGTCGCCGAAAGAAGGGGATTACCGCCCTGGCATCCTGAACCTGATAGACATGGAAAGGATCCGGATGGCGGATTTCTGCCTGGGGAAAGTGTCGGGAGCCTGCGGAAAGGCGGCATACGCATATATAGAAAAGAGCGCCAGGCTCTGCCTTTCGGGCCAGGCGGACGCTATGGCCACGCCGCCCATCAACAAGGAATCCCTGCGGGCGGGAGGCGTGGACTTCATCGGCCATACGGAGATTCTGGGAGCCCTGTCCGGCACTGCGGATCCCCTGACCATGTTTGAGGTTCGCGGCATGAGGGTCTTTTTCCTGACCCGCCATGTGTCCCTGCGGCAGGCCTGTGACGACATCACAAAGGAAAGGGTCATGGACTATATCGTCCGCTGCAGCGCCGCCCTGGAAAAGCTGGGTGTCCGTCAGGGCGCCATGGCTGTGGCGGGCCTGAATCCCCACAGCGGGGAGCACGGGATGTTCGGCTGGGAAGAGGTAGAGGAGATAGTCCCGGCGGTGGAGGAGATGCGGAGGCTCGGCTACCGGGTGGAGGGCCCTGTCGGGGCGGACTCCGTATTCCACTTAACTCTCCAGGGCAGGTACAACAGCGTGCTCTCCCTGTACCATGACCAGGGACATATCGCCACCAAGACGCTGGATTTCGCCCGCACCATTGCCATCACCAATGGTATGCCCTTTCTGCGCACTTCCGTGGATCACGGCACCGCCATGGATATCGCGGGACAGGGAATCGCGGACGCGGTCAGCATGAAAGAAGCCATCCGCCTGGCCGTGAAATACGCGCCGGCCTTTACCGGGAAAGAACAGGCTACTGACTATTGACAGCGGCCTGTCTGAAAGGTTTTACGGGTTCCTGGAAACTGTGCCGGACAGGCAGAAAGTGAGGAAAATATGGCAGAGCTGGTCTGCCTGGCATATCTCTACGCCCTGGAGGGTGCCATTGCGGATGTGGAGTTCAATGCCCTGCCGGAGGGGCGAAAAAAGGAACTGAAGCAATTCAGCGATTTTACAAAAAAATAATGGGACAGAAGATGCTTCCTTTCCCTGTCCCTATAATATATTATACCAGAAAAACAGCAAAATTACAAGTCTTGTATTGAGGCGCTCCTATGGACTATACTGCAAACAGCCAGAATTTACGGTAACGCAACCCGAAAGGTGCCTGGCTGGCGGTCCGCAGTCGGGGCATACTGTAAATTTAACTGACGTGCAATATATAATGCTGAACTATAATCGCAGCAATATGCAGGATGGTATTCCTTTTTTTGTCCATAACCGGAAGAAAGTGACCGGAAGAAAGGGGATAGGTTTCAGGGAAAGGAGCGCGGCAATGGAAAAAGGTGAATTTCAAAGCGAGGTGGAGCATTTAGGTCAGGTGGAGGGAATTATCCAAAGCAAGCTGGAGAAGCTGCACAGGGAGAAAGCTCCGCTGCGGGAGGAGGTTGTGCAGGAGCGGAAAGAGATGTGGGTGGAAAACCGGCATGGGATTGGCGATTTTGACGATGTCATCTTTATGAGCACCCAGGAGGCGGCAGTAAGCTTCGCGGAGAGGCGACTGAAGTGGAACGAACTGGAGATTCAGCGGATGACGAAAATGGCGAAATCCCCCTATTTCGGCCGCGTGGACTTTGAGGAGTGCGAGACAGGGGAAAAGGACAGAATCTATATCGGAATCTACAGCCTCATGCAGGAGGAGACTCAGGAGGTATATGTGGTGGACTGGAGGGCTCCCATCGCCTCCATGTTCTACCAGTTCGATTTAGGCCCCGCCTGGTACCAGGTAAATAACTACAAAAATGAAGTGGAAATCACAGGGAAAAGGCAGTACAAGATAGAGGATGGACACCTCCTTTCCGTGTATGACACCGAATCGTCCATGTATGACGATATCCTGGGGGATGTCCTTTCAAACCATTCCGACCATAAGCTCAAGGTCATCATCGGGAGTATCCAAAAAGAGCAGAACGCGGCGATACGAAGCGATACAAAGAAATCCTGCCTGATCTACGGCCTGGCGGGCAGCGGGAAGACCAGCATAGGGCTCCACCGCCTTGCCTATGTGCTCTACTGCAACAGGGATACCATAAAATCCGAGAACGTCCTGATTTTGTCAAACAACCATATATTCGGCTCCTATATTTCCACCATTCTTCCTGACTTGGGAGAGAAGCCTGCGCAGACCAAGGTCTTCGCCGACCTCCTGGAGGCAGGCTTAGGAGAGGGGCTGGAGGTGGAGGATTATTACAGTCAGCTGAAAAGCATCGAAAGCCCCTATGCAGAGGAGCGGAAAAGGTGGATCCAGGTCAAGTACTCGGCAGATCTGCTGGAATTTTGTATCCGCTATTTTGCCGATTTTCCTTTCCGGATACCTGAAATCCGGTACGGGGAGAATATATTGGCAACGCCGGAAGCGATCAGGAGGAAACTGGATGCCGAGGGCTTTCCGGACTTTCAGTCCCGATTTGAGCGGCTCAAAGTTCTGGTCAGAAAGGCCATAGAGGACTATTTTACGGAGCACAAAGAGGAAATGTGCAGGGAATTCCTGGAGAGCCGGGAGGATGTCTTTTCCGAGAAAGAGGCTCGGGTTCTCTATAGAAGAACGATGCATGAGACTATACAATCGGCTCAGGAGGATGTGGTCCGCCTGAACCGACTAAATGCCAAGAAGCAGATGCGGGAAGTCTTCGCGGAGTACCTGCGCCAGACGGGGGAGGGAGACCGGGAGGACAGGGAGCAGGAAGTAGCAAGGCTGTCCGATTCCCTGGAACGGGGGAGGCTCCTGTACGAGGACGCGCTGTTTTACCTGTTTATCAAGGTGCTGATGGGGGAGGTGACCCCGTTCCCTGCTATCTACCATACCGTGATTGACGAGTCCCAGGATTATAATCTGCTCCAGCTCTGCATCATGAAGCGCCTGTTCCCTAAAAGCAGCTTTACATTGCTGGGAGATATCTATCAGACCGTCAATTCATTGACGACTATTCAGAGATACCAGGAGTATGAAAGGGTTTTCGGGGCCGGACTGATACAGATCCGCCTCAGCAAATGTTATCGCTCCTCCAGCGACATCAATGCGCTGGCATTCCGGCTTATCGATGAGGCCGCGCAGCCCATAGCGGAGAAGTACTCCTATTTTGCGCGGCCAGTCAAAAAGCCCAGGTATATCATAAGCCGGGATATGTTTTCCTGCCTTGTGCCCGTCTTAAAGCAGCTGGAGAAGTACCATTCCGTGGCGGTGATCGTGAACGGCGATGAGGAAGCCCTTGGGGTAAAATCTTATTTGTGTAAACACATGGAGGCACAGCTGATTATATCGCCTGAGGACGAGATGAAAGACAGGTTAGTGATAATGCCTCTGCTGCTGGCTAAGGGACTGGAATTTGACGCCGTGATTTTGTTCGATTTCCTCCATTCCATGAAACCCGGTGAATCCGTGGAAGCCAATAAATCCAGGGAGCCCGATGAATCCAATGAAACCGGTGAATCCGGGGAAGATATCGCTCGGTTCCGGCGCAAGGTGTATCTGGGATGTACAAGGGCTCTGCATGAGCTGTATTTTATCGAAAGAGAGGGGCTGCCGGATTCCCTGAAGGAGTGCGCGCCTTACCTGGAAGTGACGGCCTCCTGAAAGCGGATGAAGCCGCCAGGAGGGCAAATCTGTCGAAAAAAGCTTTCGGCATGGAGATGAAAAAGGCAGGATATCAATAGAAATCAGGTAAGCGCCGGGCATAGGATATAGCCTGACACGAGGCAGCGGGGGGCAGAAATGAAAACAATTATCATTTATGAGTCCACACACCATGGGAAAACCAAAAAGCTGGTGGATGCGGTGGCACAGCGATAGGAGATTAAGACAATGACAGTGGAGGAAGCGTTCAGAGCGGACTTGAAAGCCTATGACAGAATCGGCATTGCCTCCGGCGTGGCTTTGGGAAATTTTATGAAGCCACGGAACGGTTTGTGGAGGAGCGCCTGCCGGAAGGAAAAGAGGTATTCTTCCTGGAAATCAGGCCGGAATGATGTGCTCTGTATGCAGTGACGGCCTGCAGAAATTCTGCTGAATGAATACCGAGACATTTTCAGGTTCTGGCGGAATTGGAGGAGACTGACGAGCTTGGAAATATGGCTGGGAGGCAGAGCGGAGAGGACAGCGGAATGGGAAAGCAGATGATAGAACAAATAAGCGATAGAATACGGGCGGAATTATGGGAACTGCAGGATCAGGGATACAAGGATTTCCACGCAAAGCTGATTCCCACGGTGGCGCCGGAGACCATTATCGGCGTGCGCACCCCACAGGTGCGAAAGCTGGCGAAGAAGTGGGCGAAAGCCCCACAGATTGGGGAGTTCCTGGCGCAGCTCCCCCATAAGTACTATGACGAGAACAATGTCCATGCCTTTATCGTGGAGCAGTTTCGGGATTATGGGCAATGCCTGGAGCAGACCGAGCGCTTTCTTCCCTATATTGACAATTGGGCCACCTGCGACATGATGGCCCCGAAAGTGTTCGCCAGGCACACAGAGGAGCTTATCGAGCCCATCCGCCGGTGGATTTCCTCCACGGAAACCTACACCATCCGCTTCGGGATTGGGATGCTGATGCGCTTCTACCTGGACGAGGCGTTCCGGCCGGAGTACCCGGAATGGGTGGCGGAGATCCGCTCGGAGGAGTACTATGTCAACATGATGCGGGCATGGTATTTCGCCACGGCCCTGGCCAAGCAGTACGAAGCGGTGCTTCCGTTCCTGGAGGGGAAGCGGCTGGATGCCTGGACGCACAACAAGGCCATCCAGAAAGCCCGCGAGAGCAATCGGGTGACAGCGGAGCAGAAAGAGTATCTTAAGGGATTGAAAGTATGAAAGACAGAATGGATAAAATCTTATTGCTATTGAAATAACGAAAAGCACTATGGTGCGGCTGCTGATTAGCTTTGTCCACCATGTATGAGAAATACGGGTTTACGGAAAAAACCGTGAATATGGAGTTTTTGGGCTTTGAAGACAGGGAACCCCTGAAATTCATTGCCGCCTTACATGGCCGATTCTGCAAAGTTTTTCTGCCGCTTCGTTCTCTTCCCCTGTTTCCCGAAGCTTCCTGGCCATGGCTGCGGCAAAGCCGCTGAGACAGTAGTCTGTCTCGGGGCAGCACGGAGTTCCTCCCAGAGCTCCAGGAGACGCCGGAAAGCGTTTTCTGGAATACAGTGAGACAGACCCGGTGGCAAAGGAAGTCCTATCCTATAACTTCCTGGATTTCTTCTGATGTGAGACATAAAGAATGTCAGGATTCGGACATGCTGTTGGCACTGCTCATGAGGCAGGAAAGGAGGAGAAATGCAAACAATACAGAGCGAAAATCGGGGGAAACATCCTGACGACAGCCTCTTTCAGGTGGCCGCAAAAGCCGTGAGCGATGAGCGGTCTGGCAGGCGGCATTCTCACATGACAGAGCCCATCATGCCGATGAGCTGATCCCTCTGTACAGCATCCTGTGAGCCTTTGGCTTTTGCGGCCATGCCGTCCAGCTCTATTTTACTGGCAGCCGCCTCCAGGAGCTTCTCCTGAAATTCCTTTTTCTCCTGCTCCGCTTTCCGGGCTCTTCTTTCGGCTCTGGCCCGATTCTGCAGGCGCAGATTGTTTTCCATGGTATACAGCATCTGAGTCATATCCGTCATTGGGCTACCTCCTGAATAAGTTTTGTTTTCCACAATTTATATCGGCAGCCTTTCCGCATTCCCTGAGAGGCATTGGGGGCCAAAATTCGGCGAGATCTGGCCCGGGCCTATCCCGGCATCGCATCCTCTAACCTATTGTCCCAGCCAAAGCGTTTTAAATTCACTTTCCAGCCCTCATCGGTGCGCAGTACTTCCACACCCTCTGTCTCCAAGAGGAGCTTCTGCAGGTCCGGGGTGTCAAAATAAACGGCGCCGGCCAGTATGCCCCTGGCATTGACGATGCGGTGAGCGGGGATGTCCTCCCCGGCCAGCCCGCGCTTTAAGGCATAGCCCACCTGACGGGCGTTCTTTGGCTTGCCGCACATAAGGGCAATCTGCCCATAGGTAGCCACCCGGCCTTTGGGGATGCGGCTGCAGATCAGGGCCATTTTCTGATAAAAGTCCATAGGATCGCCTCCTTTTGAAGTTTTACGGATCAAAGTCCACCCCATTATACTACTATTTTCTGTTTTTGTGATAAGATATGGAAAAAGAAAAAGCTTTCTGCCAATAAAATTCGTTTTATTTTACAGGAGTCCGAAAGCAGGCGGCAGGCCGTTGTATGCCGTGGAAGAGGAGAACAGGGCAGGCACCCGGGGAAAGGCAGACCGCATTGTGCCGAAGAATGACTATGAAATAGTAATCATGACCATAATTCTGGAGCTCCCTGTGACAGCGGCTACAGCGGCACTGCTCCTGTTTTTTCGAAAGAAAGGGGACAGCGACTGATACTTATGCAAGGAAATAATGCAAACAAGTTATAATTGTATTCCCCGGCAGAATATGATAAAATGACCTTATTCATGGCAGACAACGGCCGGATGGCCATAATATCATGAGCGGTGCTGTGCTCATGATAAAATGACCTTATTCATGGCAGGAAACGGCCGGATGACCATAAAACCCCATGAGCATAAGGAGAGAGAAATGTTCGGGAAGAAACGGATACAGCAGGCCGACTACGACAGGGAAAACTGGAGGCCGGTCTTGAAATGCAGCATCTGCAACGGAGAGCAGGTGGCAGGCTTTAAGAACATCCGCACAGGGGAGTTTCGGGAGGAATGCCTGATCCAAAACAGCTCGCAGCTGGAGGCTTTCAAGCAAAAATACGGGATTACACAGCTGCCTAAAGAATACTAAGGAGACCAAAGGTTATGACAAGATTTTTGTATGCGATTGTGGAGCTCATTGCGCGGATACACAGCCGTCTGCTGGAGCTCAACGATGCCTACGAGTACAATTTTAACGATAAAGAGCTGCATTTTATAATCATCGGCGCGCTGGGGATGGCTATGATTCTGGTGATATATCCTACTTTCAAATGGCTGGCCAGGAACAATCATATCATGGTCATCAGCTGGATCTATGTGTTTACACTCATCGTAGTCATTACTTTTGCCATTGAGATCGGTCAGCGGGTGACAAATACAGGCGCCATGGAGTTTGCCGACATCATGTTCGGCGTGTTTGGATTCATTACTATGTTCCTGGTTTTCTCTGTCCTCAGGGGAGGATATCATCTGTTTCAGCGGCTTACCGGGCGAGGCGGCAGATCTTCCCGGGCGAAGAGAGATGACGAATGGGAAGATTAGGGGGCCGCATGAGATTTCTACATATTTCGGATCTGCATATCGGAAAGCGTGTCAATGAATTTTCCATGATTGAGGATCAAAACTATATACTGAAGCAGATACTGGACATTGCAGCCGCAAAGCGGGTGGATGCCGTCCTCATAGCCGGGGATATTTACGACAAGCCGGTGCCCTCGGCGGAGGCGGTGCAGATGTTCGACTGGTTCCTGACCGGTCTTGCGGATTTGGGGAAAAAGGTATTTGCGGTGGCAGGCAATCACGATTCGCCGGAGCGGATCGCTTTTGGCGCGCAGCTTATGAGCGGCAGAGGTGTGTATGTGTCGCCTGTGTATGACGGGACGGCTTTCTGTCAGGTTCTGACAGATGCCTATGGGGAGATCGGAATCTATCTGCTCCCCTTTGTCAAGCCGGCCATTGTCCGCCATGCTCTGGAGGGGGAGATACAGAGCGCTTCCCCGGAAAGCTATCAGGAGGCGGTGGAACTGGCGGTGGAACGTATGGGAATAGACCGCACAAGACGTAATATCCTCATAGCCCATCAGTTTGTCACGGGAGCGGGCCGCTGCGATTCCGAGGAGGTGGCGGTGGGCGGCCTGGACAATGTGGACGGGTCGGTTTTTGACTGCTTTGATTATGTGGCCCTGGGACATATCCACAGCCCCCAGTCCGTAGGGAGGGAGAACGTGCGGTACTGCGGAACACCGTTAAAATACTCCTTTTCCGAGGCTGACCAGGAGAAATCAGTCACTGTGGTGGAGCTTAGAGAGAAAGGGCGGACAAGCATATCCGCGGTGCCCTTAGCGCCCCTTCGGGACATGCGCAGGATCAGGGGCTCCTATCGGGAAATGATGTCCAAAACTTTCTGGCAGGATACCAATACCGAGGACTATGTGCAGGTCACTTTGACGGATGAAGAGGATATCCCGGACGGCATGCAGCGGCTTCGGACGGTCTATCCCAACCTGATGCGCCTGATTTATGACAACAGCCGCACCAGACAGGACAGAAGCGTGGACACCGCAGCGCAGGTGGAGCAGAAATCGGAGCTGGAGCTGTTCGGGGAGTTTTTTGAACTGCAGAACAACCAGCCCATGAGCCGAGAACAGACAGATTATGTGGAGAAGCTCATTGAGAGATTGAAGTGAAATCGGAATCTGGAGTAAAGGCATAATGCCTGTTGCGGCTCCCCAGGAAATATATGATAGCGGAAAATGGAAAGAAAGTATAAAGTTTCTTTGTAATAAAAGTGTGGTTAGCATAGCAATCAGAATGGATTTTGAAAAATACCGTAATGAGGATAGTTTCGGGAAAGTAGAGCAGACAAAAGAAATGATCTTGACGGCAGTAAAACGGATGAAAGCAAAATGCAAATTTGATTACGATAAATTTAAAAATGATTTGTTATCTGATATGTGCGCCAAAGCGCGCCAGGGGTAGACAGATGAAACCGTTACAATTGATCATAAGCGCTTTCGGTCCCTATGCGGACAGAACGGAAATTGATTTTCGCAGCTTCAAAGGACAGGGACTTTACCTGATCACCGGGGACACCGGAGCGGGCAAGACCACGATTTTTGACGCCATAGTTTTTGCGCTGTACGGGGAAGCCAGTGGGGACGTGCGGCAATCGGACATGTTCCGCAGCAAATACGCAAAAGATAATATCCCCACCTATGTGGAATACACCTTTGCCTACCGGGGAAAAGAATATACGGTAAAACGTAATCCGGAATACATGAGGCCCAAGGGCCGCGGCAGCGGCTATACGCTTCAGAGGGCGGATGCACAGCTGACCTATCCGGACGGCAGGACTCCCGTCACAAAGGTAACGGATGTGACAAAGGCCGTGACGGAGCTCATCGGGCTGGACCGAAAACAGTTCACCCAGATCGCCATGATAGCCCAGGGGGATTTCCAAAAGCTGCTGTTCGCGGGGACGGAGGAGCGGGGAGATATCTTCCGGCAGATTTTCGGCACAGGCCTTTACCAGCGGATTCAGGAACAGTTAAAGGCGGATGTAAAGCTTGAAAAAGACAGGTACGAAGAGCTGAAGCGCAGTATGAACCAGTATATGGAGGGCATCGACTGCCAGGGCGGTTCCGCCGGGGGAGCCGGCAGCCGTCTTGAAATGCTGCGGAAAAGCAAATTTGACGGCAGAGTGGAAGAGGGGCTGGAGCTATTGGCTCTGCTGTGCACGGAAGATGAGACTGCCCTGGAAGCCATGGACGGGCAGATCGAGGGGCTGGACGGAGAAATTCGCGGGAAAGATCAGCTTATGGTAAAGATCCGGCACAGGGAAGAGCAGCAGCGTGAGCTTCTGGAAAATCAGAAGAAACGGGAGGAATTGCAGGCAGAGTTTACAAAGAAAGAGGCTCTCTTAGAACAGGCAGGTAAAGACCGTGAGGCCTGCGCCGGGCTGGAAGAGCGGATTCAGGCTGCTTTGAAGAATCTGGAGAAGTTCGATAGCCTGGATGAGAATCAGGAGGCCTGGCAGGCAGGGGAGGGGGAAATTGCCTGCCAAAAGAGACGCAGGGAGGACTTGGAAAGTAAGAAACAGGCCCTGGAGGCCGCTCTGCAGGAGGAGCAGGAGGAGTATGGGCTTCTTGCAGGGGCAGGGGAAGAGAAAGTACGCCTGGAGGGCGAAAAGAGCGATATCCTGCGCTGGCAGCAGGAACTGCGGCGATCCGGCGACGGACTGGCCCGGGAGACGCGGCAGCAGAGCATGGCGGAGCAAGCCGTTGCCGGAAGTCGGAATAGACAGCAGGCGCTTTTGGAATGGATTGCGCAGAATCAGAAAAAAGCAGAAGTACTGGGGAATCGGGAGGGCATTCTGGCCGCGGTGGAGCAGACGGCGGAGCACTTGGCGGGCCGGCAGGAATCCTGGCGGATACGCGAAAGAGAGAGGAAAACGGCGGCCCAAGAGGAAGAGCAGGTCAGGTCAGCTTTGAAAGGATTCTCCGACCGCAGTCAGGAGCTTGCCCGGGAAGAAGAGGAATGCGAAAAGGAACATATTTCTCTCAAAGACAGCAAAGAAGCTATACTGCTGTGCCGCCATAAGACGGAGGAAGCCGGGCAGAGGCTGCAGGCCTGCAGGGAGCAGGCAGAGGCGGTGCAGACATCGGGAGAGACTTTGCGGACTTTGGAAAAGGCATATGAGAGAGATTGTGCCCGCTGGGATGCCTGTCAGAAAGAATGGAACCGCTGCCAGGAGGAATGGGAGGCTTTTGGAGACGTACAGGCCAGGAGACTCATTGCGAAGCAGCGCCTGGAGAAACTGCGGGAAGCGGACGCTGCTTTGGCAAGGCTGTCCTCGGAGACAGAGAAGCTTGAACAAATTCAGGGGGAACTTTTCCGTGTCAGAGAACAGTATCAGGCTGCCGCGGAGGAAAAGCAGCGGCTTGGAGAGGCTTACCGGAAAATGGAGCGGGCTTTTCTGGATGCCCAGGCAGGACTTCTGGCCAGAGGGCTGGAGGAGGGTGCGGCATGCCCGGTGTGCGGTTCCGTACATCATCCCTCGCCGGCGCAAGTGCCGGAAGCCGTGCCTCAAAAGACGCAGTTGGACAGGGGAAAGAAAGAACTGTCCGCCGCTGAGGCCAGAGCGGAGCGGCTCAGTGAAAAGGCCGGGTACCTAAAGGATCAGCTGAGCGGACAGCTTTGCCGGACGAAAGATACAGCAGGGGAAGTGCTTCGCATGGAGATACTCCGGGTGCAGGAAGAGGGACAAAACAGCCTGAGATTCGGGCCGGGAAGCGGGCAATGGAAAGCTGAGAGCCAGGACAAGGCAGATTCTGCTTTGAAAGAGGAAATAGTAAGATTCTATGAGATTATAAATGAAGTATCAAATAGAATAAAGATTTTGGAGCAAGGCTTTCAAATTGAGAATGAAGAGGCTGAGCGCGCATGCCGTCTGAAAGAGGAGCTGGAGGTCAAGCTGAAAGCTATGGGGCCAAGCCAAAAAAGTCTGGAGCAGAACAAGCAGGATACGTTGCTTCAGCTGAATACGGCGAAAAACCGGTTTGGCGAGCGGCAGGGACAGTGGGAGAGATTCTTGGCAGAACTGCCAAAAGAGGCAGTGCAGGAGCCAAATGGGTTTGTACAGGATATGCCCCATAGGGAATGGACGACAGATCAAGTGTCCTCCTGTCTGCAGCAGGTATACGAGAGAAGCTTAAACAGGCTGAAGCAGGCGGAGGCCGCCGGAAAGAGATTGGATGCGCTGGAAAGGCACATGGCCCAGGTAAAACAGCAGAGGCGTCAGCTGGAGGAAGAGACGGCAGAGGCCAGGGAGCAGGCGGCTTCCCTACGGGGACGCAGGGAAGCCGCGGAAAGACAATTGGCTGAGGAACTGGAGAAGACAAAAGTGTCTTTGAAAGAGGCGACCAAGCTGTTTGAGACATATGGGCAGATATCCGATTTGGAATTGTTAAAAGAAGCTCCCATAAAGCAGATTGTTTGTAAAGGAGATGCATTTGGAACAGGTGATTTGAAAGAGGAAGCTTCCTTATACGGGAGGCGGACGGAAAGCTGTCTCCTTGCACTGGCAGAATGGAAGAAGCAGCTTTTGGACGATATCGCGCTCCGGGAGCAGTTGGAAGCGGACAGGCGGCAGGGAGAAGAGGAACTGTCACAGAACCGGACGCTGCTTGGGGAACAGGAAAAGGAACTTGCGGGAATTCTGAGCAGAAAAGCGGAAAAGGCCGCACAGCTGCAAGAGAGCCTGACCGCTTTTTACGGGAGCCGAAAAAAGGAGGACTACGCTTCCGGGTCTGTGGTATTTCCGGCAGATAGCCCGCCGGAGGAAGCAAAGCTGCGGGAAGCTGCCGCGGAAGCGCTAAAGAAGCTGTCAGAGATGCTGCGGTTGTCAGAGGAAGCCGTCAGGAGAAATCGGGCGCAGCTGGCAAGGCGGCAGGTTCTGGAGCAGAGCATTCCCCGGAAAGAGGCGCAGAAAAAGGAGTTGTCAGAGGAGATCCGCAAGACCGAGCTGCATCTGGCAAGGAAAGCGGCGGAGAATGCAGAGAGAAGAAAGCAGATGGATGTCCTTGCCAGGCAGCTTGGGAACGCTACGAGAGAGCAGACATTGGAGAGCGTCTCCCTGTACAGAAGTCGGAAAGAAACGCTGGAGGAGGCTTACCAAACAGCACAGCAAGACCTGACGCAGTGCCGTATCCACATGGAAGGCCTTGATAAAGCAATGGCTACGATTCGCAGACAGATTGGCACAGCGGGGGAGGGAAGCCTGCCGGACATAGGGGAAGTGACAGCGCAGAGAGAGGAAAGACAGCAGGAAAAAAGGGAGTTGACCGAAAAAAGAAACCGGAAGTACGCAGCGCTTTCCAGAAACCGGGACATCTTAGACAAGGTGAGAAGCAGGCGGGATGAGATCGCGGCGGTGGAAAAGAGATATATATGGATGCGCTCCCTGGCGGACACTGCGGGCGGCAATTTAAGCGGCAAGCAGAAGATAGAGCTGGAGACTTATATTCAGATGACCTATTTCGACCGTATCATCCGTCGGGCGAATCTGCGCCTGCTGACCATGAGCAGCGGTCAGTATGAGCTGAAGCGCCAGCAGGAGGGCGGTAACCGCAGCAAAAAGGCCGGACTGGAACTTGAGGTTATCGACCATTACAATGCCACGGAGCGCAGTGTGAAAACTCTGTCCGGAGGAGAATCGTTCCAGGCCTCCCTGTCTCTTGCCCTTGGACTGGCGGACGAGATCCAGTCCCATGCAGGAGGCATCCGAATGGACAGTATGTTTGTGGACGAGGGTTTCGGCTCCCTGGACGGGGAGGCCCTGGGACAGGCCATGAAAGCCCTGCAGCAGCTGACCGAGGGTAACCGCCTGGTGGGCATTATCTCCCATGTGTCCGAGCTCAAAGAGCGTATAGACAGGAAAATCGTAGTCACCAAATACCGGGACCGGGACGGAGTGGGCAGCAGAGTGTCCGTGCAGCCCTGAGGGGGAGGACCTCCGGATACCCCGGGGAACAAATGAATACAGAGTGACGAAAGACGGAAAGGGTGCAAAGTATGCATATTTATGAAAAATGTCCTATATTGGAAAACGAGAGATTTCTGCTGAGAGCGGTGGAAGACAAGGATTGCGACGATCTGCTAAAGGTCTACAGTGATAAAAATGCCCTCCCTTTCTTTAACAGCGATAACTGCGACGGAGATAATTTCTATTATGCCACCAAAGAAAGGATGGCACAGGCCCTTGATTTCTGGAAATATTCCTATGAAAACGGCTGGTTTGCCAGACTTTCCATTGTGGATAAAGGAACATCCGCCGTGGTGGGAACCGTTGAACTTTGCCGGAGGGTTTCACAGGATCCTTTCAACAACACCATCCAAAAAGCCGGATTTACCAGGTCCGAACATTTTCTGGTGGGAAAGACCGGCTTTGCTTACGACGGATACTGGACCAGATAGTTTGTCCGGGGAGACAGCAGGGCAAGTTTGAGCAGGGAAGAGAAAAAAGATAGAAAAAAGCCCGGGGATGTGTTATACTTTTTAGAAAACGGGGTTTACGGAAAGGTATGGGGAATTTATGGAAGAGATCATGGAGTCCATGTCCAATGAGAAGATGCAGTTCGCGGTGCTCATCGATGCCGACAATATCAGCTCGAAGTACGCAGTGACCATATTTGAGGAGCTGGAGAAATACGGCTCCACCAGCTACAGGCGCATCTACGGCAACTGGTCCAGAGGGAACGGCTGGTCCGAGGGCATGCTGTTGGAATATTCCATCATGCCGGTGCAGCAGTTTTCCTATACCACGGGAAAGAATGCCACGGATATGGCCATGGTCATCGATGCAATGGATATCCTCTATAAGAATAAAGTCCAGGGCTTCTGCCTGGTCACCAGCGACAGCGACTTCACAAGGCTGGCCATGCGTCTGCGGGAGGAGAACATGTTCGTGCTGGGCATGGGGGAATCCAAGACGCCCCTGGCACTGACCCGCGCCTGCAACCGCTTCATCCACCTGAACCTGGTGGCGGAGCAGAATATTGAGGAGGGCGTTTTGGCCAGAGCGGGGAGCACATCGGAAGAGCGCAGTGTCTCCTGCGAAAAGGGCTCCAGGTCAGGCGGGTACGGAGGATATGGCGGCCAGACAGACGGCGCTTCCTCCGACGAACAGAATGTGACTTCGCTGGCGGAGGTGCGCCAGGTGATCCTTACCCTGATCAATGAGAACGGCGGGAAGCATGTGGACCTGGCACAGCTGGGGAACCGGCTGAATGATAAATTTTCGGATTTTGATGTACGAAATTACGGATACTCCAAGCTGAGCACCATGATAGACCAGGAGCTTACCGACCTCCATGTAAAGAAGATCAGCAATCAGTACTATGTAGAGCGTCGTTCCACTCTGACCAAGGAGGAACTGGAACGGGAAATCTGCCGTATGATCGAAAAGAACGGGGGTATGGTGGAGAATCTGGCCAGTCTCAACGACGAACTGCATAAGAAGTACAAACAGCTGGACTTTAAGCAGTTCGGCTACAGCCGGATTTCCAGCTTCTTAAGGAGCCTAAGCTCTGTCACTGTCCATGAGAACGAGGTGTATTTGAAACGGTGAGGGCGATAGAAAACGGCATGGACATGAATATATTTGACTATATGAGAAGCAGCGACATGGAAAAAGAGGCTCCCCTGGCGGCCAGAATGCGTCCCCGGACGCTGGAGGAGGTAGTGGGGCAGGAGCATATCATCGGCAGGGATAAGCTGCTCTATCGGGCCATCAAGGCGGATAAGATCAGTTCCGTAATCTTCTATGGGCCTCCCGGCACCGGCAAGACTACTTTGGCAAAGGTTATCGCCAGCACCACCAGCGCCGAATTTACCCAGATCAACGCCACGGTAGCCGGCAAGAAAGACATGGAGGAAGTGGTGGCAAAAGCCAAGGAAATCCAGGGGATGTACGGAAAGCGGACCATTCTCTTTATCGATGAGATACATCGCTTCAACAAGGCCCAGCAGGACTATCTGCTGCCCTTTGTGGAAGACGGGACTGTCATATTGATAGGCGCTACCACGGAGAATCCCTATTTTGAGGTGAACGGGGCATTGCTGTCCCGCTCCATCATTTTTGAACTGAAGCCCATTCCCGTGGAAGCGGTCAGGGAGCTCTTAAGAAAGGCAGTCTGTGACACGGACCGGGGCATGGGGGCTTACGGCGCGGTGATTGACGAGGATGCTCTGGACTTTTTGGCGGACATCTCCGGCGGAGATGCCAGACATGCACTGAATGCCATAGAACTGGGGATCATGAGTACAGGACGCAGCGAAGACGGCAAGATTCACATCACCCTGGATGTGGCGCAGGAGTGCATTCAGAAACGGGCGGCCCGGTATGATAAGTCAGGGGACAACCATTATGATACCATTTCCGCATTTATCAAAAGCATGCGGGGCTCCGACCCGGATGCGGCTGTGTATTATCTTGCCCGGATGCTTTATGCGGGAGAAAATGTTGCCTTTGTGGCCAGACGCATCATGATCTGCGCCGCGGAAGACGTGGGAAATGCGGATCCCCAGGCATTGGTGGTGGCCACCAATGCCTCTCTGGCCGTAGAGCGCATCGGCATGCCGGAGGCCCAGATCATTTTAGCCCAGGCTGCGGCTTATGTGGCCAGCGCTCCGAAGAGCAACGCTGCATGCAACGCTATTTCTGCGGCCATGGAAGAGGTAGGGCGCACCGGAAACCTGCCCATTCCCGCTCATCTGCAGGATGCCCATTACAAGGGGGCTGCAAAGCTGGGCCGGGGTACCGGATATAAATATGCCCACGACTATCCCAATCATTATGTCAGGCAGCAATATCTGCCCTATGAGCTGGACGGAAGAGAATTCTACAAGCCCTCCGGCAACGGCTATGAGGCGAAGATACGGGAGCATATGCAAAGAATCAAAAGAGAGGCGCAGGAGTAGACCCTGCGTCTCTTTCCATGTCTAAAAAAGCTTCTCCACCAGGTATTGGTAGATTTCCTGATTTTTCTTCTGCCATTTGTTGCAGATGGTCTCGGCAATTTCCTCCGTGGGCACGGATATCCGGATGTCCACCAGATTGATATCTTTGTCCTTTGCCACCAGATGGGCTTCATATCCTCCGGCTCTGGCAGTGTAGTAATAGTCACCCAGCACGGAGACCTCGTTGCGCAGCACGTATTCGTTTTCCCTAAAATAGTTATCGATATCCTGCTTGATGCCGTAATTGATCAGGTTCCGGAAAAAGCGCAGAGTTTCCCGCCCCTCCGCCGTGATGGACAGATGGGTGCGGTTGCGTATGGTCTCCTGGGCGATCATATGTGCTTCTGTGAGCTCATTGATAACTTGCTGGAGAGTGAGATAATTGGTGTATTCCTTTTCCAGAATATAATCGCTGACCTGGGCGTTGGTCATAGGAAAGTTGACCCGGTCCAGCATATACAGCACGATTAATTTGTAGAGGGTCAGTGGATCCTGCAGCATTTCCCACACTTCCTTTTCTAGCCGTAAATTCTTTATTTGCCGTTTCCGGAGAGAGGCAGCATTGCCGCCTTTTCCGGAGCATACGGACTTTGCCGCGGTGCTTTCAGGCCCGGACGCAGTTTGCGGGTACCGTTAGCGGATATGGGATTTTACCGCTTCCGCCACCAGCTCGGCTACTTTTGGATTGAAAGCCTCCGGCATAATATTGTCCTCGTTCAGCTCTTCTGCCGGCACCAGGGCTGCAATAGCCTCCGCGGCGGCCAGTTTCATTTCTTCTGTGATCCGCGAAGCCCGTCCCTCCAGCGCGCCCTTGAAGATGCCGGGGAACGCTACCACATTGTTCACCTGATTGGGGAAATCGCTGCGTCCGGTGCCCACCACCCGGGCGCCCGCGGCTTTTGCCGCATCCGGCATAATCTCCGGCACAGGATTGGCCATGGCAAACAGGATGGCGTCATGGTTCATGGAGCGCACCATTTCGGCCGTGACGATATTGGGGGCGGATACTCCCACAAAGACGTCCGCTCCTTTGAGGGCATCGGCCAGGGTGCCGCTCTCGCCTGCCGGATTGGTGACCTCCGTCATTTTCTGCTGCATCCAGTTCAGGCCCTCTGTGGTCCTGGAGAGGATGCCCACTTTATCGCACATGAGAATGTTAGAGAAACCGTAAGTCAGAAGCAGTTTCGTGATAGCCACACCTGCGCTGCCGGCCCCGTTTACAACTACACGACAGTCTTCCTTTCGCTTGCCCACGACTTTCAGGGCATTGATGATGCCTGCCAGCACAACGATGGCGGTGCCGTGCTGATCGTCATGGAAGACCGGGATATCCAGTGCCGCGTTCAGTCTTTCTTCAATCTCAAAACACCTGGGGGCGCTGATATCCTCCAGATTGATGCCGCCGAAAGCGGGAGCCAGCCACATGACGGCTTTGATGATTTCCTCGGTGTCCTGTGTGTCCAGGCAGATGGGGATGGCATTGACCCCGCCGAATTCTTTAAAGAGAACGGCTTTCCCCTCCATGACGGGCATAGCGGCATGGGGGCCGATATTGCCCAGCCCCAAAACAGCGCTTCCGTCGGAAACTACGGCCACGGTGTTGGCTTTCATGGTGTACTTGTATGCTTCTTCTTTGTCCCTGGCGATGACCTTGCAGGGCTCTGCCACGCCCGGGGTGTAGGCGATTGCCAGATCCTCCCTGGACTTCACGGGAGCTTTGGATACGATTTCCAGCTTGCCGTTCCACTGTTCGTGCATCATAAGAGACTTCTCATTG